>ERZ1034925.482-NODE-482-length-17461-cov-35.028324_pt1 | contig 17461 bp, 21 predicted proteins | sample MGYA00520687_ERZ1034925 | MGnify/ENA primary metagenome ERZ1034925 (study PRJEB33766, sample SAMN09781758) | gut metagenome | biome: gut microbiome | host: Homo sapiens | place: Madagascar | study: EMG produced TPA metagenomics assembly of the PRJNA485056 data... | reverse complement strand
GTGCGGACGATGCTGATGACACAAATAGCGACATTTCGACAGAAAAGAAGGCTGAAGACGAAGACTTTGACCTGTTCGGTGATCTTTAAGTAATAAGGGTGTGTGGGCAGATGAATTGAAGATAGATGGATAAGAGTCTGTCTGCCCACACAGATTAGAATATGGAAGAAAAAGAAGTAATAATAGAAAATCCATATGGTTTTGTATATATAACTACGAATTTAGTTAATGGTAAAAGATATCTTGGACAAAAAACAATGAACAGCTATAGGAATTGGAAAGACTATCTTGGAAGTGGAACACAAATTCGTAAAGCTATTAAAAAATATGGAAGAAAAAACTTCTATAAGACAATTGTTTGTTTCTGTTATTCTCAAGAAGAATTAAACAAGGCTGAATCTGATTTAAGTGTTTTTCTAAATGTTGTAGAAGATAACGGGTGGTATAATTTAGTTTATGGTGGAGGCTCTACGGTCGGCTGGCATCATTCTGAAAAAGTAAGAGAAGATCAGAGAGAAAGATCTAAAAAACTTTGGGAGAACGAAGAATTTAGACAAAAGCTTTCTGAATTTGCTAAAACAAGAACTGGAGAAAAGAACCCAAATTATGGAAATCATAAATTAGCTGGAGAAAATAATCCAAATTTCGGAAAACGTGCTTCTCCAGAAACTCGTGCAAAAATTTCAGAAGCAAATAGAAATATGTCAGAAGAAAGAAGAAAAAGATTAAGTGAGGCGGCAAAAGAGAGATTTAAAAACGAAGAACATAGACAACATTTGCGAGATATGAACATCGGAAGAAAAATGTCTGAAGAATCTAAAGAGAAATTAAGAGAGTCTTTAAAGAAGTATTGGACAGAGGAAAAAAGAAAAGAATATAGCCAAAGGTTCTCTGGTAAAAATGCTGCTTTTTATGGTAGACATCATTCGGAAGAAACCAAACGAATTTTAAGCGAAAAGTTAAGCGGAGAAAATAATAAATTCTTCGGCACACATTTAACAGAAGAACACAAAAGGAAAATTCTCGAATCAAGTCCTCTTAAAAGGTCCGTTGTTCAATTAGATTTTGATGGGAACTTTATTGCTGAATATATAAGCATAGGAGAGGCCGCCCGGGTTAATGGGACTACTGTGTCACATATTGTTGGAGCGATTTCGACTAAAGGAAGTTCCGGTGGATATTTATGGGTGTATAAAGAGGAATATGATCCGGAACATAGTCCAAAATATAAAAATAATAGGTTTGTTCCGGTTGTGCAAATCGACAAAGACGGAAAATATATCGCAACATATTTTAATTCTCGTGAAGCAGAAAGACAGACTGGGGTTCTTCATCAAAATATTGGCAGATGTTGTAATAATAAACATACAACTGCTGGCGGGTATTTTTGGAGAAAATTAGAAGATTGCGACCCAAATGAAGTGTTTTCTAACAAAAAAAATAAACAATAATTAAAAGGAGATAAATAGTTATGGCATTTACAAAACCGACAGTAACAAAAATTACGGCAGATATTTCAAATCTTACGATTTATCTGCGCTCAACGAAGAAATTCGGGAAAACAACCCTTTTCAGAGATGTTATTCTGGAAAAGTATGGAGATCCTTCATATGGCCTTCTCGTTGGAGTTGGAGCAGAATGTGGCTATAAGATGCTCGACGGACTCAATGTGACACAGGTCGAAACTTGGGATGATGTGATCGAGCTCAAGAACTGGCTGATTTCCGAAAACGGAAAAGAACACCATATTAAGATTGTCGCGTTCGATACGGGCGATGAACTTGTTCGACTGGCAGACGCAAAGACTGTCAAGCTCTATAACCGCGAAAATCCTTCGAAGCAGACGCGTTCAATTAAGGCTAGCTGGGGTGGATATAGCGCCGGAGAGAAGTATTCTGCCAATAACCTGATTAGACCCGCAATTTCAGAACTGAACAAGGCTGGTTTTGGTGTTTGGGTTATTGCCCACACAAAATTGAAGACAATTAAGGATAAGGGTTCTCTTGACGAAGATGGATATATGCAGCTAACATCCAATCTTGGTGCTGATTACGAAAGCGCTTTCGGAGACTGCTTGGATGTGTGTCTGACCGGAATTATCGATAGAGATACCGAAGAACGCGGAACTGGCGACAAGAAAAAGAAGTATGTAACTGAAATGGTTCGTAAGCTCTATTTCCGTGGCACAGACACAATTGATGCCGGCGGTCGTTTTGCAGACGGTTCAGTTCCAGAGTATATGGTGTTTGATAAGCCAAATATGGCAAAGGATTTCATCAAAGTTGTTGAGGATGGAATCGAAGGAAGCAAGACAAACTTCTCTTCTGCGCGTCCGACAACAACAAAGAAAGCTCCTCCCGTATATCGCGCAGAAACTCCGAAGCCGGTTCCAGAAGATGAAGACATCGACACAACGCCGGACACCGCTGACATCGATGATATCGACCCGGACGCTTCCGATGTTGATCTCGATATGGATGATGAAGACACTGCTCCGACCATCGAAGACCTTCGCGCAGAGATTCAGGGAAAGCTTCGTACAGCAAGTGCAGAAGTGAAGAAGAAGGCAAAAGAGATTCTGATTACCGAGGCGACAGACCCGGAGAAGGTTAAGCTGGCGGATGCGACGGTTGAAACGTTGAACAAGATTCTCGCAATTCTGGATTAAAAGGAAACTGTTGTGAAATTCATTATTACGCGCACGAGCGATTATGGAGATTACTCCTCGCCGTGCGCAGAGGCAAAGGAAGATCAAGTAGTTAGAATAGAAACCAGAGCCCTTTATAGTCCAGAGGAATTTGATAAAAAGTTTGCAGACAGAGAGGGAAATTGGCTTTCTGTTGGAACTAATCATCGCATCGGGAGAGATGGTCATATTTGTCGTGACCGTGAGATGATGAATGTATGGACGATCGAGATTAATTCAATAGAGGAACTTGTTGCATTGTCAAGAAAATATGGAGAGATAATTATTGCAGATCACTATTTGAATGACAATGATGGATATCCAACTCTTGAGATTTATGATAGCTATCGTGAATAAAATCCGCATTTCAAAAATAGGAGGAGAATAATATGCTTGGTTATTTCGCACTTTGGGCTTTAGGTGAAGCGCTTTGTCAAGACGACCAAGACGATTTTGGGCGCAAAACTCGTCGAAATGATTGTCTCGACAATCGCTCGATTTTCGACGATGACGACATATACGAGAGTTATCGGTTCGGGAAAAGAGAATATTGGGACGATGAGTATGACGAGGATGAGTGCGACGACCCGGAAGACCTCGAAGATTATTAAATCTAAAAAACTTTTCAAAATCCCTTGACAACCAAGGGGTTTTGTGGTATAATAATAGTAGAAATAGAAAGGAGAATGATTTATGTTGAATGTTGGTTATTTGACTTCTGACACAACCGCTTACGGGGATGAGATGTATACTCCGTTTTATGCAGTTGCGCCTCTTGTCAAGCACTTGAAGAATAGCGGGCACAAAACCATTTGGTGTCCGTTTGACGAGGAGTGGAGCGCGTATGTCAGAATGTTCAAAGAAGAGGGGTTTAACGTTATTCGGAGCTCGTTATCTGATGGAAAAGACTTCTTTCAATATGAGCCCGACGAGCCGTATGATGTTATTATTAGTAATCCGCCGTTTTCGAAAAAAGACGAGGTTATTCACCGACTTGATGAACTCGGAAAGCCGTTCGCGATTCTCCTTCCGTTAAATAGTTTACAGGGGAAGTCACGATTTGATGTTTTCAAAAATGGAATTCAACTTTTGAGTTTTGACCAACGTATCGGATTTCATACTCCAAAAAGTATGAAGACGCCCCTTGAGGGCAGCCCGTTCGCTTCTGCGTATTTCTGCCGAGATTTCTTGCTGAGAGATTTGATCGTGGAAAAGCTGGACAAATATGATAGACCGTTGATAGAGGAGGAAACAAGCGAATGATGGTTGAATGTTTTTGCGGTTGCCGAAACAAAATCGAGCAGTCTTGCGCATATAAGATTGTCCTCGGTGGAACTCGCAAAGTTTACTTTTTAAACGAACAACATTATCTCCGCTGGCAGGACAAAAATTCTGCAAAATCCAACAAGATTGACGAAAAAGAATTCACCCCGATTTACGATGCCGTGCTCGATATTTGCGGAGGAAAATTTACCGGACGAACCATCGTTTGGAAGGAATATTTGACTTGGAAAGAAGCTGTCGATGGGAATGGCAACAAAGTCAAGTGGTATTTGACAGAGAATAAACGCTCGCTGTCGGAGACATTGAAGAAAAAACATTTTGAGAGCGACTTTGGTATGATTAAATATTTGAGTGCAATTGTTAAAAGCAATGTGGCGCAGTATCGGTCGAATGAGTATATGAGTTTGCCGCTGAAGGAATCTGAATCACAGGTGAAAGAAAATACGGCGGTAATCCCGAATAGTAAACGAAGAAAGTCGTTGTCAGAATTGGAGGACGAAGCGTAAACATGTGTCAGATGGAACAGTTTGTAACGGGGGTTGTTGATCAGTATCCGCAGGAGCTTCTTGAAAACAGATTAACAATCGAAGGAAATTTACTTGCGTGCCTTTATGCAGATATTACGATGTATGACGATATAAAGTCCACAGTTTCTTCGGAAACATTTCTCTCTCGGCACGGAAGACTTCTTTTTGGAGTTGTTAAATATCTTCGTGAAAAGCACTTTAATGTAATTGATGAGGTGACGGTTCTTTCTAATTGTCCAGAAGAGGTCCTTGATCGTCTGCAGAGTATCGGTGGTTGGAAGACAATTCAGAAACTTGCTTCCACCGTTGATCTAAAGAACTGGGACGCAATTCTGGACGAGTTCAACAAAAGCAACATTATTCTGAAACTTCACAAGAATGGATTTAATCTTCTCGAAGAAGTAACGCTTGACAATGGGAAGAAGATCAAACCGCTGAAGCTGTTTGAGAAGTTTAGCGCCAATAATGTTACTGAATGGTATGAAGAGAGAATTGCTAATATTTCAATTAACAACAGCGCTTCTTCGATGAAAGTGCTGGATGAATCATATGCTCTTTTCGATGATAACTTTTTTGAAGATTTGAAAAAAGGCGACGGAGTCGGAGTGTCTCTTGCTGATGCTGGTTTAAATTTTGAGGGGAAGGAAATCAATATGTTCCCATTTCTCTCTCGCAATATTCTTGGACTTCAAAGAAAAACAACGAGTGCAATTGCCGCTCATTCTGGATGTGGTAAAACAAATTTTATTATTAATATTGTTTTTTCACTTCTCTCAAAGGGGCTTTCTGGCGTTTTTATTAGTAATGAAATGTCTTTATCTGATTTGAAACTTTTAATTCTTTTAATTGTTTTGACAAGATATCGCAATTACTGGAAGATTACTAAAAAGAAATTAAAAAGTGGAGATTTAACTCCAGAAGACATCGAAGAGATTAAAGAAGCTTGGAAATGGTGGAACAATGGATATGGCAGAAAGCTTAAAATTATCACAATGAGTGATGCTGATTCAGATTTAACGAGGGATATTATTAAAAAAGAGTCTTTGCGTAATGGGATTGATTTTTACGTTGTGGATACATTTAAATTGACAATTGATGAAAACATTAAAGATAGTTCATGGGTCAGCATTATTAAAGATTCTCGTATGTTGGATTCTTTGGCAAAAAAATACGATCTTATTGGATTATACACTATTCAGCTTACTCCTGCAAGCCTTGGCAGTCTATTTCTGGATGCATCGGCTCTTGCAAACGGAAAGCAGTCGAAAGAGGTACTCAGCAATCTTTTAATGTTGCGGAAATCGTATCCGGAGGAATTCTTACCAGGAAGTCCATATGATTTTAAACCATTTCGTTCAATTCAACAACCAGACGGATCATATAAAGACGAACCATATGAGTTAAAAGAAGAAGAAAGAAAATGTGTTTTTAGAGTTTTAACAATTGACAAATGCCGTTCCGGCGCAGATTCCGGAGACACTGGAGTTGGATTTTTGTTTAAATACAGTGGAGATTTTTGTAAGTGGGGGGAAACTTGTAAAGTGCGTCCAGTACATAAAAGAATTGGGCAAGATGGGAAATGAGTAAAAAACTAACAGAAGAATATATTAAAAATTTTGTTAAGGAGAATTCGAAATGCGAATTAATTGAAATTATTAGGAAAAAGAATCGAGGGTTGTTCTTAAAACTGAGATGCGGAGAAGATGGATGCTCAAATATTTTTATTCAAAGTTTTTTCAATTTTTCAAATTCGAATGGTTGTAAGGCGTGTCTGTCGTGCACGAATAAAGTTCGTAGAAAAACATGGGATAAGACGCGGGCGCAACAAAATAATTTATTGGAAAAATGCCCACAAATTTTAACCGTCTGGAGCAATAAAAATTCTGATGGGCCAGAATCATATTCTTATCAAAGCCAGAGAAATGCATATTTTAAATGCGACAAATGTGGTAATGAATGGATTGCAAAAATTGCATCTGTAGCTAAATCTTTGAAGAATGGGCGTAATGGATGTAATAAATGTACTAGAAAGAAAGCATATACAGAACAAGACTTTCTTGAAGATCTTAGTAGATTAAATTCGACTATAGAACTTTTGGAACCGTATATCAATCTTACAACAAAAACGGCGTTTAGATGTAAAGTTTGTGGCAATGTATGGAGAGTTCCTCCAAACAGTCTTGTTCCGCAGAATCCTAATAAAAAACCAACCGGATGTCCTGTGTGTTCTCGAAAAGCAATTGGTCCTCCTCCAGAATATTTAAATAGCATTTGGGCAAACGATCGCTATCAAGAAGAGTGGGCTCGGTATTTCGATGAGAAATTTATGAAAACTCACGCCGTCCAGTGTGATCAATATGTAGAAATCAGATGCCCCGATTGTGGAAAAATAAAAAGAACTAAAATTTCTAATTTAGCTCATCGTGGATTTCGCTGTAGTTGCAATCGTAAAACAAGTTATCCAAACAAGTTTGTTTATGCTGTTTTAGATCAACTTGGGATTGAATATGAGTCAGAATATAATCGAGAGTGGAGTGGAATGATGAAGTACGATATTGCAATTCCGAGCCTGTCTGCCATCATTGAAAACCACGGCATCCAGCACTATAAAGATGGCATATTCTCAAATCGAACTCTTAAAGAAAATCAAGAAATCGATAAACATAAAAAAGAGCTTGCTTTTGCCAATGGATTTATTCATTATGTTATATTAGACTGTCAAAATCCAGAAAAGAATTGGATTAAAAAATCCATTATGGAGAGCGAATTACCAGAATTATTACAATTTAAAGAATGCAACATTGATTGGGATAAGGCAGACGCAACCGCGTGTGAAAATACAATAAGAAAAGTTTGCGAAGATTGGGAAGCAGACTTCGATATGGAGCGGGTCTCTAAAGATTTTCACATTTCGAAACCAACTGTTCAAGATTATCTCTTAATTGGTCATAAATACAATTGGTGCTCATACGACCCGAAATGGCACTTCCGACCAGTATTTTCTCCGGAGCTAAACCGACGATTCGGAGCAATGTATTCCGCATCAACAAAATATGGTGTCAAGTGTTCCGACATTCTATGCTGCTGTGAAGGCAAAAAAGAGTCTGCAGGAGTCGACCCACAAACAGGACTGCCGCTAACTTGGAGATATGCCGACGATTATATTGTAAACATAAAAGAATAGGGCAAGATACAAACACAAGATAAGGAGAAAATAAAATGATTATTATTGGATTTCCTGGAATTGGTAAAAGTAGTGTAACTCGTGCATACGAAGGTGACACCAACACAACTGGTTATATTGACCTTGAAAGTAGCAACTTCGTTAAAGACGACAACTGGGTGAAAGAATATTGTGGTCTTGCTATCGACCTCAACTTACAAGGTTATAATGTCTTCGTTTCGTCTCATAAAGCAGTTAGAGAATATCTCACAGAAAGACAGGACATTTTCCCGGACATTATGGAGGTATTCCCGTCGAAAGAAATACGCACCGAGTGGATGAACAGGCTCGAAACTCGTTATATGAAGTGCAAAACCACTAAAAACGAAAGAGCTTTAAGCTATATGCGTAACAATTTTGATGACGCCGTAGATGAAATGGAGCGAGACGAAATTATTCACAAGATTAGAATCACAAAAGAAAATATGAACGATTTGAGACAGGCGATGATAGACTATTGGAATAAGCTGTATACAGAGTGAATAGAAACATAATTTTATTTGGAGGATATTACAATGACGAGAGTGACGAAACAACAATTTAAAGAACTGATGAAGGAATTTCCAAATGGAGGGATCGTGTTTCTCGATGGAGATCATACAGATGGGAACAGCGTTCTTGTTACTGATGGCGATTTCGGAGCGACTTGCCTTGTTCCGACAGTAGATGGCGATGTTTTTGATTATGACTGGAATATCGAAGAGTATAGCGATAACGATGAGTTTTCCGTTCTCGATTATGCGGATATTCTTCAAATTATTCAAACTCTAACGAAAGGACTTCGGATTCAGCTTCATCCGTGGTGGGAGAAATGAAGCTTTGGATTGATGATATAAACCCGTCTCCTCTCGGATATTATCGCTGTCGCTCGGTTGATAACGCAAAAGAAATTATTAACAAATATAGCAATCGCATAGATTATGATAACAATTTCGTTGATGAAATCGAACTTATAGACGTCTTGGACGACACAGGGGGATATACCGGAATTGGTGGAGATTTGTTAACAATTCTTGACTGGCTTAAAGAAACGGGGAAAATTATCCAATTAGAATTCATTCGGTAGGAGGCTGATAAATGAAAATTTTATTTTACGATGGAGATGTTCGTCAATGGTGCCGTCCGGCAACCATCAGACATTATCATACTCTCGATGCGAAACATGGACCATCTGATAACATCGAGCAACTTGAATGGGCGCGTCTGAATTATTATGATTGTATTCTATTAACAAATTCTCTTGTTGCTCTTAATCATAAATATGGTTGGAATAAAGAAGATGGTTGTACAGATATTTATTTTTACGCTGAGTCCAAACACGATTTTGTGCGATGTGACGAACTGACAAAAAGAGAAATCCGAGAAGGACACAATATTATGAAGATGTTCTTAAACGGAGAGTTTGATTTGGAGTAAAAGGATGAAAAATCTGATTTCCAGTATTTCATACGATCAAGGAGAAATTATCAACAACATTCTCCAACTTCACGTTCCGTCTCATAAAATCGATTGCGACCCCACATATAGCAAGGGAAATTTCTATAAAAAATATACGGAATTTTAATTTTTAAATGTCAAGACAAAGTAAGTAGTGAAAACAATATATGAGCCACGTATTTGTGGTCAACCGCCCAGTTTCCTAAATGAGATGTGGGCTTGAGTAATCGAGTCCACTGATTGATCAGACTAAGTGTTTCGAGCACTACGTTATCAAAGAATATATAGGCACCGTTGGATGTACTCTCCAGTCTGACGCTCTACGGTATGTGATTAAACAGTTCTGATGGGTAGGAACAGTGTTGCATACGAAAAACCTTTGAATAACATTGTCGTGGAGTAACTACTCTAACATATAGGAGGTTATAGAAACATTGGTGTATGTGTTAAATAATCAAGGTAATCCTTTAATGCCTTGTAAAGAAGCGAAAGCAAGAAAATTGCTAAAACAAAATAAAGCTATTATAGCAAAATATGAACCATTTACAATCCAATTAACTTTTGAGTGCGAAAACCAGACGCAGGAGATTTCTCTTGGAGTGGATGCAGGAAGTAAACATATTGGAATTTCTGCAACGACAGAAAAACAAGTTTTGTATGAAGCGGATGTTGAATTAAGAAATGACATTGTAAACAAGCTCTCTTCTCGTAGGGAGGCAAGAAGAACGAGGAGAAACAGGTTGCGTTATCGCCCAGCAAGATTTAACAATCGAGTTCATTCAAAACACAAAGGTTGGCTCGCTCCAAGTATTGAACAGAAAATTAATTCGCATATTCAAACAATCAAAAGACTCAACCAAATTCTTCCGATTTCAAAAATTATTGTAGAAACAGCACAGTTCGATATTCAAAAGATTCGGAATCCGGACATTGAGGGTGAGCAATATCAACAAGGCGAACAAATTGGATTTTGGAATGTTCGAGAATACGTATTGTTTCGAGATGAACACAAGTGTCAGTATTGTAAAGGAAAATCTAAAGACAATAGGTTAAATGTTCATCATATTGAGGGTCGTAAGACGGGCGGAAACGCTCCGAATAATTTAATTACGTTGTGCGAAACCTGCCATAATGATTATCATCAAGGGAAAATTCAGCTAAATATTAAGCGCGGAAAGAGCTTTCGAGATGCGACATTTATGGGCATTATGAGAAAGACATTGTTGTTGAGATTAAGGGAAATATATCCGAATGTTCAAGAAACTTTTGGTTATATTACGAAGAACACCAGAATCGAAAATAGTCTTCCGAAAGAACATTATATAGACGCAAGATGTATTAGTGGAAATCCTTTAGCAAAACCGTTAGGATATTATCTTTATCAAAAATGTGTTAGAAGACAAAATCGTAAAATGACGAAAGATAATTTTATCAGAGGTGGAGTTAAAAAAAGTAATCAGTTAGTTGGCGATGTCTTCGGATTTGGGTTATTTGATACGGTTGAATATCAAAAGAAGAAGTATTTTGTGTTTGGTAAACGAAAATCTGGATTTCTGGACATTAGAACACTTGATGGAGAAAAAGCTAACAACGGCTCTATAAGCTACAAAAAACTAAAATTAATTCAAAAGAATAATAATATATTAACAGAAAGGAGCTTGCCAATTCCTACGTAACCCTAAAGGGACTGCGGTTTCTTTGGCAATAGTATTATGAACGAGGCGGTTAGAACTGGGTTCTATCCAAAAGATTTGTTTATTTTGTTGGTAAAGAACCGGCTGGTTGCCGATTGGCAAATTCAGAATCAAAAGAACGCAAGAAAGTTTCATAGTTATTTTTGGGTTTTCGAGAAATCGGACAAAAAAAATAGAATATTAAATTTCGCAAAACCTCTTGACAAACAGGAGGTTTTGTGCTATAATAATAGTAGAAATGAAATACTGATTTTATTTACAAAGGAGAACCGTTATGAAAGACAATAATTACGAATTTCACGTCGGAGACGAAGTAGAAACCATCGATGGAATGGTTGGAAAGATTGTCGGGATTTGTCACTGCGAAAAATGCGCCGAACGCGGATTTTTTGAACCAAAGTGGGAAACCCCGGACGGAAAATATTCAGATTATATAACCGTGTATCAAAAAAATTGTTGCTTTCCTGATTATCGGCGAATTGGTAAATATGTATGGAACCACGAAACAGATGAAGAAAAAATCAACGAAAACATTTTACAAAAGGAGAATCGGAAAATGAAAGAAATCAAGTTGACAATCGATGGTAAAGAGGTCAAACTGACAGATGAACAGTTGAGACTTTTGGGAATCGAGAAAGAGGAGAAGCGAAAGAACCCTTTTAAAAGAGTCGGTAAGGCCGGAACGTACTTTTCAACATCCACAAGTTATGCCGAGCCCCTTTGTGATTTAAACGACGAGATTGATGATGAATTATTTGAAGGTGGAGACTATTTCAATGATGAAGCGTTTGCTAAGCAAGTCGCCCTCCATCAGCTGCTCTATCGAAAACTGCTGAAGTTTGCTTATGACAATGAGTGTGAGGATGCAGCAGAGTGGAGTAGAAAAAATCAGCATTATTCTATTCGATATTCTTACGAGAACGGAGATTTTGTTATGTTTTGTCAGTATGATGACAAAGGTCAAGACGTTTATTTTTCGTCCGAGTCTGACGCTGAGCGTGCCATCAATGAAGTTATTAAACCGTTTATGGAAGAACATCCGGATTTTGTATGGTAAAATGATCGTAGAACAGCAGGTCATTAGACCGTCTCATCCAAAGTATAAAACAATTGATAAAATGTGTTCGCATTCTAAAAATTTATACAATTATGCAAATTATCTAATTCGTCAAAGCTTTATAATCAATGGCGAATACATTTCATATCGAAAAATGAATTTTGATTTGAAAACACACGAATTATATAAATTATGTATGAGTCAGCCAGCAAATTGTTTGCTTCGTAGATTAGATAAAGCGTGGAAATCCTATTTTGAATCTATTAAAGATTGGGGAAAGAACCCGTCTAAATATCTTGGTAAACCAAAAATTCCAAAATATTTAAAAAAAGATGGGAGATATTGTTGGGAAATTCCTAATAATGTTTGCTCCATAAAAAACGGATATATTGTGTTTAAGATGAAAAAGTTAAATGATATTAAATGGAAAACTCATTTAACCGGAAGATTGATTCAGGTTCGATTTGTGCCGAACGGCTGTAATTATATTATGGAAGCAGTCGTAGAAGAGAAACAAAAAGAAATTCCACAATTAAATCAAAACAACATAGCTTCAATTGATTTGGGAGTAGATAATTTTGTAACCTTGACAAACAATATTGGATTAAATCCGATTATTATTAACGGCAGAATTATTAAATCAATAAATCAATTTTACAATAAGTGTAGGGCAGAACTACAAAGCAAGTTATCTAAAGATGTATTTTGGAGCAAACAGCTTGGTTCAATAACATTTAAGAGATTTAATCGCATCAAAAATTTCATCCATCATACCAGCAAGTTTATTGTTGATTATTGTATTAAAAACGACATAGGAAATTTGGTTTGTGGGTTAAATAAAGAATGGAAGCAAAATTCTAAAATGTCTAAAAAGACAAATCAAAATTTCGCCGGTATTCCATATAATATGTTGATTAATCAATTGGAATACAAATGTAAACAAAATGGCATTATTTTTCAGACAACGGAAGAATCATATACATCCGGAACAAGCTTTATGGATGGAGAAATCCCTATTTCGGAGAACTATGACAAATCTCGCAGAGTCCATCGTGGATTGTTTAAGTGGTCCAATGGATATATAAATGCAGATGTGGATGGTTCGCTTCAAATTATGAGAAAAGTATTTCCGAATGCTTTTGCGGACGGAATAGTGGCGTATCTAACGCCAGTTAGAATTAATTTAATTAATTCTAATAAATCATATTAATAGAATGTGAATAGAGAGCTACTTTTATGAACGTTAAAAAAGAAGAAAAGATGATTGGATGGGGAGAATCGGTAGTACTCGACATCCCGATAGAGCTAATCCGTCCTCCAGTTTATGGTCAGGAGATAAAATTTCTCGTTAATTCAAGAGAACTATATAAATGCCAAGGGAATATAACAAAATGGTTTGTAAAGTGAATTAACAAGGAGGCGGTATGAAAGATATGGTAAACAAACAGGTCATATTTGATAAAAATTATATTGAAGACAAAAGAAAGTCTGTTCAGAGCACTTTCATGAGTTGGCTAAGGCAGAATCTCAAATATGACGACGAAAGCGGGTTCTCGATCGACAACATTACTGTTAATTTTTCCGTTAGCGAAAACTATGACGAAATGTGTAAGAAAAGAACCTTCCGACATACGAGCGCTCCGGCGGATCTGAAAAATGTCAAAATTGACTTCGAACAGCTAAAGATGTTGTTAGACTGAATTCAAAATTAAGAAAGGAAACCACGATGCTCACCGACATCAAACAAATGTTAATAGAAAACCCAGAGCATATCGTGGAATTGCTCGAAAGGTTTGAGTTCTGCCACATCCATCTCAAACGAACCGAGATCCGGTTTGCTCGTAATGAAGAGGGCGGTCAGAACATCTCGATTCGGCTCGAAGATAATCCTTCAATTTATGTTAAAGATTTCGTAACAAATGAGAACGGCGACATTATTGCATATATAATGAAAAGTCGTTCGGTGAAGTTTATTGAAGTCTTGGCTGAAATCAAGAGTGTTCTCGGTCTCGGAGACGATTGGGAGCCTCCAAAGCGCGATATGTTGTTCGGAGGATTTTATGACCGAATTGGAGAAGATAGACAGGTTGAAATTGCGACATATCCCGAATCGATTATGGACCAATATGTTGATAAAGGAAATCGGCGTTGGCTCGATGACAACATTTCGCTCGAAGTTCAACACGAGTTTGGAGTCAGGTTTGACCCGATAGAAGACCTGATCGTGTTTCCGTGGAGATCTTCCGTTGGTGGTGAGATTATCGCAGTAAAAGCCCGTGTCAATCACCCGGTGGAGGACGGCCAGCAGAAGTATTGGTATGTTTATAAGGGCGCCGTTAGCAACTCTCTTTATGGGATTACGGAGAATTATAGCGGGTTGTTTGGAAACGAGATTTGTGTTGTCGAGAGCGAGAAAGCCGTTCAGCAGTTAGCGACGATGGGATATCGAAACGCGGTAGCTCTTGGGTCGAGCAATTTGTCAGATGAACAGGCTCGGTTGATTATGACACTTTCTCCGACGTCGGTTGTGTTTTTGTTGGACGAAGGATTGGAAAAGGAACACACAATGAAAAATGTGGAAACATTAAGGCAGTATTGTGTGTTGAGAGACTTGCCAATTCGTTGGTGGAATTGGACGAAGAGCTCGGTTGTTGATGGGAGCGAAAAGAACAGTCCGACCGATTTGGGGAAAGAGAGGTTTGATAGGGTTATGGAAAGTGAGTTGGAGGTGATTTAATGGGTATATTTAAAGATATAACCGGACAGCAATTCGGAGACTTCATCATCGACTCTTTTGACCAGACAAAAGGTAAGTATAAATATTATTGGAATTGTCATTGTGTAAAATGTGGTTATAAAAAATCAGTAGAAGGAAGCAGTATTAGAGCCGGAAATAGCACAAGATGTATTTGCGATAAGTCTTTTGGACGAAAAGAAAGCATCGGATACGAAAGGGACATATCTGGAAAAATTTATGGTAGCTTAACTGTTTTGAGCTATTGTGAAACGAAAAGTTCACATTCAAGATGGTTGTGTAAATGTAGTTGTGGAAATGAAGAAGCTTTTAGTATTTCACAATTAAAAAGAAGAAAAAATCTGATGTGTTCCCAATGTGTGAAAAAGTATAAAGATATAAGAAGTGTGATTTCAAAAGAAAATTTAGATTCTAATGGGATTCCAATAAATATTATTCAATCCACTCAAAGAAAGCAAAATAAATATGAAATTCAAAATGATGTGACTATTATCAACAATAAAGTTATCATAGATAGCAGGTTTGTGGATTATTTGAAATCATTCGATAGATACATTAGTATAGACAGCCGTGGATATGCATATTTTTCATATTGTGGTCAAGATGTATATTTGCATAGACTTTTAACAAAAACACCGCTGTTTTTCGACGTAAGCAGTAAGGATATAGAAATAATTGATCATATAAATAGAAATAGATGCGATAACAGAATTGAAAATCTAAGAACAATTAAAAAATCCGAAAATCCCGTTAATTGTTCAGTATATTCCAACAATAAAAGTGGACACAAAGGAATTTCGTGGCTTGAACGGTTGCAAAAATGGCAGGTAAATATTCAATATAAAAATAAAAATTATTATATTGGAGTTTTTGATAATATCGACGATGCAATTCTTGCAAGGAAACAGGCGGAGCAAGATATATTTGGAAAGGTGAATTAAAAATGCAAAATCTTCATCGACATACTTCGTATTCAAACGTGTGCATTGCAGATTCTGCGGCAACAAATGAACAATATGCCAAAAGAGCGGTAGAATTGGGCCACAAAGTAATTAGTAGCGTCGAGCACGGGTGGCAGGGCTATTATTATCAATGTTATGAACTTGCTCAAAAATATAATCTCAAATTTGTTTTTGGAGCAGAAGCATATTGGGTAAAAGACAGACAAAAAGAATATGAAGAAATCGATCCATCGACAGGAGAACCGTTAAAAAACAAGGACGGAACAATAAAGGCGCATAAAGATAACTCTAATTGTCATATATTACTTCTTGCAAAAACAGAAATCGGAAGACGCGCCATCAACAAAATTCTTTCAGAGGCAAATGAAACAGGGTATTATTTTAGACCCCGTGTCGATCTTGAACTTCTTCTTTCTCTTCCTCCTGACGATGTGGTCGTAACAACTGCTTGTGTGGCATATTGGAAATATGAAGATATCGAAGATATTACTCTTCGGTTGTGGAAACATTTTGGAAAAAACTTTTATCTGGAGATCCAAGCGCATAAAACAGAACAACAGAGAGAAATCTCCCGTAGAATTCTTTCCTTGTCGCAAAGACATGGAATCGAAATGATTGTTGGGCTTGACAGTCATTACATTTATCCGGAACAGGCGCAGGAGAGAGAATATATTCTCGAAGCAAAAGATGTCCATTACAAAGACGAAGAGGGGTGGTATATGGACTATCCCGACGACGAAGAGGTTATGAGACGTTTTATGGAGCAGGGAGTTTTTACAAGGGAACAGGTTCAAAGAGCGATGGATAACACAGACATCTCTCTAACGTTTGATGATTATGCAAAAGACAATCCTGTTTTCAGTAAAGACATTAAACTTCCTACTCTTTATCCGAATCTTTCACAAGAAGAAAGAAACAAAAAATATAGTGTTCTGATTAGTAAGCTTTTTAGAGAATACGCAGAAAAACATCATATTACAGGAGAAGAGTATAAGAGTTATCTTGAAGGAATTAAAATGGAAGTTCAGACGGTTAAAGATACCGGAATGGCCGATTACTTCCTTCTTGATTATGAAATCGTTAAAAAAGCGATTGAAAAAGGAGGCGTTTTGACCGACAGTGGAAGAGGCTCTTCGGTTGGATATTTCACAAACACGCTTCTTGGTTTTTCAAAAGTTGACAGATTTCAAAGTCCGATAACTCTTTATCCTGAACGATTTATTAGTAAAACAAGAATTTTGGAAACCCACTCATTACCCGATTAACAAAATAGTCGCCCATATAAGTGATTGTATGTGGAAAACCTTGAATATCAGGGGAAGCCCTTAAGTCTTAATTACAAAACATTAGCGAAAGCAAAATGTGGCATCGCCAATCACGATGGTATTGTAAAAAGATTAAGAATTGGGTAATCCTGAGAGATAACCCTAACCGAATTTATCGTATGGGGAGCTCGCAACGACTACCAAGAGGAATCCGAGATGATTTCAACGATTGTGGTATAGTCTATTCCGACCATTTGTTTGGTGTAAATACTACGAAAGTAGCGGTAGATCAAGATCGATATGAACTGGGGAACCCCCGAAATTGCAGAAGAAGCACAGAAAGAAATTCTCGGAGACGATCACGCAATTCCAATGATTGCCTTCGGAACCTGTAAAAAGAAATCAGCTTTTAAATTGTTCGCTCGTTCTCAAAATATGGATTTCGAACTTGCGAACACCATCTCTTCGCAGATTGCAGATTATGAAGAGGCAGTTAAAAACGCAGAAGATGATGATAAAGATCAGATTGATATTTATGATTTTGTAGATAAAAAATATTCCAACTATATTG
>ERZ1034925.481-NODE-481-length-17463-cov-4.541303_pt1 | contig 17463 bp, 14 predicted proteins | sample MGYA00520687_ERZ1034925 | MGnify/ENA primary metagenome ERZ1034925 (study PRJEB33766, sample SAMN09781758) | gut metagenome | biome: gut microbiome | host: Homo sapiens | place: Madagascar | study: EMG produced TPA metagenomics assembly of the PRJNA485056 data set... | reverse complement strand
GGCCAAAGCGGAGCGTTACCGCCCGGCCTTTGTGGCCATTATGCTGCTGCCGATGTCGCTGTTTATGGGGGCATCACTGAGCTATGATGCAACCCTGTTAGGCTGCTACTACCTGATGCTTGCCCTGCTGACCCGCAAGGAGTGGAACACCCAAACGGCGGGCATTTACACCGCCGCCTGCATCTTTGTCAATATCGCCAAACCGTACCTGAACCTTTTGTGGGTGCTGCCTATCTTTTTGGTGGCAAAGCGGGAATGGCACGCCAAGGGACGCCGCCCGCTGTGGGAGCTGGGCGGCTTTGGCGGTGCTATGGCCGTTACCCTGCTGACGGAATGGTATGGAACGGCGTTCCGCTATAACTATCCCATCATTGAGCGCCAGGGCGGCAGCACGGTAAACGGCGGTGAACAGCTGGCCTTTGTGCTGCGCAACCCTCTGCGGACCATTGCTGCGTTCTGGGGGACCCTGGGAGAGAATGATTTCTTTATTGGGCAGCTCGGCCTGTTCGGCTGGAAGGACCTGCCCATCAGCTTTTTGAACCTGACCGGCCCGCTGGTGCTGCTGTTGGCCGCCCTGCTGGCTGCTGCGCAGCCAAAACGCGTCGATGCGTTCCCCACCCGCCGCCGCGTGGGCGGGGCGGCGCTGCTGGCGCTGGTGTATGCTGCCGGTGCCATGGCAGCCATGTATATCACCTATACCCCGGTGGGCATGGTGCGCATTGTGGGGCTGCAGGCGCGGTATTTCCTCTGCGTCTGGCTGGCATTGCTGCCTGCGCTGGCTGTGCTGCTGCGCAAAACCATCCGCCCCGCCATCACGGAAGAAAAAGCCGAAGCGGCCATCACCCCGCTGTGCGCCTGCTATGCCGTTTTGGGCGCTGTGCTGCTCTTCCAGCACTACTTTGTGGGGCCGGTGTACGTCGTATACGCGTGAGCTGGATTACGCGTATACGAAAGAATAATTAAAAAAGAATAAAGAATAATGTCGGTGTGCCTGCAGCACGATTGGATATGATGTTTTTCGCAGTCTTTGCGTGATAGTCTGCAGGTATAGAATCAGCCTTTATATGCTATCTTGCCCCAATTTTCTGAGCCGCCCAACGGGCGGCGGTACACCAACATTATTCATTATTCTCTATTATTTTTTAATTTCAATCCGGGAGGTGCTGTACCGTGCAGATTGTATTCGGCCTGCTGTTTTTGCTGTTCTTCTCCGCATGCTGTCTGTGCGTGGCGGCATGTACCCGGTTCAATGCCGCCCTGCTGCCGCTGCCCGCCTTGTGCGGGTCGGTCGTGATGCTGTATCTGCTTTCCCTGCTGGGGCTTTTGCAGTTCGGCCATTTTATCGTCATGGCGGTCTGGCTGGCCGGCGGGGTTTACTTTGGGGTGCGCGCCGGGTGGCGGGCCATCCGCCAGGCGCTGTTCAGCCCCGGCTTTTTGCTGTTTGTGGGCGGCAGCTGCTTTTTGTGGGTGCTGTTTGCCGTGCAGCAGCCCATGTTTACCCAGTGGGATGAATTTACCGCCTGGGGCCTTGCCCCCAAAATGGTGGCGGAGCGCGCTGCGCTGTATGTGGCGGACCCCATCAACCTGACGGCAAGCTTTACCTACCCGGCAACCAGTCTGATTTCGTATCTCTTCCAGCGCGTACCGGGCCAGTTTTATGAATGGCAGTGCCTGGCGGGGCTGGATATCCTGTTCCTGGCCTGCATTGCCCCGGCGGCAGCCCTGCCGCGCAAAAACTGGGCGGGCGCTGTGTTGGTGTTTGCCGCGGGCTTTCTTCTGCCGTTCTTTTTCAGCGTAGTCCCGGCAGGCACCCCGTCCACCATCTATGCCAACGCCATGGCGGATACCCCGCTGGCGCTGCTGTTTGGCGGAACACTCTGCCTGTATGCCGCGGCGGGCGGGCGCAAAACCGGCTTTTTTGCCTGTGCCATGCCCCTTGCCGTGCTGACGATGACCAAGGATATCGGCTTTGCCTATGCCTTGATCGCTGCGTTCCTGATCGGGCTGGATCAGCTGTTCGGTACGCCGCACCCGGATACAAAGCCTGCCCGCATTTTCGGCGTATCGTTGGCAAAATGCAGTATTCTGGCGGCGGTGGTGCTGGCGGTGTTTATCAGCTGGAACCGCTATACCGCCGCCGTGACCCCAACCGAAACCACTGGGGCCAGCGTGGGCAGCGCGGGCCTGAGCTATGGTGCTGTGCTGACCGGCGGCATCAAGCAGCTGCTGGGCATTGGGCGCGAAGAACGCTTTGCCCAGATCATGCAGAGCATGGGCCAGGCATTTTTGTACCGCCGCGTCTGTTTGGTGGGCGCGCCCATCATGGCCGTCAGCTGCATTCTGCTGCTGTTCCCGGCGGCCTTTGTGGCAGCGCCTGCCGGTGCCGCACGCCGCCGCACCGTGGTTGGCTTTGTGGGCGGGGCGTTCTGCTTTGCCGCGCTGTATCTCTTCCACCTGATTTTGTACTTCTACAATTTCTCCGAGGCCGAAGGCTCCGCCTTGAAGGACTATGAGCGTTATATCGCGCCCTACCTGCAGGGGTGGATGCTGTACGGCTTCTGTGTGCTGGGCTTTGCGGTGGGGCAGGGCGGCGGCGCGGCGCAGCGGCTGGGCCGTGCGGCGCTGGGGCTGGCCGCTGCGGCAGTGCTGGGTATTTTTGCCTGGCGCGGTGTGCCCGCAGCCGGGTTCTGGACCAATGCCGACAGCCTGTACACCCTGCGCCGCGATGTAAAGAACCGCGCTGAAGCAATGAACACCGTGCTGGACTGGCCGGACCGCGTGCTGGTCATCAGTCAGGGCGATGATGCCACCCGCTGGTACTACTACAAGTATGAGCTGACCGCCAAGGTGGTCAACGGCTATGGCGGTACCTGGTGGGGCAACGATGATTATTCCAGCCGGTGGGACTCCGACTTTATGAACCTGGTGGAAAGCCTGAACTGGACCTTGTATGACTTTGAGGCGGTCTGCACCGCAGACTCTCTGACCGCCTATATGGAAGAAAAGCAGATCGACTACCTGCTGATCGACCGCGCGGACAACTATCTGGAGCGGGAGTTCAGCAGCCGGTTCGAAGGCGGGCTGAAAGCGAATATGCCTGCAACCCTCTACCGGTTTGAAGGCCGCAGCAAGCCGATCGCCTTTACCCCGGTGGCTGTGGCAGAAAGCGGGGTGGTACAATGAAAGATAAACGCCCAACCAAGCGTTTTGCTGCCCCCGCCCGTGCGGGCCGCCCGCTGCGCCCCCAGCAGCTGCTGATATTGGCATATGCCGCCGCTGTTATTGTGTGGCTGGTGTACGTGCTGGTGGGCAGCGCTGTGATGCTGAACCATAAAGCAGACGGCACTATGGTGACCCGCACCCTGACGGCGGATGACCTGGAATTTGAAAGCTTTGTCAATTATGATGACGATGAATGGCATACCGCGCCGGTGGATGAACCCGGCTGGTATCTTTCCACCGACAACGACCCCCACATCATCTGGCGGGGCGAAGCCTGGCTGGAAACGGTGGAGCTGGACGCCGTGCACTACCTGCCGCCCGGCAGCGTAGCATTGTATTACCTGCGCCCCGGCCAGACCGAGTACAGCGAGACCCAGAAAGTTTTTGCCCGCGTGAGCGGCGAAAACCAGTATACCTTTGACCTGGGCGGCCTTACCGTGACCGGGCTGCGCATTGACCCGGACAGTGTGGGCGGCGTGCCTACCCGGCTGGACGGCGTGGTGCTCAACCCGGTACAGCCGTGGTACCTGCGCTTTGTGCCAAACGGCGGCCAATGGCTGCTGCTGTTGTTTGCCCCGGCTGTGGGGGCTGCGTTTGCCTGCCTTGCCGTTGATGTTTTCCACAAAAAGTAAAAAAGAGCCCTGTGGGGCGGTGCGCCCATGGCTTGGGGGCACACCCGCAGGGCTTTTATGTTGTATAAAATGGTGATTCTATGGAGCTGCTTTGCATCTTTGCCGCGCTGGCGGTGCTGTTTTTGTTCTGCGCGTTCCTAACGCTCAAATGTAACCTGCATGCTGCGCTGGCCCCGCTGAGCGCGCTGGGCATTGCCGTTGCCTGGCTGACGGCTGCAGGCATGGCAAACCTGCTGCTGCCCGGCACTGTGCTGCTGTGGGCGGTGTTTGCGGGCAGCGGCGTGTGGGCGCTGGTGCCCCACAAAGGCCAGCGCCCGGCCTACCGCCGCCTGGTTACACCGGGGGCGGTGCTGTTCTGGGGCATGGCGCTGGCATTTGCGGTGTACTTTTTCATCCGCCAGCCGCTGGCAACCAAGTATGATGAACTCAGCCTGTGGGCTACCGCCGTGAAGGTGACCAAGGCGGATAACCGCCTGTATGCCCTGGCTACCCTTGGAACCCCCTGGCCCCAGACCCAGAACCCCGGCCTGCCGCTGCTCTCCTACTTCTTCCAGTTTTTGGGCCATTATGCAGACTGGAAGATCTATGTGGCGTATGATGTGCTGGCCGCCGCCGTGTTTGCCGCGGTGCTGGGCGGGCTGAACTTCCGCCAGTACCGCATTGCGGTGCCGCTGGCAGCAATCTGCTGGTTTGCCCCCTGGTTTTTGACGGTGTATAACCATACGATCTATCTGGATACCACTTATATGACCGCCTATGGCGATGTGCCCGCGGGCCTTGCACTGGGCGGCGCTGTGGCGCTGTGGCTGGCGCTGCGCAAAACCGGCGGCCCCAAATGGGCCGTACTGCCGGTACTGGCGCTGGCGGCCAACATCAAGGCCAACACCTTTGTGCTGTCCCTGGTGGCGGCGGGGCTGATGGCTGTGGATGCCTGGCTGTTTGCGGAGCACCCCTTCAAAAAGGGCCTTGCCCGCCGCACCGGCTTTGCCATTGCCTGCTTTGCCGCGCCCATGCTGATCTATTATTTCTGGAACATCCGCTATGTGGGCATTCTGGTTGCCAAAAGTGCCAGCGAGGGCGGCACCGGCGAAACCAGCGCCCCCTTGTCCGCTGTGGTCATCAACGGAATCAAGATTTTGCTGGGCCAGCCGGTGGAGGGCTTTTACGCCGAGCGCCAGAGCCAGTTCACCCAAGCCATGGCCGATATGGGCCACCAGTTCTGGACTTCGGATGGTCGGCTGAGCATGATCGGCCAGGGCCGCAATGTTGTGGTGCTGATTCTGCTGGTGTTCTTGGTGGCGGCCATCTGCGCCAGAGGCCGCCAGCTCAAGCTGCGCATTGGCTGCATCGGGGTGCTGTCCCTTGCATGCTTTGTGGGGTATAACCTCATGCTGGCGCTCAGCTATGGCTTTATTTTCAAGCCGGATCAGGCCGTGGGGCTGGTGGATTATAACCGCTATATCTATACCTACTATATCGGCTGGTTCTTTATGGCGCTGGCCTGCTGGAGCACCGCCCTGCAAACCGCGGATGGCGAACAGAAAGCCCCGGCCCGCCGCTGGATTGCCCTGTCGGGCCAGGCCGGTGTTCTGCTGATGGCCGCCGCCATGCTGGTGCGGGTGAACGGCATGATCCTGCCGCAGCTTTCGGTGCTGGGCTTCTCGGATGGCGAATTCGCCGACCGCAAGACCGCCCGCGCCGAAGCTGACTGGCTGTGCAGCGATTACCTGAACGAAAACGACCGCGTGTTTTTTGTCAGCCAGGGGGATAACGGCGAACACTGGTTCTCTGCCGTGTTTGATTTTTACCCCGTCCTGGTGGATTACTCCGGTGTGGGGGCCACGCAGGAGGGCGGCGGCGGAACCTTCGGCCTGCCGGAGCTGGAACCGCAGGAGGAGGGCGTGAAGCAGCGCTACTACCACCCCTACACCGCTGAACGCCTGGATGAAACCGTGCGTGCCAACGGCTGTACGGTACTTTACCTGCAAAAGATCGACGATATCTTTGTGCAGAGCTATCAGAACCTGTTTACCGACCACCTGGCCGCTGCGCAGGCGGGGCAGACCCTGCTTTACCGCGTAACGGATGCCGGGTATGAGCCGGTCACAATGCAGATGAGCAAGGAGGCGGCCCAATGAAAGAGATGACATGGAAAAGCCGCCTGAACCGACTGTTTGCCCATCGCTTTGCCTTGCCGGTGCTGTGCTGGTGCGCGGCGCTGGTGTTCTGGCTGGTGCAGGGTGCGGTGGCCTTTGCGGGGGACAGCTCCGCCAAGGCAAAAGGCACCCTGACTGAAACCTCGATCCCCATTGAAAGCTGGCAGCTGGCCGAGCTGACCTGGGGGGAGCCGGGGGAGAACAGCGCACCCCAGGGCCAGCTGATTACCACAGGCGGCGACCCGCAGATGATTTTGGAGGATGTATCCGGCCGCGTGGTGCGTACCGTGAGCTACAACGTGGAGTTTGACGGCGATTCCCGCGAAATGTGCCTGTATTACACCACAAAAACGGGGGAGCCCTACAGCCAGGACCGCCGCGTCTTCCCCAAAGTGCTGGCAGACGGCACCTATGTGTACACCCTGCCGCGCACCCAGATCGTGGCACTGCGGCTGGATCCCTGCAGCCCCGATGAAAACAAGACCGTGGGCCTGACCTTTACTCCGCAAAGCATTACCCTGAACGCCGCCAGCACCCTGCCCGGCGGGGCAGATTACTTTATCCCCACCTGGTACCAGCTGTTCGGCCTGATCGTGTACCCCGCCCTTGCCGCCGCCGCGTTGGATTGGCTGTGGGCCGTGGGCAGACAGCTTGCCAAAAAGAAACAATAACCCGACAATAGCCTGATACAACAAAGCACCGTGCCGCAAGCAGGAGAACCCCCTGCATGGCGGCACGGTGTTTGTTGTTGGTATGGGTGAAATCAGCAAAAGGCATCCCCCAGCCGAGAGCGAATGTATTCCAGGCACGCGGCAGATGCTGGGGTATATTGCCATCGGGTGGTGCTGTCCTGGGCATTGTTCCCGGCCATGGTGGCCACCGGCACCGACAGGATCTTCGCCAACCTGTTCTGGATGGGGGTGATGATCTGGAGGAAATGAAAAGCGGGCTAAGCAGCCAAAAAGGAATCACAATGTTGAGAATCTTGAATGACACAACAAAAAAGCACCGGACAAAAAATTGTCTGGTGCTTTTTGGTGCGCCCGCGGGAATTCGAATCCCGGACACCCTGATTAAAAGTCAGGTGCTCTACCAACTGAGCTACGGGCACAAATACTCAATTTGCCTGTTACAGCTTAAATATTGTAACAGGTATGGGAGAAAAAGTCAAGCTTTTTGCCGCATTTTCAGCCAGAAAATCTGCCGCAGGGCAGCTGGTGCAGGAACCTGAAGCATAAACGCATTGTAAAACAGAATAAATATATTGAAAAACAATAAAAATGTATTGCAAAACAATGCGACATATGCTATGATAACAGCATCGGATATACCATAAAACATCAGGGGGAATGACCAATGCGTCAATTACCAGAAAACTTTTTTGGCTGGAACGACCACAAAAGCATTATGCTGACCAAGTTTGCCACCCTGGCGGCGGCCATGGGGTGCGTGGTGATGGTGCTGTGCGGGCCGCGCATCGTCAGCTGGGTTTTGGCGGTGCACGCGCTGCAGCTGGTGCATGGGCCAAAGCTGGGGTATTTTTTGCTGGGGCTGGGCTATTGCAGCGCCGCGCTGGCCCTGTGGATGCTGTATAACCTGTACATGTTTTTGGCGCGCATTGAAAAAGAAGAGGTGTTTACCCCTGCCAACGTGTTGGCCCTGCGGCGCATCAGCTGGTGCTGCACCTGGGCTGCAGCGCTCTGCCTGCCGGTGGGTGCTGTGCTGGGGCTGCCGTTCATCTTTGCCATTGGCGTTGCGGCGGCGTTTATGGCGCTGATCGTGCGGGTCATCAAAAATGCGTTTGCCCAGGCCGTTAAGATGAAAGACGAACTGGACTATACCGTGTAAGGGGGCGCAGAAGATGCCAATTATCGTCAACCTGGATGTGATGATGGCAAAGCGCCACATGGGGGCGGGGGAGCTGGCTGAAACCATCGGCATTACCCCGGCCAATCTTTCCATCCTGAAAAACAACAAAGCAAAAGCGGTGCGGTTTTCCACGCTGGAAGCCCTGTGCAAAGCGCTGGACTGCCAGCCCGCTGACCTGTTGGAATACCGCCCGGACGAAACGTAAAGAAACGACCTTGATATAAGGAGACAACCCAATGAATTTTGATAAAAAAGAGGCTGCAGGCCAGCCCCTTCTATTTTCTGCACCCAAAAATCCGCAGTGGGTCATGCTGGCCGCCCTGCTGCTGAGCTATGCGGCGGGCTATGAATATGTTGACCGCTGCCTGGGTTTTGGGGTGGCGAGCGAGTACTCCGCCTGGCGCGCCGGAGTGCTGGTGTTTGTGGCACTGTATACCGTAGTGGTGGAGCTCGCCGCCTGGGCGGGGGACCGCAAACCCAGCCGGACCGCCGCGGCCTGGTGGTGCTGCTGGCTGGTGCAAAGCCTGGCCATGGCGGGGTGGAGCCTGCACACGGACGACCTTGGCTTCTGGCAGGTCGTGGCGTGGCACTGCACGGCTATTTATTATGTGCTGGCCCGCAATGATTTACTGGCGGCTGGCCGCACCAGCTGCCTTGTGCTGCTGGATGGCGTGGCGGGCATGTTTGCCATCCCATTCGGCAGCTTTTTGCTGCGTACCCAGCTGCTGTGGCAGGCGCTGCACCGCTGGTGGGCCAATCATGCGGGACGCAAAGGCCGCACGCTGGAAATCGCCGTCAGTATAACTGCTGCCCTGCTGCTGGGCGGTGCGGCCTGCGCCACGCTGGCGGGGGCGGATGATAACTTTGCCCGGCTGTGGGGGCATCTTGGCAGCTGGCTGGGGCAGCTGTTCGGGCAGGATGCCCTGCTGGCAAATCTGCTGATCTTTGTGCTCTCCCTGCCGGCGCAAGGCGCCGCTTGTTGCGGCGGAACAGTTTTACGGCAAACTGGCAGCCCTGCCGCGCCTGCCCCAGCTGATGGGAGCGTTAGTCATGGCGGTGCTGTGTGGTGTGTATACGTTGTTTTTTGCCGTGCAGGCGGCGGAATTCGCCGCTGCCCTTGGGGCACCGCTGCCCCTGACCGCGCCGGATGCCGCCGCGTTTGCGGTGAACGGTTTTTGGGAGTTTTGCCGCATTCTGGCGCTGGATCTTACTGTGCTGGCGGCACTGCACTTTTTGGGGGCGCAGCCGGTTACCCAAAAGGGCTTATCCCGCGTGTTGGCTGTGGCGCTGTGCGGGTTCGGTGCCGGGTTTGCGATGCTGGCCGCGGCCAAGCTGGCGGTGTATATCAATCTGTACGGCCCAACGGTGCGGCGCATTTGGGCTGCGTGGGTGCTGGGAGCATTGTTACTGGCCAGTGTTCTGGCTGCGGTGCGGTTGTTCTGCGGCATCCCGGCGGCACGCATGGCCTTTGTGGCAGCGGCGTTCAGCTTCAGCCTGCTGTGCTGCCTGCCTCTGGAGCGCTTCTGTGTGGATGCTCAGCTGGCCCGCCCCGATTGCGATTGGCAGCTTTTGCAGCGCTACACCTGGCAGAGCAGCGAGCTGGACGAGTATATCACCCAACAGGCAGGGGAAAACGCGAACTTGTCGGGGCGCAGCCCCTCCATCTTGCTGACGCAAGACCGTTCTGTCGCTTGAAAGCCCCACTGGGGCTTTCATTGCTTCACTTCGTTTCGCAAACGCGAACTTGTCGGAGTGAAACTCCGCCATTTTGCTTGCGCAAAAACGTTCTGTCACTCAAACACCCCGCAGGGGTGTTTGTTGCTAGCGCAAACGCGAACTTGTCGGAGTGAAACTCCGCCATCTTGCGCTGTGCGCAAGACCGTTCCCTACAGCTTATTTTATATTGCGGTGCAAACATACAAATGATCTGTAGGGCGGGATGCCCTCATCCCGCCGCGGAGAAGCCTTGCTGATTGCGGCAAACCTTGCGAATTTGTTCAAATTTTGTTTACAATTTGTCCAAGAATAGCCGGTCGAAACTGCGTGAAATTTATCCGCATCACCAAAAATGAGTTGAGCGCTTTGTACAGTGTTGACAAATGTGTGCCAAAAGGTTTATTGTAATAGCAATTCATCAGCCAAATGCAATGAACAGGAAATGACCTATCCGTATCACCGCTTACAGAAAACCGTCGGTTGTGCAAGACGGCAGCAAGGCGCGGTCTGGCCCTCACCTGCGAGCAGCTTGGGTGAAAGCGGGCAGAACTGCCCGCCGTGTAGTTCAAGCCGGGAACTCTCCGTTAATGGGGTGCGCAGTCCGGCACAGTGCGGTGTGGGGCTGCGGGTGAGCGGTCGGCATTGAGCCGGCAAAGCAAAGTGGTAACGCGGAAGTAAAAGTTGCAATGGTGCAGCGCATGATTGCAGTGTATGCCTTCGTCTTTGCGTTGGTCCAAATGGGCCAACAAAGAAAGACGAAGGCTTTTTTGTTTACCGCATTTGGCTGGATGGAGTGGAAAATTTTTATTATTAACGGAGAGAAGGATTATCATGAACACACTCGTCATCGTGTTGATCGCTGCTGTGGTTCTTGTCTGTGCTTATGCGTTTTATGGGCGCTGGGTGGCAAAAACCTGGGGCATTAACCCGAACGCACAGACCCCCGCTGTTAAGTATAACGACGGTAAGGATTACGTTCCCACCAACGGCTGGACCGTTTTCAGCCATCAGTTTTCTTCCATTGCCGGTGCAGGCCCTGTTACCGGTGCAATCCAGGCTGCAGCCTTCGGCTGGCTGCCGGTTCTGCTGTGGGTGCTCATCGGCGGCGTTTTCTTTGGCGCTATTACCGACTTCGGCGCTTTGTATGCTTCCGTTAAGAACGACGGCAAGTCCATGGGCATGCTGATCGAAAAGTACATCGGCAAGCTGGGCCGCAAGCTGTTCCTGCTGTTCTGCTGGCTGTTCTGCGGCATCGTTATTGCAGCTTTTGCTGATATGGTTGCCGGTACTTTTAATGCTTACACCACGGTTGACGGCGTTACCAGCCTGGCTGATGCAGCTACCACCAACGGCGCAGCCGGCATGGTTTCCATCATGTTCATGCTGTTCGCTGTTGTGTTTGGCCTGATCCAGAAGAAGTTCAACTTCTCCGGCTGGAAAGAGGCTGTTCTGGGCATCGTGTTCATCGTGCTGTCCTTTGCTGTCGGCATGAAATTCCCCTTGGTTTTTGACAAGGCTACCTGGAGCTACATCACCTTTGTTTACATTTTCTTTGCTGCAGTTCTGCCCATGTGGCTGCTGAAGCAGCCCCGCGACTACATGACCACCTTCATGTTCATCTGCATGATTGCCGGTGCTGTTGTTGGCCTGCTGGTTGCACATCCCACCATGAACCTGCCCGTCTTTACCGGTTTCAATAACGAAAAGCTGGGCACCATGTTCCCCATTCTGTTCGTTACCGTGGCTTGCGGTGCTGTTTCCGGCTTCCACAGTCTGGTTTCCTCCGGTACTTCTTCCAAGACGGTTGAAAGCGAAAAGGATATGCTGAAGGTTGGCTACGGCGCTATGGTGCTGGAAAGCCTGCTGGCTGTTCTGGCCCTGTGCGTTGCCGGTGCAGCCGCTGCTGCCGACGGTACCCCCGCTGCTGGTACCCCGTTCCAGATCTTCAGCCGCGGCGTTGCCGGTTTCTTTGAGATGTTCGGCGTGCCTGTTTATGTTGCTACCGTCTTTATGACCATGTGCGTTTCCGCTCTGGCTCTGACCAGCCTGGATGCTGTTGCCCGTATCGGCCGTATGAGCTTCCAGGAACTGTTCAGCGTGGACGATATGGAGCATGCAGAAGGCTGGCGTAAGCTGTTCTGCAACACCTACTTCTCCACCATCATTACCCTGGCATTCGGCTTCCTGCTGACTCAGGTCGGCTATGCCAACATCTGGCCTCTGTTCGGTTCCGCCAACCAGCTGCTCAGCGCTCTGGTTCTGGTTACCCTGTGTGTTTTCCTGAAAGTTACCGGCCGCAACAACAAGATGCTGTTCCCGCCGCTGATCATCATGCTGTGCGTCACCTTCACTGCTTTGGTTCAGCGCCTGATTGCTATGGTCAAGGCAATTCAGACCGCAGCTTCCACCACCATCCCCGCTGGCGAAACCACTTGGGGTGCTGTGTTCATCGCAAACGGCCTGCAGTTGATCATCGCTATCCTGCTGATCGTTCTGGGCATCACCATCGTGGTCAACTCTTTCAAGAGCTATGCCAAGAGCGAAAAGAACAGCGAAAAGGCTTCTGACTGATACGAATTTGCCGGGGCAAAGCCCCGCCATCTTGCGCTACGCGCAAGACCATTCAGTCATTCAAACACCCCACTGGGGTGTTTGTTGCTTGCGCAAACGCGAACCTGACAGTTACTACCTTCCATAAATAACAGCCACCCCCGCAGTGTCATGCCATGCTGCGGGGGTGGCTGCTTTTATATTTGTATGTATCTTATAAAGAGTAAAATGGGCAAAGATCGGGTTTTTAACTGGCGGCGGATTTACTCCTGCCAGCCCTTGGCAATATCCACCCAACCGGAAAAGTTTTCGGCGGCATGTTCCAGCTCCGGCACCGCCAGGCGCACCGCGGAAGCGGCAGTGCCTGCGGCAGGGTATACGATATCAAACCGGCGCAGGCTTTCGTCCAGGTAGACCGGCACGCCGGGGCAGACGGCAAAAGGGCATACCCCGCCCATGGGATGACCGACTTTGACAACCAGTTCATCCGGCTTGATCATGCAGGCTTTGCAGTGGAATTTTGCTTTGTATTTGGCGTTATCCACCTTGCCGTCCCCGGCAATCACCACCAGCATGGGCTGCCCGGCCACATCAAAGGCCATTGTTTTGCCAATGCGTGCGGGCTCGCAGCCAAGATCCGCGGCGGCTTCGGCTACGGTGGCGCTGGATTCCTTAAATTCCATCACACGGTCTGCCAGGCCAAAATTGGTCAGGTATTCTTTTACTTTCTCGGTTCCCATTATTTTTCCCCTCTCAAATAAATCAATAAAATAATGTAGATGGCTGTGGGAAAGAGCACCCGCCCTACAGAGCATTTTAAATATTTATATCTAATTATAAAGTGCTCTGTAGGGAACGGTCTTGCCCGTTCCGAAACCTTGAGGTGGATGGTGTAACAAATTTATGAGAAATTTTGACTTCCCCTGAGGATAACTCCCCGCGCAGGGGCCGATGCTCGCATCGGCCCACAGGCAGAACGTCTCGTAAAAATGGCAAACGGGCGCACAATGTGCGCCCCTACGGGGGCTTGGTGCGGTACCCGTTTTTATTTTTTCTTCCCCAGCAACTGCGTGCGGATATACCGGAAACATTCGTCCTCGCCTTCATCCCGCAAAATCAACAGGCAGGTTTCCAGTTGTTTGCGGGTTTCGGGGTGCAGGATGTAGTGGTCACGGCTGTGTTCGTAATACTCCCACGCGGCGGCGTCTGTGTAGCTGGTGCCCTTGTAATTCTTGCTGGCGGCAATGCGGTCACACACCATTTCCGCCACATAGCGGTTGGGCATGCGCATCCCGGCCATGGCGTGGTCGCCGTTGGGGGCATAGTCAATCCAGTATTCCAGGTGGTGCTTGTTGCGCCCCTTGTGGTGCAGCCATGCGGCAGAGTAGCCTTCCGCCTTGCGCTGGGCGTTGTTGGGGCTGCAGGTGCCCTGCCAATATTTGGCACCGGCCCAGAATTCCACGGGGGACAGTTTGCTCAAATCATGGGTCAACCCCTGCCAGTACAGCCCGCAGCGGAAACACCCCTGCATGACCAGCATTTTGTGGTGATGGATGGTTTTATAATGTTTGATGGGATGCCACATGGCAGATTCCCCCTTTGCTACTCAATCAAAAACGCATTGCTGCCTTTGATTGTAATACAAACGCCGCCGGTGCGCAAGCCCGGCGGCGGGATTCCAATTATTCTTTTACCGCAGTGATGGCGGTTTTAACCAGCCACACCAGCAGCGCACAGCTGACCGGCACCAGTGCAAAATGCCACAGCATGGGCACCAGATGGACATGCACATAGGCGTGTGCTTTGGAAAGCACCATCCAGGATACCGGTGCCGCCAAGCTGAGCACCCACACCAGCGCAGGCCCGGCCAACACGGCCAGCGGCTTTTTGCGCAGGGCCAGCACCGCAAGGCACAGGGCAAAGCCCAGCAGGGTAACGGCGATCAGCGGCTTTAAGGTGATGGTCAAGGGGCCGAATTGCAGCAGGGGTTCATCCACCTCCACAAAATAGCGGGTCAGAACCTGTGCAACGCTGACATCGCTCACCATATCATCCGTCAGGCTGACACGGCTGGTAACAGCCCCGGTCAGGTTCTGCCAGCTGCCTGCGGCACTGCCAAAATAGATGCCCCCCTGAATGAACCAGGCCCCCAGCGCCGCTGCCACGCCGCCCACAGCAGCAAAGCCGGTGCATATCATGCGGCGCAGCCAGGCGCGGCGGTCCCCGCCGGCCCAACAGTAGACAAGCGGGGCTTCGCACAGGATCAAAAAGGTGGAAATAAACTCAAACCCGCACATGCAGCGCACCATGCAGGCGGCGAACACCAGCAGGTAACACCACCAGGGCGTTTTGCCGCGCCGCCGGGTAACGGCACAGAGCAGCAGCCCCGCCAAAGCGGGCAGCAACCAGGTCCACAGGCACCAGTACAGGTCTTTCATGCCGCGCTGCGGCCAGGGGGCAAACACCACGGCGCACAGCCACGCCAGCGCGGAAAGCGGCCCCCACGCCCGCCATACGGCCAGGCAGACCAGCAGAGTAGCCACATAGAATAACATACTGTTGATGTTGTACAGTATGATTTCCCGCGCTTCGCCGCGGTCCTCAAAAACAGAGAGCACTTTGTTCAGCACGCCGAACGCCCAGCCCTGCAGCCCGGTCTGGTGGGTGTAAGCCTGAAAATCCTGCGGGGAAACGGGGGTGTTGTCCCGGTACCAGTAGCGGTTTTGTTCATCGCTCCAGTCCTGGGTATATACCCCCATAAAGCCGCCGGGGCTGGTCTGGTTCTGCTGCATCTGCAGCATGCGGCCAAACACGAGAGTCTGGGAGCCATTGTCCCAAAAGCCGGTCAGATAGGTGCTGCCGTTGTGCCGCCAAACGGTCAAAACAACCGCCAGCACCACAACCACCACCGCCGTTACAGCCACCTGCACCGCCGCAGGCAAGGATCGAAATTTTTGCTTCAAAATAATAAGTTCCTAACGTATAGAATCAATATCGTCTAAAAAGTTGAAAAAGCAGGAACAAAGAAAGGAAACCAGCGAGTTCTATGAGCCACACGCCCCCAACTCCTAACTCCTCCCTCCTACCTGCCTACCTGTCCCACTTATCGCACAAGCTGGCGATCTGGCTGGCAAAGCGGGCAAGATCCTTGTTGGCACCGCCGCGGTTGTGCTCGATCACAACCAACAGCCGCTTGCCCATGTTCAGCAGGCGTTCAAACGCCGGGCTGGTGCGCGGCTTGTCGGCAGGCTGGCTGGCCTTGGCCAGCGGCACCATAGTGCCCTGCCGCAGTAGGGCAACGGCCCCGCCGGTCAGCTCATACACGGCACCGTTGTACGGCGCTTCTGCCGGGATGCCCTCCGCCGTCAGGGTGCGGGCAAAGTGATCGGCAACCAAGTCCTCGCCGTGGTTCACAAACACATGTTTGGGTTTGGGATCAAAGTGGCGGATCCAGGTCAACAGGCCGTCCCGGTCCGCATGGCCGGACAAGCCGCTCATCTGGCGGATCTGCGCATTGACCTGCACCGTTTCGCCAAACAGCCGTACTTCATCGGCACCCTCGATCAGTGCGCGCCCCAGCGTGCCGGGGGACTGGAACCCCACAAACAGGATGGTGCATTCCCCGCGCCACAGGTTGTGCTTGAGGTGGTGGCGGATGCGCCCGGCATCACACATGCCGGAAGCGGAGATGATGACCTTGGGGGTGGAGTCCAGGTTGATGGCAACAGAATCCTCTTTGGTTTCACTGATCTGCAAACCGGGGAACGCCAGCGGGTTTTCGCCTTTCGTCACCAGGGCTATGGCTTCGGCGTCATAACATTCACTGAAGTTTTCCCGGAAAATGGTGGTGGATTTGCTGGCCAGCGGGCTGTCCACAAACACGGGGAAGTTATCGTGCCCGTGGATGCGGTGCTCCTCTTTGATCTGGCGGATAAAATAGAGCATTTCCTGCGTGCGACCCACGGCGAAACTGGGAATGACCACATTGCCGCCGCGGTCGAACGTTTCCTGCAAAATCTGGGTCAGCTCGGCCACATAGTCCGGCTTGGGGCCGTGGGTGCGGTCACCATAGGTGGATTCCATCACCACAAAATCCGCTTTGGTCAAGTACTGCGGGTTACGGATCAGCGGCTGGTCCAGGTTGCCGATATCGCCGGAGAACACAATGGTCTGGCTTTCGCCGTTCTCCGTTACCTGCAAGGTGATGGAAGCGCTGCCCAGCAGGTGGCCTACATCGGTAAAGGTGGCCGTAATGCCGGGGAACACTTCCAGCGGCTTGCCGTAGCTTTGCGGTACAAACTGCTTCATCACGGCTATGGCGTCTTCTACTGTGTAGTCCGGCTCTACCAGCTCATTGCCGCTGCGCTGGGCTTTGCGGTTTTTCCACTCGGCTTCCTGCTCCTGAATGTGGGCGGAATCTTCCAGCATGATTTCGCACAGGTCCATGGTGGCATCTGTGCTGTAAATGGGGCCGCGGAATCCGTTCTTGTACAGATAGGGGATGCGTCCCGAATGGTCAATGTGGGCGTGGGTCAAAAGGATGGCTTCAATCTCACCGGGGGCGCAGGGCAGGTCCGCATTGGGGTAAACGTCTTTGCCCTGCTCCATGCCGCAGTCCACCAAAAAGCGGTGGCCGCCTGCTTCAATCAGGGTGCAGCTGCCGGTCACTTCACGGGCAGCGCCCAAAAAGGTCAGCTTCATAACAGCCTCACTTTCTCCCGGCACCGCGCTGCGGTGCTTCGGGCAGCGTAAACGGGTTTGCAAAGTTATTGGTTACATCATTGATATTCATGCGGATATCCCAAAAGACATCCCCATAATCACGCAGAATCGTATAACTGCCGCCTGCCTGCTCCAAAGCTTCCAGCGTGGCGGTATCGGTCACCACAAGGGCGTCGCCGTCCGTCGGCTCAAAGGCAGTCAGGCTTTCCTCATAGGTGCGGGTCACGGTACCGGTGTCGATCAGGGCACCGATGGCGGCGGAGGTCGTCCGCGCCAGCACCAGCCGCTGCCCGGCGGGAACGGCATCACACAGCGCCCCGCGGGTAACATCGCCAAAGTCAAGCTCGGTAATGCCGCCTGCCAGCGCGGTTACGGTCAGGTCGGCGGCATCCTGCGGGTAGTTGGCGCGGTCACCGTCGGCATAGGCCAGGTAAAGTGCGGCGGCATAGTTGGCAAAGCTGATGGTTTTATCCGCACTTTCGTTGGCTTCAAAGGTGAACAGCGTCTGGCTGCGCACATCCTCGTCGCCGTCTGCCAGGCTCTGCAGGCTGGTAAAGGCGGAATCATAGGCAGTCTGCTGGGCGGTGGTGTAGCTG
>ERZ1034925.479-NODE-479-length-17494-cov-25.174895_pt1 | contig 17494 bp, 12 predicted proteins | sample MGYA00520687_ERZ1034925 | MGnify/ENA primary metagenome ERZ1034925 (study PRJEB33766, sample SAMN09781758) | gut metagenome | biome: gut microbiome | host: Homo sapiens | place: Madagascar | study: EMG produced TPA metagenomics assembly of the PRJNA485056 data... | reverse complement strand
TATTAATCTGCTGAGACAACTTTTCCACGTCTTTGCTCAATTTCTCCTTGGTAATTTTGGCATACACCTGGGTTGTCTTTATGTCCTTGTGACCAAGCATTGAACTCACGGTTTCTATTGGGACTCCGTTGGAGAGGCAAACCGAGGTTGCGAACGAATGACGGGCTGCGTGCCAGGACAGCGGCTTGGTGATACCACATTTCTTTCCCAGTCTTTTGAGCGAATCCATACAACTTTGGTAGTTGGGTACTGGAAACACCCTGCCGTCTTCACACAATCCACGGTATTTTTCCATAATCTGTTTGGGATAATCAAGCAACTTGATGTTGGCTTCCGTTCCAGTCTTCTGTCGATGGATAACGATCCATTCACCTTCATCGAAAAATTCCTTGATGTTCTCTTCCTTCAAGTTGTACAGATCAATGAAAGCGAGACCTGTAAAACAACAGAACAGGAACAAGTCACGCACCATACTCATCTTCTTTCTTGTGATAGGTGTTTCCATCAACAGGTGAATCTCTTCTTTGCTCAGAAATTCTCTTGTGGTCTCTTCTTCCTTGTACTCATATCGTCTGAATGGGTCTTTTACGAGCCATTCATTATCTATGGCACGGAATACCATTGCACGGAGATTGCGGACAAACACCATCGCAGAGTTTATCTTCAAGTGCTTGTCGGTTCTGAGAAAAGTCTCGTAGTCTGTGATAAAAGGCAGCGATAACTCTTTCAGAGCAATATCCTTCACATGGTAATGCGTCTGCAAGAACTCGCCCACATAGGCACACCCGATTCTATACTTCGTGTATGTACTCAAAGATTTCATGCCAGCCTTATATTGCTTTTCCATTTCATCACGGCTTTGAGAATAGACTTTCATCAGTGTATGGCAACGATACTCCAAGCCAAGAAAGGCGTTCTTCACCTTGTCGGCAGTGACGAAGTTGTCCCTGTCCATAATCTCCTGATAATGCTTACTGATACTCACACGCATCTTGTCCAATTTGCGGTTCACCTCCAAAGCCTGCATACTCTTACCTATCATGCGTCCGCCCTTGGTGTCCCACAAATCTGGATTGGCAGTTGTCTTGCAACTGAACTGCGCCTGTGTTCCGTCCACTGTGATACGTCCCATAACTGGAACAGTACCATCTTTCTTTACTACCTGTCTTTTGAGGTAGAAGATAATTGAAAATGTACTCTTCATAACGTCATTCTTTTTTGCGTTCAAAATTAATACATGAAGAGTCTTTTCTTGCTACGCATTTCACGGCAGAACACGGCAAATTTGGTTCGTAACCAAAAATCTTACGTTACTCATCAGTAACTCACTATAAATCAGAGTATTCAAATTCAATTCGTAACCTTCCTCATTCTTCCGAACCTCAACATTCCCCATTTGGGGTATAGGTTACGGATAGGTAACGTTCCTCTGTCTCATCTTGTCGTATTCCCGTCTTCGTCTGTCCTCGCCACTTTTAACCAAAATGAGGAAAGTAACTGATAACCAGTAAACTTTCCTCATTCTTCTCTCAAACACTTTTTATATGTACTTTCTACTATAGAAAATCATAGTTTCCTTAACAGAAACTCGTAGTTTCCTTAAGGAAACATATTGCTGGCTTTTCGGTCTTCGTTCTGCAGCATTCCTTGCCATCTATGATGACGCCCTCCGGTTATCAATGAAGACCAAAGCGAGGCATCTATTATCCCTTCAGAGGAGCCAACAGAGGAGCTGTCAAAGAAGCTTTCAGAGAAAACAACAGAGCACAGGGTTAACAGAGTTAACAGTTAACAGCTGAAAATGTATACCCCCCAACATAAAAAGAAGTATATATATATATTTAAATATAATAATGTACGCAAGAGGGGGTAGGGAAAAACGGCTGTTAACTGTTAACCCTGTTAACCCTCTATAAACTTTCAACTTTCAACTATCAACTTTTAACTAAAACTAAACTTTTTTGCAAGAATGCTTGGTGGTATCGATTTTAATCCGTACTTTTGCCTTCAACTTATCAACAACAAAGAATCGAGATTCTAAAGAATCAAGAAATCAAAGAATCAAGAAATCAAAGAATCAAAAATAAAAAGAAGCAGATGAATAAACTGAAATTTCATATAGTAGGGCTAACCCATAGCGATGTGAAGAATCACGAGGTGGAGTACGCCAAGCAAGCACTGGGCAAAACCATCTGTCTGGTGCCCGACGACGATAATGTCTGCGACTTAATTGCCGTAAGAGCTTATGATGAAGACGATGTTGCCGTGGGATTCGTGGGAGCATTGGAATCGGAAGATGTACGGGCTGCCATCATCGCATCGCATGATGTTAGCTTGCGAACCACCTGCGTGGGATGGGGCAGCAAGGGTGAGAACGACAAGTCGGGACTTTACCTGAAGGTGGAGGCCATGATAAGGGCAACCGATGAAGAGCTGGAACTGGCACGAAGCAAGATGTATGATGATAGGGAGTATGACGACTGGCACTACACGGGTCCTATCCTTACCATCGATAAGCTTGCCCGATTCAGCGCCAGCACCCGAATGCTCGAAGATTTGATAGGGCACATCATCCGTATTCAGAATTCCCTCGAGGAGAACAGAAAGGATTCCCTCGAATCGAACCAAAAAGATGCGTTCGATGCGAACCAGAAGACTTCGTTCCAGGAACCATTGTCTTCTTCGGAGATAGAAGATCTCGAAAGTGAATTGGGCAATTTCCTGCAGGAAGCCAAGAAGCGTCTGCGTAAATTCCTGGAGAACCAGCGCAACGACTATTCCCGGGAAACCACCCAAGCACGAAACCGACTCCTCAAGAAGCTTGCCCTGGTGAAGGATGAGGAGGTGCAGAAATTCAGAGAAGAACTGCTCACGGAGATGGGCTTCATCACCAGTTCCTCTTATCGCGAGAAGGCGGCGCTATGCTTCTTCGTGGATACGCCCACCGAAATCCTCGCCCGCCAGACGGGCACCTACGACTATCGCGACCAGCTCGACCAGATAGAGCTGCAGCTGGAGGCATTCCCCTTTAATCTCTATCGCACGTTCAAGGCAGACCCCGTTGATTTTCTCCGTCAGGTGTTCTACAAGCGGGTGCCGAGACGCAAGATGCAGCAGCTGCTCTCGGGCATCATCCTGATGATCATGAACGGCAGGGTGAAGGATGTGAAGCAGTGGGGCAAGCACGGCAATGAGGAATCGTTGCTGGCGATGAAGACAGTGGGGAAGAAACCTGCGGTTGGAGAGCATAAGGAGGAACTCAGGGAATTGGTGAAAAAGGCAGTCTTGAAGATTGCTGTTTATCAGAAGAGGGGATATTATGGCATGTTTCTTTCAAAAAAGGTCTATTGGTATCCTGTTTTCCGCCTGATGGGCGATTGGGAACTACTCCCATCCAATTCTCCTCAGTCGTTCTGTACTTTCTTGGAAGAGCTATTTGAAGGCAAAAAAATATCCGGTCCGAAAGCTCCTCTCTGCGGTAGGGATGATTTGAGGCAAGCAGGAGTCGCTCCCTTTTCTAACCATAAGGCATTGGAATGGAAATGTCTGCAGCAGGAAGAGCTTGTCAATACGCAGGAAGCAAAATTCAATCGTTATTGTGAGATTGTTGATATTTTTATGGGAATCTTGAGGGAAGAAGCCTTTAAGAAGGGTATTATTTTAGATGATTGGCTTAAGAAATAAGGGACGTTGGCAATGGATAGAAATCTGTTGCCAACGTTTTTTTTGTTTCTTCCTCGTTCTTTTTCTTTTTTCTTGCTTTTATCATGTTTTATACCTCTCTTTATCCCTTAATCTAAAAACTTTTATCCCTCTTCCCCCATATTTTTATACACCATCCGCTGGCAGAGGTATAATAATGGAGTTACTTTCTTTTTTGTTACCTTTGCATCGCTTTTCAAAATGGAGAGCGGCAGTTTTGGAAACAATCTGCCTATTAACTTTCAAACAAAATAAAAAAAGAAAGAACTATGAAACAGTTATTATCTTTTGATGAATGCAAGCAGATGAGCCGTCGTCTCATCGCCATGAACCCTAACCGCAATGCGAACATGGGTAAGATTTCTTCATTCATCCTTGATTACTACACCGAGCTCACCAAGCAGCCTTGGCTCTCTCAGCTCGTAGGACAGATTCGCGACCTCACTGCCCAGCAGGAGGAGATGAAGGCGGGCGAGGCCTACAAGCAGCTGGATAAGCAGGTGGGCTTCCTGAAGAAGCAGTTGCCGTTCCGCTCGCCTCACTACTTCCATTTCATCGACGACCATCGTGCCCAGAAGACCATCGACCCTGAGGCCTTTACCTTCCAGACCACCGTGGACATCGATAACCCGGAGGAGGTGGAGCCGGCGGTGAAGAATGCCCTGCTCCTGAACGGCATGTTTGATGACCCGCAGGAGAAGCTCTTCCGTGAGAAGATTTTCTCTGCCGATGACATCGAGCTTTGGAAGGGGAAAGTGCTTCACGTGGAACGTTCGGCTCGCAACAAGGCCCACATCGACATCCGTATCCCGGTGGGAATGACCATCGCCGAGGCGCAGAGTGCCTTCTGCAAGCTCATTCATGCCACCGAAGACCCTAGCTGCGTTACCCCCGAGCGCATCATCTTCATCACCGATGCAACCAGCCAAATCTATACTGCCGACGACTGGTACAAGCGCCTGGACGAGGAGGCCGTGGCAGAATATCGTGAGGCTTATAGAAAGAGAGGCTTGGCTATCGACGGCCGTCCGATGGATATTTCTTCTTCATCATCTTCATCATTTGCTCCAACCGTGGATTTCCAACCCATCGAGAGCGAGGAGGAGAAGGCGAGAAAGGTTGCCAATGCTGCGCAGTATGAGCAAACCTACGATGGCGTTCCTTACGAGGAGATTACCAAGGCGCTGGTGGAGCTGATGGGCGGTGCTCCTGCCCATGGCAACCGCAATAACTTCATCTATCGTGAAGCCTGCCTGCTCAGATACATCTGCAACAGTGAGGCGGCTTGGATAAAGCAGGTAATCGAAATCTTCGGCGAAGACGAGGCGAAGGCGTTCGCCTCTGTGGAGAATGCCTGCAAGGTGGCTCAATCCACCGAAATGCCGCAGCTCGTGAAGCAGGCAATAGAGATTGCCCGCAAGAATTATCTCGCCAAGCAGGCCACCGAGAAGGCGGGAATCTACGCCGATGTTCCCCCTCAGATGCCTGCCAAGCTGCCTAAGCTCGTCAAGCTGCTCACCAGCAAGGTGCCTGCCGATTTCAAGCCAGCCGTGGCGATGGCGGTGTTCCCTCCGCTTGCCGCTCACCTCAAGGGCGTAAGCTTCAGATACACCGATAACCAGGTGCACGAGCCGGCGATGATGAATCTGCTGGTGGCAGCGATGTCTTCGGGCAAATCGCTGGTGAACGGTCCTATCGACTGCATCATCGACGACCTGGTGCAGATGGATAAGGTCAACCGCCAGAAGGAGCAGGACTGGAAGGACGAGGTGAGCACCATGGGCGACAATAAGAAAAAGCCGGTGCGCCCGGAGGATATCTGCATCCGCATCGTTTCGCCCGATCTTACCCGTGCCGCCTACATCCAGCGTCTCGACGATGTGCAGAAGGCTGGCGACGGCTTCCTCTACTGCAAGATGGACGAGGTGGATATGCTCAAGAAGTTCAACGACCCTAGTCAGCTGATTCGCTGTTGCTGGGATTGCTCGCTGGATGGTCAGGAGCGTGTGGGCGTAAAGAGTGTTACGGCGCAGGTGAAGACCCGTTTCAACTGGAATGCTTCGAGCACCATCGCCGTTACCCAGAAGTTCTTCTCGGTGAGGGAGGTGGCTGATGGCGCCGTGAGCCGCTTGTCGCTAGCCACTATCATCCGTCCCGATTTCGCTCCGCGTCCGGTGGTAGGCGAGTATGATGCTTTGTTCAAGGCGCAGTTGGCTCCTTACATTCATCATCTCAACGGCACCAGCGGTTTCAAGGATTGCAAGAAGGCGCGACTGCTCATCGAGCGACTGGAGAATGAGATTATGGAGACGGCTCAGCTGGCTTACAACAAGCCATACGCCGAGTTTGCCAAGCGTGGTTTGGCAAATGGTTTCCGCCGTGCGATGGTGCTTTATCTGGCTAATGGCGAGAAGTGGGAGAAGCCGATAGAGGATTTCATAGAGTGGAGTGTGAAGTATGATTTATGGTGCAAGATGCGTTTCTTCGGAAATCAGATGCAGGAGGCGATAGATGCCGACAGTCGTATGGTTTATCATGCTACGGGTGTGAGCAATCTTCTGCTCTATGTTCACGATACGTTTGATAAGGTGGAAATTCAGCGTGTGTGTCAGATTCACGGCACGAAGACGAAGCTTGCCATCTTGCTGTGCAACTGGAAGAAGCGTGGTTTCATCGTGAAGAACGAGGATGGTACCTTCTCGAAGACGGCTAAGTTCATAGGAAAGTATGGGCACTATGGAACTCCGGGAATGGCAGCGTAGAATAGATTAGGCACGGATTCGTGTAATCCGTGCCTGATTTTGTAACGAGAATGTAAAGGTACTTGACCTTTATCAAGAAATCGGGGGTTTCTGAAACTTTTCTTCTAAAACATTTGTGTGCGAACACAAAAGTTCGTATCTTTGCACCGGAATTAAGAAAGAAGGATAAAAGATTGTTAGTTCAGGTAACATAAAGTATTGGTTATAAGGAAGAAAGATTGTTAGAGTAAGGATAACGAAGGTATTAGATAGGATAAACGAAGGTATTAGATAAGGTGAAAGATTGGAGAAGCAGGGTAACGTTGAAAGATTGTTAATATAAAGGATAATGTTTAATTTAAAGTAAAGAAAGGAAAAGTTATGTTAGTATTAGGAATTGCATTCGCAGCAGTAGTAGCATTCGCTGCAACAGTTGGCGCAGCAAGCAACAAGCTCGCTTAAGTAAAAGCCAACGAGGTAATGAACTTTATGAAGTTCAACGACTTTAAGAAGTTCAGGTATTTAAAAGTAAAGAACATTAAAAGTTCAAAAACAGTAATTGAAGCAAAGTAGGAAGCCAAAGGGGCTTCCGAGATGTAGAAGGGGAGCCAAAGGGGCTTTCCGGGAATTGAGGAGCGGTTGATGCTCCTTTTTTCGTTTAACAACAAAAAATCAGACATACATTATATATAAAAGAAATCGGGCGGTTAACAGGTTAACAGTTAACAGCCCGATTATCTTTGTTTCTACCCCTATTCGAGGATGATTTTGAGATTTACCACATAGAAGAAATTACGTAACTTATTGATATGTAGGTAAATCTATCTCTTTTGAATTTATTTCCCAAGATATGGCTTCAGGATTCTAACCCAGTTCTGGTAGCCTTTTCCGAGCAGATGCAAGCCATCGTTGGTATAATTCGGGTTCATGTCCTGGGTTCCAGGAGCCACGAACTCAGAGAAGAGGTCGATGTAGGTCAAGCCGCGGCGGTTGGCGATGTCCTTGATCAGGGCATTGAGGGCAGGAACATCCTTCTTGCGGTTCATGTGGTCAACAAACATGTTGAACTTTGGGTTCAGCGGCAGAACGCTCTGCAGATAGAGTCGGGTAGAAGGAGATTCGTTCTTGATTCGCTCGGCAATCTCATCGATGTCCTTGGCGATGTCCTCGACGCTGCGGCCTCCGGCGAGGTCGTTAATGCCGATCAAGAGGAAGATCTTGGCTGGCTTGCCCTTGGTGATGACGTGGAGGCGGTCGAGCATGGTATCGGCTCTATCGCCGCTGATTCCTCGGTTCTTGACGTGTGGGTTGCCAAGTAACTCTGCCCATTCACCTCCGTTGGTGATGCTGTTGCCCAGGAAGATGATGTCCTTCTTGCTGGTTGGGAGAACTTCAAAGAGCGTAGCTCTCTGATCAAAGAAAGTTGTGTGCTTCCGTCCTTGAGCCTGTAAGGTAGTGCAGGCGCAGAGGAGGCAGATTGATAACATGATTTTTTTCATCATAATGTATAAAAGTTAGTTATTAAAGAATGTATTTTAAAGCTTTTGCCCTTTCAGGGCGCAGAGCGAAATGCTGTTTATACCCAGGGCGTTGCCCTGGGCTAGGAGCTTCTGCCCTTTCAGGGCGTGTGGGGCATTGCCTTCTTTTTTCAGGGCGTGTGGAGCATAGCCTTCTGGCTTTCAAGAACTACTTGAAAATCAGGGTGGTGAGCCTGTCTTTATCAAACAGTTCCTGAGCCACGGCTTGAATCTGGGCGGCGGTAATCTCATCCACCTGCTCGTAGAGGCGGTCAACGTTCTTCTCCCAGCCATAGTGCAGGAAGCTCTTGCCGAAGTCGAGGGCGAAGTTCTCGCGGTTGTCGCAAGCCACGCCTATCTGACCCTTAATCTGTTTCTTGGCAGCCTTGAGCTGCGCATCGCTCAATGGTTTCTGCATGAACTTATCCAGTTCCTTGCGAACCAGGCGGAGGCAGCGCTTCACATCGTGCTCATCGCAGCCGAAATAGATGCTCCAGGTGCCCGTGTCGCCATAGGAAACCATCGTGCTTTCTACGGTGTAAACCAAGCCGTTGTGCTCTCTGAGGGCGAGGTTCAGCTTGGCGTTCATGCCAGGTCCGCCCAGCATATTATTAAGCAGATAGAGCGGCATTCGGCGGTCGTCGTTCACATCGTAAGCCCAGGTTCCAATCATCACATGAGCCTGATGGGTATTCTTCTGCATCACAATCGTCTGCCCGGCAATTCCATCTCCCACAGATGGATAATTTTTAGGGAGCTTTTCCTCAGCAAGGTTGACCACAGATTCATCATCTGCGAGCGCCCTCTGGAGGAGTCTTACCAGTTTTTTGAAATCAATATCCCCGTATGCGAAGAATATCGCATTATCCGGCCGGTAAAGCTTCTGCGTGAACCTCAGCGCATCCTCCGTCTTGAAAGCCCGAACCTGCTCGGCTGTGCCCAGAATATTGTGCCCCAGCGGCGAACCCTTGAAGAGGATATTCTCAAACTCATCATATATCAGTTCGGCTGGCGAATCATTATAGCTCTCTATCTCATCGCAGATTACCTCCACCTCCTTATCTATCTCCGCCTGCGGATAAACCGAGTGGAAGACGATGTCGGAAAGCAGATCCACGGCCCTTGCGATGTGCTCCTTCAGGATGGCAGAGTAATACACCGTGCCCTCCTTGTTGGTGTAGGCATTCAGGTCGCCGCCCACACTCTCCAAGCAGTTGAGAATGTGCCACGCTTTTCTGCGCTCGGTGCCCTTGAAGGTGACGTGCTCGCAGAAATGCGCCAAACCCTCCTCGCCCGGCTCCTCGTTGCGGGTGCCGGCATTTATCTGGTAGCCGCAATACACCACCTGGCTATCCGATGGCAGGTGGATGATGCGGAGTCCGTTGTCTAATGTATAAGTATTGTATTTCATTTCAAGGTGCAAAGTTACATTGAAAATGTAATTTATCCAAAATATTGAGCATTTATTTTGCATTATCGCCAAAAAGACTTATCTTTGTCCCCAAAAAAATATAATAGAGACATAAAAACAATGCGTAAGGTTATAGGAATAGGAGAGACCGTGCTTGATATCATCTTCAAGAACGGCAAGCCGATAGAGGCAGTACCGGGTGGCTCATCGTTCAATGCAGTCATCTCGTTGGGACGTTCGGGCGTGAACGCTTCGTTTATCAGCGAGGCGGGCAACGACCGTATTGGTGAGTATGTGATTCAGTTTCTGAGAGATAATGGGGTGAATGCCGACAATGTGAGCATCTTTCCGGAATCGAAGTCGCCGCTCTCGCTGGCGTTCCTCGACGAGAACAACAATGCCGACTACATCTTCTACAAGGACCATCCCCACGACCAGCTGGAGTTTGCTACTCCCGAAATCAATCCTGGCGACATCGTGCTCTTCGGTTCGTTCTTCGCCCTGAATCCTGTGGTTCGTCCTCAGGTGGCCGGTTTTCTGGAGTTCGCCAAGAATCACGGTGCCATCCTCTATTACGACATCAACTTCCGTGCTTCTCATCAGAATGAGATCATGAAGATTACGCCTAATCTGATAGAGAACCTGGAGCACGCCGATTTTGTGCGTGGCAGCCATGAGGACTTCGGAATCCTCTACAAGAAGCCGGATGCGGACAAGGTGTATAATGCCGAAATCAGTTTCTACTGCAAGAAGTTTATCTGCACCCAGGGTGCTGAGCCTGTGGAGGTGAGAGCGGAGAATGGTTTTGCCAAGAGTTATCCTTCGGAGAAGATGAAGCCGGTGAGCACCATCGGAGCAGGCGATAACTTCAATGCCGGTTTCGTATTCGGACTGATTAAGGATGGAATCACCCGCGAGGATATCGACCGTGGCTTATCTGAGGCGCAATGGGATAGCCTGCTGAAGAGCGCTCAGGAGTTCTCCACCGAGTGCTGCAAGGACATCTACAATTATGTTTCCAAGGAATTCGGAGAAGAAAAGAAGAAGGAATTATCAAATAATAAGAATTAAAAATAAAAAGAAAAAGATATGACTGAGATTACAAACAAGATTTATTACGTAGGTGTTAACGACCGCAACAAGCATCGTTTCGAGGGCCTCTGGCCTTTGCCTAACGGAGTGAGCTACAACTCTTATATCATTGACGATGAGAAGGTAGCGCTGGTAGATACAGTAGAGGTAGATTTCTTCACCCAGTTCCTGGAGAACATTCACGAGGTGATTGGCGACCGCGAAATCGATTACCTCATCATCAACCACATGGAACCTGACCACAGCGGCTCCATCGCCCTCATCAAGAAATATTACCCTAACATCAAGATTGTGGGCAACAAGAAGACCTTGGGAATGCTCGAAGGCTTCTATGGCGTAACTGATGACGTGGTAGAGGTGAAGAATGGCGAAACCCTGTCACTCGGAAACCACGAGCTGAGCTTCGTTCTCATCCCTATGGTTCACTGGCCAGAGACTATGGTTACCCTGGATGCGAAGAACAAGGTGCTCTTCTCGGGCGATGCCTTCGGCTGCTTCGGCGCGCTGAACGGCGGAATCATCGATACGGAAATCAACTGCGAGACTTTCTGGCTGGAGATGGTCCGCTACTACTCAAACATTGTGGGTAAGTATGGAATCCCTGTTCAGAATGCCTTGAAGAAGTTGGCTGGCGTGGAGCTGGATTACATCTGCTCAACCCATGGTCCGGTTTGGCACGAGCATATTGAGAAGGTTATCGGCATGTATGATAAGATGTCGAAGTACGAGACGGATCCGGGCTTGGTTATCTGCTACGGCACCATGTATGGCAACACCGAGCGCATGGCTGAAATCATAGCCCGTGCAGCAAGTAAGGCTGGCGTGAAGAACATCGTAATGTACAACATCTCGAAGACTCACCACAGCTACATCCTGCGCGACATCTTCCGCTACAAGGGTCTCATCGTGGGTGCTCCAACCTACAATGCCGGTCTTTATCACGAGATGGAGGTTCTCCTCTCCGAGCTTGCCAATAAGGACGTTAAGAACCACCTCCTTGGCTGGTACGGCTCTCATTGCTGGGCTAGCAAGGCTGTGGCTAAGATTCAGGAGTGGAACGAAACCAAGCTCCACTACGAGCCAGTGGGCGAGCCGGTAGATATGAAGCAGGCGATTACTCCAGAGGTAAAGGCGCAGTGCGAGGCTCTGGGTAAGGCAATGGCTGAAAAGCTGCTGGCAGAATAAAATCCGAATCTATTCATTCTGAATGAAAGGTTTCGGGAGAAAGTATTCGTTCAGAATGAAAGATTTCCAGGAAATTGTTCATCCTGAATGAAAGATTTTCGGTTTTTTCTTGCTGCTTTCAGATATTTTTCTTATTTTTGCCCACAAATCATAAAATAGTGGAGCAATGAAAGAACTGTTGAAACGAATTATATTTGAGCAGCAGGAAAACTGCAGGCATCTTATGCAGGATGCTATCCCTCGACACATAGAAGAGGAATGGCTTACCACCACGGAAATCCTTATCATAACTGGTGTAAGACGATGTGGAAAGTCGGTGTTGCTGCAGCAACTGCGTGATAAGTTGGAGGAGAAAGATTTCTTCTTCAATTTTGACGATGAGCGTCTTGTAAACTTTAAGCTTGAAGATTTTGCAACCTTGCAGGAATGCTTCTTTGAGCTTTTCGGCGAGCAGCACACCTATTACTTTGATGAGATTCAAAACATTGCGGGTTGGGAAACCTTTGTCAGACGTCTTTACAATGAAGGCAATAAGGTGGTGGTGACAGGATCCAATGCCCGGATGCTGAGCAAGGAGATGGGCACTCATCTCACAGGGCGTTATATCTCTGTGGAGGTTTATCCTTTCTCTTTTGCCGAATACCTGCAGCTGGAGCATATTGAGCCTTCGCAGAAAGATTTCTATCTGATGACGAGTCGGTCCAAACTGTTGGGACATTTCCGTGATTTCTTGGAGAGGGGTGGTTTCCCGAAGTATCTTCAGACGGGTTCCGTCAGTTACCTGTCCTCACTTTATGAGAGCATTATCTTCCGGGATGTGATGGCTCGCAATGGTCTTACAAACGACAAGGAAATTAAAGAACTTGCATTTTATCTTGCCAGCAATGCCACCAAGCGTGTTACCTATAACTCGCTGGGAAAGATAGTGGGCATTCGCCATCCCGAAACCATCAAGAACTATCTGGAATATATTCAGCAAACCTACATGATATTCCAGTTGTTGAAGTATGCTCCATCGGTAAAGACCCAGATGTTGAGCCCGAAGAAGGTGTATTTTATAGATAATGCCATCATCAGCAGGATGGGTTTCAATGTCACGGATAACAATGGTGTAAAACTGGAGAATGCCGTTTTCATCGAATTGCTGCGAAGGGGTTACGACTTGTTCTACCATGCCGACAAGAAAGAGTGTGACTTTGTGGTGAGAGAAGGTGTAAGGATTACCCAGGCTTACCAGGTTACGGTGAAGATGGATGATGAGAAAACCCGCAAGCGTGAGTTAGAGGGCCTGCAAGAGGCGATGGAAATCTATGATTTGTCAGAGGGTTACATCATTACGCTGAATGAGAAAGAGGAGCTTACCGTGGATGGTAAGGCGGTGCATATAATTCCTGCTTGGGAATGGATGCTGAAGTAATTTTCTTTTTGAGTAGGAAGGTGATAAGGAATAAAGTTTAAGGGCGGAAGAACAACTGGGGTTAACAGAGTTAACAGTTAACAGTTGTTTTTCCGCTCTTTCTTTTGTTTCTGAGTGTTTCGTTTATAGGCTTCTATTTTTTCCTTAATATCAAAAATGTGCAAGTTTGCCACTTTTTGCTATGAGAAATGTGCAAGTTTGCCGAAAAATCATATTAATGGGAATTTTCAACTATCGCCTTTAACTCTTCCAGGTTATCCGCCACTTCTATCACATCTCGCCAATTGCCACGAATCATGCTTTTCTCTGCCATGTCATCCAACAGGGCGATGGTGGAGTTCCAGAAGCCTTTCATGTTGTAGAGAATCACCATCTTGTGGTGGTAGCCGATGGTGTGGGCGGCGGCGATGGTGAAGATTTCATCCAGGGTGCCGATGCCGCCAGGAAGGGCTACGAAGATGTCGCTCTGGGCAAGCATCAGGTCCTTGCGGTCGCTGAGATTATCACACGGAATCTCGATGTCGAGGTCAGGGAAGGTTCTGCCTCCTCGCTCTACAAGTGTAGGAACCACACCGATGGTTCTGCCGCCATTCGCCTTCACTGCCTTGCCGATGCAATCCATCAGACCAGAGTTGCAGCCGCCGAAAACCAGGTCGTGGCCGTTCTCTGCCATCCACTTTCCCATCTCTTCTGTCAACGTGAAGAAGTCGGGGTCGATATTCTTATTTGCTGAACAAAAAACTGCTATTTTCATGTCTTTATTTTCTATTTGATGATGTTTTATCTGTTGTTTATGAATGTTTTATCCGTTATTTATAGATGTTTAGGCAAAGGTACGCAAATTTTTCGAGATTATTGGGCTCTTTTTGCGGATAATTTCTTAATTTTGCAAACTATAACTAATCTTATAAACAGGAAGATAGATTTCCTATCAACAAATTATAAACAGAAAGATAGAATGAATAGGATTATCGCATATAGTATCATCGCATTGTTGCAGGCGTCGGTGGCGCTTGCTCAGACCTCTGTATCGCTTGCACAAACCCCTGTGTCGCATGCACAAACCCCTTCGAAGCCGAAGCTTCAGAAGCGAGAGAAGTATGAATGGCAGGGAGAGATTCCTACCTATGTAGAAACGCTGAAGAAGGAACTGACCTATCCGATGGCTTGGGGAAACAGTCCGATTAAGAACTTCAAGAAGTGGAAGAAGGCGGCAAGGGCGAAGGTGTTTGAATGCATGATGACGCCTCCGAAAGCGGCTGCGGCTTGGAATATGGAAGTATTGGGCGAGGAGCAGAGAGACGGATATAAGGCGCAGAAAATCGCCTTTAATATCAACGCCTATTCCCGTATTACGGCTTATCTCCTGATTCCGGATGGCAAGGGACCATTCCCAACAGTCAATGCGCTTCATGATCATGGTGCTCATCTCTTTATAGGAAAGGAGAAGATGATTCGTCCTTTCTTTACTCCGGAAGAGAAAGATGCTCCGGAAAAGCAGGCGCTCTGTCAGGAGATTCTTGATGATGCGGATGCGTGGGCAAGGCAGCTTTATGATAATCAGTACGTGGGCGATTATCTGGCGAAACATGGCTACGTAGTCTTTTCGGCAGATGCTCCGATGTGGGGAGAACGAGGCCGGAAGGAGGGCGTAGATAGAAACAAATACGACCTGATAGCCGGCAACATGATGATGCTGGGTAGAGACCTCTCTGCCTTCATGACTTACGATGATATTTCCAGCACCGAGTTCCTGGCTTCGCTGCCGATGGTAGATGCGAAGCGTATCGGATGCGTAGGGTGTTCGATGGGAGCCTATCGTTCGTGGATGCTCTCAGCATTATCGGATAGAATCAAGACGGGTGCTTCCATCTGCTGGATGATTACCACCGATGCGCAGCTTACCCGAAGATTCGGAAGAAAGGAGAATGGCGGTTTTGCAAATTGCATTCCGGGGTTGAGGCAATATCTCGACTATCCTCACATCGCCTCCCTCGCCTGTCCGAAGCCGATGCTCTTCATCAATGGCACAAAAGACAAGCTCTTCCCAGTGCCTGGCGTAAAAGATGCTTTCAGCGAAATGCATCAGGTTTGGAAGAGTCAGGGAGCAGATAATCTGCTGGATACGGAGCTTTGGGATATTCCTCATTCCTGCGGTTTGAAGGCGCAGGAGAAAATGCTGGAGTTTCTGGATAAGAATCTGAAATAGGGGTTAACAGAGTTAACAGTTAACAGCTGTTTTTCTGTACCTTCTCCTCTTAAATATCAAAAGTCTACTACGCTAACGCCATTTTTTAAGGGGTTAGCGTAGTAGACTTTTGTATTTTTACTTGTGTACTTATTCCATTATTCCCGATTATGCGGCTTGGTTAATCAAGTGCAAGCAAATTTTAAATTAGTGATTTTGGAATAACTAACTGAGAAATTACTAAAAATAAAAAAGAGCGGAAGAACAACCGGGGGTTAACAGAGTTAACAGTTAACAGTTGTTTTTCCGCTCTTTTCAATATGATTTTACCACAATTCTGCTGGCGACAAGTCCTTGTCCTTTCTGCCCATCAGATAGTAATCGGCAAGGAACTGGAGGTTTGCCTGGGTAATCTTCAAGCCTGCCTCCTTTACGTATCGGCTGGTAAAGAGGTTGGCATCAGGCAACATGTTGTTGTCTATCAGCTTGCACACAATCTCGTAAGGGAATGGGCGACCGTTGCCGCTGATGATGTTGAAACCATCAACCTCCGCACGCTCAGCGTTGTAATATGGATTCTCTGGAGCTGTAATGCAATGAGCCATACCGAAACAGATATTGATGCCCGTATATGGACTTCCGCAAACGATGATTCCCTTCTCGTATTTTGGAGGAAACTTGATGTTGGCTGGTAATTCGAAACCTATCTCCTGCAAGAACTCCTTCAGGGTCTTGACATCCTCCAGGAAGATGAACTTATCCCCGAAATCCTTCGCCTTGAGCAGGTTGTAATCGTGGATAGGCTGCTTGCGGTTCAGGCGGTCTTTCTCAGCCTCAATCTGCTCCTTGTTCTCCTCGTAAGGAGGGTTCAGTAAGGCACCCGTCTGCCACCAGTCACCACCGAAGTAGAAGAGGTTGGTAACTATCAGCTGCTCGCCGCTGAGGAATGCGCTCGCATCCTCGATGTTGGTAGAATCCTTGCGCACTCTGAGCAGATTCTCCTCATCTGCATTATCCTTCGAAGTCTCTTCATCCGAAGCATCATATACATCTTTCAGATAGAAGAAGTTATCATCCTCCTTGATCATCTTGAAGGCACGGGTGCTCTTGTAGTCGATGTCTGTCCAGAGCTTGTGGGCAGGATGATGTTCGCTCACCTTGGAAAGCCATTCGGCAGAGGTGAGGGCGAGCAGGTTGTTGCGGCTGTTCATCGTCTGTTCTATCTGGATAGAGTAGGCGATGATGTCGTTGAAGCCCTGTGGAGAGTGGGCGAGGCGCTCCAGCTCCATCTGAAGGCGGAATCGGTTGCCCACGTTGAAGTAGCAGCCATAGTGGAACCAGGCGAGTGCATCGCGATATTCATAGAACTTATCCTCATCGGTAGGCAGTTCGCAAAGGAACTCATAGAGGCGGTCGTTCTCTGGTGCCGTTTCATACTCCTTGTCTAGCACATTGTAGGCAAGCTTTGCAGCCAGCTCTATGGTGCTGAAGAGGAAAGGCACAGCTTCCTGCACATGACTGCTCTGCTGGTAATGATGCCAGCAGAGGAACTTGATGTCGGCAAAGTTGATTTCGTCCGGGTCGTATGGAGGCATATTTTCGTTCAGGGTATTCTGGATGAAATCGTCCTCGTTCTCATAGAAAGGGATGTAGGAGCCGTAGCGCTTCTTGCATTCGGCAGTAAAGGTCTTCCAGATGCAGGTGCCCGAGATGATGTCCTCAAAGTAGCCGGCTATGCTGAGTGCAAGCTGCTTGGCTTCCTCCACGTTTGGAAACTGGTGGGTGAAGCATGCCTCGTCAAGGGCGTGATATATTTCGTTGGCAAGTTCTGTGTAGTACTGGTCAACGTCGTTTGGCTTCTCGTATGGATGCATTGCCATCCACTCTTGGGTGAAAATTACCTTCTTCATATCGTTTGATTCTTTGTTGTTTCGAGGTTATAACGGATGCATCGTATAGGTGCGAGGGTCGTTATTCTCGTTGTTTGTTATTATCAATTGTTAGTCGTTCGGCATAGAATGTCGCCCGATTTATCTGTAAAGATAATGCAAAGATAATGATTTCTGCGCAAAAAATGCAAGAAACTCGCATTTTTTTCGTATCTTTGCACCCGAATTTAGGCAATCTTAATAAAAGCGTAGGATTGCCGCAAGCGTTTCGGAAGGATTTTGCACCCTAATTCATGGCTGGGAGGGTGAATTCGGCCTTCCATTTTGATTATAATGAATTAAGGTTAAAAAG
>ERZ1034925.475-NODE-475-length-17553-cov-30.863413_pt1 | contig 17553 bp, 12 predicted proteins | sample MGYA00520687_ERZ1034925 | MGnify/ENA primary metagenome ERZ1034925 (study PRJEB33766, sample SAMN09781758) | gut metagenome | biome: gut microbiome | host: Homo sapiens | place: Madagascar | study: EMG produced TPA metagenomics assembly of the PRJNA485056 data... | reverse complement strand
ATATTTTCGGGATCTATATGGAAAATTACGACACATACAAACAGGCAATTTCTGAGGCTGAAAAAGCTCAAGGAACAGCTGCTCGTAAAATGCAAGCGTATAACGAAAGCGTTGCGTATAGCATTAATCAGCTCTCTGCGGCTTGGGAGGGATTTACACAAAAACTTGAAGCGAGCGGAGCTGTAAAAACATTCTTTACTGGATTAACAGCTATTATTAAGAATCTTGATCATATTTTGCAATACTTAATGCCTGTTATCGCAACATTTAACGCAGATAAAATTGTAAGTCTTGTTAAATTCTTATCTCCGTTGATTACAGTTCCCCTTAAAGGAATTCGATATCCGATAAACACTGTCAGAAAGTCTAAAAGCGAGTTCTACGAAAATATGACTCAAAAGATGACCGCAGAAAACACCAACGCTATTGAAGAATTGACCAACACGATGAAAGATAACACTGCGGCGTTAAGGGGAGAAAAATCGAAGAGTGGCAAGGACGAAACTAACAAATCAAGAATAAACAATAATGACGATATTAAAAAAGTGAGACAGGAGCGTTCCGCCCGTCTAAAAACCGGTATTGTTTCTGGTATTGGTGCCGGAGCCGTTCGCTTTGCGAATAAGGGATCGAGTTTTCTTGATGAGGCTATGGGTATTTCTGGTGTCGAAGTTGATACCGGAGAAGCTCTTGCAATGGGTGTTGCTCAGGGTGCTCTAACTGGAGTTGCGACTGCGTTTATGGGGCCTGCCGGAGCAGTTATTGCTTCAATTGCCGGAGACTTTTTGTCTTCTCTTTGGAAGAAGTTTGCTCACGCGGACGAAATTGACCGCAAACAACGTGTCGAAGATGCTAAAAAGCAGCTTGAAGCGATTAACGGAATCGGAAATTCTGTTACTGGTTTGATTGATCTCAATAAAAAAGATCAAGCATTGTGGGATTCCGACGACTGGAAACAGTTCAACGAACAGGTTGAAACAATCAATGAAGCTCTTGAAAAATCAGAGCTCGGAGATAAAATAATTAACCTTGGCGACAGCACACAAACACTTTCAGAATATTTCGAAGAGGCTGCAAGAACCGGAAATAAAGATATGCTTGCCCGAGTCGAAGCAGAAAAGATTCGTTTCGAAGCTGAAAAGACATACACGGCAGGAGAACAAGATCGTTATACTCTCCAAAAAGAGATTAACGAGAATCAAAAGAAACTTGCTAATCTTGACGATGACGAGATATCGAAAAAGAAAGAACTTACTGCGGCAATTAAAGCCGCGAAGGCAGAAATTGAAGACTACTCCGAAGCCCTGAAAGAGGGTTATATGCAAGCATCATTCTACTCTTCTGGCGTTGGTACAATGGAATCTTATGACATTGGAAACGCAACGCTTGATAGAGTAATTATGCAGATTGCTCGCGAATGGGCGAAAGACAGTCCTGATATTTTTGCTGGAAATCAGCTGACGAGCGACGCTCGTTCCGATATTATTTCGTATCTGCGCGAACAGTCTGGTTATTCTTCGCTGTTTAAAAACGACACGAAGAATGTTCGAGACATGTTGAATGCAGAGAAAGCTGTCGAGAATCTTAGAACTACACTCGGCATGTCTCAAAAGCAGCTAAAAGAATTTGCTAACAGCAAAGATCTTTCTGAAATTGCTGATAAATTCGGTGCAACCGGAGATGCTCTCTATAAAATTATTGACCAAGTTAACCTTGTTGACGAGGACGGGATTTCAACTATTGCTCACGCAATGAATATGACGGTTGAACAGTTTAGAGAGGCAAACTCTGAAGGCGCGTTCGATTGGCTGACTACCGATGTTGCGATTGGCGGTCTCGACAAACTTAACGAGAAGCTTGCGACGTTTAACGAACTTTTGCTTGCGGCGTCTGAAAACTCGTTGTTTTCACAGGAGAACATCAACAAGATCGTTAGCCAATATCCAACGCTGCTCAAAAAGATCGACGAAGAAACCGGAAAAATTTCCGTTTCTATGGACAATGTTCAAGAAAATCTTGTCGATATTCTTGCCGGTGGAGAAAGTCTGCGGAAGGTATATGCAGGATTCTTTTCAAGAGATATTGCTACGAGCGCAGAAAAATGGGATGTGTTTATTTCTTCTATTAGAGAAGACATTGAAAAAGATTCCGCGCTTGATGGTTTCAGAGATGAAATTTTCAAGCAAACAAACTATTCCGGATTCCTCAAAGTTTACGAAGAACACAAGGATGAGCTCGAATCTTATAATCAGAGCTTTATTGAATACGCGAAGAGTTTGTTCTCAACCGATGTTTTTGACACGCAGCAGGAGATTCTGACAAAGTATGCTACAAGCACATTAGAAACAGAGATTTCTAATCTTGAATCAATTCGAGATTCTCTTGATGAGGTTAATAAACAACGCGAAAAAGAAATTGAGTTGATTAAAGCAAAAGAAGCTCTTGAAAATGCGTCGAAAGAAAAGAAACGCGTATATCGTGCCGGTGTCGGATTTGTCTATACGACAGATCAAGAGGCGGTTAAATCTGCTCAAGAAAAAGTCGACGAATTGGAAAGACAGCGTGATAAAGATGACATTCAGTATCAAATCGACTCATTGCAACAGCAGAAGGAAATTCTTGAAAACATTAAAGATAACGAGCAATTAAAAGCACTACAAAAAACCGCAAAAGAGACATTAGAGGCTCTCGGTGTGAAAGGCGCTCTTGTTACTGCTATTTTGAGTGGAAGCAAAGAAGAATTTAATGCGGCTATTAAAGCGGGTCTTGATAAAGATATTGGCGAGAAGGCGGAAATGGTAACAGAAGAAGAAAATAAAAAAGCAGTAGAAAACGCGGCAAGTGATTTACAAACTGCTGTTGAAAATTTCGAAAAAATAAAAAAAAGAACATCTTCTTATTTACAGTTTCCAGAAGCGGCCGACGAATACAATCAAGCGTTGAAAAATGTGTTGCAAAAACAAACAGATTTTAGAGAGGCTAATAAAAATGCAGAATTAAACAAGGAGTGGATAAGTCAAAATAAATTTAATCCAAATGACTATAATTATTCAGAAAATGCACTAATTAAGAATGTTGATAAGTATAAAGATTATGGTGAAACATTTAAAAATTTTGGAGATTCTGCATATATTCCACAAATTATGTTTTCAAACGTAAATTTAGCAAAGGAAGACGACCTACAAAAATATATGACAGGTGGTATTTATACCATTATAAATCCAAAAAACGGAAGTCTAAAAACATTTGAAGACATAACAAACTTGAACGATATATTATCTAAGATGAATGAATACGATGTGTTGGTAAACAACAAAGGAAGAAATGGAACTAGGGCAGTTTATAGAGGGTTAGATCAAGACGGAAAACCAAAATATTATTTTGTAAACAGCGATTATGGAACACTTGGATCTGGGGTTTATTATGATGAGAATTATAAAGAATCCCATAAAGGATTTCTTGAGACAGTAAGAGAAGCGGGTGAAAATGCCATAAATTGGATAACAGGATTATTTAGAGGAGAAGGATTTGCCTCCGGTACGCTTTCAGCTCCCGGTGGTCGCTCCCTGATCAACGAAAACGGTCTTGAATCCATCATTACTCCTTCTGGTACAATCACTTCTCTTCCTGCTAAATCTGGCATTATTCCTGCCGATCTTACTCGTAACTTGTGGACCCTTGGTGAGGTCGCTCCTAACCTTATTGCTCGTCTTGGCGGCAATAGTCTCCAGACTAACAATTCTAATTCTTCTACTGACAATTCGATCAATATTCAGAATCTTGATGCTACATTTAATACGCAGAGCGATTTCGATGGACATCGCTTCTTGACAGATCTTCGTAATCAGGTTATCTTGACTGCGAATAATCACTAAAAACAAAAAGAGGGTTGTGGTGAAAAATTATCACAGCCCTCCCTATGTTGGAGGATTTATGAAATTTAACAAAAAATTAACAATTCTAATTTGGGTTCTTTCGTTCACTTGGGCGCTTCCGACAACTCTTGCCGGGTGCGTCGTTGCGTTATATCTCCGACTTCGTGGAAATAGACCGAAAAGGTTTGGACCAATTTTTTACTTTCCGATCACAGAAGATTATGGACTGAACCTCGGTCCTTTTATCCTCGTCCCTAAAAACACCGATTTTTACTTAAACGCGCACGAACTTGGGCATCACCTTCAAGCGTGTTTCCGCTATGGTCCTTTCACCGTTTTTGTTGTTGCAATTCCGAGCGTTATTCGTTTTTGGTTGAGAGAACAGAAAACATATGACGGAAAACTTTTATATGCCTGCCTGCTCGTAATCGCAATTTATATTGTGAGCGCAGCTTTGAGTTGGATTGGATATTTCACGAAAATTGTTGCACTTGCGTTTATCGGATTGTTTCTGACAATTTATGGAATTATTATTCAGATCTGGTTGAACAGGTTCGAAGTTCCGCAATATAAAGACGGGAACTATCCATCGTATGATGATGCGTGGTTTGAGGGAGATGCGACTCGAAAGGGAAGCGATTTTATGAAAAAGTATTTCAACGAAGAGGTGAAGCGGTTTTGGTAAAATATAATTATGATTTGTCAAATTATGATTATGTTTTGAGTTTCGACCTCGCAAAACAAAAGACCGGATGGGCACTTGTTAACATTAAGTCAAACAGGGTCGAAATGTCCGGGGTAATAATCTTGAACGAAAAAGTAGATTCTGTTTGGCTTGATATATACGATAAAATCGTAGTTGTTTTGGAAGGTGTTAAAAGACATTGTCAAAATTTGGACAAGAAGTTTTTCGTATTAAAAGAGAAGCTCCCGAATCAGGCCGGAAGATTTACGACAATTGCGTCGCTCCAAGGATTGGCGCAAGTCCACGCAATTTGGGAGCTCGCTTGTGAAAAGTCGGAGGTGGAAGTTTATGATTTCGACGGCGTTCATTCTGTTAGCGTTAAGGCTTTCTTTACGAGAAGATACGAGGTTGAAAAACCGCAAAAGGAAGACATTGCGAAATTAGTTTGTGAAAATTATTGTTTTGACATTGGAGACAGTCCGTTAGATATTACTGACGCAATCGCTTGTGTTCAAACATTGGTTGAATATAAGTGGAACGAGGATATAAAAGATAAAATTAAAGAACTCAAAGAAGAACAAAAAAGTTATAAAACAGATAAAAAGAAAAATCAAATCGCTGAAGAAATTCAGCGGTTGGAAAGGCTTGAGGTTTGAATATGGAAAATATTGGATTGTATTTAGGTATTGGTGCTGTCGTTCTCGCCTTTCTTTCGTATCTTGTGCCACAGATTATTAAGTTCTGTAAGATGTCTAAAGAAGATAAAAGGAAGCTTTTATTAACATACCTTGCAGGACTCGTAACAATGGCAGAAGATAAAATTGGCGCTGGGCACGGCGCAGAGAAGCTGGCAGAGGTTGAAAACTATTTTAAGACCAATGCCGGACTTTTCTATAAGATGATTTTGAAGGTTTTGGGAAAAGAAAATCTGAAAGGTCTAATCGAAGAAGCGCTTGCGCTTGTTAAGAAAAACTTTGAAAAATAAAATTTTTTATAAGGAGAAACGAAAATGATTTCACTGGTTAATGCTAAAAGAAATGCGGACAGCTATACCGTTCTTTTGATGATGGAGAAGTCAGACACACTTGATATGCTTCCGAACAAAGAAAGACCGCTCTCTCCAAAATATTACAGAGTTATGACGAACTACGGAGTTCCGGCGATGGGTTCTCTTGCGATTAATTACGCCACGCAGGAACAGTATATTTATGGAACAGACGGCTGGTCGGAAGCAACCCCGGAGACAATCCTTGGGATTTTAAATGCTGTTGAAAATAAAACTTATCTCCCTGAAGATGGGCTTGATGGATATAATAAGGTAGTTGTTGAAGTTCCGCAGCTTGACACTTCCGACGCGACTGCGGTTGCGGGCGACATTTTGACTGGCAAGACCGCATATGTAAAAGATGAGAAGGTGACCGGAACTCTCGGCACTCAAATGAAGACCGCGACACCAAGTTCAACTTCTCAGACTATCTCTCCTGATAGTGGAAAACTGTTGAGTTCGGTCGTTGTTGAAGCGGCTCCTCTTGATGCGGACAAAACCGTTACTGCTGGAACGACTGCCCAAACCGTGTCTCCGACTACGGGGAAGCTCGGTATTAAATCGGTGACTATTAACCCGACTCCAAGTTCTTCCAAAACCGCAACTCCGACGAAGGATTCGCAGACAATTTCTCCCGACACCGGGAAGTTGCTTTCCAGTGTTACGGTTAATCCGATTCCGGATGAATATATTGTTCCGGCTGGGTCCCAGACGATTACCACAAACGGAACCGTTAATGTAACAAATCTGGCAAGCGTTGTTGTGGATGTTCCGAACAAAACTTCCGAGATTACGATTACGGAAAATGGAGTATATAATGTAAAAACTGGAGAGGTTGGATATAGTAAAATTACCGTTAATGTTCAGGCTCCTTCCGGAGAGTAAAAAAGATGACTGAATGATTACATATACTTTGTCGTTCAAGATATTTATTAAATATTCATAAAAAAATTAAAAGAAAGGAGTTCCGAAACTTGAAAATTAAATTTTCAATTGGTCCAGGCAAAACTCTTGCTCCAGGAGTTTCGCAGGCTCCCGACTTACAATACATCAAATCTAAGTTTTTTTATATTTCAACGTCTGAAGATGGAATTGCTCCACAAGCGGCAAATGGAGCTCCTGAAAAAATTGAAAACGCAAATGTTATGTCGGTTGTCGACGATAATCTCCGCTCTGTTATCGGTCTTTTCAATTTCGAAAACGTTGAAAACAACGGAAAAATTATAACAACTGCGGCGGCGCAAGGAATTTCAAACGATGACCAATCTCTATATTCAATTTCTATTTATAAAAAAGAAATTTGGTATAATCGAGAAACTGGAAAGCCGGTTGAACAAGATGTTTGGACTCCGGTTGTGCTGGAGGACGCCTCTGGCACGATCAGAGATTTTAATATTGGAAACAATCGTTATTATAAATACGTTTTCAGACTTGTTGAAAACAAAGTTGATGGGAATGTTGAATATCAGTCTGGGATTATTGTTCCGATTAAAACAAGTTGGCAGGGGTGGTCAATTACGGAGCTTCACGAAACGGACGATTCAAAAGTGTTTACAGCAGCTCCAAAGGATGTTTGGAAATTTAAGTATAATATTTCCAATGGAGCGCAGACGCAAAACGTTGCCAAAACACAGCAAGATACGCTGTCTCGCTACCCGATTTTTAGTCACGGTGTGAAAAACGCGGTTGGTGGAAGTGTCACTTGTCTGCTTGGTCGTGAAATGATTAACGCAGATTACACCAATAAAGAGTGGGTTTATGAACAAGACCCGAACACATCGGAGCCGAATTTCGTCTGGAGAGAGAGCAACGGACCGTTGGAAAATCTCGGTGGTTATCGTGAGCGCCTTGGAAGAGTTCAAAACTTTTGCGGCACAAATCCTGATTATCTCTCCGCATCGGTTCTCGGCTTCCGAAATTTGACATCTAACGAAGCGGTCGATATGCTCGACAAGTGGCGCGACGTTTGTTATTCAGGAAATCCGAAATTGTTAAAAGACCAGAAGGGTCAAACTTTTATTATTCAAATTACCGATCCGAGCAATACAACGAACGAATCTTGGGAGAAAATGCCAGAAGAAATTTCGTTCAGTTGGATTGAAATTGCCGACGCAAAAGACTGCCGCGTCATTCAGACAGAATAACAGAAAGGACTAGTTGTTAAGTAGTCTGTTTTATAGACAAAAGCACAGACAGGTGGACAAGTGTATTATTACATTTCTTGTCTGTACTTGCTTGACAACAGGTTTCAAGCTTTAGTGAATGCTGTTTTACGAAAGTAATCCTGCATGATGAACTACGTTGGGGAAAAGGTTAAAAACGCACCTTCGGATGTGCTCGTCAGTCTGAAGCTCTGCGAGTGCCAATCAAGAAACTATACTAATGTCCTGCATAGATAACAGAGAAACACATATACCCTCCCCGACATTGGCAAGACGAAAATTACTCCGAAAGGAAGGCATCCAGAGATGGAAAACAAAATTGAATACTGTTTTGTGGTTGATAAAAACAATCGGCCATTGGCGCCGACGAAAGTTAATAAAGGCTGGTATCTGGTTAGAAAAGGCAGGGCAAAAATAAAATCCAGATATCCTATGGTAATACAGTTGGAAAAGGAAGTGGAACCTGATGAAGATGATGAAAGCCATATGGTCTGCGGTATTGATGACGGTTCTATGCATGTAGGATTTGCCATTGTTCAGAAATGTCCCACCAAAAATAAAGTGGTTTTTAAAGGGACGATGGAACAACGCCAGAATGTAAAACATTTAATGGATATCAGACGTGGATATAGACATTATCACCGTTATCATAAAAGATATAGGCAGACAAGATTTAATAACCGTTCGTCTTCTAAACGAAGCAACAGGTTGGCACCAAGCATCAAACAGAAGAAAGATGCTGTTTTAAGGGTATTGTATCATCTTAATAAGTGGTGTGATATCCAAGAATACTTCCTTGAAGATGTCTGCATGGATGTCCGTGCAATGACAGATGGTTACAAACCCTATAGTTGGCAGTATCAGAAATCTAACCGTTTGGATGAAAACCTTAGAAAAGCCGCTATTCTGAGAGATAATTATAAATGTCAGGAATGTGGGAAATCCGGCTGTGTGTTAGAAGTACATCATATCAGGGCAAGAAAATATGGCGGAGCAGATACCATTGGAAATCTGATCGCGTTATGTAAAGAGTGTCATGATAAAACAAAAGGCAGAGAACGGGATTTTGAAAACAGATATTTTGATATGATCAAATCCAGGCCAAAAAGATTTGATTATGCCATGCACGTTATGCAGGGAAAAACTTATCTGAGAGAAAAGATTTCTGAATTAGGAATACTGCATCTTACAAACGGCGGGGACACCGCTAATAAACGCATTAACTGGAATATAGAAAAGTCCCATAGTAATGATGCGATATGCATTACAGATAGTATTCCTGATACGTGTGATGTGAAAGAATGGATTATTAAGCCAATGAGAAGGAAGTCGAAAGCTAAAACGGATAATGTGTTAGGAATTAAGCATAGGGATTTAGTTTCTTATACATATAAAAATGGAGAAACTCATACAGGATACGTCACTGCTTTATATCCAGAACGAGTAGCTTTGAATTTTCAATCAAAAACCAAACATTGTAAAAAAGTAAATGCGCGAAAATGCAAACTGCTTTGGAGGTTTAATAATATTTATTGGTTAGAACAACGCGTATAATTTTACATATTCGTCTATATAAGCATATTTTGAGAAAGGAGGCGGCATTATGCCACAGATTTCTAACCAAATTAAAATGGGATCTGGCGAAAATTATAAGTATATCATTGACGGGAAGAATGCCGCCGTCGGCGATATTGAAAAATATTTAAAAATTTCAGAGATTAAAAAAGCTATTGGAAGAAAGACGATTTACCCTCGATTCCGTATTTTTATTTTGAATCCGGATGAAACGGTAAATTATCAACTTCCGAACGAAGACATTTTGTCCGGTGGTTCGTATAGTGAAAATTATCAAAACGGTTCTCGCCGGACATTGTCTTTTTCGTTAAACAATCAAGAGGGAAAATACACTCCGTCAATCAACAATTTATGGGTAGATACGAAGATTCTGCTCGATGTTGGTCTGGAAGTCCCGGACGAGAATCTGATTATTTGGTTTCACAAGGGCGTTTTTGTGATTACTTCTGCGAATCCGTCGAAGTCGACAGAAACAAAAACAGTGTCGATAAGTTGCGCCGATAAGTTCGAAATTTTGAACGGAAAACGTGGCACGGTTGGAACGACGGTCGAGATTCCTCCCGGTATGTTAATCAAAGATGTCGTTCAAGACATTTTGTGGTATGACAGCGGGACCGGAGATGTCCTCGACCCGACTCCGTTCTTTTATCACCCCGCGTTTGAAGGAAAAGTAACGCCGATTACGATGACACTGTCTGCCGGGTCGAATTATGGAAATCTGATTACGCAGATTGCGGATGTTCTGTCTGCGGAGGTTTTTTATGATTCCTACGGACAGTTAAATTTCGTCCCGACCGTTGATGTGATTTCTGACGGAGACAAACCAAACCTTTATGATTATTCAATTGAAAATTTGCAAAACGAAAACTTTTCAATTGATTTGAATTCTTTTGTCAACTGCGTTTATGTTGTGGGGGCGAATGTTAATGGACATACTTGCACGGCGGTTAAAAAGAACGAAGACCCGACTTCTCCGATTTCGGTTGGCAGAATCGGGCTTCGTGTTGCCGATGTGATTAATGATTCTAATATTACAACAGACCAGTTGGCAGAAGAACGGGCAGAATATGAATTGCGGAAAAAGATTATAGCGGAAAGCACGTTGAGTAGTTCTGTTATGTTTAATCCGCTTTTAAGTGTTAATAATATAGTAACATATACAGACGAGGAAGATTTCGATATGAAACGAGAAAGATTTTTAATCCAGAGTATTTCCTTTAATTTGGGATATGATGGGTTGATGTCGTTGAGTGTTTCGAACATAAACAATCTTCCGTTCGTATACTAACGGAAAGGAGATAATATGGCAGATACTAACAGTGCTTTAACCAACGAAAGTGGTTGCATTGCGGCACTTCCAACAAAAGCAATGCGAATTGCAATGGAAAATAAAGGACTTCTTAGCAAAGCTGGAGCCCTTTATTGTGGGACGGGAAAAGTAAACACCGTTACGTTAAATGTTTTGTCGGAAGATGGCAATACCACGGAAACAGTAACATATAATGTTCCGGTAACAATTGCCGTTAATCCTCCACAGGGCGGAGTAAAAAACGGAGTAACTTACGGAATTCAATTTAGTGTGATTGATAATAATGTTACAAGCGCGGTTTTAGTTCCGGTTCAGCCGAAATAAAAAATATAAAAAGAGAGGTAAAATAAATGGCGATTTCAATTCTTAATTATTACGAGCAGCCAGATGGCAAGAATCTGATGATTATGGCAGATGATCTCTATGAGAGAAATCCGGGTGAAGCTCCAGACGACAATATGCCAATGGACCCGACCAATTATGCGATTTCGCAGAATCTTGGTGTTCCGGCAGATGGTTCGATTACGATTGTTAGAGATTTCGACGAAGATAAAAAGGTGAAGACCGTTACAAATGTTTTTAAAGATAGTGAATGGAAAGATTCTACCGAAAAAGATTCTACTGAAGGTGTAAAAATTGGATATATAAATACTCCTTATAATCCGGAGGAACTGCTTACAACCCTAGAAACATATGATATGATATTTGCTGAAGCTTATGGCCTTCCTGGATATGTACATCATTTTATGACTTCGAATTGCTCTTTTAATTTTACGGGTCCAGGATTTAGTAGTACTACGGCTCCAGATCCAACACTTAAATTTAGCGATGAAACAAAGGCAAAAATTATTGATATTTTAAAGACAAAATTTTCAAAACAAATTAGCGTAACATATACTTAATTTTAAAAAAATAAAATGCTATACGTAAAAATTAAGACTTGCTCTAAACGCCCGGGTTTTGCTCAAAAATCAATAGAAGCAATCGGATTATCGGAAGAAAATGTTTGGTTAGATTTAAGGGAATTAGATCAACAATATAAAAATAAATCCTATTCTTGGAACACTGCAAAAGGATGGGAAAGTTTTAAAGAAATAAACTGTTCTCACTGTATGTTTATGGACGATGATTTAGAATTTTGCAATAATTTTTTAGATATTTGTGAAAAAATTATTAAAACTCACCCGGACGCAATAATTGGTTTATTTCCATATTATTATAGAGATAAAGAGGTCATTCAAAATGAATCTCCTTATTGGGAAGCGGGAATTGTTTCGGGTGCTTGTATAATTATTCCTAAAAAATATTTAAATAATATTTGTGAATTTATGTTTTCAAGATGTGATAAAATTTCTCAAGACGATCTTTTGATTTATATGTGGTGTTTGTATAATCATATTCCAATAATTACAACAATTCCATCGTTAATCCAACATATTGGAGATCAATCTTTATATAATCCAACCGCACCAATTCGAAGAACGCAATATTTTGAAAAAAATATAATTGCAGATTGGGGCAACAAAAAAATCAATAAGTGGGAACCGAAGAAGGATTAATTATGATTACATTAAATAATTTTACAAAATTGGATAATAATCAATATCAAATGGTGTTATCTATGAAAAAGACAGATTCTGTTGATGATCTGCCATCCGAAACCCGTCCAATGAGTCCGGAATATTTCGCAGTTACTGTAGATTACGGTGCGCCAGCAGATGGGTCGATTGTGATTAAAGAGGGTGCAGATATTCTGTCGTATTCTGCTGGAAAGTGGGGAGAGGCCGGAACGGCAGGAGACATTAAACTAAAGGAGCTTTCGGTTGAAGAAAACGGAGAATATCTGCCAGAAAGTGGATATGTTGGATTTAACAAGGTCGTGGTGGAGGTAAAGAAAGAAATGCCTGTTAAAGGGGACTTGATAACGCTTGACGGAAAGCAGTATCGTGTGCTGAAAATCAATAATTCTGTTGCGGAAGTGTTGAGTATGGCGGATACCAATAGTAATCAGACTTTTAATACTAACAACAGCAATACGTACAACGGTAGCGATTTGGATACTTATCTAAATATTACGTGGTATAGTGCATTATCTTCTGCTATGAAAACAGCCATTGTGGCTAAAACTATTAGTCAGGAAAGTTATCAATTCAGTGACTCAGACCCTGGAGACGCTACGTATAGTTATAAATATTCATTTAAAAGTACAGATATTGATTATGCAATACAAAAAGACAGTGCTTTAGTCGGGCCAAGGAATGTATATACATTAAATTTATCTGATATATTTATTTATCAAGAAAGCAATTATATTGATTGCGCGGATTTGATGCAGTTGTGGTTTAATCAATCTACGGCTACTTCTTCAAAATCTTATATTTGGCTATGCTCAAAAAATGTTGCAAATGATAAATATTGTTACATTGTTAATGGTGAACTCGGAGGGATTAATACAAATCTTATAGAAGCAAACAGAGAGTTTATTGCCCGCCCCGCTTTCCAAATCGATCTCTCAAAAATCGACTGGACAAAATCAGAATGATTAGCCAAAATCGATAGCTATTTACCAATCAATAAAATGCTTCCGTTTATTACTGGACAAAACGATGGTGCTATTTCTACGGACGGAACAATTGGTTTGGAAATTTCTGAATAATAAAAGGAGAAATGAAAAATTATGGCTTGCAGAAGTTGTGATTTGAAGAGAATTTATCGTCTCTTCGAAGAGAAAAAACGCCGTGAGGCAGAAGAGGCTAAAGCTCTCGCAGAAGCGGCAGAACGCGAAGCAAAAGAAGCAGAGGAAAAAGCTTGCCGCGAGGCAGAGGAATCTGCAAAGCGTGCTCGCAAAAAGAAGGCTTATGAACCGGTTGAGGTTGTCGTTGAGACGGTCGAAGAGCCGGTTGCAGAAATCGCAGAAGAAATTAAAGCAGAAGAGCCGGTCGTCGAAGAAGTGCAGGAAGAGACGAAACCGGAAGATGATTTTAGTTTGATTTAAAAAAATAGGTGTGCGGGCGGGTCAGAGAAAGCCTCCGCCCGCCCGTATACTTCAAAAAACATTATTTAAAGGGGGTTTTGTTAAATGGCAATTTATAAACCGACAGATTGTAGTCCTTTTAATGGGACGTTTGATATTAGTAAAAACTCGGCAGATTTGCCAATAATTTTTGAATGCAAGGTCGATACCTCCAACACGATTGTAACGGGGTATTCGATTGAAATATATGATAGCAATAATGATTTGATTTTCCCGTCAAGCAGCAAAGAACAAGGTCCTATCAAAAGCAACGTAACATATCTTTCTGATTTAAGACCGTATGTTACGACTAACTTCTCGTCCTCTTTACCGAACTTGAAAAACATTAATTCTGGATTAAATGGGACATATCTTGAAATCCCGTTTTATGTTGAAGAAATCGACATCACAGAGGGTTCAACGGTTTCTCGAAATCAAATGTCTGCAAATTCAATTCCGGCGCTGGTCGAAGGTCAAACATATACGTGGAAAATCACCCTGTATCAAGAAGTTAAAAAAGGAAACAATGTAAGTGCGACAGCTGATGATTCTGTTTTCCCGCCAAACGCTGAAAAATATTACGATATGACAGTCGCAAGCGGAACGGTGATTGGTTCTAATGAAAAAAGAATTCAAACTGCTCTAATTGACAGCGATGACAAAGTTGTGGATAACTTGGTGCTACTCGACAAGTTTATTCAACCAATTCAAATTAGTGAATTAGGCGGATATGATCCAACTGATCAGGCAACCAATCCGGTGACGAGTTGGACTGGAGTTGTTCCGACAACGTTTACGATGACGCGTTCGTTGATTACGGGTTATGATTCAACATATGGATATGTTTACCCATCAACTGCAGAAGGAAATGCTTTCGCGGACGGGCAAATTGTTCCGGAAAACGCAAATGGTTTTCAGATTTTCAAAAACGGGAATAATCCCTCGAATCTCGGTGCTACAGATATGGTCGAGTTTATTTATGATAGCGGAGAATTCAATGGGAAGATGACGTGGAAGACGTCCGCAGTAAAGCCCGAACAATCATATTGGGAACAGGTTTATTTAGTAGATAGCGATCCGGGAGGAATATTCTACCCATTAAAAGGAGACGGATACAGTTCGTTTGCGCTAACTGGATCAGAGAGAATTATTTTTAATAATATTCAAGACCCAAAAGTTCAATATGGTGAAATTTATTACGGCTCTCCTTATAACGGAATTTTTGAACCGCATTTTTCTCCTAAAAAAATTTCAAATAGCAATAAAGCTCCTTCCGGAACATATATGCTTCCGGCCGGGACGTATACGTTTAAGCAAGACACTTCTGTGGAAGGATTTACTGGAGAACAGGTTTTGAATTTTTCTACGACTAAAAACAATGGCATTGTTTCAGAATGGGTAAAAATTAGAACGACAACAGATGGTATACTTTATACACCAAAATCGGGTTCGTCAGAAAGTTTGGTGTATTTAGTTGGCAGTAAATTCATCGATAATACAGAAACTATTACGCTAAAAACAGATCAGGAAGTATCTGCTGATTTTTTGATGTGGTTTTCTCAAAATGTCGACGTGTCTTTTTATCAAGTAACTGTTGTCTGGAATAGAACCTCTGATGCCGCAAACTGGGGAACTCTTTCTAATAAAATTATTTATTGTCGTCGAGATGGTAAAAATTATGAAATAAACACCACGACGCAGGTTGGAGAAATCAACAAAACTCCGTTTAAATTTGTTGAAGAAAAGCCGGTTAGGATTTTTAATACGGTAAAAGCGACGACAGATACTGTTAGTGAAAAAGATATAAAAGATCTTGGGAATAATTCACGTATATTTAATACAAGTAGCGCAATTTCTTCGATACTTTCTGTTACCAACAACAATGGAGTTGACATAACAAAAGATTGCGCATTTGAAGTTGGAAATAATTATATTATATACACATCAAGTTCTACTATTCCATCAGATTTAACAATTTCAGTAAAATATATTCCGTTTAATATTCAAGATTATACTGGAATAATTTTTTATAATAAACGGGTGACTCCTGATTCAGACACTGGAGTTATTTATATCAGACCTTCTATAAATATCAATAAAAATATGATCTTTAAAGAAGTAACGACCTCGGCTAACCCGACTTGGTTTAATATCAATTATTTCAACAAAGATTATAATTACATTACTTATACTGGAAATCAAGGGTTTAATCCCGAAATTGACAAAACTCGCTATCAGATTAAAAGCTTTTACAAAGACAGTGATTATAACCCGTTTTCGATTTACAAAAATCCGGAGATCATATCGACAATTTCTGGAAATGTAATTATTTCTGACGGATCTGTTAATATAATAACAACCCGTAATTTTACAGTTACTTCGGCATATAGCCAAGACAGTTATGTTCAATGGAAAAGTTATCAATGGATTTTATATAATTCTACCAAAAGAACTATTCTGGAGAAGACAGACGAACAATACGATGGAGAAATAACCGCAACGTTTTACGGGCTCGATCCAAAAAAATATTATATTCTGTCTCTCGTTTTACAGACAAATACAGGTAAAATTATCGAAATTGATTACGTTATTTATTCTGATTTTACAGAAATTGCAGAACAAAGAGACTTAATAGAGGCCGAGTTTGATTGCGATACGCTTTCGATGAAAGTGAAATCAAGACTTATCAGCACGATTCTTGCTCCGAACGCAGATGAATATCTCTCAGGAGATGAAACTCCGACAAAAGATACGGCGTATTATTATGATAAAGAAAGCGGGTTTTATCAAAAGAATAACAGAAATGGAGCTTACGAAGCTGTAGCAACAATTAAAAATGGAGCATTGAAAATAAAAGGACAAAATTCTCTTAATTATAGCAAATCATTTGAAGATTACGCAATCAACTCAAATACAAGATCTGGTTTTCTTCAAACAAACGCAAACGAGTTTATTCTTGAGGGCGCGTTTATGTTTTCCGAAGATTATAATGGAGATATTTTTTCAATTTCCAGAGACGACAATTCAAACGCTATTGTTTCAGTTTCGATTCCGAGAGTGCTTGAAGAAGTTGGAAACAATGGATTTGTGAATATTTCGAGCGATATTAATAAGATTAAAATTAAAAATGGTTTTTATTTAAAGATTATTGATGAAAATGGAGTTCTGTCTGATACTTGGCAAGATCCTAATAAATATCACAACACATCTGTTTGGAAAAAGAGTTTTATTGCTCCAACCGGAGATAAAATTAACGTTGCTAACTTTAAATACGCGGAAGTAAAAAATGACGATGGAACATATAACAAAAATACGTATTTAAACATTGCGGGTCCTTATAATTCTTATGACGAAACAGAACCTATTAAAAATCCAATGAATCCAGCAGAACAAAAGTTTTCGTTTATGAGCAGTGACGGTAAAGATATTTCAGGAATGTGCTCGAACGGACCGTTTTATATCAATCAGCCTGATCGTTTAATTTGGCTTGATTATAAACCAAAAGACACACAGATGGAAGTTGTTCAAGACACCGACGAAAATGGACTTCCTGTTGTTGATAAACAGAGCGTATGTGTTGAAAATCTATTATACTGGAACGATGACACCATTTGGAGAGACGGCGTATATATTACACAGGGTCTTGAAAGGACACGAATTGGACGGATTTTTGTTAATGGATCTGCTGTTAAATCTGACTATCTTGAAAAAACACAGGTTCAATATAGCGATTCGGGTTTAACAAAACAAAATCGATTTAGTCAAAATATAAATGAAAGAAAATCGATTTACAATTATGAATTTTCATTCAGACTTTTTATAGACACAAATAACTTCAGCGTCGATCCGCTTCGTAGTAGATGCTATGTCAAAGAATTGCCGCAATTAA
>ERZ1034925.470-NODE-470-length-17776-cov-8.316066_pt1 | contig 17776 bp, 15 predicted proteins | sample MGYA00520687_ERZ1034925 | MGnify/ENA primary metagenome ERZ1034925 (study PRJEB33766, sample SAMN09781758) | gut metagenome | biome: gut microbiome | host: Homo sapiens | place: Madagascar | study: EMG produced TPA metagenomics assembly of the PRJNA485056 data set... | reverse complement strand
CACATGGTTTGAGTATTTTTAACAGGCAGTTTGAGAATTTTAGATTTATAAATAGTGTAGGCTGTGATTATTATTTTAATTATATTCCATTACAAAGATTAGGCTTACCTGTAGAAAAATAGAATTAAACTATTTCTTCTCAGAGCGTTCTCTGACAGAAAGTCTTATTGGAGTTCCGAAAAAGCCGAAAGCTTCACGCAATTTGTTCTCAACGTAACGTTTATAGTGATCTTTCATCAAATCTGCGTTATTCGCAAAAATCACAATATGCGGTGGCTGAATTCCGGTTTGAGTTACATACATAATTTTCAAACGTTTGCCCTTTGAAGATGCAGGCGGATTAAGCATATAAGCCTCTTTTATAACCTTATTCAAAAGTCCTGTTGAAATTCGTTTTGTACATTCTGCATAAACGCTTTCTGCCTCAGTGAAAATTGTATTCAATCTCTGTTTTGTCACCGCAGAAATATAAATCTTCGGTGCATATTCCAAAAACGGAATATCATTGGCAAGTTTTTTATTATATTCATTAACAGAATTCGATTTTTTATCCTCAATCAAATCCCATTTGTTTATCGCAATAATCAAACCTTTACCGGCTTCTGTGATAATAGATGCAATTTTTTTGTCCTGATCAGAAATTCCTTGAGTTGCATCAATTACCAAAAGCGCAACGTCACAATCTCTAATAGATCTAATTGCTCTATCTACAGCAAATTTTTCAACGCCCCAGTCAACTTTTGACTTTTTGCGAATTCCTGCGGTATCAACAATTACAAATTCCCTGTCATTAAAAGTTATTGAACTGTCAATACTATCACGAGTTGTGCCTGAAACATCTGATACAATAACCCTTTTTTCATTAAGCAAAGCGTTGACTATAGAAGATTTTCCGGCATTTGGTCGTCCAACAATCGCAATTCTAATTGTGTTGTCCTCTTCCTGCTCAACTTCTCTTGAAAAATCTTCTGTCACTAAATCTAGCAAGTCACCTACACCGCCAGAGCCGTGTAGTGCTGAAATTCCAATCGGATCGCCAATAGCAAGTGAATAAAAATCATTCACCATCAACAATGACTCTTTGTTGTCAGATTTGTTTACAGCCAAAAATACAGGTTTTCCAGATTGTCTTAAAATATTTGCAATATCATAGTCGACAGGGTTTACACCCTCTTTCCCGTCAACAATAAAAATAATCTTGTCGGCTTCTTCACAAGCAATTTTTGCCTGATCAAAGATAGACAACATAATCTCGTCCTCGTCACCCGGGATAATTCCGCCTGTGTCGATTACGGTAAACAATTTGTTTTGCCATTCAACATCAAAATAAATTCTATCACGTGTAACCCCCGGTAAATCGTCCACGATAGAGTTTCTCGTACCTATCAAACGGTTTACAAAGGTTGATTTGCCGACATTCGGGCGTCCTACTATTGCTACAATTGGTTTTCTCATAAATTGATTATAACACAAACGGATTTAGTTTCAAAATTAATTAACAAATTCATTTTGTTAGTAGGAATTAATGTAAAAAGAATGACGACAAAAGTAGTTGCAAATTTCGCAAAACAACTAACCCGTAACTGTCACTCTGAACTTGATTCAGAGTCTATTTAAAGTTGATATTAGATTCTGAATAGCAAGAAAAGTTACAGTGGGCTATGTGAGTAAGAGCTTATCACCAAAAACCCAATGTATGAATGAATGCTGTTACAGAGGGCTACGTGCGTAAGAGCTTATCACCAAAAACCTAATGTATGAATGAATGCTGTTACAGAGGGCTACGTGCGTAGCACCTATATGCTTGTCGACAATGACGGAGCAATACTTATAAACTGACGAACCAAGTCACTATCCCAAAGCTTACCTGCGCCTTCTTTCAAGATTTCGCAAGCCTTTTCTACACTCATTCCTTTTCTGTATGGTCTGTCAGAAATCAATGCGTGATAAGTATCTGCAACGGCTACAATTTTCGCAGAAAGCGGAATTTCGTCACCTTTCAAATGTTCTGGATAACCGCTTCCATCAATATGTTCATGGTGATATTTTACAATCGGGATTAAATCACGCAACGCAGGGTTTGGCGCAAGCACTTTTTCAGCACCGATTGTAGGGTGTTGTTTCATAATTTCCCATTCATTGTCTTCCAATTTCCCAGGTTTTTTCAAAACTGTTTCAGGAATGCCGATTTTACCAACATCGTGAAGAAGTGCCCCCAATTTAATTCTTTGAACTTCATCTTCCGGAAGATTAATTGCACGAGCAAGAGCTTCCGAATACCTTGAAACAGATGTCGAATGACCTTTTGTATAAGGGTCTTTGGCATCAATCGCACTTGCAAGAGAGTTTGCAAGCTCCATCAAATGGTTTTGAGAAACAATTTGTTCGTTATTGAATTTGTGAACAAGTTCTTCTTCAAAGTTTACACCAAGTTGAGAATGGCGTTTTGCAATAACTTCTGCATAAGAATTCAATGCCTCATCGTCCCAGAAATTATAATCAGAAGAACTTACAATCGCAGACATACCTTCTTTGTAACCCTTTGCCTGAGAGATATACATTGCTTGTTCAGCCAAGATTAAAAGTTTTTCTTGATCACTGCTGCATTCTGGGTATGTCGCAATTCCAACTGAAACCTTCACAGGTCCGACATCGTCAACAAAGCAACAAGACAAACAATATGTGATATATTCTGCCAAATACTTAGCATCTGCCGTGTTTGTGTCAGGTAGAATTATCGCAATTTCATCACCGCCGTAACGTCCGGCTTTGTCATTGCTTCGAATATTTTGCTTAACCTTTTCAGCAAGAAGTTTAATAACTTCATCACCTTTAGCATGCCCGAGTTCTCTGTTAATTTTCGAGATGTTGTTGACATCAAGCATAATAATTGAAAGGTTTGTATTATTTTCCGACGCCTGTTTTAGTTCGGCAGAAAGCACTTCTTGGAAGCCTCTGTGAGTGTACAAACCAGTCAAAGTATCAGTGTTTGCATACTTATTGGTCTGTTCCATAAGTTCAACATTGTCCATAAACAACGCACAATAATCTGCAATAAACGAGAACAAACCGATGTGGTTTTCAATATCATTTTTGCCGATAATTAATACGCCTTTGCAGCCACTGATTGAATTTAATGGTAATAATAAAGTTGATGATTGTTGTAAATACGGAACATTCAAAAAACTGTTATTATTGCTTGCTTTTGGTTTGCAAGTGTTAAAACATTCTATAACAGGGTTTGTTTCGTCTGACAAGAAAAGTTTTGACGCATAAGTACTGCCCATAGAATTGAACAATTTTATATTAATACATTTTGATTTTTCATGAAAAACACCGAACGCCGTGAAAGTACTGTTCAACTTTTCCGAAAACAACTCATGAACAGCCGTAAATAATTCGTGTGTAGTTTTTTTATTCGACAATGTATTATTAAGGTTGTTTATCAAATCCGCATAGTCAATAACCCTATGAGAACGCGCATTTTGAGCATTCATATAGCCGACTTGCATTCTATTAGAAGTCTTGTTAGTGTTGAAGTTATTTATCCTTGCAACAATACTCGACGTTTCACTCGAAATCGGATTTGAAACAGGTTTCTCTTCTTTTTTAGTCGTCTTTACAGGTGTTTTAAGCGCAGGTTTTTTAAGCGCATTCATCTGTTTCGACAACGGATTTGAAACAGTTTTTGCGCTTTTTGAAGGCGTCTTAACCTTATTTTCTACTACTTTTTCTTTATTTTCGTTCAATATTTACACCTGCACACTACTTTTTAATAAAACCGATGATTAAAAATTTTTGCCAAATATTGCGATTGAATTTACAATCCTTAAACTATTCTACAACATTATACTCAAATAACAATACGTCATATAGATGGCAAAATCTATAATCTGAATGGACACTAACTTTATACTACAAGGATAGTATAACATTTATTGACTGCTTTTACTACCCTTGTAATAGATTATTTTACAATCGTTTATATTTCTACTCCATACATTGGCTATGAATTAATTATTAAAACAAGCGGAAACGTGCTCCTCACCAACAATTTTGAGGGGTGGAATTTTTTCAGTACAAATTTTTGTACACTCTGAACATCTCGGGTGAAAACGACAACCGGAAATATCTTCTTGAATTGAAGGCGGTTGACCTTGAATTGTTTCCAATCTACAGTTTTTATTTGATGGAAGGGAGCGCAAAAGCGCATTTGAATATGGGTGTTTCGGGTTTGCAAAAAACTCTTTTGACGGAGCAGTTTCCACAATCCTACCGGCATACATTACAGATACAAAATCGGCATTTTCTCCCACAAGTGCCAAATCGTGCGTAATTAGCAGGATTGCAGTTTTTTTCTTTTGTTGAATTTCTTTTAACAATTTCATAATCTGCGCCTGAATTGTCACGTCCAGTGCCGTTGTTGGCTCGTCCGCAATTAAGATTTCCGCATTACAAGCAAGCGCCATTGCAATAATCGCACGTTGTTTCATTCCGCCGGAAAACTCATGAGGATACGCTTTTATTCTCTCTCTTGCACAAGGAATTTGAACATCTTCAAGTGCCTCGACAGCTTTTTCAAACGCTTCTTTTCCTTTTAAATTTTGATGAATTCTAATTACCTCTAAAAGCTGGTCACCAACTGTATAAAGCGGATTTAAAGACGTCATCGGATCTTGTGGAATAAGTGCAATTTTAGAACCCCGAAGTTTCTTTATAGAATTATTTTCAAGCAGATTTTCCCCATTATAAATAACCTCACCACTTGTGATTTTAGCAGTTTTGGGCAAAAGCTGCAAAATACTCATCGCACTAATTGATTTTCCACAACCAGATTCCCCAACAAGTGCATGCATTTTGCCACATTCAAGCGAAAACGAAACATCAAATAGCGCCTGCCTGAAACCACACTCGCAATTAAAACCAAGATTTAAATTTTTGACCTCTAATAATGCCATAAGAGAATGATACAACAACTTGGACAAGATGTGAATAGGTCAACAGATGAAATTCGGTCATAAAAATAACCAAGCAGTTGGGAAGAAAATCCCTCTTCTAAAATGCACTACTTACTACTCACTATTCATAAAAATATTACGAAATATTAAGCAGCATTTTATCCGTTTATATCAATAGTTTTCAGCCTTTGACTAATCTAAAACTCCATGATGACAGGCAATTTTTCAAAACAAAAATTGTTTACATGAGTACAGGGGATAAAAATAAATTTAATTTCCATTCACGAGGGAAATTGAAAGGGGAAACAAGATGAGTACACAAGGAATTGGACCAGATTACTATTCACAAGGTTTAAAATATGAAATAGTCAAAGAACCAGAACCACAAAGCGTAAAAGCTGAACAAACAGAAGAAACAGTTCTAACACAAGAAGCACAACCTGTAAAAAAAGATATTATTTTTCCATTTGGTCATTCAGTTGAAAGCAAAAAAGACTATATGAAAGGTTTGACTGTTGAAAGACAATACGACACAAAAGCAGATCGTGAAAGAGCTGAAAAAGAAGCTACTGAAAAATTCATGAACTACGGTTTGTCAAACGGTCAAAAAGTTAAAACTCAACAAGAAGCTAAAGATTTAGCTGAAAGATATGTTAAAAACGAACACCATAGAGAAGAAGTTGACTCAACTCACGTATTTATGGACAAAGCAGACTACAAACGTGCAGAAAAAGCTCGTAAAGCTGAGAAAAAGACTCTTGTTCAACAATACAGAGATCAAGGTTTGAGCAGACGTGAAGCTAAACGCAAAGCTGAATCAGAACTTGTTGACAACCAATATATTAGCGGAAGAAAAACTCGTAGATATATTGAACAAAACAGAGGCGAATTCTACGATAAAGATGGAAACTTCTCTAGCGATATGTTCAAACAAAAAGTTGTAGATTTTGCAAACCTTCACACAAAAGAAGGTGAAACAACAAACTACCACTTGAGTTTGAGAGAAAGACGTCAAGCAGCAGCTGAAGAAGGCATTACACCAACTATGGTTAAACACATGGCTAAAAAAGCAAACCTTGACTATGAAAAAGATCGTACTAACTTGTACAGAGGTTTGGCAGTTGGCGCTGCAACAGGTATAGGTTATGGTCTTGGAACATTATTCTCAGTATCATCTGCAGCAGCTGCAAGTTCAACAGCTGGCAGCGCAGCAGCTGGCGGAGCCGGTTCTGCAGCAGCAGGTGGAGCCGCAGCGGCAGCAGCAGCCGCAAAAGTTAGCGGTGTTGTTATGACTACTCCGGCAGGCGCAGCAGCTGGACTTGGACTTGCAAGCTTGATTAAAGATGGCGGAAAAGTTGAGGACAGAGTTTATGCTCCAGGAGAAAAACCGGAAGTAAAACCTCCTGTATCACAACCTGATACTCTTCCAACACCACCAAAACCAGACAAACCAAATAAACCGGCTGAACCAATTAAAATCCAAGAAGAAGATTGTCCAACATTATATTCTACAGAAGAATACTGTGACCATAAAGTTAAAAGAGGACAAAACTGGTCAACTGTAATTTTAGGAAAAGTTAGAGTTGGTGAAAAACAACAAAAACCTTCAGGACACGTTTTGAAAGCTTTAATTCACGCAGAAAAACTTAAACATGGTGTTACAAACTTCAACTTAAATACAATGCCATCAACAATGAGATTATACACCGACTTTTCAGATGTATTGAGAAATGAAGAATATATGAAAAAATATCCTGAGTTAAAATACTTAGATGGTTTAAATATTACCCTTAACTGCGACGGTAAAGTTTTAAGTGGAAAAACAACTAAAAAACCTAAACATAAATACACTTCTTATAATGGTTCAATGGCAGAATTAGGGCAATATAAACAAGATTGTCACGATAACGTACCTGTAAGAATTAACTAATGCAATCTCGAATATAAAACCAAAAAGGTGGAGAAATTCTCCACCTTTTGTGTTTGTAATATTAATTTTAATTCCAAATAAAGCTCGACATATTTTTAATTTTGTCGTATGATTACGATGCAGAGTAAAAAGAACTCTTTTCAAAAAGGAACCAACTGACAACATTTCAAATAACCTCGGGTTGGCTTCCCGACTAGAAAGGGGGTAAATATGGATAATTTCAATATTAGTTTATTACTAATCTTTATGATTTTGTACATATTAAAAAACGGCTCCCATCATAATAGATAGAAAACCGTTTTAACCTCGTAAGAGTTCTCGGCAGCTTCGGAAACTGCCACTCTGTAATTTCATTATAACTTATTTTTTTAATTTTTCAAGCCTTGTGTAAAAAATTATGACGTTATAAATTAATTTCGTTTTTCTGAATGATTTAATAATACTTCTCTATGCTAATATAAGATCAAGGGTAAGCCCAGATTTATCATTAACTGACTTAACGGCTCAAACTCAAAATTTGTATAACCGATTAAGAAAGGGGGTGATAAATAATGATTTTCAGTATTACTGAAAAAGCACTATGGCTTATTTTATTAATAATCATAGTGCTTAAAATCACAAAATAGAGGGCTTTTAAAGTGCGGACTGCAATCCGCACGCCCTTTCTTTCATTATAACTTATTTTTTAAATTTTTCAAGCCTTGTGTAAAAGCTTGTTAAGAGGAGAGATTTTTCACTCTCCTCAAACAATTTGAAATTATTTTACAGACAATTTTTTCTTAGCATCTTTTTCTGCAAAACGTTTAGGTGCGTGGATTTTCAATACACCGTGTTCAAGTTTTGCTTCTGTTTTGTCGACATCAATTTCGTCTGGGAAGTAAACTGTTCTTGAAAATTCACCATATCTGAATTCAGATTTTTTGTAGGCTTTTTCGTCTTCACATTTTTCTTCTTCTTTTTTAGCATTGATTACAATGTAATTCTTATCAATGTCGATATCCAAATCTTCTTTTTTTACACCCGGAAGTTCTGCTTTGACTTCATAATCCTTGCCTTTATCAGAAATTTCTACAGGCATTGAAAATTTATCCATATCTTCCCAATAAGCTGCTTCAGGGAAGTAGCTGTCAAAATGACGATTCAACAAAGAACTAATTTCATCATTCACTGTTCTAATAAAGTTTTCCGGAGCTTTTCTAACTAAAAATTTCATATCTGACACTTCCTTTCAATTAACTTCTTATCAACAACACTTATATTATTGTACTGTTTTGACAAAAAGCCCGTTTTTTTAACCAAATATTAACAATCTCAAGACTTAGGCACTGTGCCAAACTTTGAAGGCGTCAATGTCGTCGAGAAGCTTGTCGTACGCTCCATTAAAACAGATGCAACGGTCATCTACAATTAGCCATGCGGGTTCTTTGGTATTAGTTACTCCGACAATATATTTTTGAAGATTATTTTGGACAACCCATTTTTCTGCCAAAACCTTCTCTCTGACTGTAAACAAGACAATTTCATAATCTTTGGAAAGTTGCATTAAAAAATCTACTGCGCCGTCTTTTATCGAGGGAATAAAATTGGGGTTAAAATCTTTTGTGTACGTATTCAAAACACCGTCCAAATCCAAAAGTATCTTCTTTTTTATATCAGTCATAAATTATTCCCATATCCTATCACGTACACGAAAGCGATTATTCTACTATACGGATAAAATGGAAAAATGCAAATTGATGAAAAGAAAAAGTTAATAATGAAAATTCTCGGAGAAAACGTAATACGTTTGAGAGGCGAGAAGAGCCAATTTATACTTGCTAGTGAAAACGATATTTCTAGCTCAATAATCAGTACTATCGAAAGAGGCTTGAAAGATCCGCAATTGACAACTTTTTTCAAAATTGCAGAAGCATTAAATATTAAACCGTCTGAATTATTGCAAAAAATTGAACAAAAACTTCCAAAAGATTTTTCCTTGATTGACAAATAAATTTTGTGATATTCTGAATTTATGGAAGCGCTAAATAATAAGTTCAGTTTTTCTAACTCGCAAGAAATAATTAATTTTTTAACTTCGAAAGAAGTTGATTATTCTTGTATTTTTGAGGTTGCAGAAAGCCTTTTGGAAGAAATTTCTGAACTACATACAAATTTAAATGGCAACAAGTTTCAAGTGGTTAGCCAGTGTATTTTGGAGGCTTATAAGCGACTTTATAATTTTTCTTCAACGATGTGGGTTTCTCAAAAAAAGCTAAATTATGAACTTAAAAAAGGACAAAATTTTATAGTTTTCAGCCGAATTAGCGCTAAAGGAGAGGTTTGCGACTATGTTATTGCAAATTACGATCAGATAGATTTTGATGCGCCTTTTGCAGACGAAGAAGAAATTGTTTCAACTTCTGCACCGATTAAAAAAACTGAAAAACCACAAAAAGCCTTGAAATCCAATCCTAGACCAGAATCTGTATTTGAAGATAATGAAGATTTGAAAAAGATTGATGACTTTATCAGAAACGGTGATAATGTCTTTGTGACAGGCTTTGCAGGCACCGGTAAAAGTTATATCTTGAATAAGCTCAAAGAAAAATATAAAAAGAAATTAACAATAACAAGCACGACTGGGATTGCTGCGGTGAACGTCAAAGGGCAAACCCTTCATTCTTGGGCTGGGGTCGGACTTTGCAGAAATCCGATTAATGTAACGGTCGATAAAATTCGCCAACGCCCAACTCAATTTAGACAAATTGTCGGTTGCAAAATCCTTGCGATTGACGAAATTTCTATGCTAAATGTCGAAACTTTTCAATACGTCAACGAGGTTTTGAAGCAAGTTCGAGAAAACGACAAGCCGTTTGGTGGAATTCAGGTTTTATTTATTGGCGACTTTTTCCAACTTCCGCCTGTTGAACAGGGGGAAAGTTTTGAGCGCAGATATTGTTTTGAAACCGAACTTTGGGACGAGTTGGAGTTGAAGAATGTCGTTCTTAAAAGGAATTTCAGGCAAAACGAAGAAGATTTTATCAAAGCGCTATCTGATATGCGAATAAATCGCTTGACAGAAGAGGATATTGACCTTTTGGAAACTCGCTGTGTAGACGAAGATGACGGAGAAATTTTGCATATTTTTTCGACAAACGAAGAGGCGAACAGATATAATGCTGTGAAATTTAACGCAATTAATGAACCTGTTATAAATTTCGTCGCAAAAGATGGTGTTTATAGAGGAAAAAATCTTGTATATGAAGGATTTATGCCTCGGGAAGAAATGATTTTGGACATATTTAACAAAAATTGCCGTGCCGATAGGGAAATTTTTCTCAAAAAAGGTTGTCGTGTAATGCTTTTAATTAATATGGATTTTGACAGAGGTTTGATTAACGGCTCCTGTGGGGTTATACAGGGGTTTAATGACGAAACAATTAACATAACTTTTGATAATGGCGTGAATACTAATATCCCGATGCACGAGTTTGAATATTATTATAACGACAAAGTCGTTGCACTAAGGCAACAATATCCGCTGAAACTTGCTTATGGCATAACTATTCACAAGTCACAGGGAATGACTTTGGACAAACTTGTCGTTGATTGCAAAAGGGTTTTTGAATGCGGTCAGGTTTATGTTGCAATGAGTAGGGTGAAAACTCTTGGCGGACTCTATTTAAGACACTTTGAGCCAACTCAAGTTTTGGCAGACAATAAGGTTGCAAGATTTTATCGCAACATTGAAGAAGCACCGGCTCTAAATTTACCGGACGAGCCGATTTTTAGGGGCAAATCAGTTGAGGCTCAAGAGTTTAGCGATGAAGAAGTTCAAAAAATCATATTAGAATTTTTGAAAGAATTCAGCGGACAATATGGCAAAACAGGAATTGGTAAAATTTTAACCGGCAGTAAAACAGTTTTGAAAAACGATTACAATGGAAAAATTCTCGACTCAAAATATTATGGAATGGTAACCGGCAGAACTCGAAAATCCATAGATGCAATTATTGCACAAATGGTTGAGAATGGCGTAATTCAGGTTAAACATGTAAGTTTTGGCAGACCGGTGTTGTATGTGGCTTAATAAAGCAGCTAGGTTTTTAGATGCAAAGATGCCAAGTCCAAAGATAATTACGAAGTCGTCATTATGAAAAGGCAGAAAATCAAGCGATTAGCGGAGATTTTCGTATTATTCAGAATCTATTTTTGAATTATCCCCACCTTCCCAAAACCTACTTCTTGAAAATAAATTATTCTCATGGTATTCTTTAAGGGCGAAATTATAAATAGAATCGAGGAAAATTTATGACAGAAGTTAGAGTCAGAATTGCTCCGTCACCAAGCGGAAATTTGCACATTGGAACTGCAAGAACAGCACTATTTAACTATCTTTTCGCTAAAAAGAATAACGGAAAGTTTGTTTTAAGAATTGAAGATACTGATGCTGAACGTACAAAGCAAGAATATATTGACAATATTTTTGACAGTTTGAAAGCATTGGGCTTAAACTGGGACGAAGGTCCTGATGTAGGCGGTCCTTACGGTCCTTATACTCAATCTCAAAGATTTGATATTTATCCAAAATACGTTCAAGAATTGTTGGACAAAGGTTTTGCGTATGAATGTTTCTGTACACCGGAAGAACTTGAACAAGAAAAAGAAGAAGCTTCCAGAAACAAAAAACCTTACGTTTATACAAAAAAATGTTTGAACTTAACAGAAGAAGAAAAAGAAAAACTTAGAGCTGAAGGTAGAAAACCTGCAATCAGATTTAATATTGCAAAAGCTCAAAAAGCTTTCCACGACACTTCTATGTTGACTTTTGATGATATGGTTAAAGGCGAACTTCACGTTGATACAAACTTGTTGGGCGATTTCGTTATTATGAAATCAAACGGAACACCAACTTACAACTTCGCCGTTGTAATCGATGATATGTTGATGAAAATTTCTCACGTAATCAGAGGTGAAGACCATATTTCAAATACTTTCAAACAAATTTTGATTTTTGAAGCATTGGGCGCAGAAGTTCCAAAATTCGGTCACTTAGGCATGATTTTGGCACCTGATAGAAGTAAACTTTCAAAACGTCACGGTGCAACAGCTGTTTCAGAATTCGTTGAAAAAGGTTATTTGACAGACGCTTTGATTAACTTTGTAGCCCTACTTGGTTGGTCACCTTCTGACGGTCAAGAAATTAAAACTGTTGACGAAATCGCTCAAGATTTCAGAATTCACGAAATTTCTTCATCAAACTCAATCTTCGAATACGACAAATTGAACTGGATGAACAGCCACTACATCAAAATGCTTTCAATTCCTGAATTGAAAGAAAGATTGAAACCATTCTTGACAAAATACGATTTGAGCGAATTGACTGACGCTCAATATACACGTATGGTTGAGGTTACTTATGAACCTTTGACATTGTTGTCAGATATTACTGACGCTGTTCCATACTTCTTCGGAGAAGATGTTGTAATGGAAGACAAGGCAAAAGAAACTCTTGATACAGAAGTTTCTCAAGATGTCTTGAAAACATTTATGGAACAAGCAAAAGACTGGGAATGGACAGAAGAAAACTTGCATGAAAAATTGGAAGCTTTCCGTGCTTACTACAAAGAAAAAGGTGTTAAGCCAAAAGTTACAATGTGGGCAATCAGAGCTGCTGTTACAGGAAGAACTTGCGGTGCTGATATGACTGCAATCCTTGCAATTATTGGTAAAGACAAAACATTCCACAGAGTAAAAGCTGCAATGAAATAATTTTTATTTCATAACTAAATAAATAAAAAACGAGTCGAAAAATCGGCTCGTTTTTTTATTTGAAACTTAAAATTTATGAAATCTGATACTCCGTCTTACATAAAGAACCAAAGAACGATTTTTGCATATTTTGCAATAAACACAGCTGCAAAACTAAAAATCAAATCATAAATAATTTTCACACCACTTTGTGACAAAATCCAACCGCCCATAAATGCGCCACCGTCGTGTTTTAGGCTTGCAATAAATAACATATACAAAATTCCGATTACATGGATTGTCAAAACACCAACAATTATTGCGTGAATTATATTTCTGTTCGTAAAACCGCTTTTTAAAATTGATCCTGCAAAAAAGATTGCCGGAATATATGCCAAAATATAACCAAAACTGTATTCGAATATATATTTTGGTCCTCCGCCGAGTGCAAAAACAGGGATTACAAAAAGTCCGAGTAAAATGTAGATTAAAACACTCATTATGCCGTATTTTCTACCCAAAAGCGCGCCAATAAACATTACAACCGGAACTTGTGGGATTAATTTGTACGTATGAATAAAATCTTGAATTCCTAATTCTTCACCGTGAAAAAGTCCTGATGGAATGATAAAATGGGTTACATTGAATTGCACAAATGTTGCGAGTATAAGCAAAAATGTGCAACATAACACCAAAAGCAGGCTACCAAAAGTCAGTCTAATCCCTTCAACTTGTTTCTTTATAACTCTTATACGTGGTTCGGCAGTGTCAGTCATAAAATATTAATTTTCCCCTTCAGAGCAATTATGTTCTTGTCATATTCTACTTTAAATTTATCGTAAAAAATGTTTTCTGTCCACATTATTAAGGCATCTTCATTATTGTCTTGATAATACCCTTTTCGAACTCCGAGAGACTTAAAACCGTATTTCTCATAGAGCCCGATGGCTGGTGCGTTTCCGGCTCTAACTTCAAGAGTAATATATTTTACCAAATTTTTGTAACATTCATTAATGAGCGTCATAAGCATTGCTTCACCAATGTGTTTTCGCTGAAAATTCGGATTAACCGCAATGTTAGTAATATGAGCTTCTTCAAGAATTTGCCAGCAACCGCAATACGCAATCAATTTTTCTTCCCCGTCAACTTGTGTAAAAACACTGAAATAGTGCGCCAAATCATTTGAAAGTTCGCTCAAAAAAGAATCTTTTGACCAATGATGTTTACCGTAGGCAAGTTTTTCAATCTCTATAACCCCTTCCACATCAGCTTTTTCCATCGGTTTAATTTTTACTGAAATGTTTTCTGTATCCATAGTTGGATTATAGCATAAAAGAAGAAAAGCGGCTAGGAAGCGAAGATGCAAAGTCTGTTACAAAAAGCAGCTAAGCAGCTAGGCAGCTAAATGCTTAGCTGCTTCCCCTCCCCATTTATCGCAAAGTAAACTTCTTTAAGCCGTTTTTTGCTTATATGCGTGTAAAGTTGGGTTGTTGCAACATCGCTATGCCCCAAAAGTTCTTGCACAACCCTCAAATCTGCTCCATTTTCGAGCAAGTGCGTCGCAAATGTATGACGCAAAGTATGCGGAGAAATCGCCTTATGGAGCATTTTCCCCTGCTCATGAATAAATGTGTAAACCTCTTGGCGTGTAACAAGTTTCCCCTTCTCGTTTACCAAAAGTTTTTTGGTCTGCAAATTAAATTTCTGCAAATAAAATTCACGCTCCGGCAAATATTCCTTTATTGCCTTAATTGCTTTTTTGCCAAGCGGAACAATCCTGTCTTTTGAGCCTTTTCCTGTACAAGTCAAATATTTCCCGTTTAAGTCGTAATCATTAATCTGCAAATTCACTAACTCAGAAACCCTTAACCCACAGCCATAAAGCAATTCGACAATGACTCTATGAAGTTTTGACAACTTTTGATTTAAAATCGAATTTATCTCATCAAGCGTCATAACTTTTGGCAATTTTTGTGGAATTTTCGGTTGCTCAAGCGTCAAAGTCGGATTTGTTGCAGTTTTTTCGTTTGTACAAGCCCATTTGAAAAAACTTCTGAGAGATGCAATTTTTCGCATAACACTTGTCGGAGAATATTTTTGTTCGTGGAGATTTCGAACAAACGAATTCACTTGAGTCCTTTGAATGTCCGCTACATCTTTATCTCCGCAAAAATCAAAAAAACTCAACAAATCCCTTCGATAAGCTTCAAGCGTATTTTCACTCAAACCTTTTTCTATCTCCAAATACTCTAAATATTCTGCCAAAACCTGCGTATTCATAAGTCTTTTATACTACATATTTAAGAGAATGACAATATTTTTTTTCTATGGTAAAATTCAAAATGAACAAATTCTAATTTTTTTCGTTTTATAAGTATAATGGAAATTGTAGAAGGAGAAAAAATGAAAAAACTATTATCAATATTAATTGTACTAACAATGTTTATGATGACAGGTTTGCAGGCACTTGCCGACAGCGCACAGGAAGCTCTAAACTTCTTCCACAGCTATGTAAACGCTGCAAACACATACAGCCCGACAGTTGCAACAATGTACTCTCCGAGTGCAAAAATCATCAGACAGGTTGTAAAACCAAACGGTCAGCTTGTAAATGTAAATACAAACACAGCAACTTATGTTAAACAGATGAAAATCGGGCAAGCCGGCGCTAAAATGCGTGGTTACAAAAACACATACACAGATGTAAAAGTAACTTCACTTGGCAACGGTTCTTACAAAATCAGTTCTTTAAGACAACCAAAAGGCGAAACATACAAGCTTAAAACATATATGATAGTCAAGAAAATCAACGGCAAATGGCAGATTACAGAAGAGTTAATGCAAACAAAAGAACAGATTTTCTTGAGATATGCAAAATAAGAAAGTGAAAAGTGAGAAGTGAAATATGAAAAGACCGTATAGGTGCTAACGCACAAAGTTATAATCAAGCGAAGCGAATGAAATGGACCTCTCACTTTTCACATTTCACTTCTCACTCAAAAAACATGAACAAATTCAGATTTTTAACAGCAGGCGAAAGCCACGGGAAATGCTTAACAGCAATTATAGAAGGAATTCCGGCAGGATTTCAAATAAATGAAGATTTTATTAATTCGGAGTTGAAACGCCGACAAGGCGGCTACGGTCGTGGCGGAAGAATGAAAATTGAATCCGATAAAGTCGAAATCACATCAGGCGTAAGATTTGGTAAAACCTTAGGCTCGCCAATCACTCTTGTTGTGCAAAATAGAGATTTTGAAAACTGGCAAAAGATAATGAGTACAAGCGCTGGCGATTTTACAGACGAAAAATCGTTTTCAAAATATCGTCCTGGGCACGCCGATTTTGCCGGAAGTGTAAAATATAACCAAACAGATTTGAGAAATATTCTTGAGCGTTCTAGTGCCCGTAAAACAGCAATAGAGGTTGCAGTTGGTGCAGTTGCAAAACAAATGTTGGCACAATTTAAGATAGAATGCTCATCAAAAATTATCCAAATCGGTCAGGGCAAAACGGAAGAAGAATTCCACACAGAAATTGATAAGGCAAAAGAAGCCGGTGACACCCTCGGAGGCAAGTTTGAGGTCACATACACAGGTTTGCCTGTCGGACTCGGCTCGTTTGTTCACTGGGACAGAATGCTTGACGGCAAGATTGCACAAGCCGTAATGAGTATTCCTGCAGTCAAAGCTGTTGCAATCGGAAACCACCACGCATACAAGATGTTTGGCAGCGAATTTCATGACCAAATGTATGCAGAAGATGGGAAAATTGTTCGCAAAACCAATAATGCCGGTGGAATTGAAGGCGGAATGACAAATGGAGAACCGCTGGTTGTAACCGCTGTAATGAAGCCTATTCCGACTCTTAAAAAACCTTTAAACACAGTTGACTTAAAAACAATGGAGCAAACAGAGGCACACTTTGAACGTTCTGATACTTGTGCAGTTGAGGCGTGTTCAGTTGTTGCAGAAAACAGGATTGCCTGTGTATTAATAGATGAAATGTTGATGAAATTCGGCGGTGACAATTTTGACGAAGTCATGACTAATTTCAAAAACAGTTTGCAAAAATAAAAAACTTTTTATTAAAATGTATTATTTTTCTCAATTCTGGGGTATTATATAATTAAGAGAACAGAAGAAAAGGAAATGCATTATGAAATCAATCAAAGAAGTTTCGCTTGAATCAAAAATTTTAAAAAGACTTGAAGGTAGCAAGGTTTGTACAGAACTTGTGCATTATTTGTTTGCAGATGATGAGCTGCAAGAGATGCAAGATTATGCAAATAACGTGTCTATCAAACGTCTTGGCTATAACGATCACGGACCTGTTCACATGCGACAGGTTTGTGCAAATGCGATAAAAATGCTCAATCTTTTGAAAGATTCAGGAATTCAGACTTCTTTGGAAAAAGAAGAAATCGGAACTTTTGAGGACAGTATGTGTGCAATCATTCTTGCAGGGCTTATGCACGACCTTGGCATGATGATTGGACGTCAAGGTCACGAGGATATGTCAGTAATCCTTGCAAAACACATAATTGAACGAACATTGATGCATCTTTTCCCAGACAATTTGCACAGACGTGTTGTGATTAAATCGCTTGCTATCGAGGCGATTGTAGGTCACATGGCATCTAAAAAAATCCACTCAATTGAAGCCGGAATTATCTTGATCGCAGATGGTTGCGATATGACAAAAGGACGTGCAAGAATTCCTATGGCATTAAACAAAACTCCAAGAGTTGGGGATATCCATAAATATTCTGCAAATGCAATCGAAAGAATTGGAATTCATCATGGAGCAAACAAACCTATCAGAATTGATATTGAAATGTCCGGTGATGTTGGATTTTTCCAGATTGAAGAAGTTTTGTTGACAAAAATCGAATCTAGCCCTGCAAAACAATACGTTGAGTTGTACGCCGGTGTTCAAGGTCAAGAGCCTAAATGTTACTTATAATTTAACCAACATAATGTAATAACAAGTAATACTAACTGGTTTATGCGATTTAAACTATATTCCCGCAAAATTTATTTTGTTTGTATTTTTATATAAATATGAGCCTCAAAATTACACCAAAAATTACGGATCGTTTGCCTGAAATTACAACATCTTTTCAACCATTATTTATTAAACAGGACAAGTATCCGAA
>ERZ1034925.468-NODE-468-length-17812-cov-4.541026_pt1 | contig 17812 bp, 27 predicted proteins | sample MGYA00520687_ERZ1034925 | MGnify/ENA primary metagenome ERZ1034925 (study PRJEB33766, sample SAMN09781758) | gut metagenome | biome: gut microbiome | host: Homo sapiens | place: Madagascar | study: EMG produced TPA metagenomics assembly of the PRJNA485056 data set... | reverse complement strand
CGATGCCACCGCCACCGCCTGACGCGCTCTGAATCACATTCAATTCATCAAAACCGGCAAGCTGGTTTTTCAGCTCCGCAGCGCTGCCACCGGCAGAGCTTAGGTCTTTATCCAGTTTCTCCGCGGCGCTCCCCGCGCCGGAGATGCCGGAATAGTCCACAGATGCCAGCTGAATGCCAAACAGGTTTGCGATTGATGCTGCAAGCGCTCGAATTGCTTTCACTGCCGCAATCGCATAAGGCAGGATCGCGTTTAGAGCAGGAATAAATATGTTGCCGATTTCTCTCGCTGCAAGATTTACTTGGTTCCCCAGCACTTTCAGCTGGTTTGCAGGGGCTTCTAGCGTTCTTGCCATGTCCCCTTGCGCAACGGTCACCTGGGTCATGATAGCGTGATACCGCAGCATTGATTTTTCCACCTGATCCATTGCGGATACTTTTTTACTGATTCCCAGGGCTGTGGCTTCTTCCTGAAGCTTTGCGACAGACAGGTCATAACCCAATCGCCGCAATGGTTCCAGCTCGCCGGAGATACCAGCCTGTACCTTCTGCATAGCAGATACGACATCGATGTTGTAAAAGGATGCCAAGTCATATCCTAACTGCGTCAGGTTTTTGGACATAAACGTAGCCTTTTCACCGGAAACTCCAAAGCCGGTGATGATAGTGTTGAAAACGCCCTGATTCTGCATCCAGTCAGAAATATCAATGCCCATAACATCCGATGCTTTCTTTGCAAAATCATACGCTTCTTTTGCGTATTCTCCCATTGATGCTGTAAAAAGGTTGATTGTTTCCGTATATTTCGATGCAGTATTCAGCATACTAGCGAGCCCTGTGTACGCTTTCCGGTAAAGGTAAAAAGACGCAGCGCCTTTCAGCGATTTCCAAAGCAAACTTGTCTGCCCTGTTGCCCGCTGGATAGTTCCGCCGTACTGTTCTGTGCTTTCAATCGATCTCTGAATCCGGCTCGGGAATGCCGAAAACCCGGCAGACACCTTGTTCATTTCATCCGCTAACGGCTTCATGGCAGAGGCTAAATCCTTCATCTGCTGGCTGAATTTCGTCATGTCCGTCTTGCCCAAAGATTCAACTACCGTCGGAACTTTCCCGAGCTGGGTGATAAAAGAGCTGATGCTTGCCTTTTCCAGCGTGGAAAGGGGCGTTAGCCCCTCCGCCAGCTGCGTTAGCTTACTGCCGGAACCGTCAGGGATATTCCTGACCGCTTTGCCTATCTCCGTCAGCTGATTTCCAATGGAGGATGAAATCTTCAAATTGTCCGTCTGGGCTTTCAGCTTTGCCAGGGATGCGCTGATCCGGCTCATTTGGCTTTCAAAATTGCTGGTCTTTACGCCGTTTACCGCGTTTTTGATGCCTGCGATCCCCGCTGCGACTTTGGAAAGGGAAGTGGTGGAACCGCTGATCGATGCTTTCAGCTCTGCAAGCTTCTTTGCTAAAACCTCTACGCCTGCGGACGCGGCGGAGCTGTCATTCACAATTTGGAACTCAATGCCCTGCATCTCTACATTGTCAGCCATTTCCCTCACCGCCCTTTTTTTCAAATTTCTTGTTGAACGAAATCATGAACATTTCCATCATTTGCCGTGCTTTTTGGTCTTGCTTTTCTTCTTTTGTTTCGGCGGTCAATTGCTCTGCGCACTTTTCGCGCTTATCGGTCTTTCGCATATAAGGCCTGTCCGGGTAGGGTTCGGGCTTGATTGGCTTTTTGCTGAAACTGAACCGAAGAACTGGTGAAGCGTCAAGGAGCGCTTCATACGTATACGCGCCTTGCAGCCACAGTTCATAATTGCGCCGCTCTTGTTTGATTTTGTCTGCTTCCCGGTAGAATTTCGCCAGCTCAACATTCTGATTCCAGAATTGGTCGTAAGTCATGCCGATAGAAAGGTAGTAGGGGAAAGCTTCGTTGAATATTTCCGTGTAAGCAAAAGAAGGGGGCGGGGTTTCCCCACCCCCTTCGTCATTGGAAAGAAGTTCGCTTACTCTACTGCTTCCCAGCCGATGTTTCCCTCGGAATCCTCGTCCTCGTCAGCCAGAAGGGTATACACGGAATCGGAGTACATCTCCGCAAGAGTCTTCACAAGACCCTGCTTGTCGCCCAAACCATCATAAATTTTGTTGATGGTAGCAACCTTGGTATTGGAATGGTTGGCGGCAAACGCACCAGAGAACAGCATGGGAATCATGGTAGCTGGCTTTGCGCCCAATTCATTGATGGAAAAACCAGCCTTTTCCATGGCAGAAGCCGTAGACCGGGTGAATTCCAGAACGTACTTTTTGCCGTTGTAGGGAATAGAAATCTTCTTAGCCATCGCTAAAACCTCCTAAAAAATGTGATTTTTCTTGCTTATCCTTCGCTGTCCAGCGTGATGGGAGTGGACGGTGCAATAGAAATTGCCAGGCCAACGACTTCATTAACGCCGCCGCCGGTGGGATAACAGGTGAGCTGCCCGTCGAATTTGAACTTGCCGTCAGTGCCGGTGGGGGTCAGGTTTTCGGCTTCGCCAGTACCGCCGAACCACACAGCGTAGTGATCGGTCTTCCCGTTGAGAGCCACCAGCTTCTTGTAGTCCTCCAAGGTGTAGTTCGCCGTGAAGGAGAGGGCATCCATGGACTGAATACCGGAGATGTAGGTCTGCATCTTGTCGGACAGGGTGGTTGTCTCAAGCATCTCAGGATCGCCGCCCAGGTCGGGGAATTCCTTGATGTCAATGAGCTTTTCGTAGGTGTTTCCAGTGCTTCCCTTTTTCATAAGGAAAACGCGATACGTGCTTATGGCCATGTTTTTATTCATCCTTTCAACTTTTAATTTTTCCAAAAGTAACCGCCAGCTTGTTTGTGTACGCCCCGGCAAACTTTTGAGATTGCATAGGCCGGTATACCAGTAACCTTTTCGGCGGCTCTCCCGCTCTCATAGGCTGCAATAAACTCGCCATTCATCGAATATTGGAATACGGGCTTTCTTTTCGCCTCTCCAATTCGCTTTTTTGTCTCTTCGGAACGCTTTTGCCCTCTATTGGACTCCGCAATTTTTCTGCGGTGTTCCACGGAAAAGTGCATACCGTAGTTATTGTTGAGCACTCCAAGCTGTTTTTCCCGCTGCTTTTGCCTTGTGCTCGAAAGAACAAGACGCTGGTCATCAATTCCACCGCCCTCCCGGTTGAAGCCTTTCTTGGGATCGGTGGAATGAAACATCGAAATAAGCTCTTGTTCCATTCGACTCGCTTCCTGCTTCGTAAGGGCATCAGCGACAATTTCCTTTGTCACAGATCCCCAACCGTCTCTGCATATAACTTCCCAGAAGTCTTCGCAGAATCTGTACCCATTTCCGTGATTCCACCTAGATATGGGATTCATGGAGGTAGCACCGACATATTTTCGCCCGTCTTTTACGGTCAAAACGTACACCGAATACATTTGCTACCTCCTATAAATATTTGTTCCATCCGTCTCCGCTCGATACCTAGCAACCAGACGGTAAATCGTTCCGTTTTCCATGTTCGGAACAGGGGACATAGAAATGCGTGTAAAGTTCTTTCCGTAGAGCATTTCGTCAATTACACCCATGATTTCGCGGCACACAGTTTTCTTTTTCCCGGCTTTGTCGGAGTACACATTTACTTCGTACATCACCGTTGCGTACCGTTCCGTGTTGCTGCTATCAAGATGTGACTGCGTTGTGTAATTGTCTTGCTCTATGATGGATACATAGGGGAATTTTGCCGGGGAGTTCACATATTCGCCGCTGACAGAAATACCCGGAAACCGTTTTCTGAGTGCATCGGCAATGGGGGTATAGACCTTTCGCTCAATGTCAATCATCTGGTGAATACCTCCTTTACGATTCTCGGAAACTCCTGCTCAATTTGTTTTCTCGCTTCATACATGGGCATTGCTGGAGGGTTGCCGTAGGTGTGACCGCCCCCGGCACTCTTGGGGAGATACCAACCATCCGGGTCATTCCAGTGGCCTTTCCCGTCCGGGTAAGTACCAGGTCCCATGCCAAACTCCTGGGCCTCTGGATGGCCGAAGCCGTAGGTGATGCCCGTTCCAAATTCAACGAATAACACGGTTTTCCCCTCTGCCTTTACCTTGAAGCCGGTTTCCGTTTCTTCGCAGGTAACGTGTTCGTCCCGTTCTCCCAGATGAGAGCCGTTAGAAAATCCAATTTTCGCAACCTGTACACCAAACTCAGCCAGCCGCTTTGCAAGCCTTCTCCCGCACTCCTGCTGCCATCTTTGGTATTCTTTCAGCTCGTCTTGCAGTTTTTGAATGCCAGAACCAGAAAGCGGAACTGTGATTTTCTTTCTCATGACACGCTCACCTTCGCAACGGCAATGGAAACGGCGTTCAAAGACCTTGCAACCCGTTTTACGATGTAGTCATACAGCGGCTTGCCGTCCTCGTCATACTCCGGCTCTTTGTCAAGGAAAAGCACCGTTTCCTCCCCAATGGGGCAGGTGGTATCCCCCGTCACAATTACCTTGTCGTACTCGGTGAAATTGCCAAACTGCTGTAGCTGGACAGCGCCGCTGGCAGCAGATACGTTCGCTCGAAAGCTTTCTGCTTCGCTGTATAGCGTCTGTGGTCCGGTTTCGTATCCATTTTCATCTTCGATGGGTGCTGCCCCGAGGAATTGGCAGAACCAGAATGTTTGCTTGTTCCGTTCCATGATTTTCATGTTTCCACCTCACAAAACACCACAAACCGGGACAATTTGCCGCAATAGCGTGGGGGGAATGTCCCCGTCTTCGTAGGTTCTGGAAATTCCGTTTTCACTGTGGGCAGTTTCACCTTCAGCGCCACGCTTGTTCAGCAGGTAAACAGCGATTTCCACCTGCAAATATTCGTATTGCTTCGGAACATCCAGAATGGACGGGTCAAACGGAAACGCTTTCCGGCAGATTTTGCTCCCGGCGATTTTCAGGTAGGCGGAAACCGTGAGTTCATCGGTTTCGCCGGACAGCACTTTTGCCATTGCAATTTTTTCCAGTTCATCCACGGTTTCCTAGCCTCCTTTCCTGATTAGGTCGCAGCCTTGGTGTTCACAGGGTTCTTGGCATCGTTGGCGATAAACACGCTCCGGCTGTAGGTAGGTGCTGTGAAGGTCTGGGCAATGCCGGTGAACTTGGCGTGATACCATTCGGGGCCATGGTCAAGGCCGATCTGGCCGAACAGCTGGTACTTTTCACCTGCGCCGGTCTTGGACAGCTGCTCCAGGAAGAAGTTGCCCTTGCCGGGAACAGGCTGGTAAACAGGAGCCAGCACGTCCAGATTCAGCAGGAAGGCAGTACCCTTGGGCAGGAACTCGCCCAGATATAGGTACACAATGCCAAGAGGCGTGACCACGCTGGACAGCTTGATGCCGTTGATTTCCCGGGCAGCAGGGATGACAGTTAGGCCGTTCTGCACCGCATCGGCATTGACCTGGAACATGGTGGTTGCGTCACACCACAGCACAAGTCCATCCTGGGGGGCGTTGGCTTCATACACCTTCTTCACGCCGTCAGCAATGTTCCACAAGCCCAGCGGCTTGCTTGCCATGGCAACAACGTTGGAGGTGATGGCCGTATTCAGGCCGCGGGTCTTGTTGACGGTAGCGTCTGTGGTTGCCTTGCTGTATTCGCCCTGCATGAATGTGAACTCAATATCCCGGTTGACCTTCTGCATCTTGGCAGCAACCTGGAAATCCAGCTCATTCATGGGGTTTGCTTGCTGGTTGGCAATGTTGATGCCATTGAGAGTACCCATGTTGGACATCTTGCCGTAGGAGATGCCAACGGTCTCATGGAAAATCTGGGTCACGTTGGTCTTCTGCGCCCGGGTGACAACGCTTGCCTCGGGGGCGGTCAAAGAATCGTTTTCGGAGATAGCGGGCTGCGTGCCGCCATCTGTGGTGTATTCCTGCCCAGTCACGAACTCCACATGATTGGTGGTCTTTGCACGACCGCCGATAATGGAACTTAATGGGCAGCGGGTGTTGCCCTTGTTGAACAGCATCCCGGAATAATTCAGAACGCCAAAGCTTGTTGCGATTGCCATTTCGTTATCAATCTCCTTTTTTTACTGGTTTTTTGCAGCGGCTTCCGCTTCCGCTTGCAAGCGAGTGTAGTAGGCAGCGGCGGCATAATCTCCGTTTCCTCTGGATTCCTCGATTTTCTTGCTGTAATCGATTCCGACATCCCCGGGGGTTCCGTCTGCGCCTCTGGGCGTTCCTTTCAGCTTGTCAGCGATAATTTTCTTGGCATAGCCGTCAAGGAATTTCTGGTTGTTGGCAAAAACTGTAGCCATATCGCCGGATTCCATTGCCGCAGCGGTTGCGGTTGCCAGTTCTTCGTCATAACCCTGAGAAACCAGCTTGGCCTTGTACTCGGAAACCGTCTTTTCCTTTTTAAGCCCTGCCAATTCCTGTTCCATGTTCGCCCATTTCTCTGCTTCCTCCTGCTTCTTCCGCTCATCCTCGGTCAGAAGTTCGTGGTGCTTCTTCTTCCAGGCTGCCACATCGGAAGCGGCCTTGTCGTACAGGTCTTTCTTCACATAACCGGAATAATCCGGGTCAGGGAAGTCAAAGCCCTGCAAGGCGGCGATTTTCTCCTCCGGGGTCATGGTGTCGAATCCTGCGATTTTCTGAATGTCAATTTTTGCCATTGTTTTTACTTCCTTTCTGCGCTTAACAAGGCTGATCTCCCAGCACGATTTGCGATTTGCGGCTTCTCTGCCGTTTATGGCACCGCCGCCAGGACTTGAACCTGGGCCTCCGTATCTTGGTGTCGTCTCCATCTGGACCACAGCGGCATATAAAACAAAAGAAGGGCTTCCGACACCAATTTCAGGTATCGAAAGCCCTTCGGCTGTAATCTCCCGCACTTCGGGAGCCATAGAATATTCAGTTTACTTTCTTTCGCTTAATCTCAATCACGGCAATTTTCCCTTGCTCAATCTTGATTTCAGCCTGATTGCGGCGGTGAAGAACTTCCTCAATCGCCTTGATTTCACTGGTTGTCATTCGGATTGCCGGTCTGGCTTCCGCTTCCATTTCCATTGGCATTTCCTCCGTTCTGCAATGCGGCCCTCGCCGCTTTTTCTTCCTGCTCTTTCATGTAATCCATGCTCATGCGATAAGCCAATTGCGGATCGGAAAATAATCCGCAGTGCGTAAATGCCAATTCAGGAGCGATTTTATCACAAGCAAGCATCTGGGTTAGAACCGTAGACTTCTGCGCGATATTCTCATAATTTCTGCGTGTAAACCGGATTTCAAGGGCTGAAAGCTTCAGGCTCAGGTTGCCCATGTCCCGGCAAATGCGGAGAATCAGTTTCAGAAACTCCTTTTCGGACTTCTTGAATATCGGCTCCATGCCCTTAGCCCTGGATTCAGCAGAAGACCACCCATCCCGCATAATGACCGCTGTCCCCGTGTCGCTGGTGGATGTGCCGCCGTTTCGGTTCGGCATTCCGCAGATGGTCAGCACCGTTTCGTACATACTGTCAACCAGGGTTTGGGTCTGTGCTTGGTTAAGCTCACTGTTTAAGTAGGTGATTTCCGCTTTCAGGGTAGAATCAATGTCCCGGAACCTGATACCGCCCATCTCCTTCAAGGCCTGGAACTTATCTTCGTCGATGTCCACATTATGGAACAGAATCAGTGCCTGAATGAACTGCTCTACGCCGTCCACTCGGTTGCTTTCCGTCATGTTAATGGCATCCAGCAGCGGAATGACGATTTCAAACGCCCCCAGACGTGCATCGTTTGCCGGATATTCGATAATGGGAATCCCGAAGATTTGGTCTTCTTCATGCACAACGCTCCATGTGTTGAATACCTCAAAATACCGGTTTTTTGTCCAGCAAGAGAACACCATTGTTCCATCCTCTTTCAGAACATACCGTACCCCCATCATGGGCTTATGCCCCAGGCCAACACTATACACTACGAAGGTGTACCTCGGGTCAAGGGTGAAGATTTCAAATGGCGCTTCGTCTTCCTCTAAGTCTGCCATTCCGTCCGGCATAGCCATGCGATAGGCAGTGCCGCAAATGTGCATCCAGTTAGCCAGCCCCTCATCCTTGGATGCCTTATCCTCGGAGAGCATATAGTCATTCAGCCGCAGGACTTCATCGGCAATTTCCTTTTCGCCGCCCCGGCTGACATACTGCACCGGCTCACCAACCAGATACCCGGTCTTGAAGGAAACGATTTCATTTGCCCGGTTCTCAACCACCATATTGTTGATTTCCGGCCTGACTTCCTTCACGCGGTACAAAATCGGCTGGTCCCCCCGATAGTAGCGGTAGAGGTAGTCAATTTCAGACTGGTTTTGCAGGTGAGTGACTAGTGCCTTTTGAAGCACATCAATCACGTTCCCCCGGTTGATTTCTTTCACTTCGGTATAAATCACTCTGCGCCCGAACAATCGTCTGCTTGCCGTGTCCCGCACCCCCCGTCTATTATAAGTTCTCTCGTATCATATTATCACAGCTCCCCAATGGTTGTCTAGTTAATTTTTGTTCATGTAACCATTCGCTACAAAAAACACAAAGCGCATCGGGTGAAGTTCCCTACACCCAAATGCGCTAACATCAAATATTCAGTTTTTATCCTTTTCCGAGGATGCTTGCCATTTCCTCCATTTTGGAGGAAATGAGGGCAAGTACATTCGTGTATTGATTTACTCGTTTGCCGCTGAGAATCAGTTCGTCCGTTTCCGTGTCGCAGTCCGCACACATCATGTCCGACAGAATTTCAATTGTGGACTTTGCCATTTTGGCATCAAGCCACAGTTTATTGGAAGTATAAACGTCAATCATGCTCTCCGTCCCTCCCCAAGAAACTTATTCAGGAAGTAGGTCTGCCCCTTGCCCGTCACCTTTGGGGTCTTGCTGATAGAGGTATGCCCGTCACTGTGGCAGACCACCGTTTCCTTGACTTTCAGAATACCCAGCTCCATGCTCATTTGCGTGGGCATATTGTAGTCCGTGCCGTTCCGTTTTACCAGATACCCATTTTCACGCATCCACCGGAACAGCCGCTTTTCTCCCGTATTAACGCCGTTCTGACGGAGGATTTTCGCAAGCTCACTGATAAGGATGGTGCTGGTAGATGCCGCCACACTGTCCGCAAACAGGACTTTCGGCGCATCGGCCTGGACTTTGGATTCCAGGGCTTTCCGCTTGTCCGTTTCCTCTTTCAGAGCGGTTGCCACTTTCAGCAGGTAATCCGGGTTCAGAATCGCCGCTTCCAGCGTTTCCGGGGTCATATACGCTCCGTGTTTGCGGATGGAGGGCAGCACCTCAGAAGTGACCCACCGGCGGAACTTCTTGGCAGAGGGGAGCTTGCTGGAAAGAACCAGGGAATAGAGGCCACTTTCGTTGATGACGGTCATATCCTGCGTTCCACCAAGGGTGTCACATTTCGTTACTCCCTTGTCTTCTTCATCAACATGGTCAGCAAGGGCTTTCCGGGGATTGCTGTACCCAAGCACCGCCGCCACATCCTTGCCGACAAGCCAAAACTCTCCGTTGACCTCAACTCTGCGAATAGAGCCAAATTCCTCATTGCTGAATACCTTGATTTCGTTGTTCATAAAAACCTCCATAAAAATTTTACTTGATAGAGGTTTCCGTTTGTGATAGAATGGATTTATCCAGCGGGAAACCTCTGGGGGCGATAGGGTGTTGGTGTGGTTTGCTAGGCCGCCAACACCCTATTTTTTCTTTGCCAATAACAGCCGGATTCCGTTTCTGATTGCTTCTCCCTTTGTAATTCCGTTTTTTAGGCAATATTCCTGCAATCTTCTGTCCGTTTCGGCATCCAATCTTACGCTAAATCGGACATCTTTTGGATTTTCGGCTTTTGGTCTTCCGGTTCTTGGTGACACCTGCTCACCTCACTTTCTGTCACGCATTAAGTATAATATAGGCGTGACAAAAAGTCAAGCATTATTTTAGAACGGTCTTGAAAAAACTTCCACCACAGCCCCGTTTAGGCTCTGGGCGAACTATTCATAGCTATGCTGGTTAGATCCTTTTCCCTTGGATGGTGTGGTGATTGCTTTTTCAACGCTCCATCCAAGAGAATACACTCGATTGTACACAGTGTTGTAGTTAATCCCTGCTTGTTCGCACCGACTTCTTAGTGAACTTGAGTTTCCTTTTAACGGCTCTGACAGTGCCTTTTCAACGCTCCACCCGTGCTTAATGCGGAAGTGGACTTGTTTGTATGGAAGCCCAGCTATTTCAGCCGCTTCCGCAAGAGACATTTTCCTGCCACAATACTCCACCCACCTGGTTGTTCTCCTGTTCCTTGCTTGTTCCGCAAGTGGAATCCATGTGCAGTTTTCCGGGCAATAGTTTCCGTTTACATCCTTGCGCTCTATTGTGAGACCTTCTTTGTATCCATTCGCAAACGCCCAATCCCGGAAATTCTCAAACACCGCCCACTCTGCGCACATGGTTATGCCACGCTTTCCGTATCTTTCCGAATGAGCATGATTCGGATTGCATCTGTTGTTTATCCCGCACCATATATCGTGAATTGGCGTATGGCTCATTCCGTGCCTTTTCCCAGACATAACAAAACCTCTTTAAAATGGTCTTTTCATAACTTCAACCTTCGCCAGCCGGAAAGATTCTGAATAGTCAACCAGCATTGCGATACTGTCCACCAAGTCATCATTTTTGTTTTTGCCAGCCATTGTGTATCCGCAAAGCATACTCATAGCAAGCCGATACTCCTTATCGCCTTTGTATGCGCTTTCGTCCTTGAAAAGAAAATGCTCTTTGGCATATCCGGCGGCGATAATAATTCGTGTTTCTTTGTTCGTGGTGGAGAACTTTGTCGTGATTTTTGTTCTGCCGCCTTCCTTTTTTACCCGCTTTTGCACGTCTGCCGCAATTCGCCCACCAGCAGAATTGCTTTCAAAACGTGCAGCTTGAACCCTGTGCTTTAGCAGTTTTGCCACAATTCTTGCTTCCACAATCTCCGGGTTAGAATTATCGCATATAAAATCTTCAATATAGTAATCGTCACCATACTGGTACGCAATCGGCATGGCGCAATAATCCGTTCCTCTGTCCTTTGTATCGCAAGCGGCAATGATTGCATCTGGCTCTTGGTCTGGAAGGTCAAAATAGCGGCGGAGTTCGTTTTCTTGGTAGAGCAACCCCATTCTTTCTACAGGCTCATTTTGATACAGTGCTTTCCAGCTAACGATGTCCATAATATCCCGCTGCTCCTGGTAGAACTTGGTGGAGAAGCCCACGCCAAACTCATAGTCAAAATTGCTTTCGTCATCCTCGTTCATGGCCGGAATCCGAATGAATTTCGCCCTGGCGTTTCCCTCATACTCTCGTTCCAGCCGTCCGATTACATCATGTACGCTCCACCGGGTAGCAATGTGAAGCTCCTTACACTTGTCACCGATTTTTCTCTGCCGCAGGTCAGTAGTGTATGTCTCCCAAAGCTTGTCCAGCCGCTCTTTTGACAGCGCAACTTCAATGCCAGACACCAGGTCGTCACAGTACAGCAGATTCGCAGCGCGGTACAAGCCAGCATTGCCTGTTCCGATAGAGGTAAATTCCAGCGTTTCAAACCGCTGCCGCTTGTCCAGGTCTATCCGGCAATCCTTGGCGTTGGTATTGGATACCTGGACGCTGGGGAACACATCATGCCACAGGTATTCTCCATTTGGGGCAAACAGCCGCAAACATTCATCGTACACACCTCGAACAAAGGAATTGGAGTGACTGCCCGTCAGATTTGGGTTATTTGGGTCGCGTCCGGCAATCCAGGTCAGCAGGAAAATAGCAAGTGTGGTTTTCCCGGTGCCTGGGGGCAAACTCACAGCCAGCATATCCAGTTCATCATCCCCGCACAGCGCTTGCAGGGCATCCACCACCGGTTTCAGCTTTGCCCGTCTGGGCTGATAAAACCGTTTCTTTACCTGTCTGTTCAGCTCCATATAGGTCATATAGCTGTCAAAATCATAGGGGGCTTCAAACAGCAAACTACGCCGCCACTGGCTGTAAAATCCCTCCACCTTATGCGTTGGTACTTTGTTCATCTGGTGGGAACACATATCCCTGAGCTTTTTGTTGGCTCTGTGTGCCCCTTGGAAGTCCGTCTCTGTCCAGTCCCGGCAGACGGAGAATAAATCATTATACGCTCCAATGTCCTCCGGCTTTTGCTCTATCGCCCCCAGAATGGAGGCGGATAATTTTCCATAATCCATACTCTCGCCTCACAGAGCGTCCGCTTGTTCAAATGCTTTCAGCAGTTTCGGGAACTGGATTGCGAAGAAATCCACCATTTCCTCGTTCTGCGCCCAGCTGGAATTTTCGGCAAGGCCGCTTTCAAAGAGAAAAGCGTGAATGATCTCATGCCGCTTCACCTTGTTTGTCTGAACCAGAAGGTTTTGCTTGCAATTTGGTTCTCCCTTGCTGCCTTCGTAATTTTCGACCAGCAGCTCTTTCGTAGTTTCATCACAGGAACCGTCACAATCCTTGAGCCTTGGCTCTTTGCTGCCCTGACATACTGTAAGCGTATATTCAGCTCCCAAAACGTTGATTCTCATAAATTTCCTCCTGTTCATAAAAAAATAAAGGGCTACCCACACATTTCTGCGTAAGTAGCCCTTCGGCTTCCCCCTGCCCTTGCAGGGGGGTTATTTACTTTTTCTTACTGCCGTAGCGAATACACGGATTTTTCTCCGTTTCTCCTTTGCAAGTTCCTTTCGCAAATGTTCATTTTCTTTCCTGTACTTGTCTTCCAAGTATTTTGCAGACATATATACTGCCTCTTTCTCATCGTCTGTCAGGTCAGAAAAACGAACGTTAGCAGCTAGCTCATAGACCTTTATAGGGTCGCCAACCATCGTGCCGTCAATATACTCGATAGAATCCCTCATAAATCACTCCGTTCCGCTTGGTTATTCCCCCAGCGCCGCCGTCACAAGCCCTGTAATAAGCTCTTTTCCGTCCATTGCACCAAACCGATATACAAGTCTGGCTTGGTTTGCTGCCTTGTCAATATCTTCATAACTCGGCGCTTCCACTTTGTCGTCGGGCGCACCCATTTCAGCGGCGCATAATGTCATCAGCCGGATATAAATTTGAATATACTGAATGCAAAGCTCAACTTCTGCATCCGTTGGTTCTTCCTTCTCCGTAAGCGCCTTCATGCGTTCCTTTATCTGCTCCATGAAATCCATGGTGGACATAAAGGAATCGTAATACTCCTCAGAGAAAACGCTCGGTTTCGTTTCCTCAGTTGCAAAAACAGGAACAATAAAAGCAAACACAAGCAGCATGGCAATAATACACCGGAATTTCTTCATAATTTGTACCCTCCATTTTTTGTTTTTTCTAATTGAACACGCCTTTTTCTGATAGTATTCTCCTGCATACGCCCCCAATCAGCTGTTGATTTATGCCCCGTGGTCTTCCAGCGCGGCAAAAAGCTTTCAGTATATTTTCCTGGGTTCAAGGCAAGCGACCCTTCGCCCCACCTCCTGCGGCTTCTCCTTTTCGCTCACAGCCCATCTTTGCTTGCGCTTCTGCTGTCCCGCTCCGCCTGCAAAGCGTCTGCTTTCATTTTCGCTTGCATGGAATCGATATATCCATCCATATCTGTTTTTCCATAGTATATCGCAACGCGAATATCGTTGTCATCATCATAATCAGATGTATAGCAGTATAGCTTTACTGATGTTTCGTCATCCCCATTCCACGTTGCCGTTCTCTCTGTGTAATGATACTCACCGGAACCTTTTGTACCGAAATGGAATCCACTTCCGTTTTTTGTTTTTTCTTCACACTCTCCATAGATGGAGCACAGTTTCTCCTTCAAATCTTCATAGACCGCTCTATGGTCAATCACGTCAAAAGTATATGCCCCAATGTAAAAAATGGAATCATCTTTGCTTTGCGAAATTTTACCATTTCCAGGTGTCCCGCATACACAGTATGTCTCAACATAATGCACATTGTATCCAGCCACCGTCAGGTTGCAGCCAAATGCAGTACTATACCATCCACATGGTATATCCTTGGAATGTTCCCAGTCGAACTGTTGTTCTATTCCGTCCCATCTTCTCATATTGTAGTCTTCATATACCCAGAGGTCAATGCCTTCTGCATCCATCGCCTTTTCAACCTCTGTCTGGCTACTGCCCCACGGGATGCCCCGGAATGTTATCCCATCCGCCATTGCACACGGAACAAACAGAGCTGTAGCGGTCAACACAGCCAAAATCAAGGAAAACGCACGTCTTCCTGCTTCGTTAAGATATTTCATTGTTTACTCTCCTCCTTATTGATTTGCATGGCTATTCTTCCTTGTCATAAGACAAAATCCATTCCGTTTTGTCCGTCCGCTTGCTGCGTACTACGACCTCAAATCCCAGCTTGTCGAGGAATTTCCAGAATGTGTCACACCGCATAGCCTGTCTCCCTCTGATTCTTCCCGACACGCCGCTCGCATTGCTGTATCCCATTTCCTCTGCTAAAAGTGATTGGCTGTAGTCACGCTTCTTCATTGCGCCAATAACAATTTCTTTGTCATCCATGAAAGCACCTCCTGTTGAGTGTTATTACATGATAGCACTGATACGAATAAATGTCAATACGAAATCGCATATTTATGTGATGCTATAAAATGCTAACCCGCATTTTGTGTATATTGCAACACATCAAACAGCAACCGAAGGGGGCTTTTATAAAATTGAAAATCGCCTTTTTGTTTTTTGCTGGATTTTTTGAAAGAGAAGGGGGTCTTTTTTGTGTTTTCGGTATTCGGAGGGCTAACTCCCGGCTTGCGCCTGCCTTGCATTCCCCCGCCCCCATGCCCCCCAGGCGCAGACGAACCGCCCAGGGAGGGCGGCCCCGGGTATCGTCTTGGCGGGAAAGCCGTCCGGCAAAATGCCGGACAGCTGCGGGGCGTGCCGGAGCTGCTGGAAACGTGGCGCAGCGTGAAACGATCCGGGGGAAATCCCTGTTTTGTGCAGTCCACATCCAGCGCACACTTTTACCAATCATTTGCAGTATCTCCATATCGAACGCAACAAAATAAATATTTGGTTGCGTTCGTGGCGGCAAGAGATACCCCCAGAAACCGGAAAATAGTGGAAATGTTCAGGAAATCCCGTGTTTTTAGGGTAAAAACTGTCCTTGCGTTGTGGACTATACGATTGTATCTATACCGCGAACATTTATTGAAATTTGTCCGCGTATAAAACACAGTAAAAATCAAACCACCTTGTATAAAGAATATGCGAAATCGTATAAAAAGAACTTGACTTTTTATACGAAATCGTATATAATAAAGATGTTCCAAAGGGGAATAAAAAGCCCCGGCACGGTGATCCAGACCGTACCAGGGCAGCCCAATCAATCAGGGGGATAGGGCGTTGCTATTATAGCACGCCCCCACACACAAAATCAAGGGGGAAAATAAAATATGAAAAAGATTTTTGATCTACCTGTTTGCGGTTCTGATCGAGCAAAAAGTTTTTATGGAAAGGCAAAAGTTATTGAAACAGAAAACGGGGAAAAAGTTTTACAGTCCTATAACACGGAAGTTTGTAAGATTAGTTGCAACGGCGAATTTGTCCGAATGCGGGAAGGGTACAGTACAACAACAATGCGCCATGTAAATAGTTTTCTTTCCTTTTTCGGTATTTCCGGCGGCGGTAAAGCATGGTGGGAAGCTCAGAGTGTTAGAAAGGCGGGTTAAACATGAAAGCATTATTAAACAGTTGTAAAATTTACTGCCCCGCAAACGGGACAGATATCGCGTTTTTCCGGGTATGCGGGTATAAAATCCCGTTTGATGAATGTATCAGAATGGGGGTGTAAATCATGGGAGCCGTTAACTATAGCAGCAGCGATTATATCACATTTGTTGACATTGACAACGTAAAAAATGGTTGATATAATGGTTTTCATCCTGGCTGGCACCAGGCAGAAAGGAAAAAGGAAAATGGGCACTTACAACGATTTTTATAACTCTGATTTGTACGATTATAACGAATTAAAAGAAAAGGCGCTGGCATCCGATGCCACCCAGGAAGCCATCAATGCTTTGGGGGAATGGTTCAGCCGCCACGGTATGAGTTATTGGAATGGCGAATGCTTCCACGTGGATGCAGACCACAACCTGTATCCCATCCACAAGGAAATCGGCTACGACGAATATGAATTAGTCGGTTATACATTTTCCAGCTGGGACGAGCGTATTATTCCGCTTCCCATGACCCCAGAAGAACGGGTGAAGTGGGAAGCGGAGGAAGAAGAAAGAATCCACCGTGAAAACATCGAATACATGGCGGAAAGGAGGAAAAAGCATGACAGATAAGGAATTTTTAGCCTTGTTCGACGATTATCGATCTACTTATTGCACAGAGAACGAAATCGAGACGCAGTTGCTAACCGGAAGTTTACCGGAAGATACTGATATTTACGACATGAACGCGGCTATGGACGCAATTGAAGAAGCTTTTTGTGCAAACAAAGAAGCGATCCTCGCGTTGCCGTCCAATGATGTGTGCGAATTTGCCGGGACTATCAGCCTTAGCGCAACGATTGAAATATCGGAACAGAATGTGATAATTTCAGCCGATGTGTGGAAGTCCGGCGACGAGGATAGCTTCACACTTTACACCAGTATCGGATTTGAAATAGATAAGCTTATATTCCCGGCGTGGGTAACAGGTGATGATTTCTAAATGATGGGGGTGGTCAAGTGAAAATTCTCGCGATTCTTTTCTTTCCGGTGGCGGTGTTGATGGAACTTTTGAAAAAGCAGTAAATTAAAAATAAAATGGTGCAGCCCCCAGGGTTTTCCCCGGGGGCTTTTCTCTGCCCTGAACGCCCCGCCAATTGTGGCGGGCTTTTTATGCCCTGCCCGTGTGGCGGCTCTAGCGGCGTTCTAAACGGTTTATTTTTCGGTTGTGTCATTTGTCGTCTGCCTATATTATCGGCTTGCGTAGGCTTTCTAGTGCCGTCTCTGGGCGGCTCCCAGGGCGGCACGGTTCGACCGTGGCGGTCATTTCCAGACTGGAAAACCGCCGATTTTTCGTCCAGGTTTTGAAAAGTTTTCCTCCCGGAAATTTTTCGCTGATTTTTCTCCGGTCATAGTCGATAGTCGCTGACCGTTTTTTGAAAATCATAGTCGCTGCAAAAGTCGCAGAAGAACCCCCCGAAAGTCGCAAGACCTCCGGGGGCATTTTCATAGTCGCTATAGTTGATTAAGCAGGATTCTATCTTTCGATTCCACTTCAACGGTGCATACGCCTGGCGTTTCAAACTCAATGGTTGCTCTGACTGCATCTGGATTTTCACGCACGATGATTTCAAACACCGCTTTAAGGGCCTCGGCCAGTTCTTTTGTCATTTCTCGCTCGCCTCCGCATCTATGATTTTGTCTGCATCGGCCCCGTAAACATCTTCCAGGTACTTCCGGCGCAGCTCCTCCGGGTCTTTCCGTTCGCCCAGGGGGTTTTCTGGTTTCAAAACCACTTCCTGCTGGTCTGTGTAGTTCATATTGTTTTTCATCAAAAAAATTCCGGCAACTGGGTTGATTTTGCCATTTTGCATGAAATCCTCCATCTGAGCGTTGATTAAATCCCGTGCTTTTTTGATGGTGTCACGAGTAGAGTTGCTTAATTTCCTCCCTTCCGGGTGATTATTACACCACCGCCACATAGTCATCCTGTCCACACCGAACGCCAAAGCGAGCCCTGCGAAAGTCGGCTTCATGTCATTTTCCGCGCACAGGCTGAAATAGTCGAAGCACCTCT
>ERZ1034925.457-NODE-457-length-18009-cov-22.373733_pt1 | contig 18009 bp, 20 predicted proteins | sample MGYA00520687_ERZ1034925 | MGnify/ENA primary metagenome ERZ1034925 (study PRJEB33766, sample SAMN09781758) | gut metagenome | biome: gut microbiome | host: Homo sapiens | place: Madagascar | study: EMG produced TPA metagenomics assembly of the PRJNA485056 data... | reverse complement strand
TTGTAAAACAAATAATACGATACACAGAACCAACTAACAATTCCGTTACGCAACAACAAAAAACAGTTCAAAAACCTACAACAAAACAAACAACACAACACAAAACACAAACTACTGTAAATACACCAGTTCAGAAAACAAACAATAATTACACACAACCTACCAAAACAACACAAAGAGTATTAACAGAACGTGAAGAAATTATTGCATGGAACAAATGGAGAAGTACTTTACAAAATCAAGTAATGATGGATTCTCATATGAGAGCACCTTTAGGCACAGTTTTTAAATTTTCATTTACGGTAGATAAATTTGGAAATATGTCAAATATAAAAGTTTGGTCAACAAACCCATCATATACATCTTACGCAGTTAGAGTAATAAAACCTGTATTATCTAGTTATCAACACAAACCTATCTTAAACTTTCCAACAGGAACAAAACGTGTTATAACAAACGTTAATGGTGGTTTTGTAATTTCAACAAGAACAGAATATAGTTCACCATCAGATTATTCAGATTATGAAAAAATAAAAAGGAGTTATTAAAAAACACAATGTATAAGTGTAATGAATGTGGAACCGAATATAAAATAAAACCTGAATATTGTGATTGTGGAAATGATGAATTTACCGAAATAGTTTCAGAAAAGAAATCTATAGTCAAAAATAAAACATCATTCCTAAAAACTCATAATATAAGTCCATTTGCACTTATATTTTTTATATTTTGTTTAATACTTTCAGTGTTAGTACTTTTATTTTTTGCCAATCCCAAAGAACAGAATTCAACACAAGAACAACATAAAACTATAGTTAAAGAAAAACATTACATTCCAAATATTGACACATTTTGGAATAATACTCCTGTAAAAAAAGAGGAAAACAAAACTATTGCACAACCTCAACAAGAAATAGTAGAAGTTGTACAAATTATAGAAAAACCTAAACCAGTTATTCAAAATAATTCCTCAAAAGTTCAAAAACAAATAACAAAAAAGGTAACACAACAAACAAGTAAACCTAAACAAACTACGGTAAATAAGACAACTCAACAAACACAAACAAAAACAAACAATGTGACAAATACAAGAGAAGTTTATAACTATAAAATCAGACTTAGAAACGCATTATTTTCACATTTACAAGCAGGTGCAATTCAAGGCAAAGGTAAGTGTGGAATTGAATTTTCAGTAAATCAATATGGAAAACTAATAAATCGTGCTTTTACATTCCAATCTGATAATAAAAGTTTAAATGACGAAGTTTATAAAATGATGATGAGAATGCCAACATATTCGCCACCCCCAAGTGGATATAAAGGTGAAAAGATTAAAATAACATTTGATTTTGATAATGGTGATTATGAAGTTCATCTTGTTAACTAAACGTATGATTTATTGCATTTTAATGTAAAATACTTTAAGATTATTATATTAAACATTTTTAGACGAAAAGAGGAGAGTAAAATGAAAGACAAAACATTTTTAATGATACCAGGACCTACACCTGTGCCAGAATCAGTAATGATGGAAATAGCAAAACACCCTATTGGGCACAGAAGTTCTGAATTCTCCGCAATTCTAGAAGAAGTTTATGAAAATCTAAAATATGTTTTTAGAACAAAAAATGATGTATTTGTTTTTACTTCAAGTGGAACTGGTGCAATGTGTGCAGCATTAGAAAACCTTATAAATGAAGGTGACCACGTTTTATCACTTGTACTAGGCAACTTCGGAAACCGATGGGCTAAAATAGCAGAATCAAGAGGTGCTATTGTCGAAAAAATAGAAGTTTCAGCAGGAGAAGTTATATCTCCAGAAGTTCTAAAAAAACGTCTAGATGAAGATACAAATAAAGAAATTAAAATAGTAACACTTACCCATAGTGAAACATCTACTGGTGCTGCAAATGATATTAAAACATTATGTTCTATAATAAGAGAACACGGAGCATTATCCGTTGTAGATGGTGTAACGTCAATTTGTGCAATGCCTTGTTATCCTGATGAATGGGGTATTGATGTTCTAGTATCAGGTTCTCAAAAAGGATTTATGATACCACCAGGATTAGCATTCTTAACGGCAAATGAAAAAGCTTGGAAAGTATACGAACAATGCAAACACCCAAGTTTCTACTTTAACTGGGGTGCTTATAGAAAATCAACTAGAGCCAATTCTACACCATTTACACCTGCAGTAAATTTATTTGTAGGACTAAATACTGCATTAAAAATGATTAAAGAAGATGGTATTGATAATATGAATGCTCGTCATAAACGTCATGCAATGGCTTTAAGACAGGCTTTAAGAGCAATGAACCTTGAATTACTAGTAAAAGATGATAAAAATGCTAGTCATTCTATAACATCAATCCTACCACCTAATGGAATAACTATTCCTGATATTAGAAAAACTATGAAAGAAGACTTTGATATTGTTGTTGCAAATGGACAAAACACTCTAAAAGACAAAATTTTTAGAATGGGTACCTTAGGATTTGTGTGCGATAGAGATTTAATATCCGCAGTAGGAGCATTAGAAGCAACTTTACATAAATTAGGACACAAATTTGAAGTTGGTATTGGGACAAAAACTTTAATCGAAGCACTTAAGGAGATATAATGAAAGTTTTAATTACAGATAAAATAAATGAATCAGCAGGCAAAATAATTTCAGAAGTCGCTGAAGTAGATTTTTTGCCAACGATGAATGAAGAAGAATTAGTAAAAATAATTCCGAATTATGATGCACTTATGGTAAGAAGTCAAACAAAAGTAACACCAGCAATAATTAATGCAGGCAAAAATCTTAAAATAATCGGTCGTGCAGGTGTTGGTGTCGATAACATAAGCCTTGATGCAGCAACTCAAAAAGGTATCATTGTTGTAAATTCACCAGATGGAAACACAATGGCTGCGGCAGAACACACTATAGCAATGATGCTTGCAATGTCTAGAAACATTGCAGCAGCTGCGAAATCAACAATCGAAGGAAAATGGGAACGTTCTAAATTTACTGGTTGTGAATTATTCAGTAAAGTTCTTGGCATTATTGGTTTAGGGAAAATAGGTTCTCACGTAGCAGAAGTAGCAAAAGCACTAGGTATGTCACTTGTAGTTTATGATCCATTTACATCAAAAGAAATTGTTGAAAAAATGGGTGGTGAATATATTGATAATCTTGATGATTTTTGGGGTAAATGTGATTATATTACTGTTCACGTACCAAAAACCAAAGATACTGTTAATATGATAAATAAAGATACCATTAGCAAAATGAAAAAAGGCGTAAGACTTGTAAACTGTGCTAGAGGTGGAATTATTAATGAACAAGATTTAAAAGATGCTATTGAAGCAGGACAAGTTGCTGCAGCGGCAATTGATGTTTATGAAAATGAACCAAATATTGAAACTTGTCCTCTAATTCATACACAAGGAAACATTGTATTAACTCCACACTTAGGAGCAAGTACAAAAGAAGCACAATTAAATGTAGCAATAGATGTTGCAAAACAAATAAAAGAAGTCTTATCTGGTGGTTCAGCATCATCTGCTGTAAATATTCCATCACTAAGACCTGACAAACTTGAACCAGTAAAAGACTATATGCAAATTGCTGAAAATTCTGGTGAATTAGCAATGCAAATAACAAAGGGAATGATAAAAACTATTGAAATAACAGCACAAGGGGATTTGTCAGACTTAGACATTCAACCATTAGAAGTTGCTGTTCTAAAAGGTGCTTTATCTTCTTTGTTAGAAGGGGTAAACTATGTTAATGCTCCTGTTTTAGCAAAGAAACGTGGTATTGATATTATATCAACACGTTCAAAAGTAAAATGTAATTTTGCTGGATTACTAACAGTAAAACTAATAACAGATAAAGAAACAACAACTGTTGCTGGTGCACTTGTTGCGAAAGATATTCCTAGAATTGTTAAAATCAATGACTACGAAACAAGTATTCGTCCAGAAAAACACATGTTATTAGTTCCTCACGTAAACAAACCATCTATGATTGCAAAAGTTGCACAAGTACTAGGGGAATGTAATATTAACATTGGCTCAATGAACGTTGTTCAAAAGAATGACAAACACGAAACTGAGTCTATAATGGTTATCAATATTGATACAGAAGTAAATGAAAAAACACTTAACGAAATCAATAATATTGATGGTGTTCATGAACCCAAATATGTACGACTTACTACAAAGGAATAAATTATGAAACTAGCAATATTTGATTTTGATTCAACCCTAATGGACGGTGAAACATTAGAATTTCTTGCAAAAGAAATTGGTATTGAAGATAAAATAAAAAATATTACAGATAAAGCAATGAAAGGTGAATTAGATTTTTTTGAAAGTCTAAATAAAAGAGTTGCTTTTCTAAAAGGAATGCAACTTGATAGAGTCAATAAAATATGTGTTAATTTGCCACCTATGAATGGTGCAAAAGAAATTATTTCTTATCTTCAAAAAAATAATTTCAAAGTTGTTTGCTTTTCTGGAGGTTTTAAAAATGCAACAGTTCCATTTGCTCAAAAATTTAATTTAGATGGTGAATTTTCTAACATACTTCATTCAAAGAATGGTTTATTAACTGGACTAGTCGGTGGAGAAATGATGTTTAATGATAGTAAAGGTACAATGATTCAAACATTGCAAAAACTCCTAAATATACCAGTATCTGATACGATAACAATTGGTGATGGGGCAAATGATTTAAGTATGTTTAAATATGCTGGAACAAAAATTTCGTTCTGTGGAAAACCAATTCTAGAACAAAATGCTGATATAAAAATTAAAGAAAAAGATTTAAGCCTTATTATTGATTATTTAAAATAGCAAAACTTGACAATAAATGTAATTAGTACTACTCTAATAATGTTAGATGAGGCTAACAAATAAAGGGAGTAGAATGAATATTCAACCAATTAACATTTTTCAAAATAAAAATAGTTATATAAATTCAATAACATTATCAATGCAAAACCAAACAATACCAACATTCAAAGCAAAACAACCATTAAATAAAGATTTGCTTGAACAATCAGCCGATTTAAGAGTTTTCAATCATCATATTTACGAATTTAAAAAGGGAATCAGAGGTTTAATCTTAACGACCGAAAAAGCAAAATATAAAGATACTATTGAAAATAAACTAAAAAAAGAAAAAATAGATTATGTTATACACGATATTGAAAAAAATAAAATAAATGTTTATTTTGGAGAAAAACCTTGCGTTGATGTAGTTAAGACATTCAACCCAAAACTTAATAAACTAACACCTGAACAAGATTTTATGTTAGGTATAATGTTGGGATATGACAAAATCAAACAATGTGCCAGATACTTAGATTTTAGAGAAAGATTCAAAAAAAAATAAATAAACTACATCAAATATTAACTAAATAATTTGAATGTTCTTTCAACATTATCTTTTGCAACTGTTTTTAAAGTTTCCATTTCTTGTTTTATAGCATTTCGTTCAGTTTCTAAAGCAGCTAAATCAGTATCGAATTTTCTATCTTTAGTATCGATTTTTTTCATATCTGCTTCATATTTTGCTTCTGCTTTTTTCAATTCAACTTCATCAGAAACTTCTTGTAAACCTGTATTTGTTGATATACTAGTCTCAAAATTAGCGAAATCTTCATCACCTTCAAAAGGAAATAAACCATCTTTTCTGGTAGTAACAATTGTAACTTCACCAGAATTTATCAAATTAGTAATAACTTCAGAAACATTTGTTGGAGGATTTTTCAAATCCGAACCAAATGCCTCATGACACAATTGAGCATAAGTACCAGTTGCAGGATTATCTTTTAATGTAACCGCACCACCTGTTAAAGGAGTATAAACTGGTGCTTCTGTTTTTGAAACCTTTGTACCTTCTTTTGTTGACATAAGATAATATTTACCCGGTGTCATTATATTATATGGTGTTGGTACACGTTTTGCAGGGTCAGGATCATTTGCTCTATTAATTTGTTCTTGTGTAACATTAAATGAACCTGCTTTTTTATAAACTAATTTGTTATTATCTATATAAGTTTCAGTACCATCAAAAACACGTCCATTATAATCAAGAGCATAACCAGCATCTAAAAAATCTTGATAATTTTGTATATCACGATAAGTTACAGAACCATCAGTTGTAAGAACTTTATATTGAACTTTTGTCTTATCTAATGCATCTAAATAATCTTCATAAACTCTAGTTGATTCATTAGCCATCTGCAATTTTTGAGCTTCTAATTTTGCAGCCTTATATTCAATTTGGTGCATTCTTGCCGTCAAATTAAGCAATCTTGCTTGTGAAGACGATAAACCCATATCCGAATCCTTTTTCTAGTTCCTATAATAGGATTTACGGCATAACAGACCAATAACTTTAATATTAAAGAGGCTTTTGTTAAGAAATATTAATAAATATTATAAATTAGACAAAAATTCTAAAACATTTTTTCTAAAATCTTCTTTTGTTAAATTATTTTCAATTACATAATCAACTTTAGAAATCTTTTCTTCTTGAGGTTTTTGAGAATTAATCCGTTTTAAAGCATCTTCTTTTGAATAGTTATTTCTTTCCATCAAACGATTTAATCGAATTTCATCATCTGTTTTAATAAAAACTATTTTATCAAACAATTTTTCCCAACCAACCTCAAATAGTAATGGTACAGAAATAAACAAATATTTTTCATTAGCAAATGTTTTAAATGCTAATTCTATCTCTTGCATAATCAAAGGATGCATAATTTCTTCTAATTTTACTTTTAATTCAGGATTATCAAATACTAATTTTGATAATTTAGATTTAGATAATTTTCCATGTTCAAAAACGTCATATTCACTAAATGCAACAGAAACATCTGGTTTATCAATTAAAATATCATGAGCCATAATATCAGTATCTAAAACAACGATATTTTCTTTATCTAAAATTGCTTCCATTTCCGACTTACCAGAAGCGATATTTCCAACAATTGCAAATTTAATCATTCTTTGATTTCTCCAACTTTGTTAAATATTTTCTTAAATCTTTAATTTGAGCAGGTTTAATAGGTTTTATCTGTCCTCTTTTTAAACCTTCAATTGAAATTGTTGCATGCTGAACTCTTTTTAAAGAAATAACAGGATAGCCAAGATAATCAAACATTTTACGAATTTGCCTATTCATACCTTGTGTTAAAACAACTTGTAACATAGTAGTCTTAGTATCATAATCTAAAATTGTACAATCTGCATAAGCGATTTTACCTTTCTCAATTTCAATACCTTTATACATTGTCTCCAAATCATTTATACCAACTTTACCCTCAACAGAAACAGTATAAACTTTTACTACTTTTACAGATGGATGGGTTAATTGATTTATTAAATCACCATCATTTGTCATAATCAATAAACCCGTTGATTCTCTATCTAAACGTCCTACTGGTTTTAAATCTTTTAATTCTTTTGGAATAACATCATAGATTGTTTTACGTCCATTTTCATCTTCAGAAGTTGTAATATAACCTGCCGGTTTGTAAAACTTGTAATATTCAAGTTTTTTAGGACGGATTAGAACCTTATTAACAACGACTTTATCTTTAGGTGATACTTGATACCCCATTTCCCTAATAATACGTCCATTTACACTAACAGAGCCTTTTTCAATCAATTCATCAGCCTTACGTCGTGAACATAAACCTGAAGATGCGATATATTTATTTAAACGTGGCATATAACGTCCCCACTAAAAGCTTTATCTAAAACTTCTGGCAATCTTCTATACAATTTACCAGCATTTGAAATTGCTACAATATCAACCTCTGCTTGAACAAACAATCTACCAGTTTCGGCATCATTTACTGTTTGCAAAAATGTAACAGATAAAGGAGTTCTTTTTACAATTTTTGTTGATACAGAAATATCATCATTTAACTTTGCTGATGCTTTATATTTAATATTCATTGATGTAACTGGCAAAACAATATCTTGTTTTGACAAGTCTACCAAGTTTAAACCTAAATCCTCACAAAACAAAACACGACCTTTCTCAAGCCATCTTAAATATGAGCCATGCCATACAACACCATATGCATCTGTGTCTGAATAATATACCTTATCTTTAAAAATATTTTCCATAAATTGATATTAACACAAATATAAGTTATATCTATATTTTTGTAAAAATTTTCTTCACAACTAGCAAATTAATTGTATTATAGGTATTAATTCAATAAGGTTTTTTATGAACATATCCGGATTAACAAATATACAACCAACACAAAACTATTCAATGAGTGTAAAAAAACATTCTTATTTTAATAAGAATTTAAAAACAGACACTTTTGAAAGAACTACTTCACCTGCATTTGCAGGGCGAAGTTCAAAATGTGTAAAATTAATAGAAAATGAACTTAGAAATATTGATGGTGTTCATGACCCATATAGTGACATCGTTATGATTTCAGAGAGAAAATTCAATGCTTTTAGAACGAAACTAAAAAAACGCAACAACAGTAAATCAATGATTACACTCCTTTCTGCACAAGAAGAACACATGTTTCCTCCAGAAAAGGAAGTCTTTGGATACATAAAAAGTTATACAAAAAAAACGGCAAAAAACAGTTCACAAAAAGCAAGAGAACTAACATTTAGTGAAATTTTACAAGATTTATTGCCAAACGCAAAAGTACATCTTGTTAATAAACAAGTTAATGTCATAAAAAATATCCAAAAACTATCTGAAAAACAATTATCAGAAGAATCTCAAAAAAAAGTAAATCAAGTTTTATCAACAATTGAAGAAAGCATATATAACGACAGTTTCAGAATTGGACCAGCAAAAAAAGAACTTGCGAAATTAAGAAACGAAATTCCTGAAAAAAAAGCATTCAAACGTATAATGCAAGAAACCGAACGATTTCCAAGTAGTGTAACAAGCCCTGAAGTGTTTATTGTAAACAATGCTAACAAAACATCTCAACAGATTGCAGAAGCATTCATACACCCAGCGTTAATTTCTGTTGAACATATAAAACCTTATTCTAAAGGTGGTGAAAGTTCTGCTAAAAATTATATTGCAGCAAGTACAAGAATGAATAATATTAGAAGTTCAACACCTCTACATGAGTTCATTAGACGTTTCCCTAATATACCTACATGTACGCAAAGATACATCGATGATATAACTCTGAAAATCAATAGAGGTGGATTAAGAAACCTTGCAGTTGCTATGCCAGAAGTAAAGGAAGGTTTGAATAAGCAATCTAAAGGTTTAATAAATGTTGATATTAGCAATATTAGCAATGATGTAACACAGGGGGCTAATAAACTACGCACAAAAATCGATGAATTAGTAAATTATTTTCATCATTAGAAATAATTTAACTTGAAAAAACATTATGTTACTGCTACTATATACATGTTAAAAACTCTTGCGCTCGTAGCCCAGTTGGATAGAGCGTTTGGCTACGAACCAAAAGGTCGGGGGTTCGAATCCCTCCGAGCGCGATTAAAAAAGACTTACTAATCAGTAAGTCTTTTTTAATAAGTAATTATTAAAATAATAAATCTAAAATATTTATCTAAGAATCTTATTCTACTTTATCTATAATACCGCCACCAACTACAATATCACCATTATAAAATACAACTGACTGACCAACAGCAATTGATTTTTGGTAATCATCAAAAACTACTTTCACATCATCACCTACTGGAGATATAGTAACATCTACAGGTTTTTGAGCAGAACGTATCTTTGCTTGAACTCTCATTGAATCAGTTAATTTTTCAATTTCAATCCAGTTTAAGTCAACTGCATATAAAGTATTTTTAAAAGTTTTATCTTTAAAACCAACAACAACCTCATTTGTATCTTTTCTTAATTCTAATACATACAATGGTTCGGTTGAAGAAACTCCGATACCTTTTCTTTGACCTACTGTATAATTCCAAATACCATTATGTTGTGCTAACACATTACCATCAACATCTACAATATTACCTGTTATATCACCAATTCCTAGCAATTCATTATAATCACCTTCATAGAAATCTTGACTATCAGGTTTATCAGAAACTTCTAAACCATTTTCTTTTGCAATTTTACGAATTTCATCTTTTGTGTAATCACCTAATGGAAGCAATATATTTTCTAATTGATTTTGTTTTAATCTATATAAAAAATATGATTGGTCTTTGTTTGTAGCAGTTGCACGTTTTAATAAATAACGTCCATCTACTTCTTCCAACTTGGCATAATGACCTGTTGCAAATTTATCAAATTCAATACCATTTTGTTTAGCAAGGTATGGTAAAACACCAAATTTAACCAATGCATTACATCTAATACAAGGATTAGGAGTTCTACCAGATATATATTCATTTTTAAAATTATCAAGTACTATTTTTTCATATTCATCAACACAATCAAAAACATAGTAAGGAATACCAATTTTATCAGCAATTTTTCTTGCTTCCTCAATATCTTCTTTTTCATCTGGTCCATAACACGCACCATGAGAACAAGAACCACTAGGTATCGTTTTTATATCATCTCTATCTCTCCAAATAGACATAGTTGCACCAACAACATCATATCCTTGTTGTTTTAATAACAAAGCTGCCACAGCCGAATCTACACCACCTGATAATCCTACTAAAACTTTCATATCTTCCTCACTTATACGGTTAATCTAAATTTATTCGCCATACCTAAACATGGCTATATAATTAAACATTAAACATATAAAATAATCAATAGACTATTGACAAACAAAAATATTCTTGTTTAAATAGTGGTAAAGGGATAAACAATGAATATAATCATCGCAAAAAATTATTATTGTTGTTGCTGTAAGTACCGTAAATAGGAACTTGCAACATTTGTACTGATTATAATAAAACATTTACATATAAAAAAGTTCCTGTTCAAATTATCGTTTAGGAACTTTTTTTATGGAGAAAATTATGAAAATTCAACAACAACAAATTAACAATCAAAACTATAAAAAACAAAACTTCAAAGGTGTATTAGATGGAGCAATAACAACAACTCTTAGAACATTAGATACAAACCCTATGGCTAATGCAGTTGGAATAGATTTATTTGCGATGGTCGCACCGAGAACTTACGTAGATACAAAAGAACGAAACAAGTATGCCGGAGCTGAAACATTTTTCCGAGAATTTACTGGAACATTAATAGTTTGCCTTTCTGCAAGTTATTTAGCTAAAGGTATCGCTAAAATAGCAAACAAATTTATTGAACCTAAAAATAAAATCAATCCAAAATCTTGGTATTCAAAAGATAGTTTAGCATTCTTAAATACTGCAAGTGAAAACACTTCAAACACTAATGAATATGTATCTAATGTTATTGAAAATCTTTCTGGCAGAGATAATAAACATACAAACAAATTTAATGAAATCAACTGGGCAAATACAGAATGGGTTGATGAGAAAAAATGGTCAAAAATCAATTGGGATAATAAAAAATATCAAAATATCCATAATAAATTAAAAGACAAAGACTCTATTATCAATATCACAAGTGAACTTATTGATAATAAAAATATTACAGAAAAAGACAAAAAGAATTTATTAAGTATAACAGAAAGCAGAATAACAAATGCTCTTAAATCAAGTAATGTAACTTCTGAATATAAAAACAAAACAGTATCATCTTCTGTAAGTAATTTATTAAGAGATACTGTAGATTTTGGTCGAGATATTTTAACTAATAAAAATATTAATAAAAATTCTGCAATAAATAAAATATTAAAAGTTAATAAAATCAAAGCAATAGGAGCATTATCAATTGCTTCTACATTAGGTTTAACTAACCAATATATAAATAGAAAAATAACAGAAAAAAGAACTGGTAAAAAAGGTTTTGTAGGAGAAAAAAACTATAATTCAACTGATAAGACAAAAAATACCGGTAAAGATACAAGCAAAAGTTTTATAGCAGAAAAACTACTTGCTAGTGCTGGAATGGTAGCAATGGCAGCAGGAGTAATGAAAGTAAAATCTGCAAAAGATTTTGTAAAAAAATTAGAATTTACAGGACCTGTTACAAGTGGAAATGCTATCAAAACTGTATATGCTTCAACATTGGTTGGTAGATTTATGGCTTCTGACAATAAAGATGAATTAAGAGAAAGTGCTACAAGAGATTACTTAGGTTTCTTAAACTGGCTTGTTCTTGGTGGTTTTGCAGCAAAAGGTACTGCAAATTTACTAGATAGAAAAAAAGAAAATTTATTTAACGAAAACAAAACTGGCAAAGGCATCAAACATTGGTTAAATGATTTATCACTAAAAAGTCATAATGAAATTGCATCAAAAGGCGAAAAATTTGCGAAGAAAAATATGTGGAAACTAAATGTTGCACATGTTGCAGGACTAGCATATTCAACTCTTGCACTTGGATTTTTCTTACCTAAATTAAACATATTCATAACAAATATGAAAAATAAAAAGCAAAACAACGAAAACAATGTAAAAACGACCTCTAAATTTGAAAACTTTAAAAATAATGTTCTATCAGATAATAATAAAAATTATCTAAATAATCTTACTTAAAAATTCAAACAATAATTTTGCAATAAGTTCATGTTCTGCTGGTAAATAATGCAAACCATCAAGGTTTGATACCTTAACTTTATCGTTCATATCAAAATAATAACAATTATTTTCATCTGCTACTTTTTTATATAACTCAGGCAAATATTTAGATATTTCTATTGATTGAGTATCAAACTGAAAAGAAAAATTACCTTTTAAAACATCATCATTCAATATAGGTGGAGCAACTAATACGATTTTGGCATCACTAGAATTTTGTATTTGTAAAATAAAATCCGTAAGTCCTCGTCTAAAATCCTCTAAAGATGGCTTATAAAACAATTGAGAATCATTTATTCCTATTGATAATACAAATACATCAACATTCATTGATAAATATTTTTTTATAGCCTTATAACCCGTTTGAGATTCACCGGCTGGATTATCAATAAAACAAGTTCTATTATTACAACCAGCATTAATAACTTCAAACTCTTTACCCAACAAACGAGATAATCTTGAAGTCCAACGAATATCCGAAGAATAACGTTTTCCATTATTTGGAATATATCCATAAGTGTTACTATCACCAAAACAAACAATTCTTTTCATTTTACAAATCTCCTTTTGTTAATATAACATAAATTTCACTTTAAAAGTATAAAAAATTATGTTATTCTAAATATAATTGAAAATTATTCGGCATACCTAAAAAGGAGTATTTAAATGAATGATGAACTTACAGAAAGTTTAGAAAAATATTTACTAGCAATTTATGAAATTGTAAGTATAAATCAAGCAGCAAGAGTAAAAGATGTATCAAACTACTTAAACATTGGTGGACCTGCAACTTCAGAAGCCGTAAAAACGCTAGCTAAAAAGAAATTCATTAACTATGTTCCTTATGGAATAATTACACTTACTGAAAAAGGCAGAAAAAAAGCAAAAATCAAAATTGAACGTCATAAAACGATTTCAAACTTTTTAGAAAAAGTTCTACTTATTCCATCAGATGATATTGAAAAAACTTCAAAACAAATTGAATATTCTATGCCAACAGATGTGCTTGAAAAATTCATAAAATTTCTAACTTTCATGGAAACATGTTCATGTAAAGAACCCAAATGGGTTAAAAGTTATAAGCATTTTATTAACAATGGCGAATTACAAGATAAGTGCAAAACCTGCATAAATACTAACAAATCAGGTTCAATTGAATGTGAATGCAAATGTTGTTAAAAAAATACTTGCAATATTTTAAATTATGTTATATCATTATGATAATGATTATCATTTAGGTGGGTTATGGTTAGAACATCAAAACAAAAAGAAGTTGTATTACAAGCGTTAAAAGATAACGTTATTCATCCAACTGCTGATGAATTATACAAAATAATTAGTAGAACAAATTCATCAATTGGTTCTGCAACAGTTTATAGAAATCTAAACACATTAGCAGAAGAAGGAACTATAAAAAAAATTGATGGCTTAGAAACACCTGCACATTTTGACCACAATACACATAAACACTATCACTTTATTTGTGATAAGTGTAAAAAGATTTATGATGTAAGTGAAGATGTTGCACCAAATGTTGATATAAATGCATCAAAAGAAACTGGATTTAAAATAACTGGACACGATATAACATTTCATGGTATCTGTTCAGAATGTATAAAAAAGGAGACAGAAAATGATTAATGAAAAAATGGAAAAGGCATTTAACGATCAAATTAACAAAGAACTATATTCTGAGTATCTATACTTAGCAATGAAATCATATTTTGTAGAGTTAAACCTTCAAGGTTTTGTAAACTGGTTTGATGTACAAATACAAGAAGAACATGCTCACGCAATGGGTATGTATGATTATGTACATGAAAGAGGTGGCAAAGTTGAATTATTCGCAATTGATAAACCTGAAGTTGAAGGAAAAACACCACTAGAAGTATTTGAACAAGTTCTTAAACATGAAGAATTTGTAACTTCAAGAATTAATGCTCTTATGGACGTAGCAGAAGAAGTTAAAGACAGAGCAGCACTATCTTTCTTAGATTGGTATTTAAAAGAACAAGTTGAAGAAGAATCAAATGTTGGTAGTGTATTAGCAACATTAAAACTAATTGGCGATGATAAAAAAGCATTGCTTATGTTAGATAAAGAATTAGCAGCAAGAACATTTGTTGCACCAGTTATCGGTTAAGAATTTAATTATGAAAGTGAGGGAAAATATTATGACTAAATTTGTATGCACAGTATGTGGTTGGTCAACAGAAGCAGATTCACAACCAGAAGTATGCCCAATTTGTGGTGCAAAAACATTTTCTAAAGTAGAAGGTGGCGAAAAAGTTTATGCTTGTGAGCACAAAGTAGGTGATGGTGTTGTTGAAGATGCTGAAATCATGGAAGGTTTAAGAGCAAACTTTAATGGCGAATGCTGTGAAGTTGGTATGTATCTTGCAATGGCAAGAGTTGCTGAAAGAGAAGGTTATCCGGAAATTGCTGAAGCATACAAAAGATATGCTTTTGAAGAAGCAGAACATGCTGCAAAATTTGCAGAATTACTTGGTGAAGTTGTAACAAACTCTACTAAGAAAAACCTTGAATTAAGAGCAGAAGCAGAACAAGGTGCTTGCGACGGTAAATTACAAATCGCTGCTAAAGCTAAAAAACTTGGCTACGATGCAATCCACGATACAGTTCATGAAATGGCTAAAGACGAAGCTAGACACGGACGTGGTTTTGACGGTTTATTAAAAAGATATTTTTCATAATATAAATAATAGACAAGAAAAGAAGTTGGTTTTATATCAACTTCTTTTTTTTATCTTAATTTTATAATATACTCAAACAAAAGAGAGGTTTTCATGAAAAATATCGCACTAATACTAGCATCAGGTACAGGTTCAAGATGTAAATTAGGTTTTCCAAAGCAATTTGCTGAAATAAATAACAAAACAATATTAGAATATACGATTGATGCATTTGAAAACCACGAATTGATTGATGAAATATATCTAGTAACATCAAAAGAGTTTGTTGAAAAAGTAAAAAAAATTGTACAAAAATCCAACTACAAAAAAATTCAAACAGTGATTGCTGGTGGAAAAACAAGAAAAGACAGTTCATACAATGGTATTTCTGCTATACCTTATTCAAATGCTAATGTTCTTATACACGACGGTGTAAGACCTCTTATTAATAAAGAAATCATCACAAATTGCATAAATACATTAAAAGAAAAAAGTGCTGTATGTGTAACTATAGAGTCATCTGACACAATATTTGTTACAAACAATAACGGAGTAATAACCAGCATACCAAAACGACAAACACTAAAAAGAGCACAAACACCACAATGCTTTAAATTAGACATAATAAAAAAGGCTCATGAATTAGCAAAAGCAGACAAAACTTGTCTAGTAACCGATGATTGTGGACTAATTATGAATTATAACCTTGCCGATATTTATACTATAGATGGTGATACAAACAATATAAAAGTAACATACCCTGAAGACATCGAATTTATAAAAAAGATACTTAATTAAGATTATTTTCTAACTGGACTAATGTGTGGTATTGGATTTGCAATATCTGCAGCTTTAGCACGTTTAGAACTTATATCTACATCAATAAATTTACCAATTAATGTTGTAGCAGCAGTAATACCGACTCCTATAAGAGCAACAGTTGTTTTGAAACTAGAAACTATCTTTTTAGTTCGTTCACTAGGTTCTTTTGCTGGCATAATAACATTATTTTCATCTCTTTTTACAACACGTTTCATTACATCATTTAAAGATTTACCCGCTTCATTATAACCTTCTATCAAATTACGTTTTCCTTTAAAGGTTTTTAAAGCCTTTATTTGAGAATACATTAACCCACCAGCAAGAGCAACTCCAGAAGAAAACCCTATTACTTTTGCTATAGAAGAAGATTTATAAGAATTTCCTTTATCTGTATATTTTTCTTTTCCAGAAAAACTTACAGTAGTACTTGATATTGGTTGAATACTCATGCTTTATATAAACTCCTACTTTATACCTGCTACATTATAATACTATAATGTATAAACAAAATATTTTTTGCTAGTTAAAAAGTATTAGATTACTAATATGCCTTATTCAAAACAGATTCATGTGCTTTCAACTCAATAGTATCATCTAATAATTCTAACTCTATGTCATCATTATAACGTTTTTTCAATGCTAATTTAATCAAATAATCTGCAAAATGTGGATTTTTAGGTAAAAATGAACCATGTAAATATGTTCCAAACGCATTTTTTGACCTAGCACCCTCTGTTCTATCTTGACCATTATTACCATTACCTACAACTACTTCAGCAATAGGCTTAGTTTCGCCATTCAAATATGTTAATCCACTATGATTTTCAAAACCTACCAATGTATTTGGAGTTAAATAATCCATTTTTGCACTAACATTACCAATAAATCTAGTAGAACCAGCAACAGTATATGCATCAAGAATTCCAATACCATCTAATCTCTTAGCATCATGTGGTTGATAATACTGTCCCATCAATTGATAACCACCACAAATACCTAAAAATACAGAATCGTTATTGTATTCATCAACAAAGAAAGATTTATTTTTCTGCATTTCTAAAGATACTTCTACCTGTTGTCTATCTTGACCACCACCAATAAAATAAATATCTGTACCTGATTCTAATTTATCATCAATATTAACTTGTTCAATTTCAAGGTCTATACCTCTCCATTCACAACGATTTTTTAGAACTTTAACATTACCAATATCACCATATATATTCAAAAATAATGGATATAAATGAACTAATTTTAATTTTAACTTTGACATATTACGCCTTTACTTATTATTCTTTGAATCTTTTACACTTTTATAGAATTCTGAAGTAATCAACTGTGAGTAATGTTTTTTATCATTAACAGAAACAATTAATCTTTGATTTTTAGAATCACTATCCACTACAGATACAATACCACTTACATTTGAATTAGGCAATTTAGAAATCTTTGCATTAAATTTTACATAAGGAACTTTTTGTCCATAAGCATTCATATATCCTTTATCAACTATTTCTATATTTTCGACTGATGCAGAATGATACTTAAACTTCTTTGATAAGTCTTCTAATTTTGTTTTAACTCCATCACCTTGAATATCTTTCTCCGTTAATAAAGTTTTCTTTCCTGAATCAACAATAATCATACGTTGTCCAGAATTTGAATGTTGAGCAACCACAGTTTTATAGCCAAGAACATTAACTGCAGTACCTATATTAAATTCAGAATCAACACCAGAAAAATCACCAACTTCTTCTTCAATTTTCTCTTTATCTGTTGAAAACAAATTTGCAACAGAATCAATAATATCATTCATTGAATAATTTTTATATAATGTAAAAGCACCCACAAATGCTAATAAAAT
>ERZ1034925.452-NODE-452-length-18180-cov-9.227200_pt1 | contig 18180 bp, 17 predicted proteins | sample MGYA00520687_ERZ1034925 | MGnify/ENA primary metagenome ERZ1034925 (study PRJEB33766, sample SAMN09781758) | gut metagenome | biome: gut microbiome | host: Homo sapiens | place: Madagascar | study: EMG produced TPA metagenomics assembly of the PRJNA485056 data set... | reverse complement strand
GAATTATATTACAAAATTTTAAAAACTGCTTGAAATTTTTATTCATTTGGTTTAACATTATGTTACGTGCGTCGGTTTATTTGTGGAAAGCCGATTTTAAGGAATTCAAATATAAGTACGAAATATAAAATTATAAAGGAATAGTGAAATGAACCCTATTATTGACGAATTAGAAAAATCTTATTTGAAAGAAACAACACCAGAAGCTAATCCTGGTGATACAGTAAAAGTTTTTGTTAGAATCGTTGAAGGTAACAAAGAAAGAATTCAGGCTTTTGAAGGTACTGTTATTAAAAAACATGGTTCTGGTGTAAACAAAACTATCACTGTTAGAAAAGTATTCCAAGGTGTTGGTGTTGAACGTGTATTCTTACTAAATTCTCCAAGAATTGACAAAATCACAGTTCTTAGAAAAGGTGATGTAAGACGTTCTAAACTTTACTACTTGAGAGAACGTTCAGGTAAAGCAACTCGTATCAAGGAAAAAATTGAAAAAAGATAAGCTTCACATACACTGGTATCCCGGTCATATTGCTAAGGCCGAAAGGAAGCTGAAAGAACAGCTTTCTCTTGTTGACGCCGTTATTGAAGTTATTGATGCGAGACTGCCGTTTTCAAGCAGTTATGACAATATTACGAGGCTTTTAGGTGAAAAGCCTCGTTTAATTTTACTCAACAAATCCGATTTAACAAATTCAACCGAGCTCAAGGCTTTTATTAGCATTCTTAAAGAAAAGACAGGATTTCCTGTCGTAAGTTCTGATGCAAAAAATTCTAAAGACTTGAATTTTATCGTAAAAAAAGCTGTTGAACTTTCTGAACCAAGAATTCAAGCTTTGATGAAAAAAGGGCTTTTGCGCAGACCTGCAAGGGTTATGGTTGTCGGAATGCCAAATGTCGGTAAATCAAGTATTATCAACAAACTCACAAAATCTTCTAAAACCAAAATCGGAGCCAAAGCCGGTGTAACTCGTCAACAACAATGGGTTCGAATTAATCCTCAGCTGGATTTGCTTGATACTCCGGGGATTATCCCAATGAAACAAGAAGATCAAGATAGAGCTAAAAAATTGGCTTTTGTAAACGCTGTTTCAGAAAATGCGTATTCAAATGAAGCTGTTGCAAACGAACTTTTAAAACTTCTTGAACACAAATATGCAGACCAAGTAAAAGAGTACTATAAGTGTGAAGAATTAAATCTTGAAAGCATCGCAAAAGCTCGAAATTGGATTGTAGCAGGCGGAAGCCCAGATATTGAGCGAACTGCAGTTTATTTGTTAAGAGATTTTCGAGAAGGCAAAATTGGCAAGTTCATTTTGGATGAAATAGAATAGGGAAAACATTTTGGCTATCACGCAAAAAAAACAAGAAATGAAATCGAAAAAACTTTTCGATTACGATTTAAGCTTAAAAAAAACAATTGTCGGCACAGATGAAGCAGGACGAGGTTGCGGTGCCGGAGGTGTTTTTGCAGCTGCCGTTTGCTTTGACAATTTAACCCAAGAGCTAAGACGTGAACTTGCAATCTTGAACGACAGCAAAAAGTTATCAAAAAAACATAGGGAAGAAATTTTTGACATTATAAAAAATAACACAATAAATTCTGTTATCTGCATTGAAGTCGAAGAGATTGAGCGAATTAATATCCTCAATGCATCTTTGAAAGCTATGAATTTGGCTTGCACAAATGTGATAAAACAAATTGACGCAAGAGAAAAAGATTTACTTGTTTTAGTTGATGGAAACCGTCTAATAAGGCAATTCGATTATCCACAACAGCCAATTATAAAAGGAGACGGAACATCGGCATCAATCGCTGCCGCAAGCATACTAGCCAAAGTTAGCCGTGACAGCTATATGGATAAACTTAACGAAGAATTTCCGCAATACAAATGGGCTGATAACGCCGGCTACTTAACCAAAGAACACATGTCATTAATTGACAAGTATGGGGTTTCGCCATATCATCGCCCATCGTATTTAAGAAAACATTTTGCCAAACAAGAACAAATGAGTTTGTTTTAGCGGTTTTTTTCAAAATGCAGATGGTGCTTTATTTTTATTTACTTGTACAGGAATGATTGATAAGTCTTACGTTAATGTAAATGGTGCTAATAAGAATCCAAATGAGTTAGGACGAGATATTTTTGCTTTTTATATTGAATATAAACAAAATAAAATTGTTTCAGTTGGTACATATTCTGATGATTGGAAAAGTTGTTCAGTTACAAACTTCTCTGCAGATTGTACCGCCAAGGTTCTTATAGAAGGTAAAATGAATTATTAGTTTTCTCTTTCATAAATATTAAAAATGTCGCTTCAAGAAATCGAGGCGACATTTTTGTAATCAAAATTTTATCCGATAAGTTTTAGTAATGCGGAGCCAAAAAGGATTACACCGATTGCGATTGCGACGACTGAGGCGAACATTACGGCACCTGCGGAGATGTCTTTTGCCATTCCGACAAGTCGTGAGTAGCGGTTATGGAATACGGCGTCAAGCGAATACTCGATTGCGGAATTAATCATTTCCAGTGTAATGACCATTGTAATTGTCAACAACAAAATACACATACGTTCTACGCTGAAATTCAAGACAAAAGCCAGTGCCAGCGTCGCAATTGCTATACAAAAATGTACTCGAATATTAACTTCCGATTTTATTACGAGTCGCATTCCTTTGCGTGCGTTTTTGAATGTGTTTGAAAAACCTTGTTGTTTAAATTTTGTCATATCCCAAACTTTCCAATGCTTTATTCTGTAATCCGATAACAAAATTATAATCTTCTTCTGTCTGGTGGTCAAATCCCAATAGGTGAAGAATTCCGTGGCTTATCAAGAAAACAAGCTCGTATTCCTTTGTTACATTTTTCTTTTTGGCTTCTTCTTCAACTTTATCCAGCGCAATCATAACTTCGCCGAGGTTAATTTCGCCGTCAAAAATAAATTTTTCTTCGCTATCTGCAAAAATTGCAAATGTAATAATATCTGCAACATAGTCTTTGTCGCGGTATTCTTTGTTAATCTGATGAGTTTTAGCGCCATCACAAAAAAGAAAATCAAAAGAAATTGTGTCATATTCAAAACCGTTCAAACAAGATGTCTCATAGACTTCAGGTATTGAAAGGTAAAAATTCAGGATTGATTTTGCGCAGTCTATATATTGCTTTTCGTCAATTTGCCAAGCGTCATAAATGTTTTCTGAAAAAATATTTTTTGTTGCCAGAACGCCGATGTTTTGGTTATTTGTTGTCATCTTTGTTTTCCTCTTTATTAGAGTCTGTCGGTTTGTTGTCGCCTTCTAGTTGTTTAATTTTGTTTTCCAAATCTTCGTCAAGCAATTTTGCCGGCATACTGATTTTGTCTTTTGGAAATTCTTTTGCAACGTTTTCTTGATATTTAATTCTGTTGTGCTGCATACCTCTAAGAATTCGCAAGAATGTAGCGGCAATTGTTTTTATATCTTTTAACGTTAAAGGGCTGTCAGAAAGCTGACCGTCGTTCAATCTTTCAACAATGATTTTATTAATCATATTTTCAATCTCTTCTGTTGTCGGAGTCTTTAGAGAGCGAACAGCAGATTCAACCGCATCTGCAATCATCAAAATCGCAGTTTCTTTCGTGTTAGGTTTAGGTCCGGGGTATCTGAATTGTTCTTCCTTAACGTTTTCAGCACCTTCTTCCTGAACAGCTTGGTTGTAAAAATAACTTGCCAAACCTTCGCCATGGTGTTGAATAATAAAGTTTTGGATAACTTGTGGAAGTCCGTATTCTTTGGCGATTTCGATACCGTCTTTCGGGTGCGCCGTAATAATCATTTTACTAATTCTTGGAGTGAATTTGTTGTGTGGGTTTTCAATCAAGAAGTAAGATTGGTTTTCTACGAAAAATAGCGGGCGTTTCAATTTTCCGATATCGTGATAAAGAGCACCGACTCTTGCCAAAATCGGGTCAGCACCGATTGCTTCTGCGGCAGCTTCACAAAGGTTAGAAACCATCAAACTGTGGTGATATGTCCCTGGAGCGTCCATTTGAAGTCTTTTTAAAAGCTTTTGGTCATGGTCCCCGTATTCAGCAAGTCCGTAAGGTGTAATTATTTTGAAAGTACTTTCTAATAACGGCATAAGCCCAGATGCAACAATTGCACTGAAAATTGCGTTTAGCAAGATGAATGAGCAATTTTTCACAAGCAAGACGTTATCTACATCAATCAAACATTTTTCAAGAATGTAAATACTCAAAACGATAATTAAACCTGCAAGTCCGATGTTGAAACCTGTTTTGATGATATCAACTCTTTCTGCATATCTGATTTGTGACATTGCAACGACTGAGAACAAGCTTAAAAGTATAAATGCAACAAGATACTGAATGTTGTATTGATAGCCGATTGCCATTATTGAGAGTAGTAAAACCGATGCTACGAAAGCAAGTCTAGGTTTTGTAAATATTGACATCAAGATCAAAAATGCCGGTACAGGAATTACATATGGTGAAAACCCTGTCGGTAAAATTACTCCGATAAATGCAAGTAATAGTGTCAAGAATGCTGAAATTGCCATATATCTCGGTTGCAAAAAATCTTTTTCGAAAAATCTCATATATGACAAGAACAAGAATGTTCCGACAAATACGATTATGTAGATGGCTGCAAGCCCAGACCAATTGAGCTCGTAAACGTTGTAGCCGGCTTGCCTTAGTGCGTCACGTTTTAGCCTTGTAACAGGTTCGCCTTCAAACAAGATTTTGTCGCCTTTTTGGAAAACTACTTCATAAGGTTTGACAGAGTTTTGGGCGTTTTTTCGTGCAATTTCTGTCGCAAATTCATCTACCACAAGGTTAGGAACTATAACTTGTTCTAAAACGGCCTTGATGACTGATACTTGGCGTTTTGAAACGTTTGAAACAAGGTTGTTGATTATGATTTTGTCGATATTATCTTTTTCATAATCTCGTTCTGTAATACCGACTCGCAAAATGTTTGTCAAAGTTAAGTTAGCTTTGTCAAAAACCTCGTGAATACTATTATCTTCAGCTTTAAGTAAGAAATTTATGATAAAATCTTTTTTTGCATTATCTGACAAGTCGAAAAGAATTCCGATTTCTTCTTTTTTTACATTGTCGTCAACATTTTTTTTCCGAATTTGCATAACTGATGTTTGAAGAGTTTGGAGATTGTTTTTGATAAAATCATCTTCTGCCGGAGCCATTACAGGCTCTACCTTTTGGGCAACTTCTTTTTTGTGTTGCTCTGTGCGTTTTACGTCTTCTACCGTAAGAGTTTTTTGTGCAATAATGTCTCGTTTGCTTATTCCATTTTCAATAATGTTTTGGAAAAAGAAGTTTTGTGATGCGATAATTGCCGTCATTAATACGGTAAACCCAATTATAGACAAAGTTTTCAAAAAAACTGTCGATGTAAAAAACTCTTTTACTTTCGGTGCAAATTCAATTTTTATCATATAGTTATATTCCTTTAATTTTTTTATATATATTATAACTTCCTATTTATTTTGCAAGTCTTGTAACTTGATGCGGCGTTGAATATCTTCAAGCAGTTTCCGATTTATGCAGAACAGTTCGGAAAGTATTGCAATAACACCGATTTGAACACTTGTGATAATCAAAATTGCAGCCAAAATCAATGACTGGATATGTCCTGCGCCGTTTGAAAACAGGTAGAAGTACAAAAATCTTAATCCAACCAAAAATCCTGCTGTAAAAAACAGACTTGCTAAGATTGCAAAGAACCTGAAAGGTCTATAAATAATGAACATTCTAAGCATTGTGAAAACTGACCGTCTGATGTAGTCAAACATATTTTTGACAAGTTTGGATTCTCGCAAATCTGGGTTTACATTAACCGGAACGCAAACGAGTTGCAAGCCTTTTGCACGTGCTTGGATAATAGTTTCAAGAGTGTATGTGTAATTGTCAAAAATGTTTATTTGCAATGCTGCTGCTCTTGAAAAAGCTCGAAATCCGCTCGGTGCGTCCTCTACACTGGTAGAACTAACTCTTCTCATAATCCAAGAGCCAAGTTTTTGAAGTGCTTTTTTAAGAAGTGAAAAATGCGAAATCTTAGACACAGGGCGAGAACCGATTACGATATCCGCTTTTCTGTCTAATATTGGGCGAATAAGATTTTCAATATCATCGGCGCAATATTGGTTGTCGGCGTCTGTGTTTACGATTATGTCTGCCCCTTGCGCCAGTGCTCCGTTAATTCCGGCAACAAAAGCTTTGGCTAGCCCGCAATTGTGTGGCATGCTGACAATGTGTTGAACACCGTTCGCTTTTGCTACTTCAACAGTTTTGTCAGTTGAACCGTCGTCTATGACTAGAATTTCAATTTCGTCTATCCCGGAAATCTGCTTTGGAAGAGCCTTTAGCGTAATTGGTAAAGAATTTTCTTCGTTGTAGCAAGGTATTTGAATTATTAATTTCATTGTTTCCTCTTTTATTATTTTGTTTTTATTATATAATTAAATGGGGATTTTGACAATTGTGAAAAAATTTATTTCAATATCTTGCATAATTATTTTAGGGATAGTGCTAAGACTTATATTTATAAACAAGCCTGATGGATTGTGGAATGATGAATATGTTAGCTGGTCTATTGCTGCTGTTCCGTTTGTTGACGGTTTTTGGAACGCTGTAAAATCACAATGTCACATGCCTTTTTATTATTTATATCTCAAATTTTTCATGAGCTTGTTTGGGCAAAGTGATTTGGTTTTGAGATTAACCTCTGTTTTGGCGGGTATCCTCTCTATTGGTGCAATGTATTTTGTCGGGAAAGAAAAAGATGAAAAAACAGGACTTATGTGTGCCGGATTAACTTCTATCAGTGCGTTTTTAATATATTATTCGCAAGAAGTTCGATTTTATTCTATTTTGTTTTTCTTTTCGGCGATGGCGTTGTTGTTTACAATCCGATGTTTGAAATCGCCGAGTCGAAAAAACTTGATTGGGTTTGTAGTTTCAAGCTTTTTTATTTTATTCACGCATACGATAGGTTTTGTTTTTGTTTTCTTTAATCTTTTATTTTTAAGCATCGCATTATTTAACAAGTTTAAAAAGCAAATAATTATATTATGGAGTACGATTTGTGTCTGCGGAGTTGCATTGAGTCCATTGGTTTTGAAGGTTTTTGCAACTCAATCATTTTCGCAATGGTGGGGACATTTTTCGATTTCAAAAATAGGTTTTTTATTGACGGATTATTTTTCGCCGGTGATAACTAATTTGACAAATGCTCCTGATAATTTCTGTTATGCTCCGCAGAATTTGATATTTATGTTTGTTCCTGTTGGAATTGCGGTTTATGGAATATATCTGGCATGTCGAAAAGATAAAAATAGTTTGTTGTTATTTTCTATCGCACTCGGATTCTTAATCGTTTTGTTTGGTGCTTCGATTGCCGGAAAGTTAGTATTTACAACAAAATATTCAATGGAATGCTATCCGATATTGATTTATCTGGCATGCTATGGAATTTCTACAATAGAAAATGATGTTTTACAAAAGACTCTGATTGGTATATTTTGCCTGATAAATCTTGGATATGTGGCATTTGCACCATATTCCGCACCAAAAATGCATCGTGCGGAAGGCAATAAAATCCCGATGGATATTTTGAAGCAATTTGACCTAAAACAAGGTGACACAATAGTTTTGCAATACTATCCGGCAAGTCGTTTTGAAAAGTATTATAATTTTTCAGGCTTTAACGTTGTTGAAATGCATAAAGGGAATTTTGTAGACTATTTGAGTCCAAATGCGACGTATCTTGAGGCTTACAAAGACGGGAAAAATATTTATAAGCCTGTACTTTCAAAAGGTGAAAATCCGTATTTTACAGGCATGGTGCAAAAAGAAGTGTTTGACAACTTGAAAACAGGTCAGAGTGTGGCATTGGTGATACTTAACAGTGTTGCATTTTTGCCTCCGGAAAAGTTGCAACATGTCATGGCAGATGATAATTTGTATAAAAAAGAGCCGCTTTTATTTTTAGTTTTTTCTTATTTGAGAAAACAGACGATTGATGAAATGCTCAAAACCCTTGCGTTGACTAATGTTTCGCAAAAAGGAAATTGGACTGTAGTCCAATTCACAAAACTTAATAAATAGTGCTAATACTAGCAATTTTTATTATGTTTAAGACTATATATATATAGAAGGTTCATAGTTGTAGGTATGAAAAATGATCAGTAAAGTAGAAAATAACAATTTAAGACAAGGTTACACCGGAATTAGACAGAGTGCGAAGAGACAGCAAAATCCGACAAGTCAGCCGAATTTTACAGGTGCTACAAGTGATTTGGAGAAATTAATACGTGAAAGTGTACCAAATCGTAAGGCTCTTGATTTGATGAAAAAATGGGAGTATCTAAAAGGTGAAATGGGTGGTATTTTAATTACTGCATTGGGAACAGGTTTGGTTGCTCCGATTTTTATCGGCTACAACCCGTTTGTAAAACCGCCTAAAAATGCTACTCCGGAAGAAAAGAAAGAAAACGAAAATACAAAATTATATACAGCAATGAGGCAGCCTATTTCAGCTGTTCTTGCAATTATTTTCCAAGCAAGTGTTCAAAAATATATTGATAAAGGCTTGGATTCTGTTGTGAATGATCCAAAAGTTGCATCAAAAGGGTTCTTGCATTATGACCAACAAGAATTGAATACTAAAACATATATTCAATCAAATGTAAGAAAGGCAATGAAAGAAGAAGGAAAGTCTAAACCTTCTTGGATTAAAGCACTGTTTAGCAGTGATGCCAGAGCCGCAAGAAAGGCTTATAAAGATGATTTTGATAGTAGAGTTAAGGCAATTCAAGATTCTCAGTTAGAAAAAGTTGCTCAAAAATTCCAAGAAACAGGAAAAATTAATATTGGAGAAAGACATCTTGATTTTAAATCAACTGCTGATTTGGTAAACAAACAAATTGATGCATATATTAAAGATGCGAAAGATCTTCAAAAAACAGAAGAAGGTATTGCCTTCTATCTTGATAGAGCAGAAGTTTTAGTCAATAATGAACAAAAATTGAATAAAATGTTCTCTGGAATTTCAAAGGAAAATGTAACAGCAGAGGTTCAAAAGTTATTGACAAACGAAGATGATCCTAAGATAAAAGAACTTCTTCAAGAAATACTAGATAGACCAGAAGAAATAAGGTATAGTAGAACGCAAAGGACTTTGCAACGAATTGCTTGTATCAAAAAAATGTGTAAAGATGTCGGTGATGGGAAGTTTACAAGAGACAATTATAGAGAAGCATTGTCAAACAGAAACAAAGTTTTGACTGACAGAATAGTTGAACTTATGGCTGCTAAAATTCATGATCCTGAACATGCAACATCAGAAAGTATAACATCTGCTATTCAAAAAATGATAAAACAATGTAGCTTTGAAGATGTTGATGGAGTTGCAAGATCTGTATTATGTAATACAGACACATTTGGAAAAGATAAAGCAGAATTGACAAAGAAAATTTACAAAGATATTGCAACAGGTTACAAAAATTTGGTAGAAAACAGTTATAAAGGTTTTAACCAATTAACCAAAATTGCAGTTGGCGTATTTATCACATTGCCAATTACTTGTACCGCATTGAACTGGGTATATCCAAGATTTATGGATTTATTCTTCCCAGAACTTTCGGGAGCAAAAGAGGCTAAAAAGCCTGAACAAAATAATAAGGTTGGAGGTGACAAATAATGGGAGGACTTCAATCAGTAGGGAATGTTTTCAAAACTGGGATAGCAAAAGCTTCAAACGGTACATCATGGGTTGGTAGAAAATTTAATGAAATTCCTGAAACAGCCTTAGCAGTTGGTACAGTTTCGTCAATTATTTTGAAAGATGGTATTGGTTGCGCAATGTATGTTACTCAAAGTTTAAACAACGATAAAATTCCTGAAAAGAAAAGAAAATTCGTTGCCGCATTAGACTTAACAAACGGTGTTTTGATGATTGGTGCTCAGATTGCAATGTTCTTTGCAATGAGAAAATACTCCGGTCCGATGTTTAAAGCATTGTTCAAAAAATCATTTAATCCACAAACAAGAGCAAATATTATTTCAAAAATCCGTATGGAACAGATGGAAAAAAATGGAAAAACATCTGCAAAACAGGTGTTTAACCGTGCTTTTGATAAAGTTGAAGATGAAGGAGCAGGCTTGTTCAAGTTTGTTTTGGATATCGCAGCTGCAACAATTCTTGGTAAACGTGTAATTGTTCCATTGGTAGCAACTCCGTTGGCTAAAAAAGTTGAAAAGAAAATGGAAAAACACCACGGTGCCGATGATGTAAAACATCATGATGAAGCTCACAAAGCTGACGAAAACAAAGAAGTAGCAAAAGCAGAAAAAGCTGAAAAAGCAGAAGCTAAGCCGGGTGAAGTTGCTGGAGCAAAACTTGATGTTGTAAGTACAGGTAACAATTCAACAAACTTGTTAGATATAGCAAAAGCAGGACAAAATAAATAATTTGCTAGTGTTCCGATTAGTGTCGGAGTGAGTGATTTAGTTATTTTGAAATTTGATAGAAAGTTGCAATTTTCGGAAATAACTAAATTGAAACTGTCACTCCGGACTACAATCCGGAGTCTCTTCTATTTGATGCGAAATCCTGAATAGCATAAAAGTTTATAAAAAAACAACCAACTCATAAAGGGTTGGCTGTTTTTTTATATTCTATAAATCTAAAATCCTAGAATGGTTTTGTTTGGTTCAATTTTAATCTCAAATCTCTAAATCTTGAAATGTCTTCTTGAGTTCTGCCTGATTCTTGGAATACAGCTTGAGTAGACGGGTGAACCATCAAAACGTAATCCATGTGGATTTCAAGAAAGTTGTATTTTCTTGGAGATTGGTTTGAGTTACGAGGATATATTTCTGCGTTTGTTACTGCCAAAAATCTTCTCTCTCTGTCGTTCAATAAGTCTGTCAATTCTCTATTTGTGTTTGTGTATTTTGAAACGTGAACAATCCCTTTAATATCGTGATCTGCTGTTAAAATACTTACTTCTATTGGAACTGTATCAATATTTTTTGCCATTTTTTCTTCCTCGTTATCAAATCCTATTTTTATATATTACTATATTTTTTTGAAATTGTCTATTTGTTAAATTTTGTCAATACTACCTTTTGTTCTGCCGCCATAAGCTTCGTGGACATCAACAACTGAAATAAAAGCAGATGGGTCAATGTTTTTGATTATTTCTTTCATTTTCGCCATTTCAAGTCTTGAAACTACACAGTAAATAATTGTTTTTTCTGCTCCAGAATATGCTCCGACACCTTTCAAGTATGTTACACCAAGGTCTAATTTTTCAAGAAGTTCATCTCCGATTTCGTGGGCTTTGTCGCTAATTACTCGGATTGATTTTGCAGAGTTTAAACCTTCCAAAACAATATCTATAACTCGGAATGCTATGAAGTATGTCAAAACCGCATACATAGCTCTGTTCCAGCCAAAAACAAGTCCAGATGCGCCATAAATGAACACATTGAATGTCATAATCCATTCGCCGACTGAAAAACCAAATCTTTTTGATAAAACAAGTGACATAATTTCGGTACCGTCAAGAGAGCCTTCGTTTTTCAAAACAAGCCCAACACCTGTACCTAAAACAATTCCGCCAAACACTGTGGAAAGAAGCAAATCGTGGCTTACTGGGTGATTGTACATTGAAAACATGTTCAAAAATAATGACAACATGCCGATTGCATAAAATGTTTGGATAACAAATTTTTTGCCGATTTTGCTGAACGCAAGCAAAAAGAACGGAATGTTAATAACGAAAATCAACAAACCTAGGTTTAGTTTGGTTAAATAGCTCAAAATGATTGATATACCGACAATTCCACCATCAATAATGTTATTCGGAACAAGAAAAACTTCCAAAGCAAAAGCGGCAATAAACGGTCCAAGTGTTAGGAAAAACATTTTTCTCAATATTGCCCAAAATATTTCTTTTTTTGTAAGTTTTTTCTCCGGCATACTACACCTTGTCTTCCTTTCCGGTTCTTTTTATTGTCATAAAGTTGTTGATTTTGAAAATTGTTTTATTTTCTTCTTCAATTTTTTCTTTGTAGCCCAAAATCGTTTCCAAATCAGATTTTAGGGAGATTAAATCATCATATTTTTTCAAAGAACCGTCAACTGCAACAGACACATCGCCTGTTTCTTCTGAAACTACAAGGCAAGCTGCGTCGCTGGTTTCGGTCATTCCGATTGCTGCTCTGTGGCGTGTTCCGTACTTCCAGCTAAGTTTTGGATCTTCCGTCAACGGTAACAAAACGCCTGCTGATATGATTTTGTCGCCATTGATTACGACAGCTCCATCGTGTAGCGGAGTGTTTGGGTGGAAAATCGTCAAAATAAGTTCTGTTGATAAGTCGGCGTTAAGTTTTGTCCCAACATCGCTGTATGTGTTTCTCAAATCGCTTTGGAATACGATAAGTGCTCCTGTGTGTGATTTTGAGAGGTATTTTACGCTTTCGATTAATTCTTTTACAACATCGATTTTCCTATCAACTTGTTTTTGGTTTGAATTGAAAATTTTAGTTACAAAATCAACTTGTCCCAAAAAGCCTAAAAATTTTCTCAACTCAGGTTGGAAAATAACGATTAAACTTAATGATACAAGAGTCACAACAGATTTTAAAAACATTCCGACAATTTTTAAGTCAACTCGCATTAATATTTCGCTTAAAACCCAAGCGAAAACAAGGATTAATAAACCTTTTACGAATTTTTCTGACGACGTATTTTTGATGAATTTTTTGTATAAAAATAATAGCAATGCGGCAATAAAAAGTATTTGGAGGAAATCTGACCAATTAAAAGACAACTCCAAACTGCCAATATATTTTAAAATGTACATCAAAAAGTCGTTTATCATTTTTTCAACCTATCTGGAATTACATCGTGTTCTATCAAATCTTTTAAGCTTTCACGCTTTATAATAATGTCGTCGTGACCGTCGTTTACAAGTACCATTGCAGGTTTTTGTACCCTGTTGTAATTTGAACTCATTGAATAGTTGTAGGCACCTGTGTTATAAACGCAAAGAATGTCGCCTTCTTCAATTTCAGGTAACTTGATTTCTTTAATCAAAATGTCGCCGGATTCGCAAAAACGACCTGCAATCGTTACGGTGTTTGCAAGTTCATAATCCGGTTTGTTTGCGATTTGCGCAAAATATTCAGCCTGATACATTGAAGGTCTTGCATTGTCTGCCATTCCACCATCTACTGCAACATATTTTTTGCCTTTTGGTACTTGTTTTGAGCTACCAAGTGTGTAAAGAGTTACGCCTGCTGTGGAAATAATACTTCTTCCTGGTTCAATAAAAAGTGCCGGTGCGTCAATTTTGTATTTTTTAATACATTCGTAAAGCCTTTTTATAACGATTTCTGCGATTGTGAAAGTTGACGGAGGGCAGTCAGAATCTGTGTATTTTACCCCTAAACCGCCACCAATATTAATTTCGTCAAGTTTAAGATTGAATTTTTCGTCCAATCTTGCAAGTTCTTTTGTTAAAATCTCAATTTCGTCACCATAAATTGAGGTTTCAAAAATTTGTGAGCCGATGTGTGCGTGAAGTCCGTGTAATTTCAAATTTGTGTAATCATTTAGAATTAAATCAACTGCCTCATCAATTTGAGTCAAATCAAAGCCGAATTTTGAATCCAAGTGACCGGTTTGAATGTATTCATGCGTATGACATTCAATCCCTGGGGTAATTCTGAGTAAGATGTCAACGTTTTTTTCGTGCGATTTTGCAATTTCATTCAAAAGAGAAAGTTCAAAGAAATTATCTACGGAAATTCTTCCAACACCCAATTCAAGAGCGAGTGTTAATTCGTCAAAAGACTTGTTATTGCCATTGAATAGCACTTTTGACATATCAATTCCGGCTTTGTACACAGTGTAAATTTCACCTGCTGATACAACGTCAAATCCAAAACCTTCACTTGCAACAATTGCTGATGTAGCCATAGAACACAAAGCTTTTGAGGCATACATCATATTAACTTTTGGGTAGCCTTTGAAAGCTTCTTTGTAGTCTTTGCAAATTCTACGAAGCGTAAACTCGTCCAATACATATAGCGGAGTGCCGTGTTTTTCTGCAAGTTCAACTAAATTGCACCCTCCAATTTCTAAAATTCCGTCGGGGTTAATTTTGGTCGTAAGTGGTTTTAAAGATTGGTTTGTGCTGTTCATCGATGCTCCTAACTTCTTTTGTTCTAAGGATAACACAATTTTCAAAAAATTAAAATAGTAGAAATAAAGGAATTTTTAAAATTTTCTAAATAAATTAATCTTTTGTGAACACCCACCACCCTTTTCTCTTTGCTGATGGTTGAAATTTTGGCTGAGCTGTTGTAATTTGTTGAGAGCCTTGTTTGATTGGCGAATGTTGTGAAAATACACTTGTTGACAATGTATTTATGTATTTGTTGTTTAAATGTGCATAATCAAACAGGATTACACCTTTTGCGTTAAGCTTTCTAGCCTCGTGAATTTGTCGGATTAAATCCTCGTCAGAGCCGCCCATAAATGTTACGAACAAGCCGGCATAAAAGTCTGTGTTAGCAGATTTCGCCTTGATTACGTCAGTCATCATTTTGTTTGCTGTTTTAGAATCACAAGTTAGGAAAAGAGGTGTAAATCCGTCTAAATATCCACGTGTAGACCAAGTTTTCCAGTCTTGCTGTTTGTTTGTAAGTGCTGCAAGTCTGTCTGGGAAAATTACGGCGCTGATATAGGTGTTTGTTTGTCTGCCTAAAAGTCCGATTTTTTTCACCATATCAGAAACTTTTTCTCGTCTGTAATTGCACCAGTCAAGCCATAATGAATCGGCTTTTGTGATATTTGCAGGGTCAACGCCATAGATTGATTTGAAATCGTTTCTTGCATAATCGGTGTATCCCCAGCTTGTAGCCTCATTTGCGGAAACACTGTTTGGATATCTGATGTAATCAATATTAATTCCGTCCGGTTTATATGTTGAAATTATTTCAGATGCAAGTTTTACCAAAAAGTCTTGTACATAAGGGTTTGCAGGATCTAAGAAATAACCGTTATGCTCAGATGTTGATTTTGATGGATCAACTGAATTTATATCCTTTTTCATTTTGTTGCCCCAAGACGGGTTCATTGCCAAAATGCTTTGTGGATAGTCTTTTGGGTTTTGGACACCTGCGTAGAAGGTTTCAAACCAAGTGTGAACTTTCATATTGCGTCTGTGTGCTTCCCTTATCCAAATTGCGAGTGGATCAAAGCCTTGAAATTGCTCATTTTGTGGAGTAAATCCGTATGCTTCCATTGTTGCGCTTGGGAAAATCGTTTTTCCGTGGTAATAAGTTTCCAAGAATATATTATCAATCCCAGCATTTTTAAGTCTGTTTAGTGTTGCAATAATTTCTGTTTCAGATTTTTCTGTCGGTCTCAACCAAATTCCTTTGAGTTCGTTTGCTTTGTATGGCAATACGCTTTTTAATGCATCGTTTGATGCTTCGATTGCGAGTTGAGAGTATCTTTGAACTTCTTCCGGATTTCGTCTTGCTTTGCGCACGTAGTCTTTGGCATCATTTATGTAGCTGTATGGAACTTTCCAGTTGTAATCAGGACTGATAGTTCTGTAATATTCTAACATTTGCTCAGCTTCCGCAACTTTTTTTTGTGATTCAAAAATATAGCTTTCTGAAGTTGTGTAAGTGTAGACAAGGTTTGCATCTCTGTCAATGTAGATTTTTGTTCCAACTTTAATGCTTGAATTTATCCAGTTTTTTGCTTTGCCGTGACCGCTGATTACAATACCGTTTGCGGGAATAAATGAGTCTGCTCCGGAGAGTTCTGTGACTGTGTTGTCTTCAACAACTGCTTCTGCACCAAACTCGTTTGTATTAGTTCTAATTCCATAGTTTGGAGTGTAGATGACGAGCTGATTTACCCCTCTTGCCCCAGGAAGATAGCCTCCAACTTTGTTTGTGGCAGCTGTCGGATCGATGGCATTAATCCAGTTTTTTGTATAACTGAAAACAACTTCCCCTTTTGCAGGTTGGTAAGGCTTAAACACAGGTGCAAGCTCTTCTTCCGGAATAATAATTTCTGAATTATCCAAATTTATTGAAGAAGTATCATCAACTTTTTCTTGAACCTCTTGGTTTATATTGTTTTTATGTCTTGCTGTTAAAATCGGGTAAACGTCGTCAGCTGTTGCAATTTGTGCCGTTATAAACATAGCCAAAATTGAAATTATTATATTCTTTTTGTTAAGCATCTTTCTTACTCCCCACCAATAACTGAATTTGCCTCGAAATCAGTTTCATTAAGTGATTGTATTTTTCTTTGAAGCATGTAATCGGGCTTCATATTATATGATAACTCGTAAAACTTTTTTGCGTTAGTGATATCTGCAATTTTTTCATAAGTAATTGCAAGTCGCATATAAAGTTCATATTTGTTTGAAAATCCGCCTTCATTTGCAATCTTGTAATGAGCGATTGCATGGGCGTACTCGTGTCTTTTGTAATAATATTCTCCAAAATAGAAGTTCAAAATCGGATCTTTTGCTCTGATATTTGAGGCTTTGCAGAAACATTCTTTTGCAAGTTTTGAATTGTCTGTTTCGTCGTAAATCCTTCCCAATTGTATGTAAGGCAATATCATATCGCCATTTACCATTGTCAGAGTGTAGTATTTGCTCATCGCATCTTGAAGATATTTCTCTTTTTGCGTATTTTCAGAAGAATGAATAAACATTTCAAATGATTTATCTGCCTCGTCTTTTATTTGTTTGTAATTCATTTTGGGGTAAACTGCAGAATCGTATTCGAAATTTTCGCCCAAAACCGGCAAAGATATCGATAAAATCGTCATAATTACAACTATCTTTTTTAGTAAACTCATTCTTCTCCCTAATTCTGTATAAAAATTGGATTGCTACGGCTCAGGAGAGCCACACATCTTAGAATTATTATATAACAAACAAAAAATCGATAAAACCTGTGTGGGGTTAGAATTTATTAATTTCGTCATTCTGAAAGTTTAGAATATTAGTATGAGCGTTTAGCGAAATACATAATATTCTTGCTATTCAGAATCTAATATAAACCTAATAGACTCCGATCTGGAGTCTGTTTTGTTGAGTAATAGATTCTTAAAACATAAGAAAACTCCCGTCTGAGTGGGACGGGAGAAATAGGAATTGAAAACTGCTTTTCAGCAGCTTTCTGTATGAAAAATTTTGTAAAAGTGCGATTAATATTTTTTGCATTAACTGGATTACTTGCTTACATCGTAGGCGAGTAAACGAGCCGTACGAGGTAGGATACCCTTGTGGTACGCTGTCGCACAGAATGACGGTTGATAGCAACTATTTTCGTGTAGGCAACTTGCCTGTAACTGTCACTCCGGACTCCGATCCGGAGTCTGTTTTGTTAGGTATTAGATTCTGAATAGCAAGAAAAATTATTCTTCGCTAACCGCTTAGAATATTTTTCTAAGCTTTCAGAATGACGACTAACGTAATTGCTATTCTCGCTCTGTCAACCCCTCTCCCGAATTTGTAACACTCACTAATCGTTCGTGAACAACTTCGACCTCCACCATAGGGGAGGTGAGTTTTTCTAATCCTCTCCCCTAGGGGGAGAGCTAGAGAGAGGGGTCAAACTATTATTTCACCTTCGCCTCCAATCTGTCTAAGCGAGCTTTTAGTTCTTTATTTTCCTTTTCAATAGCTGTAATACGTTTTTCTTGTGCTTGATATTTAGCGTCAAGTTCTTTTATCGCATTAATCACCGCATAGAACATATCTTCCATACGGATTGTCAAAAATCCATCTGCACCTTTTTTAACTGCATTTGGAAATACCTTTTGCAAATCCTGAGCGATTACGCCGACATGCGGAGTTTTGGTTGTATCTTTTTTGTATGTGTAATTAAAGATTTTTAGTTGGCGAATTTTGTCGAGTCCTGATATGTTTTCTTTGCCAACATACTTCAATCGGCGGTCAGATGAAGTTGGAGCCCAATATTGATCAGGCCACCCAACTGTAAATTTGCCACCCCCATACCATTTTACTTGGTCGTTTGCTATTTCACCGTTTTTATTTCCCAAAACACCTATTGGTTCTACTTCATTGTTGTCATCTCCAC
>ERZ1034925.447-NODE-447-length-18251-cov-8.990987_pt1 | contig 18251 bp, 16 predicted proteins | sample MGYA00520687_ERZ1034925 | MGnify/ENA primary metagenome ERZ1034925 (study PRJEB33766, sample SAMN09781758) | gut metagenome | biome: gut microbiome | host: Homo sapiens | place: Madagascar | study: EMG produced TPA metagenomics assembly of the PRJNA485056 data set... | reverse complement strand
CAATAAAAACAGGGTTGATTGTTTTCATTTGAGCAAAGATAAAGAAATTTTAGGTGCCAAAGGTGCTATGGGTTCTAAAGAAACCTTGATGGAAACAATAGCCGGTATTTTAGATAAAATCAAAAGAGGAACCGGTATTTAGTTTGGATTGATTGTTGTAATTGTTAAGTAAATTTACAAAAATCTTTACAAATTTTTAAAATTTTGTTACAATGTGGACATCGTTAATAGAATAGTGTCTTATGACAATGGAGTAAAAATGACATCAAGTGAGTTAGATTTTGAAGAACTATTGAAACAATATGATTACAAGTTTCAAAAAGGTGATTTAGTTAAAGGCATCGTATGTGGTTATGACAGTCAAGGTGTGATGGTTGATATCGGCGCAAAAACAATTGCAGTCGTTCCTACACGTGAAGCAGTTGACAAAGACGAAAATATTGAAAAGAAATTCGAAAAAGGCAAAGAATACGAATTTTTGATTATAAGAGAAGAAGATGAAGACGGCAAATTCTTGTTGTCTAAGAAAAAAGTTGACCTTGCTTACGCTTGGAAAGAACTTGAAAAAGCAAAAGAAGCTGACGAAACAATTCTTGGTACAATTGCCGGAGTTGTTAAAGGTGGCGTACTTGTTGAAGTTTCAGGCGTGAGAGGTTTCGTTCCTTCTTCTCAATTAAGAGTTAAAGAAAATGAGTTGACTGTTGGAGAAAAATTGGAAGTTAAAATCTTGACTTTGGATCCTCAGCAAAACAACTTCATTCTTTCAAATAAAAAAGTTTACGATGATAGCGCTGTTGAGGCTAGAAAAAATGTATTCTCTCAAATTGAGGCTGGTCAAATCGTCAAAGGTGACGTTGTTAGAATTACTGACTTCGGTGCATTCGTTGATTTGGGCGGAATTGATGGCTTGTTGCCACTTTCTCAATTGTCTTGGAGATGGATTGATCACCCAACAGATATTTTGAACGTTGGCGACAAAATTGATGTTGAAGTTATCGCAGTTGACCATGACAAACAACGTGTATCATTGAGTTTGAAAAACCTTGAACCTGATCCATGGGTTGAGGCAGAAAAAAATATTAAAGAAGGCGATAAAGTTGAGGGCACAATCACAAGAATTAAACACTTTGGAGCATTTGTAGAAGTGTTCCCTGGGGTTGAAGCATTGTTGCCACACGCAGAAGTTGTTGAGTTGCAAAACCAAAAAGATTGCATCTTGCAAGCTGGAGATAAAATTGATACTTATATCTTGAAATTCAATCCGGCTGACAAACGTATCGCTTTGACAATCAATCCAGATAAAGTTTCTTCAGAAGAAGAATAAAAAAGACTTCAAATTAAATCTTTTTTCATAAATCAAGCGGAGGCGAAAGCCTCCTTTTTTTTATTCGTTTATGTGGTGATTTGATTTCATAATCTCTCATTTATCTGAATGAAATTTCCTTTTTTCTTTCCTCTAAACGTATGATTTTATGGGATTTTTTATATAAATTTTTAGATTTGTACCGTATAATTTACATATAATATTGACTTTATAAAAAACTCCATTATAAATAAATCAGGTAGAATAAGGAGAGTAACTTTATGGGCATGGCAGCTTCACAGGCAAGATATCTAGGCTTGACCGCAAGAAAGACAAACGTTGAATACGAAGGACAACAAATTAACCAAGCAAGAACCGCTTTGGCAAACCAGAGTGCAAATACGTTTAATGAACTTTTGGCACTTGAAGTTCCAACAGCCCCGAGTACTCAGGATTACACAACTTTGCAGTATTCTTATCAAGATGGTACAAATACTGAAACGATTTCTGATATGTCAGAATTGGTAAACGATCCAGATGGTTACAACTACACGATTTCTCACTATCACTATTCTGATGTGTTTACAGGAATTATGTCTAAAAAGACTAATCCACAAGTTAGTTTTGAAACTAAGGCTGAAAAAAGTCTTGTGCCAAAAGATAATGTAACTTATGACGAAGGAACAACAACTTATACAGTGAACGGGCAACCGGTTGCAAAATATGATGCGTCTGTTCAAGAGCAAAAAGATGCTTATGCTAAGATTGTTGCCGACTATCCAAGTTTTGCAAGTGTTGATGTTAATAGTGTTTACACATACACAGACACTGATGGCAAATTGGCGTTTACAACTCTTACAGATTTGAATAAGGCAGTTGCGGGAACTGCAGATTTAGGTGCATATAAAATTAACGATAATGTGCCGGCTTATGTTGGAAACAATGAGGTTCACCCTTATGATTCAACTAATTCTGAGCAAAAAACTGCATTAGAGCAAATTAAAAAACAATTCCCAGCAGAAAGTATTTCATCTTCTGATAATATTTATACTTGGACATCAGGTGGAAAAACTTATTTTGCAACGTTAGAAGATTTGCAAGCAACTGCACAAAGCGCTCCAGATCCTTCAAAACCAACTGAAAACCAAAATAAGTTGACTATGTTTAATGCCGAAAATGTTTCAACAAAAATTGAACAACAACAAAGAGCATTTGTTCAGCTTGATGATACCGGTCGTCCGCAAAGTATCAGATATGAAGATACGACAGCGACATATACGTTGAAAACAGAGACTACAACTGATGAAAACGCTTATAATGATGCAATGAACCAGTATAACTATGATATGCAGGTTTACGAAAAGAAAATTGCGGATATTAACGCTAAAACTGAAAAAATTCAAGAACAAGATAGAACTCTTGAATTGCGCTTGAGGCAACTTGATACAGAGCAAGAGGCTTTGCAAACCGAGATGGAATCAGTTAAGAAGGTTATTGATAAGAATATTGAATCTACTTACAAAACATTTGAATAATTAGAGGTTTAGATGAGTTACAAGAATGACAGTTATTTAGTAATAGCAAATAAATTTGGATCAGCGAGTGGCGATGCAAAAGCCCAGTTGTGGGAAACTTACGATCAGCTTAGAGATTTGACGGTTTCCGGAAACGGCTTAGGCTCCGGTTTTGGTGCAACAGGCGGCTTTTTGTATAATATTGCAAGTTTGCTTGCTCCATCTTCTTTTGCAACTGTTTTTGGCGCATCTCAGACAATGAATGTTCCGGGGACTTCGTATTCGTCATCATTTAATGGTGGTTCGTCTTTTGGATTGGATTCTTTGTATAACTATTCAGGATTTCCGTCAGGTGCAGCCCCTGTATCTTGGGGATTGGACGGATATGCAACAGGTGGCGCTTCATCAATCGTAAGTGGTTGGGGAACTGATTCCGGTGTTGCAACAGGTTATGCATCAGGTGTTGGCGGAATTGCAGACGTTGCAAGTGCTGCAGCTTATGGACTTGGTGCTGCAAATGGATACGGATTTTCAATGAAAAACTTGGTAATGCCGGTTGCTGGTATAATTTCAGGTTGGGGCGGAATTATGCAGGCTGCAGCTCCTTATTTGGGTGAATACGGACTTCCGGCTCTTGTTATGGGTAATTTGATGCAAGGAACTTCTTCTGCTGCATTGGCGGCTTACCAAAACGTAACCGGAAATATTACTGCAAACGCTGATACAATTCTTTCCCAAAAGGTTAGGAACATTGAAACTGTTTGTAAAATGCTTGATACACAAGGTGATGTTGTCAAGAAGATGTTGAAAGATTCTATCGAAGGCGACAGTAAAGCAGTTCAAAACATGTAAATTTTATTTACATGTTTTTTGTATTTGTTAAAGATTAAGAAAAGTTTTTCCGTAATAGAAAAAGTGAATGGAATACTATAGACTGAAAAGGTTAAGACATGTTAAGCAAATATTCCAAATCATGGCAATATTTAGCTCCACATTGTTTTAATATACATGTAGGTCTAAAGTGCAAGGAGAAAAATGCTTCGAGATACTTTAGAAATGAATATAAAAAGATTAGTCGATTTCTTGATATATTCAAAAAACTTTCTAATAAGAAAGAATCCTATAAAGACAATGTCAAATTCTTTCGTTGAAGGGATAAAAGACTTCCTGACAATGAACAAGAAACGCAAGATGGCTCAGTATAGGTTAAACTATCACCGTCATCAGTTTCAGAAAATGGAACAGTTGATTGCAGAAAACAATCAGCACACGTTTCTGAGAGGCAGTCACCTCAACGAAACAAGATAAAGGAAGACAAAAATGGGATTACTCACATCACAAATCAGATTAATGTATCTCCAACAGCAACGTCTTGACTTGGAATACAAGATCCAGTTGATAACCCAATCCAAAATGGGGTTGTCGCAATCTGTAAGTGATTTGATGCAGGTTGGCAATGACTATGATCCTGAATCCCCTGTTACCAAACAGTTGCAGCAGCGGCAGGCAAAATTGAAGGTTCTTGAGCAGAAACTTGATATGCAAATGCAAGAATATCAAAACAGGCTCCACATGATTGATACAGAATATGATTCTTGTAAGCAGATGATGGAGAAAAATATTAAAAGTTCATTCTCTTATGGATAATGACTGAAAATAAACAAGTTTGTAATAGCGTCGTGTTTGATGAATTTTTCTAACACGACGCTGTTTTAATGTTGAAATATGTTAGAAAATATGTTATACTAATCAAGTATACATAAAAAGAAAGGGCAAAATATGAAGAGATTTGAGAAGTCGTTAGAGTTGTTAAAAAATAATGAGGCTCTAATTGGCGGGTGGAGCGGCACGGTCCTCGGGGGGGGGCAAGCGCGTAGCTTTTACCCTTGCTGAAGTCCTAATAACATTGGGCATCATCGGTGTTGTAGCGGCAATAACCTTACCGACATTAATTAAGAATTACCAAAAACAGGTTTGGGTTAATCAATTAAAAAAAGAAGTAAGTGTTTTACAAAATGCAGTAAGGACTATAATCGCAACAGAAGGAGTTGAAAACCTTTTTGATACAAGTTTTGTAAGATCAAAACCTTCTGGAGAGTATACCTGTTTTCAATATTCGCCAGATAAATTAAATTTAAAAATTACAGGAAAAAAAACTCATAATTATGGTTACGCATCTACAATAGGTGGTACTTTCCGTTATTTGGCAGATGGTGCTAGTTTTGATGTAGATTTTGCAGATGCTGGGTGGTTTTGTTTTAGGCCTGAAAGTCAATTAACTGTTACCTTTTTTGTAGATGTTAATGGAGATAAAGGTCCTAATAAATCAAATAGAGACCAATTTACTTTTAAACTTGACAAGTATGGACAAATTGTACCATCAGCAGATTTAGATGTTAGTATTGATGATGAAACTGTTGCAGAGTTAAATAATGCATGTAAAGAAGATCCAAATGCTTGTCAAGCAATTTTCGGAACTACCAATATTACAAAAGATTATATTAATAAATGGTTATTAGATAGTATAGTTTCAGAATGTTCTGATAATGATATGGCAGAGTTTGCTTGTCTAGATTTAATAATTAGTGACGGTTGGAAGATGAATTATTAAAATAAATTTATTAGATTCTTCGCTAATCGCTCAGAATGACGACCAAAGTAGTGGCTATTTTGGAAAAACAACTATCCCAGTAAATGTCACTCAGGACTAAGATCCGGAGTTTTTATAAAAGAATGACGAGAATAGCTGCTATTCACGTCATTGCGAGCGATTAGCGAAGCAATCCAGAAATTAATTAGTAATTTGCCCCAGACGGCATAAATTAATGATGAATTGCACCAGAATAGTAAGAACTCTAATCTACTGAGAAAATCTCTCTAATATCGTCCATTGTAAGCGATTTTACAATGTTTCTGTCGACCGAAATTACGCTATCAACAAGATTTCGTTTAACTGTTTTAAGCTTTTGGATTTTCTCTTCAACAGTATTTTTCGTAATAAGTCTATATACAAACACTTTTTTAGTTTGTCCGATTCGGTAAGCACGGTCTGTTGCCTGATCTTCAACGGCAGGGTTCCACCACGGGTCGTAATGTATTACGTAGTCTGCACCTGTAAGGTTCAAGCCTGTTCCGCCGGCTTTCAAGCTAATCAAGAAAATCGGAATATGCGGATTTGAATTAAATCTTTCGACAGCGCCTTGACGATCTTTCGTTTTACCTGTCAAGTATTCGTAAGGTATGCCTTCACGTTCCAACCAACCCTTTACAATGTCAAGCATATTGACAAATTGGCTGAATAGCAGAATTCTGTGTCCTTCATCAATAATTTCTTCAAGCATTGATTTCAGTTTTTCAAATTTGCCTGATTTCATAATGTGTTTAACATTTTCTTTGTCGTAAAGCCTTGGGTGGCAGCAGATTTGACGCAATCTCAAAAGTGCTGAGAAGATAGACAAACGACTTTTTTCAAGTCCATTTTGTTCGATTGATTTGAACAATTCTTCTTTCGTGCTGTCAAGAACTTGCAAGTAGAAATCTCTTTGTTCGTCTGTAAGTTCGCAGTACGCAATGTTTTCCACTTTATCCGGCAAGTCTTTTGCAACATCTCGTTTCATACGGCGCAAAATAAACGGATAAATCTGCAATTTCAAGCGTTTTTCAACTGTTTTGTCCTGACGTTCCATAATCGGATTTACGTAGCGAGAATTGAATTCTGCCATGCTGAACAAGAACCCTGGCATCAAGAAGTCAAATACAGACCACAATTCTTCAAGTTTATTTTCTATAGGAGTACCTGAAAGTGCCAATTTGTGTGATGCTTGGAGTTTTTTGACCGCTTGAGCAGTTTGTGACATTGCGTTCTTGATGTTTTGAGATTCATCAAGAATAATATATCTGAAATTGTATTCTTTAAGTTTTGCGATATCTCGTCTAATCAGCGCGTAGCTTGTGATTACGACATCAAAGTTTGGGATTTCTTTGAAAAATTGCTTTCTATCAACTCCTGAAAGTTCCAAAGTTGTTAAAGTTGGAGCAAATTTTTGGATTTCAGATTTCCAGTTGAAAACAACGGTTGTCGGGCAAATTACAAGAACAGGCATTGGTCCGTCTTCTTCTTTCGCCTTTTGAACAACGGCAAGTGCTTGGAGAGTTTTTCCTAAGCCCATATCGTCCGCCAAAATTCCGTTCAAACCGTATTTATACATAAACCAAAGCCAACCAAAACCTTTGGATTGGTATTCTCTGAACTCTGCGTTAATACCTTCCGGTAATTTTAAATCCTCTGATGTTGAGAAATTTGACATCTGTTTCCAGAACGCTTCAAACTTGTCGCTCAAAACAAGCTCTACATTAAGGTTTTTAAGCTCGTTGATAAGCCCTGCACGGTAGGTTTTTACGATATATTTGTTGTCGTTGTTGCGGTAAACGTCAAACGAGTTGAACGCACGCATTATTGAATAAATATCTTGAGACGGATATTCAACAAAGCCCAAACTTCTTATGCGGCTGTATTTTTCGCCACTTTGAATTGTGTCATAAATCTCATCAAAGTTGATAATTTCTTCGCCGACTTGCCCGTATAAAAATATTTCAAAACTATCTTCAGACTCTTCTGAAAAGTCGATTTTTGCACAAAGTTTGAACGGATCGGCCATAAGTTTGAAGAAGTTCATATCGTCTTTTTCGACGAATTTCCAACCATCTCCGGCCTGTTTTATGTAGTAGTTGTAAAAATCGATTGCGTTTTCTTTTTCCAAAGCCAAATTGTTTGTCTGCATCGGAACAAAACGACAAGCCAAAAGCATTTGATAGGCTTCTTGTTCATGTTTAAGATTTCTCTTAATCCAGTAAACAAGATCTTCCCCAGGTTTTTTAATTGTTATATAAGGAGCTTTTTCAGCAGTAGTCTTGGAATACGGTACTACAACTCCGTCGTATTCAAATTCCAAAGATGCTTTCAATGACTGATCGTAGTCAATTCCCATTGTAACAATGTTTAGCGGTGGACGTTCCGTAAGCATTAATTGACTGATGTTGTCAGCAATTTCTACGTCCATAATTTCTTGTAACTTTGGCAATTCTTCGTAAATAAATTTTCCGCCATCAGCGTCTTTCAAGTCTGTGAAAGATGATTTCAAAATGTTTTGTGGCAAAGAATTCATCGCAATGTTTGTTGGGAAAATTATGTTTTTGTATCTTCCCCATTTTAAATGTCTTGAAAAATAGCGGACTTCCTCAAGCGGATAAACATCGTCCTTGTCCGGTCTTTTCCACTCCAATGACAAAAGAATAGTGCCTTGTGCGCCAGTGTTCACGTTTAGGACAAGTCGCCATTCCTCGTCCATAAATTTCAATCTTTCCTTGGTTTTTTCGTCCAAAACCTCGTCGGCTTTGGATAAAAGAGTAAACATCGGACCAAATTTGGTAATTGGAATGTCGTACCAGCCGGCTTTTTTGTCTTGTCTTGAAACTGTTAAAAGCTGTTGAAATATCGCAACTTCAACTTTTTGAGAGTTGTTTAATTCAAAGTCCGGGTTTTGTTTTTGCGCTTCAATCAAAGCTCTCAAAATCGGCTCAATTTGTCGAACAACTTTTCCGGTTTCTCTTGAGCGAACAAGAACTGAGAAAAAGTTTGCTTTTCTTTTTGAATTAAAGTGGAAAAGGTAACTGCCTTGCGGTTCTTCGGTTAGTGCGGTGTTTTCGTCAGGAAATTCAAATTCCATTCCGTATTTTGTTTCTAACCAATCTTCATAAGCGTGCTCATCAATCGCCTTTAATGCTACGGCAACTGCGTGTTTACACCATTCTTCTTTAAGCGGACAATTACATCTTGCCTCAACTTTGTTTTTCTTAAAAATAAGGTCAGTATTATAATGATCCTGAAAATTTCCTTTTACCTTAGCCATGTAAAAGTTTTTTTCGGGATACGAATCAAATACCATATCTTTGAGATGGTATTCATAACCTCTGCGCCAACTACCGGCACCTGCATGTTCTTTTATAAATTTGTAATTAAATTCCTGCTGTTTGGCACTCATTAATGAGTATCTCTTTCTTTTCCCTAAGGGTACAAACTTTCGGATATAGAATAAATCTATAAGCCCTTATGCTCACATTATACATGAATAAGAAAAAAAGGCAATAGATTTACAAAAATTTATGCTAAGAAATAGTAGTGGAAGAAATATGCAAACGCAATTCCAAATAATGCGCCCATAATAACTTCAAACGGCGTATGTCCAAGAAGTTCTTTCAATTTCCCACCAATTGCTTGAACATCGTGTTTGTAAAAATCGTCCATCATTCTGTTTAAGCAAGCTGCAGTTTTACCTGCTGCACGTCTAACTCCGGCTGCGTCATACATTGTGATTAGCGCAAATCCGATTGAGATTGCAAATACAATTGAATCAAAGCCTGAAATTATACCAACAGATGTTGCAAGTCCCATAACTCCCGCAGAGTGAGAACTTGGCATTCCGCCTGTTGTTGTAAAAATCTTAAAATTAACTTTTTTTGACTTAATTGTAAAAATAAAAAATTTGATTACTTGTGCAAAAAACGCAGCCAAAACTCCTGCTGAAAGTGCTTCGTATCCTGTATTTGCGATATTAATTGTCATTAAATCCTACTCTCTTTGTTTATGTGTAAAACCAGTATAACACAAGCATAAGGTTTGTAAAATGTTATATTGAAAGTTTTTTGGAAAATACTCTGGATTAAGTCGAGATTATTCCTTTACGCCACCTTGCAAAATGTCGGAGATAAAATATTTTTTACCCAATAAAAATACGCCGATGACTGGGATTGTGCATATTACGGAACAGGCTAAAAGTTCGCCCCATTGCGTAATTTCACGGAAACTACCCTTGTATATTGCAAGTCCGACTGGCAATGTTCGCATTCCCTCTGAGTTTGTAACAATTAATGGCCACATAAAGCTGTTCCAAGTACTTACAAATGTGAAAATCGCCAATGTCGCAACAGTTGGCAATGCAAGTGGTAATGCGATTTTGAAAAATGTTTGAAAAAGATTGCAACCGTCAATTTTGGCAGATTCTTCCAAATCCTTTGGTAAGCCCAAAAAGTATTGACGCATTAAGAAAATTCCAAACCCACCAAAAAGCGCAGGTAAAATCAATGCCTGATAAGTGTCTATAAGATGCATTTCACGCATTAAAAAGAACAGCGGAATAATATTGACCTGTGGCGGAATTAGCATTGTAATTAAAAACAGCAAAAATAATGTATTTCTGTGTTTAAAATTTAGCCTTGCAAATGCATATCCGGCAAGTGCCGCAAATATTACTTGTCCCACAGTTGCAATTGTTGCAACAACAAGGCTATTGAAAAAATACACGCTCATTGGAATTTCAGAAAAAACATTTTTGTAGTTGTCCAGAGTCATTTCTGGGTGAAAAATTCTGCTGGCATGAGCAAAAATCTCGTTATTGTCGGTAAAAGATAGATTTACCATTGCAAAAAACGGATAAAGCATGCTGATAGCGATAAGAATTAACGTTAAATATCCAAGAACAACTCTGAATTTCCTCATAGGTTTATTATATCACGAATTTTTGGTTATTTTAGATATATGTGCTATAATTGGCATGTTATGGAAGAGAAAAACTTGAAAATATCGATAGCGCATTTGTACCCGAAACTTCTTAATTTATATGGAGATTTAGGCAATATTATCACGCTTGTCAAACGTTGCGAGTGGCGTGGAATTTCTGTTGAGGTTGAACAAATTGACGTTGGCGACAAAATTAGCGAACATGATTTGTATTTTATTGGCGGAGGTCAGGATAAACAGCAACAAGATGTCGCAAGTGAACTTTACAGAAATAAAGATTTTTTGAACTCAGAACGTGATAGGGGCGCGGTTTTTCTTGGAATTTGCGGTGGTTATCAGCTTTTTGGACACTATTATCAGCCGTTTGATGGCGAAAAACTTTTGGGCATAAGCCTTATGGACGCTTATACAGTTGCCGGTAAAAAACGTTTTATCGGAAATGTTACTGTGGAAACAGATTTTCTGACTCCGAAAACTCTTGTTGGGTTTGAAAATCACAGCGGTTTGACGTATTTGCAAGGTGATACAAAACCACTTGGGAAAGTAATTGTCGGAAATGGCAACAACGGGGAAGATAAAACAGCCGGCGGTAGGTACAAAAATGTTTTTGGAACATACCTTCATGGGTCTTTGTTGCCGAAAAATCCTCATTTTGCAGACTATTTGATAGAACTTGCGCTTGAAAAACGTTATGGTGAAAAGATTAAATTATCGAAATTGGACGATAAAATTGAGATGATGACGCACGAGTCGTTGGTTGGGAAAGCTTATTAATGGAAAAGATTTTAGACTTATACAAAAAATGGTGCACAATTTCAGACAAAATCAGGTTTTTGCTTGTCGGAGGGTTCAATGCAGGTGTTTCTTATATAATATATGCAATTGCCATTTTTTTTATCGGACAAGAACATTACCAACTTTGCGTTGCGTTACAGTGGATAATTTCGTCAGTTTTTTCTTTCGTAAACCAAAAAATCTTTGTATTTTGTACAAAAGGTCATTGGGTTAAAGAGTACTGCAAATGTTGCACTACGTGGGTTGTAAGCTATTTGTGCAATGCATTAATCTTAGAGGCAATTGTGCGCTATGTTACAAAAAACGTTTATGTCGGACAGTTGGTTTCGATATTCTTGGCGTCTGTTGTAACCTATGTTTTGTTTAAGCATTTTGCCTTCAAACACCGTCCAAAAGCGGATTAATCGATATCAACAGGTTCTCTTAAAATCTTGTCGATAGCTTCTCTTGCAGTAAACACAAGGGCTTCCGGAACGTTTTCGATTGTCGTAAATTGTCTTAAAACATCGACAACACGCTTGAACGAACGTACAATATCACCTTCGCCCATATCGATTTGCTCAATTATTGTCTCCCATTCTGCGCCTTCGACCCACAACTCAATTAGCGATGAAAAATACGGATTAATATACATCGGAGCTTCAACCATATAGCGGTTTTGCACCTTTTCAACTTTGCGTCTGATGTTTCTGATTAGGTTCAAAGTTTTTCTGACAGGTTCAGAAATTGGCAAGAACGGAATATCAATCCTCAAATCTTCCGTCGTAATTGCGCAGATAACAGCTGCAAGTTGCGCTGGGGTAAGGTTTTCCAGTACATTTGAAAAAATGATTTGCGCAATGAAAAGCTCGTTTTCAGAACGGATTTGAGATGTCGTAATCCCTTGTGCTGTCGGATAATCATCTCTTAAATAGCCAAAATCTATCAAAACATTTCTGTGAGCAAGGAATTTGTTCCAGAAAATATCTCGTTGGCGCTCGATTTCTTTTTCAATCTTTTTAGAGCGAACGTTAAAACGTTCCAAAACTTCAATATTTTTCGAGTGCTTTTTGTAAAGTTTGCACGTGTCGCATTGGAAACTGTGCATTTCATCAAGCATAGCCTTTGTTTCCTGCCCAAACTGCTTGGCTTCCGGTGAAAGTGGTCTGTTTTTAGAGCGTTCTTGCTTGCAGATTTTTTTGTAAGTTTGACGATTTTGTACATAAATATGACGAATTTTGTCGTATTTCGCAATACTGTCATCGCTTAGTTTGTATGGACAAACAAATTCACGAGATTTAATTTCACCTTCGAGTTGTTTTTGTGCAAGCAACAACGGTTGCAATCTTGAGCCTGATGAAAAATATCCAAAACTTTTTAGGATAAGTTCTTTGGCTTCATCAAGACTAAATCTTTGTAGCAAGTTCAAAACCATTGAATAAGACGGTGAGAAGCGACTTTCAAGTGGGTTTGCGTCACTCAAAACAAGTTCCGCAACCTCCTCTGGTGTTTGGAATTGTGTCCCGACAATTGTGACATAGCCGACTTCGTCCATTCCTCTGCGTCCTGCTCGACCTGACATTTGCAAAAATTCACTTGCTGTAAGCATTCTGTGACCTGAATCTGTCCTTTTGCTTGTGGAGCTGATAACTGTTGAACGTGCCGGCATGTTTATTCCGGCAGCCAAAGTTTCTGTTGCAAAAACGACTTTTATCAAGCCTTTTTGGAATAATTTTTCAACAAGAATTTTCAAAGCCGGTAAAAGTCCGGCATGGTGTGATGCGACGCCACAAAGTAAATACTCAATATGCTTGTTGTTGTATAGGTGTGGGTTTTCGGCAATATATTCATCTACAAATTGTTTTATCTGCGCTCTTTCGCCTTTTGTAATTAAGTCTAAAGATGCACATTTTTCCATCTGTTCGTCGCATTTTCTGCGAGAAAAAGTGAAGTATATCGCAGGAAGCATATCGTTTTCTTGCAGATTGCGGATAATTTCTTTTACATAAGATTTTTTATTCTGTAATTTTCTGCCGTAAACACGTTTTTCAGGTTTGATTTTTTTGTTAAGTTGTCCGCTCGGAGTCAATAGTGGTAAAAGCTTTGTCGGTTGAGAACTGTCAAAATAGAAAAATCTTAAAGGTACAGGTCTAAAATCTGTGTCTACGAGTTCAGTTTTTGAATGAACCGTATTTATCCAGTCGGTAAGCTCTTGAGCGTTGGCAACTGTTGCGGAAAGAGCGATTATCTGAACATTTGTTGGGCAGTAAATTATACTTTCTTCCCAAACCGTTCCACGTTGTTCGTCATTCATATAGTGAACTTCATCAAGTACAACGTATTTTACGTCCTTCATATTGTCTGTAACAGAGCCAAAATTCGTGCCATAGAGCATATTGCGGAAAACTTCTGTTGTCATAACAACGATTTGTGCATTTCTGTTAATCGAAGTGTCGCCTGTTAAAAGCCCGACCTTTTCCTGACCGTACTTTGTGCCAAAATCGTAATATTTTTGGTTGGAAAGAGCTTTTAATGGAGTTGTGTAAAAAATCCTTGTTCCATTTTTTAAAGCATTGTTTATTGCGTGTTCTGCAATTACTGTTTTTCCGGCACCTGTCGGAGCGCACACAACGACGCTTTTGCCATCGTCAATAAATTCACAGGCTTGTTTTTGAAAATCATCTAACTCAAATGGAAACTCGTTCATAACTTCTCCAATACTCTAATTCTGTTTATATTATAGCATAGTTTTTTGAAGTTTTCTATAGTTTTTGTAGTATTTTATTTGAAATGCTCTTGTTGGGAAAATTATAATTGGGTATAAAAAAATAACACCCTAGAACGGGTGTCATTTTTATGAAAATTGATGAGTTGTTGCTTATTAATTTAGCTCATCTTGGGCTTGAAGCTGTTTCTTCTTATAGTTGTGCATAACCGCATCAACAAGAAGCTCATAAGATTTCATATTCTCGATATTCGGGAATTCTTCTTTGAGTTGTTCTCTGACCATTGCTTCCAGCCTGCGTTCGTCAGAACTTGATTTCAATTCGTCAACTCCGCTAATCATACTGATGTAATCAGAGCTATTTCTGTCACGGTTCATAAAATTCAACCAGCGCAACTTTGGACTGATTTGCTCATTCAAAGTTTTTACAATTTTTAAATTTTTTAAACGTTCCAACATGAGTTGACTCCTACCAATTTATTTTCTTTTTTTTGAATTACCTTCTTTACACTATTGTAAAGTATCCTGAATAAAAAAATTTACTTTTTTACAGAGATTGTTTACAATTCTTTATAATTTGCTGAAATCTGCAAGGTGTGTGTATTTTGATTTCAACAAAGTTAATAGTGCAAGTCTGTTTTCCTTAACATTTTCATCTTTGTCCATAACAAGTACGTCGTTAAAGAATTTTTCAACTGAAGGGTTAATTTCTTCTAATTGTTTCAAATACTTGTCATAGTCTACGTTTTCAGAAACTGTTTCTATTTGAGATAACAACATGCTCTCAGCTGGTTCTTTGAATAATGCTTTATTAACTGATTTTTTGCTATCTTCTTTTAGAATTCTCAAAACTCTGTTTGCACTTTCAAGCATAGCAGGTGAATTCAATTTAGAAACTGCTTCTACACGTTTGATGTAATCTGCCAAATCTGTAAGCGGATTTTTGTTAGCTGCACAAGCTTCCAAGACATTTTTCTGATATTTGTCAGATAAGAAGATGATTAATCTTTGGATAAAGAAATCATAAATTTCTTCTGTAACTTTTCCAGAAACTCTGTTTACGCAAGAGCCTGCGGCTTTTTTTACTTTGTCAACAAAACCTTCGCCGACTGTTGAAATCGGTAACAAAAGTAATGTTTCATTTACCAAAGTTGCCAAGTCGATTTTCAAGTCGTTTGCAAGGATTGTTCTGATAATCCCTAGTGCTGCACGACGGACGCCCAATGGATCTGATGAACCGGTTGGTTTTTTACCTTCTGCAAATACTGCGCAAATATTGTCAATCTTGTCAGCAATACCAACGATTTGACCTTCAAGAGTTTTTGCAATTTCGCCGTCTGCGTTTAGTGGGAAGTAGTGTTCCTTAATCCCTTCGCAAACATTTTCAGCTTCGCCTGACACTCTTGCATAGTCTGCTCCGATAAAGCCTTGAAGTTCTGTAAATTCAAATACCAATTTGGTTGCTAAGTCTGCTTTTGCCAAAAGAGCAGTTCTTTCAACTGTCGGGTTGTTGCCAACCATAAGTTTTGAAAGTTTAACAAGTCTTTGAGCCTTGTCGTACATTGTGCCCATACCTTTTTGGAATGTAATTCCCTTGATATCTTCAACGTAGTCAACAAGCGGCTTTTTGGTATCTTCATTAAAGAAGAATACGGCGTCATCAAGACGAGCTTTGATTACACGAACATTTCCGGCTGCAACATTTTCAAAGTTTTGACCCAAATAGTTTGTCATTGTAATAAATTTGTTTATTAATTTGCCATCTTTATACAATGCAAAATATCTTTGGTGAACAGCCATTACTGTAACAACCAATTCTTCCGGAAGTTTCAAATATTCTGTTGAAAATTCGCAAACTGCAGGAACTGGATATTCTGTAATAAATGTAACTTCTTCTAACAAGTCATCAGTGTAATATGGCTCTGCACCAAGTTTTGCGGCTTCTTCTTTTGCTCTTTCGATGATTAATTGTTTTCTTTCGTCTTGATTTACAATTACGTTGTGTTTACGAAGAATTTCGATATAATCATCAGGACTTGAGATAACAGCTTCTTTTTCGGCTGCAAATCTGTGTCCGCGAGTTACGTTAGAGCTTTCTCTGTCGATGATTTTGATTTTAACTTCTTCATTATCTAAGATTGAAACAATCCATCTGATTGGACGTGAGAATTTAACTTCGTTTTCAGCCCATCTCATAAAGTGTGATCCTTGAAGTTTCAACACAATTGCCGGAACATTGTCTTTTAAAAGTTCAACAATAGATTTTCCTTTAATAACAATTTTTGCGTGAATGTAATCGTTTTCGATATACAAATCTTCCGGAGAAATTCCGTTTTTCTTACAAAAACCTTCGCCGGCTCTTGTCAAATTGCCATTTTCATCATAAGCAACTTTTTTGATAGGACCTTTAACGATTTTTTCTTCGTCTTTACTTTGTTTTTCAAGCCCGGAAACGATTACTGCAAGACGTCTTGGGGTCGCATAAACATCAACTTTTTCGAATGTAACTTTGTTAGAATTCAAAAAGTTTTCAAAACCTGTTTTTAGCTGCTGAATAGCAGATGGAATAAATTTATAAGGGAGCTCTTCACACCCAACTTCTAATAAATATTTGCTCATAATAATATCCTTTAATTCTCTTGTAGCTTAATTATATACTTGTAAAGCGAGAATGTAAAGTGATGGGATTGAGAATAAAAACCTCAATAAGTTGATTTTATTAATAATCATTAAGGAAGTGTAATGGTAAAATGGCAATTTTGAATAAAATAGAGTTTTATTATATATAAGTAGGTATAATTATGTTAGAAAAAGTAGGTTACACATCATATACTGGGAATAATTTTGCAGCACCTAAAAATCCATCTTTTAAAGGTGACGTTGATAGCAATGAACCAGTGCAGGATAATAAAAAAAATCGTGCTATGACCTATATGATAGGTGCAACGGCTGTTGCCGGTTTGGTTGCTCTTGCGATACTTGCCAGAAAAAGTGGACAAGTTAAAGATATATTGACACCTGATGAAAAGGCAAAAAATGCATTATCCGATTTATATCAAAAAGTCATTGATAAAGCTCAAAAAAGTGGAAATGATAAACGTGCGAAAATATTTGAGCAAGCAAAAAATAATATATCTACCGATGATAAAAAATTATTATATGGTAATCTATTAGATGCGTTATACAAAGATTTAAGACTTGGAGAATATTCTTCATCTGGTATTGTTACCAAAGGAATTGAGAATATTACCTCTCAAAGTACATCACTAATAAGAGTTAAAGAGGCAAGCGGTTGGCACTATAGAATTCCAAAAACTCGTCAGAGTGCTAAAACTGTTGATAGAGTATCTGTTAATGCGCTGGCTGATGAAAATTTAATAAAAGCTCTTGATGATTTGTTTGCTTCGGGACAAGTAAAAGGGTATTACAAAACACCGGATCAAGCTCTAAATTGGTTGGAAAGACACGATTCTATTACAATATATCTTGATGAAAAAGCTGATAAATCTACATTAGACAAGATTAGAAAAGCATGCGAAAAATATATTCGTTCTACAGATGATGTATTGTCAGGGGATAAATTTGCACCGGGAATGGCGCTTCAAAAATCGCCTAATAAGCAGGATATAGAAGCTCTTTTAACGCAAGCTAAAAATATTGATCCACAATTAGAAGAAACGCTGAGAAAACAATTTACAGATTTAAAAACAGGTGGATTAATTACATCTGCCGGATATATTGATGCAACCAAAAAACTTTTAGGTTTGGTTGGATAAATATCGTAGTTAATAATAATTAATAAATATTGAAAAAATAGCAATTTGGTGCGAAATTTTTATTTATAATATATAAGGTTAGGTTATAAAAGGTTTAGTTATCATGTTTAAAGTGTTATTGAAAAAGGCAAATGTTTTAAAAGATTTGTTCGGACATTATGTGCCAAAACCAATCAAAAACGAAGTAAAATTCATGAAAAAAGGCATGAACTCTTTAATAGAACGTTATGACACAAACTATGGTGATACATATCTTATGTCAAAAATTAGAGGAAAAACTCCTGTAGAAGCCGCAGAAGCAAGTATGATCTCAGCGTTTTCTAATATGCATATTAAAAGAGCAGAAATCCCTGCAGCAACTGGTTTGGTTGCAGGACTTTTGCCAATCCCCGGTGCATCTGGAGTCGGTTATGCAATTGCAAGAGTTGCAACTTGCAACAAGGCTATGGCTGCATATCATACAGGTGGCAAAGCTTTGAAAAACATATATTCAAGAATTGGCGGAGCATTGAAAATTTAATTTTGAAAAAGATTTGCACTGTTTTTTAAGCACTTCTTCTCATCAAATCAGACAATTTTACTT
>ERZ1034925.446-NODE-446-length-18326-cov-10.441081_pt1 | contig 18326 bp, 16 predicted proteins | sample MGYA00520687_ERZ1034925 | MGnify/ENA primary metagenome ERZ1034925 (study PRJEB33766, sample SAMN09781758) | gut metagenome | biome: gut microbiome | host: Homo sapiens | place: Madagascar | study: EMG produced TPA metagenomics assembly of the PRJNA485056 data... | reverse complement strand
CATAAACTGTTGTATTTTTTGCTTGTTGTATATAAAATTCAGATATGAATAAAATTTTGGTTATAGACGACGATTTAGCGATAAATGAACTTATAAAAGTAAACCTTGAACTCTGCGGATATCAAGTGGTTCAGGCATACGATGGGGTAAAAGGATTTGCATTGTGCAAACAAGAAATTCCTTCGCTCGTAATTTTAGACGTCATGATGCCTGATGTAGATGGGTTTACGGTCGCTCAAAGAATTCGCAAAAATGACGAAACAAAAGAAATTCCAATTTTGATGCTGACTGCATTGTCGCAAATTAATGACAAGGTCAAAGGGTTCAACATCGGAGTTGACGACTATCTTGTGAAGCCTTTTGAAATGGAAGAATTACAGGTTCGTGTCAGAGCTTTACTTAAAAGAACTGCACAAATTCCTGAAAGCGCCTCAACTCGAGAACTTTTGACACTTGGAGAAATTACTCTTCTTCCGGAATTATACAGTGTAAAAATTGGCGAAAAACAAGCTAAATTAACACCGATTGAATTTGAAATATTCAATTTGCTATTCCAAAATCACGGCAATATGGTATCATCAGCCCAATTGTTGAAAGACATTTGGGGGTATTCACCGGACGACGATATTGAAACAATCCGTGTACACATTCGACATTTGAGAAGTAAAATCGACAAAATTGCAGACGGCAAAAAATACATCGAAACCATCTATGGTGGCGGATATAAGCTAAACGTATAACATTTTAAAATTTGCGCAAAATTTTTTATTTTTGAATTTTGTATAAGCGGAAGGTTTTCTATGCAAATTCAAAATAATTTTAATTCAAACCCAAATTTCAACGGAATACATGTCGCAAAGTCAACAAACATCATTGATGGGGTAAAAACGAGCATTGACTTATACAAAATGACTCCAAAAGACGACAAATTTTTGATGCAACTAAGAAGCACAAAAAAAATGAAAGATTTAATGCCAGATAACAGGATTACTCCATTTCAGTTTAACAGATGGCAATTTTTGTTTGAATACGTAATTTCACAGTCTTTCCATAGAGGCGAACACTGTTATTTGGCGGCAGTAGACAAAAAACCTTGCGGAATAATTTCTTTTAAACCAACAGAAACCAAGTTTGATCTGGATTGCATTTGTACATGGCCTGTCGAGGTCGGCAAAAAAGTAAAAATGGCCGGACAAACATTATTTAAGCAGATGTTTGAAGATTTTAAAAATTCAAACGCAAATATAATAAATTTAACGGCAATTACAGATGGTCCATACAGTACTGTTCCCAAATATATGCGCCTCGGATTTAAACAAACCGGCGGAGAAGACAACCTTGTCACAATGCGCACAAACAGAGAAGATGTCACCAAAACTCTTGAAAAATTGAATGAAAATATTGAAACAACTCGAATTCCTGATGGCAAAGATGAAAACCTGTTTGAGATTTTGTCGATTTAGCATTTTGCCTAATATATTCTTCCTCTGTCTGGTTTATGCTATAATCAAACTATGAAAGAATACGATTTTTACATAGTTCCGACACCTATCGGAAACCTCGGAGATATAACGCTTAGAGCAATTGAAGTTCTCAAATCTGTTGATTTGATTGCATGTGAGGATATGCGAGTAACTCAAAAGTTGCTCAACCACTACGATATCAGGACAAAATGCATTTCTTATCACAAATTCAATGAAAAAGAGCGTGTAGATGCATTTTTAAATATGCTTAGAGAAGGTAAAAAAATCGCGCTTGTTTCTGATGCAGGCACTCCACTTTTTTGCGACCCTGGGGCTGTGATTGTCGATGAGTTACAAAAAAACGGTTTTTCTGTAACTTCTTTGGCTGGCGCGAATGCTGTTGCGACATTTCTTTCGCATGTTGCAAGAGAAGGTGAAGATTTTGCATTCGTGGGATTTTTACCAAAAACAAAGTCACAAATTGAAAATTTGCTCAAACAATTCAAAGCCACTGACATGGTGTTTTATGATTCTCCGAACAGGATTTTGAACACTTTGGAAATAGTCAAAGAATTCCGCCCAAACTCAAAAGTTGCAATCGGGCGTGAATTAACTAAAATTTTCGAAGAAATCGTAATTGATGATGTAGAAAATGTAATAAATCATTTTAAAACCAACGTTTTGAAAGGTGAAATTGTCGGGATTGTTTTTAGAGATAAGTCAGATTTTTCTGATATTGACATAGAAAACAAAATCAATTGCCTCAAAAGTAAAGGCTTCAAAGCCAAAGATATATCAGTAATTTTGGCAGAATTGTTTGAACTTAACAAAAACGATGTTTACAAAAGATGTTTAAAATAATTTACATAGTACACTTTTTTTAATTTATGCTATAATATTTTTAGGATAGTAATTGAAGTTTTTAAGGTAGAGATTTTTTGAATAATAAGAAGTATATATCTTTAATAGCCCTAATGTTGGTTATAATGTGCCCCCTTCAAGGATCTGCGAGGGGTTTTTGGGGCAATACAAACGAGTCTGAAACTACACAAACACAGGTTCAAGTACCAACTGCAACTCAAACAGCAGTAAACGAAACGCCTATGACGTCTGCGTCTGTTACTGCGACCAATAAAGATAAAAGAGTCATAAAAAATATTGAATTTGTTGGAAACAACGTTATTGATCAATCTTTGATTTTACAGCAAATGAAGTTGCAAGCCGGCGATAATTACAGCAGAGAGCTTGTTCAGAGAGATTTAAAAGCCATTTATGAAATGGGCTATTTTACCGAAAAAATGAAAGCTATCCCGATAAACAATTCTGACGGAAGCATTACTTTAAAAATCGTTCTTGTCGAAAACGCACCTGTAACAGACTTTACAATCGAGGGAAATACCGTAATTTCTACCGATGAAATTCTATCCTACCTTATGCCTATGAAAGGCAAACCTCAAAACATTGGCGAGTTGAATGAAGCGATTTCCAAAATTCAAGACTGTTACAGCTCAAAAGGCTATATTCTTGCAAGAATTGATTCTGTTTCAGACGATCCAGACGGAACTGTAAACATCAGCATTAAAGAAGGTACTATCAATCGAATTTTGATTTCCGGCAACGAAAAAACAAAGGATTACGTTATTGAACGTAACGTTTTAACAGAGCCTGGGCAAGTTTATAACGAAAACTTGTTGAAAGAAGATTTGGTAAGACTTTACGCAACTCAAGCGTTCAAAGATGTTACAAGAGAAATTGAACCAACTGACGATCCTGACAAATACGATATTACAATTAATATCGAAGAACAAAGAACCGCAAGTATTTCTGTTGGTGGTGGTATCGACTCTGTAACAGGTGTTTTCGGGTCTGTCGGAATTGCTGATAACAACTTTATGGGACGTAACGAAAGAATTTCCCTAAACGGTATCGCAGGTACCGGTGTAATTTTGAACGACTCATCAATCAAGCGCCGTATGAATTTACAGGCTGAATTGAGTTATTTCAAACCGTATTTTTATAACGCTGATACTTCTTTGATGAGCAAGATTTTCTATCGTGATTTTGGATCATACCAAGTTCCACTTGCAATTGAAAGAAGAATTGGTGCAGAAGCCACTGTTGCACACCGTATGAAATACAATAAACACGTGACTGGAACCTTTTCACTCGGGCTTGAAAATATTGACGTTTCAGAAGGTGACAAAAACAAAATCACTAGTTTGTATTCAAGATATAATATTCCGATTTCCGAACGTGCAAAACAGTTAGATGGTGGGTTATTCCTATCTTTGAGCCCTGCTCTTTTGTATGACACAAGAGATAGTGCAACTGTTACCAGAAAAGGAACTATGGCAAGTTTGAGATTTGACGAAGAGTTAGGAGTTCTCGACTTTGAAAAAACTCACGGCAAGTTGACCGGTATGGTTAAACAATATATTCCTGTCGGAAAGAAATCATCTTTGTCATTCACTGCAAAGGGTGGCGGAAAAATCCATGGCGACAATATGCCTGAAGTTATGGCGTACCGCTTAGGTGGCCCTTACACGATCAGAGGTTTCAAAATGAGTGGTGTTGGTACCGGCGACGCATTCATTATGGGTAGTGCAGAATTTGCAACTCCTATTCCGTTCCTAGACAGAACAAGAATTAACTTCTTGAATAATTTGAGATTTACAGTTTGGGCTGATGCAGGTAAAATTTTCAACCCATCAATTACGGATAAAATCTACGACAGACCGCTTTATGCAGTATCTGCCGGTGTCGGTTTAAAACTTTATGTTCCGGGTATGGGACCGTTGTCTATCGATTACGGTATTCCTCTTACAAATCCGGGTAGCAATGGTAACAAAAACGGTTACTTTACTTTTGGTGTAGGCGATATAATGTACTAATGGAGGTATAAAATGAAAAATTTAAAATTCGCAGCTTTGTTAATGGGCGCAGGTTTGTTTCTAGCTCTTGGCAATCAAGCAAATGCGGCTGGTGTCGGATATATTGATTACCAAAAAGTGCAAGACGGATTTCCTTTTGCTCAACAAGCAGTAAAAGAAATTGACGCTAAAGCTTTGGAAATGCAACAATATATGGTTGATAAAGAAAAACAATACAAAGCTTTGGATACTCCTCTGAAAAAACAAAACTTTGAAGATCAAACAGCTAGAGAATTCAAACTTAAACAAGATTCTTATATGAGATTGAAAGCTGATAAAGAAGAACAAGTTTACAACAAAATTCAAGCTGCAACAAAACAAGTTCTTGTAGAACAAAAACTTGATGCAATCGTTGATTACAGAGTAATTTTCGTTGGTGGCGTTGATATTTCAGACTTAGTTATTCAAAAATTGAGAAGTGGTCAGTTTTAATTAGAGATTAAGGAGAAGTTATGAAATATTCTGAACACGGAGAACAGTACCACATCGGCTTAAACGTTGGAGATGTCGGCGAATATGTAATTATGCCGGGCGATCCGAAGCGTTGTGCAAAAATTGCCGAATACTTTGACGATGCAAAACTTGTTGCAGACAGACGAGAATACACAACTTACACAGGTTATTTAAACGGCGTGAAAGTCAGCGTTACATCAACCGGAATTGGTGGCCCTTCTGCATCTATTGCATTGGAAGAACTTGTGAATGTTGGAGCTAAAACCTTCATCAGAGTGGGAACTTGCGGTGGAGTCCAAACTGACGTTAAAGGCGGAGATATTGTTATTGCAACGGGTGCAATCCGTATGGAAGGTACTACAAAAGAATACGCTCCGATTGAATTTCCGGCAGTTGCAAACCTTGAAGTCATAAATTCTCTTGTTCAGGCAGCAAAAAATCTCGGACACGAATATCACACAGGTGTTGTTCAGTGTAAAGACTCTTTTTACGGGCAACACAGTCCTGAAAAAATGCCTGTAAACTACGAACTTTTGAACAAGTGGGAAGCTTGGAAAAAGATGGGGTGTTTGGCGTCTGAAATGGAGTCAGCAGCACTGTTTATCGTTGGAAGCTTTTTGAGAGTCAAGGTTGGATCTGTATTTTTGGTTGTGGCAAATCAGGAAAGAGAAAAATTAGGTTTGGAAAATCCTGTTGTCCACGACACTGATATGGCAATTAAAACAGCTGTTGAGGCTTTAAAAATTCTTATTGAAAACGACAAAAAATAAGGAGCAATAATGTTAAACAAAAAAATGCAATATGTAATAAAAACTTGTGCCAGCGACAATACGCAAGAACTTCAAAACTTGCTGAATGAGATGTCAATGAACAATTGGGAGCTTTACAGTATGCAAGAAGTTGAAGGCGATGACGGGCAAATTTTGTGTAATTGCATTTTTATGCGAGAGGCTACATCTTCTCCAAATGAGCTAAACGCAGACACAATCAACATTTCATCGTTCAAAAGCCAAATGGAAAAAATGCTTTCGCCTGAACAATCTCCTTACGAGATTTGTTTGGATATTCAAAGCAAAATTAAAGACCAAAAAGCCAAAATTGCAAAGGTAAAAAAAGAACTTGAAGGCGAAGCACCGGCATCAGTCAGCCGAAAAAAATTGAACGATAAAATTTCAGCAGGGCTAAAAGAGCTTGATGACTTGAAACTAGAACTTGCAAAAGCAACTTCGCCTGATGCAATGTACTCTAAGCTCAAAGAAGAAAAACTTTCAATCTGTTTAAGCGAAGAAATTTTGGGCTACCTAAATCCTGACAGCGAAATTGAGGAAGAGGAACTTGTTGCAGAAACAGTAAAAACCCGCTTGAAGCTAACTGAGGAGTTGGGTTATGTAATTCCAAAAATTGTTTTTCAAGATGATGAAAACCTAAATCCTTATGAGTTTTCGATTAAAATCCGAGGTGTAGATGTCTTTACTGCAACGGTTTACCCAAACTTTTTGATGTTCTTTGCAGACGAATTGCATACAGAAAAGAAAATTAAAAATTCAATTTCCGCAATAGATGAAATTACAGGCAAAAAAATTATCTGGGTAGAAAAAGAACTAACAAAAGACTTTTGGCAAAATGGCATATCGGGGTCTGAATTTATCGCAAGAGCGTTGGAATTTTGTGCCGTAAAATATGTTGATGAATTGTTGGATTACGACCAACTAGACAAGTACATTGATGTCGTGAGCCAAAACAACGAATATTTAGTTGAAAACATTATCCCTGACTATATTTCACTTTCTGATTTGCGGTATATTTTGACAAGTTTAGTTAGAGAAAAGGTTTCGATTAAAAACATTTCGTACATCTTTGAAAAAATTAACGATTTTGCAGAAGAAAGCTCAAAATCAGATTTGATAAAGAAAATTCGTCTAACTATGGCACGTCAAATATGCAGAAATCTTAGCAATGAAGAAAATACAATTTCGGCATTTGAAGTTTCCGACAAAACAATGGACAAATTCTTGCCGAATTTTGAAGAAAGCGAAGATGCAATAATTCGAATTGACGCAAGTTTTGCAGAAAAATTGGCGAATAAAATTAACAAGCAAGCAAAAACTTTGAATATTGAGAGTCCGATTTTGATAGCACCACTTGAATTCAGGCAACTTATTTTCTCGCTTTTGAGCACATATATGAACGATATCACGGTCCTTTCTCGCGAAGAAATCGGGAATAACGTTCATCTTGACGTGATTGAAGAAGTGTAAACCGACAATTTTCTTGACATTTCACATAACAAATAAATCTTAATGCTTATTGGCTCATGATAGCACGCTACAATTTATTAAACACCTAGCCAAAAGTCTATATTAAAGGATTGTAGAATTAAAACAGCTAGTTGTAGGTTGGTGCTTGCGAGGCTAACAATACAACTTGCGCTATTTTTTGGTGCAAAAAATTGCACCATACGGAACTATTCCAATACTACTTTTCAGGCATGAAACAATGTCCTCTCAATACAAGGCTCTGATCGCAAGTATGAACTATTGGCACAGCTGTTAAATCAAAATTTTTAGCTCCACCACGCTCAACATCGCACAAATCATAAAATTTGGGATGACTAGGAGTTACTTCTAAAAACTCCATTCCAAGTTGCCTTAGAGTTTTTTGGAACTCTTTTCTAAAATATTGTACAACTTCTGGCTCGAAATCTAAACATTCAGTATAAAGATTTTGAAAACTTTTCAACAATGTCTCACTATTGAATTTAAATCCCTCTTTTTCTGATTTAAGCGCAGCATTCCCCTTACACGCTGCTTCTAAAGCATTTCTGAGCTCTTCCAGTTTTTGTTCGGCTTTATGCAAATTACTCTCTGTATTTTGCAATTTTGTTTCTGTCTGTGATAATTTTGTTTCTGCTGCTTTAGCTTTTGAAACCGCTTCTTCTAATCTTCCACTTCGACCAGTTATTTTATCTAAATGCTTCCCTCCACACAAGACAATATCAGCCATTCCAAGAACGCCTAAAGTTGCAAGGGAACCAAGTATTACATTCTGAGGTGTAATATATTTTCCTACAAAGTTACTTGCTTTCCCAGTTTCAGTAGAATCTTCTACCCCTTTAAATTGAGGCTTATATGCTTGAAAATTCCCTACACTATTATTTTGAATACTTCTTACTACCATAAAATTACTACCTTCTAAGTAACGAACTTATCGTCTTATCGACTTCTAAATTCTTAGCTGCCTCGCTTCCTAGCTGCTTAGCTGCTTTATTGATAAACTAATATTTTTTATTCAAATCATTATAATGTCCGAAACCAAGAACATCTTTGAATAGCTTAATTCCGGCATAAATTCCAAGACCGATTGCTGATCCTTTTGACCACTTGCCTTTTCCACACAATGCGCCTAAGCCCAAACCGAGTGGAACAACATTATCAATAAGCATTGAGCCAAAGCCTTTAAAGTAACCAATTGCTGAGTTTACAAAATGGCGAGCATTACTTTCCACCTCAAAATTAAACACACCTTTTTTCATCTTAGACATAGTTGCACTCGGGGTTGTCAAATATTGAGAGTTGCTAAATGCGTCCATACAAGCATCTGCGTCCCGACTCTTGGAATAAACATCTGATTGGAGCTTGCCAACAACATGAGAATCATACGCTACAATTCCCAAAGCTGCGGCACCAACGCCTTTTGCCAAGTATCTTGTAAAATTATGTCTTACTGATGTAAATGCTGTACTTAAACTCATTTTTCACCTGTTTTTTCTGTTGTTTCTGACTTTTTAGTTTCTGTTTTCTTCTTGTCAGAATCTTTTACTTCAAATTCCTTTTCGACCTTTTGCCCTGACATTTTCAAAAGGACATCAGTTGCTTGAAGAGCATCTTGTCCATAACCATCTTTAGAATTTTGCATTTGTTTCAAGACATTAATAGTAAAATCATCACCTGTTACAATCCTTGAATCAAGTGCAGACAAAGCCATTACCCTGATTGGAGTTGAAGGGTCTTGCAACATCTTGTTAATCAAAGCATTAAGAGCCTTGTCATCTTTTCTTGAATGATCTTCTTCCAACCTTGCCAAAACTTCTTTTGCACCCATCATTCGAACTTCTTTATCTTGACTATTCAAATAATTTTCAAGGTTCTTGATATATTCATCTGTCAACTGAACAATTTCACGTTTTTCGGTTTTCTTGTCAGTTGTCTTATTTTCAGTTGTGTTTGTTGTTGAATTAGCATTGTTTTGAGAATTTGCTCCACTCACGCCATTGGCATCAGAACCATTGCCATTTCCGCCGTTGGCACCATTTGCATTATAATTATTTGTATAATAATTTGGTGGATAGCACCCTGGATTTTGGCTATAATTTGGAGCATTCACATTATAAACCGGCGCTGTAGCCCCAGGAGGGGTAACAGATGGATTGAAAATCTGGATATTTACGCCTGAATAATTCGGAACTTGCACATTCTGCCCCTGTTGAGCTTGCCCCATTGGAGCTGTCTGATATTGAGGAGCTTGCGAAACTTGTGCCTGCTGACATTGTTGTGGAGCCGGACACTGTTGAACTTGTGGTTGAACCTGCTGTTGAGGCTGCACATAAGCCGTTTGTGCCTGAGTTATTGGCTGTTGAATATTTTGTTGTCCCAAAGAACTTTGCATATAAAACTACCTTTTACTACCTTATTTATATAAAGTCATGTTTTATCAATTTATTGCGTGTTCTTTAAGAAATGTAACAGAAATATTTTTATTCTCAATGTTAGGAATATAATTTATTTATGGGTAGTTATGAAGAAAATTATTTAGCTAAGCGTCCTCAACATCTTTGCCACATGTGTGGAAAGTGTTGTCGTGTTGTGACAACTTCAACTTCGTATGAAGAATTAAAAGAACTTGCAAACCGTGGAGATAAAGGCGCAATCGACTTTCTCTCCCTATTTGTTCCGTACAAGTCTATAGAAGATGCCCGAAAAGTTGAGCCGGAAGTCGTTGACAACATCATCAAGCAATTAGCAAGTGACGGCAAATTTGATGCAAACACCACCACATTTTACGGTTGCAAATATTTGCGAGATGACAATTTGTGCTCACGTTACGAAACCCGTTTAGACCTCTGCAAGCACTGTCCATCAACTCCTTGGTCAATCGTCCCACCGGGTTGCGGTTTTGAAGGTTGGCTTTTCTGGCAAAGAGAAGAAATTAAAAAGAAAATTCGACTCGAAAAAGAAGAGCTTTTAGACTTAAAACTTCTCCGCCTAAAAACGACAAACGAAGAAGTTTTAAAGAAAATCACTCTTGTAGAGCACAAAATTCAAAAATCAATTGACCTCTACAAAAAATACGGTTCTGAAAACTGGTAAAAGTCTATTGTAGCAAGGCTTTATCCAATTTCTTTCTATAGAATTCCGTATTAATATTCAAGTTTTCACCGATTTCAAGCAACATTTCAACAAAACGCTTGATTGAAGTCTTTTTAGTCTTGAAAGCGTCAGATTCAATTATGTCACCAATTCTATGGTAAATCTTTGCAAAATAGGTGTTTTGAGCCTCTGCAATATCAACTTGGAGTTCAAGTTTGCGGATATTTTCAAAGATTTCCAAAACAACATCAGCCTGCTGAATTTCAAAACTATGAACAAGTCTATTGATATTTTGAAGAATTTTCTTGCCAAAAACCTTGTTAGAAGGTGTTTTGTCGAGTTGAATATCAATTTTCTTAGCCTCAGAATTTATATCAACAGCTTGTTGAATAATTTCTTCGTCCATAAATCCGGTCGAATGTACCACAATATCGTTAAATTTGTGGCTCAAAGCGTAAGACGCTGAAATCTTAAATTCATCAGGAATTTTCAAGCCCAAACCTTGCAAATGGTAGATTGAACCTTTGCCCTCATCGTACATATCTTGATAAGTTTGAGAGAATTTTTCCAACTTGCCTTTCAACAAGATTTGAAGAATTTTGCGTCTTTCTTCGATGAATATATCCTTCAAAGTGAAATATTCTTTGCCAAAATACTCATCAAGCGCTCTAATAATCTCAGTTAGCGAGTATGCAGTGAAAGTCTTAATCAAATCAGCTTTCATCTTGTTATATTCCGCATCGTCAGAATATTCCTTAATTGCGCAGTGGAAATCGCCACCTGCGTACTGCATCAAAGCAAACACGAGATTAGATTTTTGCAATGTAATCCTTGATTGAACCTCAATATGTCCGACAACAAATGTCGCAGAGCCTTTTTGTACTCTCTTATAAGCAAGCCTGTTAATCGTATAGCAATAAACATCTTCTTCGTCCTCAAAGTCCTCATACAAAGACGAAAGCGCCCATAGACAAGCGATTTGTTTCGGCGTAATAATTGATGGTTTAACAAATCTTTCAAAAATATCTTTACCTGTTCCAAAGTCTGCAATATTACTTTTTGCCTCAGCCAAAATATTTAAGAAATTTTCCTCAAAATTTTTATCCGTAAACCTTGCAGCAAGCTGCATTGCACGTGCCGCATATTTCATAATTTGTACAGTTTCAATCCCTGAAATTTCAGAGAAGAACCAACCGCAACTTGTGTACATCAAAAGCGTTTGACGTTGAATTTCCAACAACTCCATAGCACGAACTTTGTCCTCGTCAGATAAATCAGGTTTGAAATTATCCTGCTGGAATTTTTTAACATTCATTTCGCTTCTATCTAAGATTACGTTGATATACTCGTTTCGAACTTTCCAACAGTCATCAAAATATTTCTGACCTTCTTTTTCAAAAACAACAATCAATTCATCTCTCAAGTAGTCAAGCGCATTTCTTAAAGGTTTTCTCCATTTTTGGTTCCACCCAGGGTGTCCACCTGTTGAGCAACCGCAATCCTCTTTCCACCTGCCAACACCGTGGAAACAGCTCCAGCTTGACGCTTGTTTAATATCAACTTCACAATCGCTGCGGTATTTGTCCAAATATTCCGCATAGTTTGTAATCGTAAAACCTTCATCTTTTGCCTTAATTTTCAAGACATAAGAAAGTGCCATATCGCCAAATTTTGTGTGGTGACCGTAACTTTCACCATCTGTTGCGATATTTACAAGCTGTGGATAATCTCTGCAATCAGAAATTCCTTCCTTAAGCCTTCTGATAAACTTGTTTCCGTCCTTTAAAAGTTCGTCGAAAGCGACAGAACGAGAAATTGCACCATCATAGAAAAATAAATCAATAAATTTTCCAGGGACTGATTTTATGTAATATCTGTAAGAACGTGCAGGATCGATGTTTCCCCAGCTAACATCTTGCCAATCCTTATCGCCTTCCTTACGGAATTTCAAAGCCTGATACGGTGACAAAACAGTAAATTTAATACCGTTTTCTTCCAAAAGTCGAAGAGTTTCATCATCAACAGCAGTTTCTGCAAGCCACATACCCTCTGGTTTTCTGCCAAAACGATAAACAAAATCACGAATTCCCCAAAGAATCTGAGTTCGCTTGTCATTTTCATTAGCCAAAGGCATAATTATATGGTTGTAAACCTGTGCCATAGCATTACCGTGTCCAGAATGTTCAGCAACACTTTCAATATCAGCCCTAATAATTCTTTCATAAGTCAGAGGAGCGAAGTGTTCAAGCCAAGAAAGCAAAGTCGGTCCAAAGTTGAAACTCATGTGCTCATAGTTGTTCACAACGTCCAAAATTCTGTTTCTGTTATCAACGATTTTAGAAACAGAATTCGGGTTATAACACTCTTTGCAAATTCGCTCATTCCAGTCGTGGAACGGCAAAGCACTGTCTTGCAATTCTATCGCTTCAAGCCATGGATTTTCTCTCGGCGGTTGATAAAAATGTCCATGGATTGTCAAAAATACTTCGTTTTTCTTATCGCTCATCTCTTAACTCCGTAGTATAAATCTTTTATTTGTTTTCATCTTTAGGCTTTGTGCTGATTACAGTAAAGCGGTTTACATCAACCCAAGGATCTCCCAATGCAGTTGAAAAAACATGTCCTGTAAATTCAACAATATCACCTGAATTCAAGTCAATATGTTTTTCTGCCTCAGTTCTTGAAATAAATATTTTCATCTCAGACAAAGGAATATTGTGGCTTTGCACGTCAGGTCTTTGAATTAAAAATGAAATATATTTTTCAGAACTTCTCATTGCAGGCTTGTAATCAAGTCCAAGAGTTGAGAACTTGTCAAATTTTGCTCTGATTTTAACATTTTTATTCAAATAAAAATTTGGGCGATTTACAACATCAATAGGGTTTACAGACATATAGCCCTGCGTCTGCTGTTGTTGCTGAGTTGCGACAGGCGCACTTGTATATGCCATAATTGAATTTGCAGAATAAACGCTAATTCCGGCAGCAACCGCCAATATTAATAACCAATTTTTTATTTTATTCATAGAAAACTTTCCTCTTATTTAATTTACAACAACATATTAGCACAATTTTTAGATTTTGTAACTACCCTAATAAATGATTTATTAAAAAAGCTATTAAGCTACCAGATGAAAAGATGCGTAGTCTGTTAATAAAAAGACCACCTTGCCGAGGGAGAGGTCGAAGTCGTTTGCAAACGCTAGTGAGCATTGCGAATTCGGGAGAGGGGTCAATACAAGAAGTACACTTACCACAGCTCTCTATAATTTACTCTGCTTAAACCACCTTCAAATACAATATTACAAACGTTCTCCACCCCAAATTTTTACGTTCTTGCCACAAAAAACGAATGGTTTCCGGTCTGATTTTAAGATTATTTTTAATATTAATTTTGGTTGTGTAATCGCTATGCAACCTCTTGTCACCAGTCACAAGCGTACAATTTCCAGCGTTTGACAAATGTCTGCGATAACCGACAAGCGGCATATTTATTAGTGCAGAACCTCCAATAAGTTGCGCGAAATTAAACACAAATTTGTCAGGACAAATCTTCCATTCCTCAACTCTTTTATAATCCAAAAGCACCTCTATTGCAGATTTTCTAAACATTGCAGAGCTGTTTGGCGACCAATACCAACCTCCAAAACGTTTGTTTTTCAAAACCTTATACTCAACATCTCCAAAAAGCTCATCAATTCCAGCAATATCATTTTTTAAGTGTTTCAACTTTTCTGTCGGCTTAAACTTTGGCGACGCAATAGAATTCAATGTATGAACTTCGTCATTCTCGCCAATTTCCACAATTTTACAAGACGTAAACGCAACAGACGTTTCAAGGTGTACACTCAAATGCACCTTCGCATAATCCGTCAACAAAACATCATCACTGTCGACAAAACAAACAAACTCACCCTGAGCAACTTTCAGCCCTCTAAGCATTGCTGCGAGCTGTCCCTGATTGTTTTCCTGCTTGATTAGCGTAATTTTAAGGTCTTGATTTTCGGCAATAAAATTTTCAACAACCTCACACGAATTATCACTTGAACAATCATCAACTACAATAATTTCAAAGTTTTTATAACTCTGTAATTTAATGCTTTCAAGTGTTTTCAGGATATATTTTTCGTAATTGTAAGACGTTACAACAAACGTTATTTGAGGGAGTTTAAGCATTTTCGTCCGCCTGCCCATCAAGTTTGCCTTCTGCCAAAAGTCTATCCATTTTTTTGTTATGCATAATTGAAGAAACAAGCGCCGCAAGAATAAAGCCTAAGCCAATTCCACCGGTTACAATTTCCGGAATTTCTTTCACTGTAGACACAAGCATTAAACAAGCCAAAGCGCCAATCGCCCAGTGTGCACCATGTTCAAGGTACAAAAACTGTTTCAAAGTCTTTTTCTCTACAAGCATAATCGTCAACGAACGAACAAACATCGCCCCGATTGCAAGCCCGATTGAAATAATAATAATATCTTTACTCAACGCAAAAGCGCCCAAAACCCCGTCAAGGGAGAAGGAAGCGTCAATCAATTCAAGATACAAAAAACTTATCAAACCAGTACAACCGACCGCACCTGTTGCGCATTTTGCAAGTCGCATTTCTTCATGTTTTTCAAGATAATGAGTAAAGCCTTCAATCAGCAAATATGTGATTATACCTGAAATTCCGGCAATCATTACATGAATTTTTTGCTCTGTCGGTACAAAATTTTGAGTCGCCAAAAGCATAAATAAAGAAATTACAATTTCAATTCCCTTGATATGATCAAGATGTGACAATGGAGCTTCAATCCACTTAATCCAATGAACATCTTTTTGGTGATCAAAGAAGTAATTCAAGAATAACATTACCAAAAACATTCCGCCAAAAGTCACAATCGGTGCGTGAGTTTGGTGCAAGTAATAAGCATATTTGTCAGCATTTGTAAGTGCGATATTTGCGACTTCCAACATACTTAACTTTGCAAAAATTGAAACAACAAGGATTGGGAATAAAAATCTCATACCAAACACGGCAATAACAATGCCCCACGTCAAAAATCTCATTCGCCATTTGTGTGACATTTTTTCAAGCTTCATTGCATTGACAACTGCGTTGTCAAACGACAAACTAATTTCAAGAACGCCTAAAACTAGTGCGATAAAAACACACGCAAGTCCAGAACCGCTGTGAACGTGTTCACCCCACAAATAAGCGCCAATCAATCCAACAGCCGTTACTATATATGATCCGATAAAATATTCTAACATTACTCTCTCCTTGTTATGAGGTTATTATAATATAAATAACGGAATTTATCAATTCAAAGAGAAATATCAAAAACATCTGAAATCTAGATTCTGAATAAGACGAAAATCTACGCTATTCGCTCGATTTTCTGTCTTTTCAGAATGACGAGCAAAGTAGTTACAATTTTCGCAAAACAACTTCCCAGAAACTTTCACTCCGGAGTACAATCCGGAGTCTATTTTTACAAATTCAAATCTGAACCGGCATTTCTAAACCTTTCACATGATTTTGCAAAAGGTTTGCAAAATTTTGCCGTAAACAATTTTGAAAGGAATTAAAACTATGGCTAGAATTATTGATGGAGAAAGAAGAATTATCAAAATGTCAGTGGACGACGTCTTGAGCATCGTGCGTGAGTACCAAGAAATTTGTCACAACTCGTGCTGTTACGAACACACCAGAGAATTGCTCTCAAAAGTCGATTTCTTTATCCCGGAAGATGTTTAGTATTTTTGTCGGCATAGTAATGCCGACCTACAATCAAGGTCTAATCTTTCATTTGCGGTTTAATTAAAAACTTAATCGCTTTGCCCTCAATATGTTGGTGCATAGCCCATTCAACCTTATCCAACGGTAAAGTATCTGTAATAAGTTTTTCCACCTCAACATCACCTGATGCAATATAATCCAACGCCATTCTAAAATATTTTGGTGTATGGTGGAACACGCTCATCAATTTGATATCACCATAATGCATTTTTGTCGTATCAAAAGTCACGGTAGAACCGGATTTGCACCCTCCAAAGAAGTGAACAGTACCCCCTGGGCGAACGCAAGAGAATATTCTTTCCCAAATTTCAGGCAGCCCAACACATTCCACTGCCACGTCAAGTCCTTTATGTTCTTCCGTAAACTCTCTGAAAATCTTTTCAGGGTTCGGATATCTTGTCAAATCAACAATCTCGTCAGCGTGCGCAAATTCGTCCGCAGCCTTCAATTTTATTGGATTTCTACCGGCAACAATAACATTTGCACCTTTTAATTTTGCAAGCCTTGCAAACATCAAACCAATAGGCCCAATTCCAATAATACCAACGGTTTGACCTGCCTTAATTCCAGTTCTTTCAACACCGTGAACGACATTTGCCAAAGGTTCGCAAAACGCAGCTTTATCAAAGCTCAAATTGTCAGGCAAAATAAGCATATTTTTTTCAACAATACGAGCGGGAACTGTAATATATTCAGCATAAGCACCATTTAACAAGTCCAAATTTTCGCACAAATTGAACTCTTCATGCCTGCAATAAAAACATTTTCCGCAAGGTGCAGAATTCGCCGCAACGACTCTGTCCCCAACTTTCACGTTTTCGACACCCTTGCCTACTTTTTCAACAATACCTGCAAACTCATGTCCAAAGCCTGATGGCACCGATTTTATCAAAACAGGGTGACCACGTCTGAACGTCTTAACATCAGTTCCGCAAGTCAAAGCTGACATAACTTTTACGACAACTTCGCCTTCCTGAGGCGGTTTTACCATAACTTCTTCGTATTTAATATTTTGTGGTCCGTAATATTGTATTGCTTTCATTGTTTTCTCCATAAGTCGATAAGGCGATAAGTTTGTTTCGTTTAAATTATCTTGTCGGATTTGTAAATCCGATCGAACTAACTGGATTGCTTCGCTAAACCGCTCGCAATGACGATAGATAGCGTTTGTTCTTTTTCATAATGCCAGTTTCGTTTAGCTGCTTCGCTTCCTAGCTGCTTAGCTGCTTTGTTTCCCGACTTCGCATCTTTGCATCTTGTCGGCATAGTAACGCCGACCTACTTAGCTGCTTAGCCACTCACACTGATGTACGCCTTCATAATCCTATTTGCCATTGTGTCCTCAAAGGCTTTTTCAATGTCATCAAGTTTATATTCAGTCGAAAGTCCTTTGACAACGACTTTTCCAGTTTTCAAGAGTTCCAAAGAATCTTTTAAATCCGCAGGTGACGGCGAATAGCTTCCCATTACAGTCAATTCTCTGTAATAGATTTCGTTATTTGGATAAGCCGACTCATCGTGAGGAGTGCTTGAAAATACAAGGATTTTTCCGCCGTTTCGAACGTATTTTAAAGCCGTATCAATCGCCTTATCCGCACCTGATGTCATAAATATTCCATCAAACTTATGTTCTTCCGGTAAAGTTCTAACATCAACCGCATCAATTCCTAACGATTTCAAAAACTCAACACGTTCAGGAATTAAATCACAGCCCGTAACCTTCGCACCATAAGCCTTTAATGCTTGTGCTGTCAAAATTCCGATTGAACCTAACCCGACAACAAGCACCTCATCACCTTCCAACAAATTCGCTCTTTTTACAGCTCTGACGATACACCCAAGCGGTTCATAAAAAGACGCCTCAATATCAGTCAAATTTTCAGGCTTGATATGTGCAACATTTTGAAGATGTTCTTCGCTCAAATAAACGAACTCCGAAAATCCTCCAGGGCGAATATTTGTTGACTTGAAATGCTTACACATAGAAACATTTCCGTGTTTGCAATAAACGCATTCGCCACACGGAATATGATGTGATGTAACGATTTCATCGCCAACTTTAAAATCTGTATCTGAGTTTATATCAACGATTTGAGCAACAATTTCGTGCCCCAAAACCGTTCCATTTTTCGCAATTTTATGCACAAACTTTACGATATCAGACCCACAAAGTCCACAGCCCAAAACTTTCACAATAGCACCTTTTCGACCGTCGAGTTTAATATCATCGGCTTGTTTTATTATGATTTTATCATCATCAATTACTGCTGTTTTCATTCTCTGACCTCTCGTAAAAATTTTATCACAAACTTGAAAAGATAAGAAATAAAT
>ERZ1034925.445-NODE-445-length-18419-cov-8.911239_pt1 | contig 18419 bp, 36 predicted proteins | sample MGYA00520687_ERZ1034925 | MGnify/ENA primary metagenome ERZ1034925 (study PRJEB33766, sample SAMN09781758) | gut metagenome | biome: gut microbiome | host: Homo sapiens | place: Madagascar | study: EMG produced TPA metagenomics assembly of the PRJNA485056 data set... | reverse complement strand
GTGCTGATGCCCGCGCGGAAGTTAGCGCCGTCCGTGTACTGCGGCTCAAACGTGCCAAAGCCGGTATCAACGTATACCTTGGACTGGATGTTGAAATCCTCGAAAAAGTCTTCCAGCGCCATCACGCCATCACCTCACTTGTCAGCCTTTGATAGTCCTGCAATTGCCGGGCAAACGCCGTCTGCCATGTGGCCGTGCCGCCCGTCGCGCTATCGCCCGCGCGGGTATAGCTGTAATTGCCAAACGATTCTGATTGCAGCGCCCCGGCGGGGTTTTTGGTATCGTACTCCGCGATGCGTGCGCACAGATCAACAAAAGCGGCGGGTGGGGATAATACCCACACCCGCCCGTTGAAGCGCTCGTCAATCAGCGTATCCGCGCCGATCTTATGCACGCCGTCGTTAAACGCGCTGCCGGTGATGGCGATATAGCGGCCATCGGCCAGCGCAGGATGCACGAGCGCGCCGCTGCTGATGGTAAAATCACCATCCAGATATCCGGCCTCGAAGTAATTGCGGCAATGCCGCATCACGCTGCCGATGGTTACCGCCATATCGCACCGCCTTACGCCTTGGCCGTCACGGTGACCACGCCGGACTTCTTGGCGTTAAAGCCCGCATCGCACTCAACCACGGTGATCTTGGTGCCGGTGGCGGCGGTGATGTCAGACGCGCCGTCCCACGCAGTCCAATTGCGCACGCTCTGGTTATAGGCCACGTTTACCGCACCCGCCTTATAGCGGTACTGGTTGCCGGTGCCCTTGGCGGGGGATACGGTGAGCTTGGTAGCGCCGCTGGCCGTGCCCGCCGCGCTGGATACCGTCAGGGTTTCCAGGCCAGCAGCGGTGGCGTGCGCAATCCACAGGGATGCGGGATCGAACAGCACGGGCATGAACAGGCCGGAAGCCTTAGTCCACAGCACGGTGGGATCCCACTCCATATACTGCGATACAAACACATACGGGCTTACGCCGGAGGCGTTGACCTTGATGAAATTGCCCGCATCGGCCTCGGGCGGATCGCCCCACAGGCCAGCACCCAGGCGGCCAGAGGTCAGCGACGCGGCAAAGGTGATCACGTCATCCGGGAAATAGCGCTTGGAGGCGACAGCAGGACGGCCATCCGTGCCGAGGCCGTTACCCACGCCGTAGGTAAGATCGTTGGTGATCACACGGTTGATGCCAAACTCGCTGCGCAGGTAGTCAGTCAGCGCGGTGGAAGACACCAGCGCGCCCACGCCGTTAACACCCTGGATGGCGGTCTGCACGGCCTTGTTGGCGCGCAGCTTGGATAGCACCTTGCGGGAGGTGATGATGGTATCGATGATCTTTCCAGCCTCAAGCGCGGTGTCGATCACGATCTGAATCTGCGTGGGGATATCGCTCTCGGGAGACAGATCAACGTCAAACGCAGTCTGATAATCCTGCAGGCCGTAGTTTACAGTGAGATCGAGGTTGTTTTCCTTGATCGTCACCTTACCGGTGGCCAGCAGCTCGTTCTTGGCCACCTTGGAACGGGTGAACACCTGTTCGGCCAGGCGCGCGCCATCGTTGACCACGTAATCAAACAGCGCATCCTCCTTGATGCCGCTACGCAGCAGGGCGCGCATGCGCTCGGACTGGTTGATCTTTACCTTGATCAGGCCCTTCTCGATGCTGTGGGTATCGACGGGGACGCGGAAGGTGGTCTGCGCCTGGGTATCAAAGGCGTGGAACTGCGCCATCATGGGCAGCTGATACTCGGCGGCCAGGGTTTCCCATCGCGCGACGAGGTTATCGCTCTTTTCATCGGCAAACAGGCCGTCGGTGGGATCATTGGGGCGCGCAACGTTAAGGCCGACATCCAGCCAGTCTTCCTGGCGGATAAAGCCAAGGATTTCATTTTCCCAGTTATATTTCATCGTTTTTTCTCCTTTTGGCTACGTTAGGGGCGGGTAATCGTGGGCGCGGCGTCGATAAACTTGAAGCCCTTACCCTGCAGCGCGGTGACGGCGGCGGTGGCGATGGAAACGGGCAGGCGATCCTTGTACACAATGCCACGGGTAACGAGGCTGCCGGGCATATCGCCGCACGTTACATCTACATCCTCATACACGATGCCCAGGGCGTTGCCATCGTTGGACGGGTACACCGTGCCCATATAGATCACCTTCGCGCCGTTAACATCGGTGCCCTTGTTCTGTGCAAACTGGTGGGTTTCGCGCACGCAGTTTTCCGCGTCCGCCAGGAAATAACCGGGCGCATAAGTGCGGCCCTTGGCGTTATCGATATAGCTCATATTGTTTAGTTCTCCTTTTCTTTGCCGTAGAGGTTCTCGTGATATTTCTGCGCGATCTGGCGCACGGCAGACATTCCGCCGGTTCCATCCCCGCCGGGGGGATCAATGGGCGGCGTACCGCGCCCTTCTGGCTTGCCAAACAGCGCTGCATAGTCGGCCTTGATCGGCTTTAGCATGCCCTCCGCATCCTTGATGACGTTGTTTTCGATCTCGATCTTATCCAAATCGACGCGGCCAACCAGCAGATCAATGGCGGCGGGGTTCGCGCCCGCGCCTTCCAGCGCCTTTTTCACCAGCGCGCGCTTGGAGGCGTTGGTCTGCTCGGCCTCGATCCTGGCCTTATACGCATCGTATTCGGCCTGTACCTTGGATGCATCGCCGCTGGCCTTTTCCAGCGTTTCAACACGCTGTTTATAACTGTCGCGTTCCTTCGCGATGGCGGCAGATTCTTCCGCGCCCTGCTTCGCCTTTTCGATCTCGTCTTTCAGCGCGGTGACGGTTTCACCGTGCGCCGAAATGATCTCGTCGATTTTGTCCTCGTCGATGCCGAGGGCCTTGAGAAATTTGCGAGTGAGTGCCATGACACATTCTCCTTTTCTTTGGGGCGCAGTGCTTTGCGCCATGAATGTTGATATATGCAAACAGGGGCGGCAGTGCTTTGCCGTCCCTGGGTTTGCTGGTATTTGTTTGTAGGATTAATCGAAGCCGTCTCGCAGCGCGTTTGCGGCCACATTTTGAAGGGCTGTGCCGCCCTCGTTGATCGCGTCGCGGATGTACGGGCGCCCGCGCATTTTGTACGTGCCATCATGCACATACTTGCCGTATTCCAGCGTATTTCCCACGTCCACGGTGTTCTCGCCGCTGCGATCTACCTCATACGATACGTCGCGCATCAAATCGCCGGTCTGCCGGATGGGCTTGCCATAACCGGCCTGCATCTTATTGACGATCAAATGCACGGCTTCAACGCCCATGGCGGTAAGCGCCTTTTTAACGTTTCCGCGCATTTGGGAGCGCACGCGGTCGCTGTTATCGTTCAGCCTTACCTGGACGGCCAAGCCTGCTCACCTCCACCAGGATGCCGGTAACGCGGATAAACGCTTTGGCAAACGTCCACGCCCACGCGATCACAAACACGGCGACCGGGATATCGTACAGATTGGCGCGCAGAACATAGAGCAGCAGCAAAAATGCAAGCATGTTATTACCTCCTATCGGTTACAACGTTCGGGATCAGCACGCATCGGCAATTGATAACTTCCTCTGCCGGGGCGGATGGGTCGCCGGGGTAGGACAATTCATTCCCCCATATCGTCCTGAATTTCTCATTTTCTGGGATGGTTTTATTGTTCAGCGCAACGTGCGATTCACGGCTGCGAACCATGCGCGTTGACCATGTTTTGGTGATGCGGATTCCCATCTGCGCAGCCTCGTGCAATTGGTCAGCGCGGGCCTGCGATTGCAGGCGCGTGCGCTCGGTCTGCGCGATGCGCCGGGCATTGGCCGCGCTGTTACCCATCACGGCACGGATGCGGCGGATAATCTGTTCCTGCGATTCGCCCAGCAACGTGGCCTGCACCATCTCATTTTGTAAGCGGCGGATCACGGCGGGCGCTTCGACCAGGTTATGGAAAGCGATCTTGGAAAACAGCGGCTGCGTATCGCGGAAAATGATAGCGGCCTGCCTGCGCGTTACGCCCGTGATCAGGCTTTTTCCGGCCGCCTCCACACCGCCAAAGGCAGTTAACTTTGTGCCGGTGTAGTTGGCGTTTATCGCGTATATCTCGACAAGCGCCTTTTTGATCTCCGGCTCGAGCTTTCCGCCCGCGTCCTTGATCTGCTGCTCGATGGATTCGATCACATGCTCCTGCCGCATCAGCTCGCGGATATAGCCCTCGCGCCATTTTTTAATCAGCTCGGGCGTGTTGTAGTAGTTGGGCGGCTGGATTTTACCGCTGTCGATATCGCGGATTTTTTGTAAAAATCGGCGGTTCATACGGATGACCTTTTTGATGGCTTCCCCGTACACCGCCGATATGCGCTGCGTGAGCGCCTTTTCGATCTCGTCCGCGATTCTCACCGCTTCGTCATCCATGCGCCCACCTCCATAATCGCGCTGCAATGCGTTTTAACGGGCTTTTGCGCAAGCCCTTACCGTTTATCGTCCGCGCCGTTATCGCCGCCCTGCTCGTCCAGCAGGCGTTGCAGCGCGTCCATGCTGGGCTGCCCGGACACCTCCTCGGCGCTGACGTTGGCGATAATGTCCTCGATTTCTTCCTGGTCGATATAGGGATTGAGCTTGAGCGCCGTGCGCCGGTCGATATCCTGTCGCATGGTGTAGATATCCTGCACCGTCTCCTGGCGGTTTGTAAGCTGCAAGCGCTTGAAGCGGATTTCCTCCGTTTCCACGCCGATCAGGGCAAGAATCTGCTGGACAAACCTGAATACATGCCACTCGTTGCGGTCGCACTTAAGATTCAGGTTCGTCATCGCGGCCTGGATCGCGACGTTCGTCAGGCTCCCACCGGTCAGCTCGTCCATTGACATGGCCATAAAGTCCGCATACAGCGCCTTTTCCAGCAGTTCCAGCGCCACCTGCCGGGCGGTATAGGGCACCTCAATCGTTTTCGGCTCCGCCGTGGCGTTACCCATGCCGTCGGATACCGTCATGGCGATCTTAAGCTCGTTAATCTCCTGGATCATCTGCAGCGCCTGATCCGTCGAGCCGCCGAAGTTATTGAGCACCCAATACACATCGTTGGCGCGATCCAGGTTGTCGCCGAAATCCGACAGGATGCGATCATACGCATCCAGCTTCGTGCGGATGGACGGCGTAACCTCGCTGCGCTTCTCGCTGTTGGCGTACATCGGGATCACCGGCAGCCGCGAATAGTTCTCCTCGCCTACAACGCGCTCGCCGATAGCATCCGTTATCACCTGCTGCTTGTATGCGCGCTTAGGATACAGCACCTCGATTTTGCCATCCCGCGTGGTGCTGTACACCGTCAGTCCGTCCGCCTCAAACACGCGCATATACAGCGGGCGCGCAGAAGATAACTGCCAGAACTGGATCACTACACCGATGCCGCCCGTCATTTCGTCCAGCAGCGCCACCGTGCCCGACCATTTATCTACGGCAGCGGGCAAAATTTCGACGTGATCCATATTCCAATAGCCGTAGCACACGCCTTGCAGGATAGCGCGCTCGTCCATTTCCTGCAGCGCCTTATCAAAGCCCATTCCAAGCCGGGCCTTTGTCTCGGCGTTTTCCAGCGTTACGCCGTTTGAAAGCAAATATTGTACCTGCTGGCAGACAAAGCGGAACAGCATGGACGTTGCGATACGGTAACCCGGCGCGTTCAGCCGCTGGGCCTTTTTGTGCACAATGCCGTTAGCATCCTTTTTCTCCGTCGTTTGGATCTGTACCCGGTACTTTTTCGCCAGCTCGGGGTTGTCTCCGCTGAATCGCATGGCGTTATCCAGAGCCGTGCGGAAGAACTCAGACCGGCGATAGCTTTGTACGATCAGACTCGCCGTTTCGCCGCTGCTGCCAAGCAGCATCCAATCCTGGTATGTGTAGGTTGTAAACATTATAAGCCCTCCGTCAGGCCGTGCCGCTCTTTATCCAGCAGCCTGCAAATATCCGCCGCGCTGTCCGGCGCGTCGTCGTGCTCCGCGTCCTCTGTGTAGTCCATGATCTGCGCGATATACGCGCGGTCTGTGCCATCCAAAAACACGATATTTTTCCACCACTTTTTCAGGTAGGTGGAGATTTTCAGGTATTTGTTCTGTTTTTCGGCATATATCCGCGCCTCATAGCCGCGATTGCGGATTTCTTTCCCGAGGTATCCCTTATCGCCGTTATTTTCGCAGTACACGGGCGCGCACATCAGCCGATTACAATCGGCCAGCGCCGCGTCCAGCACCGTATCCACATGCGCGCGCCACAGCCGCCCATACAGATACAGCGTATCGCCCACGCGCCGCCCGCACGTCATGGCCGTGTAGTCCTCGCCGCCATACGCCGCATCGATATGCGCGATGCCGTCGCGCAGCATGTCCGCGTTGTCCGTATACCTGGGCGCGTCGGCAAACAGCGCGTTTTCGGCAGCGATGTGCCGCAGCTCATAGTTGGCCGCAAACAGCGACGGCGACATGCTGTCCCGCAGCGCCTGCAGCTTATCAGGCGATATCAGGCCGGTAGAATAGCAATCGTGCTTTTCCGGCGGCACGACCAGCGAGAACGCATCCTCCTTGTGCCACGGCGTTCCGATGAACACAATGCGCCCGTCACGGGTGACGATGTTTCGAAGCTCCTGTACCACGGCCTTTGTCCGCTCGCGCTCCGCCCGGCTGATGCGATCCTGTAGATTAACCACGTCGTCGCACACGATCAGATTGGCGTGCTTACCCGTCATGCTGCCGCCGCAGCCGCAGCCCAGCAATTGATCGGCGCCGCGCGGGCTGTCGTACACGCTGACGGTCAGGCTGTTGTTGGTGGTTTTAAGCAGATACACGTCGGTTTGCAGCAGCAGCCCGGCCATGTAGCGGAACGCCTCGTTGTCGAACACCTTTTTGGCCTGCGTGATGCTCTCCACCGTGTCCGTGTCCGTTTTCCGCATAAACAGCGCGTTTTCGCCGTGGTGCAGCACGCACCACATCGCCAGCGCCACCGACAGGCACGAGCTTTTGTAGCTCAGCCGGTGCGCCTGCAGGGTATAATCCTGCGTGCCGTACAGGATGTTTTTCATCCATCGCCCGTGCAAATCGTCCGTAAGATCGCGGAAGCCGCACATGCGCCCGATAGCCGCAGGGTAATACCGCCAGATGCGCCACGCTTCCTCCCGCGTCACCGTGCATCATCCTTTGTTTCTGCCAGCAGGCGATCCAGATCGGCCTTGGCGTCGGCGGACAACACGGAATTGCGCACGTCCACCTGCTCGGGCGGCAGCTCGCCCAGCATGCGCAGGCCTAACTTGTACCATTCGGGCGATTTATCCATGTTCATCACGAGCTTGGCCGCCAGCACCTTCCGCTTTGTGCTTCCGTCCTTGTTGGGCTCCTCCAAAAGGGCGCGCATTTCCTCGGCGATGCCCTTTCTTTCCGCCTGTACAAGTTTCCCCTTCGCCTGCGCCGCTTTCGCCCGCGAATCCCCGTTCGCCCCGAATTGTGTGGCCTTCCCCTTTTTCAGGTTCGCAAGGCTGTTGGGGTGCTGTCCTCGTGGCATGTTTTCCCCTCCTGAATATAAGACAGCGCCAAGCGGATTTCTCCCTCGGCGCGATGAACGTATTTCGTTAGATCACGTTTCAGCTTCTCGCTATTGGTTGTTCGGATAATCTCCTTCGCACGGCGTATCTTTTCACGCTCCTGCGCAATCTGTACCATTTTAATCACCCTTCCCGCAGGCGGAAATATAAACCTTTTTTCCGATTTGTTCGTCCATCATATCTGCAAAGGAATTATTCCGCGCCAGCCTTGAACCCGATGCACTTTGAAACATCGCCGCAAAGCACGCCCCTGTTTTCGGGGCTTTCATGCGTTCCGTCGGGGCTACACTTTTTCCGTTATAGATGTGCTCAAGATTATAATCATTCCCCCTGAATCCATCCAGCCCATCTATTCCGCAGCAGCACATTTCGTCTCCCATATCGCGCAATCGATTCTCAGCGCAGAAAAATGCAAGCCCAAGCTCGTTGCAGCGGGTTTTGATTTCCTGAAATCGTAGCCGAAGTAGCTTTTCAGGATAGCAATAATCCCCTGCGACTTTTACAAGCCCCTTTTGCTTTGTAACAAACTTCATCCCTTCGACCGTTGCGCCATATGCGCCGGCATCCTTAAAACGTTCAAGGTTTTTGACAACATCAGAATGCGCCGACACAAGATAAGGCTGTATACGAACAATTACGCGCTTAACCGCCGGGGCGACGGTTCTAATCATCTTTAGGCGTTCTTCAAACTTTGGTGCGCCCGGCTCAATAACGTCATACATTGAGCTGGCCGCGCTTATTTGCACCACGCAATTACACTTTTTTAGCAATTCGACATATTCCGGCGCAGCAATTAGCCGTCCTTTAGTGCTGACAACAAAGGGGTATTTTGTTTCCGCCAGCAACTCAAGCGCTTTATAGGATATTTTGTACCGTTCCTCGACCGGCTGAAACGGGTCACTTACTCCGCCCCAATGAATCGGAATTGCCCAATCGCACCAGTTGGTTTCCTTGGTACGTTTTCCATCAATAAACTTTTTAAGCGATTCAATGCAATTATCTTTCGATATATCGCGGATATCGTTTTTCCGCTTAACAAAACAATATTTGCACGCGTGCGAACACCCTTTGTAGGTATCGAACCGAATCGGAAGATCGCATATAACAACCTGTGATCCACAATCCAGCCCCATTATATCGCCCCCGTTTCGTGCAAAATCATATCGACAAGACCGCTTTTGCCGTTTTCTCTTATATATTGCATTACAAAAAGTTCATGCTTTTTAGGAAAAGAAAACGTTACGTCAAATTCCGTTTTATCAACCCCGCGACCTTTTCCCATCGCTTCATCATTGTTAAGCAATTCTTCAATTCCTGCATATTTCGCATCATCGTCAAAGCCGAATTGTTCCATGTCGAAATCATCGAATTGCGCCAATTCGTCTTGCAGCATTGCAAAATCCCAGCCCGCAAATTCCCCGGTTTTGTTGTCGGCCAGCCGGTACGCCTTTACCTGATCCTCCGTCAGATCATCGGCCACGACCACAGGCACGGTATCGCATTTTAGCTTTTTAGCGGCCTTATACCGCGTATGCCCGGCAATGATTACGCCGTCCCAGTCAACGACAATGGGCTGCTGCCAGCCGAATTCCCTGATGCTGGCCGCCACCGCGTCCACAGCCTCGTCGTTTCTCCGGGGGTTCTTTTCGTATGGCCGTATGTTTTTAATCGGCTCCCATTTCAACTCTTTCATTTCGCGCCTCCTCCTGATATGGCCTCCACCCGTCCGGGTTTCCGTTGAACGGGCTGATCGCATCAAAAAAGCCCTTATAAAACAGGGCTACATCATGATCGCATGTGATGACGGTGTTTTCGCAGCGCGGGTTGGTGTTGATATTGGCGCTGGACGTAATGGCGCAATCGAAGCGCGGGCCCAGCATCACGCCGACCTTGGAATGATTCCGAAAGATGCCGCAGCGCCCGCCGGTTTTCCTGGCCGCCCGCTCAAGCTCCGCCTGGCAATTGGCATACGACGCACTGGCAATCTCGCCCATATAGCAATCCAGCCGCCCGATCAAGCCGCGCCGCACCCAGTCGGCTATCTCCCGCACATCCTCCACGCCGTAGCACCACGACGACAGCAGCAGATAATCGGCGCGCTGCTGTCTGAGCGCGTGCCGGATAAACGTTAAAAAATCGACGTCGCCAAACGATATGCAATGATACGTATCGCCCATCCGATAATGCCACGGCGCGGCGGCCAGCAGCGCCTGCTCGGACGCATACCGGCGCATATCAAACCGCTGTTTCCCGCGCTGGGTGCCAACGCGTATCTTCTGCGGCCTTGGCTTATCCTCCGGCTTATCCGTCGGCATATCCAGATCAAATACAAAATCATCCCACAGCTCGGACATTCTATCCTCCATCGCCATCCCCGCCAACGGCGATACGCAGCAGGCACGCGCCCCTGCCGTTCCCGGCCTGACGGCCACGCCCTGTGGGGTTACACGTAAAAGCCCACGGTTTCCATGCCGCGACCCTTGTCTAACAGCCGCAGCATATACAGCTTTTGGGCGGGCACGCGATAACCGCCGTCCGCCGCATAGCCGCCGTAATCCAAAAAGCTGCCGCAGTTGATCACCTCGACCGTTTTCTGCCGCAGCATCTTTTTGTGAACGTCGTATACCAGCTTCCCGCGCGGCTTATCCTTGGGGTTGTGATCGTGGCCAAACGCGAAAAAATCGATGCCATCGATCGTATCCGCCGTGTGGAAGTTCACCAGATCCTTCGCCCTGTGTGTGATATAGCCCACATAGTGCTGCTGGTCGCCGCCGCTTTTCCCGGCCATCCGCGGCCTGTAGCCAAGCGCTATATCGATCACGGCAAAATGCTGCCGGTATAGGCCTTCACAGCCCGCCATTACGCACGCATCGTACAGCGGGAACATCGACGTGGTGCGGGTGATGCGGTTGCGCTCATGGTTTCCCGGCACCACGGCCAGCAGCTTCCCGGCCCTGTGCAAATCGGCAAATATCTCCTTGGCGCGGTATTTCTGCTCGTGCGGCGGGTAAACCTGATAGAACACATCCCCCTTGGAGCCCGCCACCACGTTTTCGCACATGTCGCCGATCACCAGCACCTGAGCGGCGGGATCCTCGGCCACCTTTTGTAAAAACGCATTCAGCCTGGCCGTGCTGTGCTCCGCGTTCCCCATATGCGCGTCGTGCAAAAAATACAGGTGCATTTCGTCCTGTGTCTGCGGCGCTGTATACAATATCGGCTGATAATCGTTAAGCATAAAACTACCCTTTCTTTCGCCCCCGCCTGCGAAAGCAAAAAATCCCGCCGCCGGAGGATGAGCGGCGCAGCACCAATAAATCATCAAAAAACAAGGACGCAGCAGGCCAATGATGCCCCCGCGCCCTGTCTTGCCCCTTCGGACAATCCCATGGTTGTATTATAGATCAAAATTTAGTCCGTTTTCGTCCGCTCTTTTCATATTCTCGTTCATCTCCAGCAGCGCACGGCCATGCATGACGAGCGTTTGGGTTTTTTCGTACCCCATCCGCTCCATGATATCTTCCCACGACATCCCGCGCACATACCGATACAGCAGCACCGACTTATACCGCTCGTCCGACAGCGCGTTAATCGCATCCATGATCTCCGCCATCTGGCAATCCAGCCGATAACACACGCGCTCAAGCCGGGCCTTTGTATCCACGATCACGCAGATATCCTCGGCCATGCGGTCATACGCCCCGCCGCTGCCGGATACCTTGATCGGGTTCAGCCGCACGGTGCAGCGCGTTACGCTATCATAGTGCTCCCGGATTTCCTCCTGGATCGCGTCCCGCTGCTTCCGCAGCCAGATATACCGCTGTAAAAACCGTTTCGCCGGGTTTTCCACCCGCTCCTGTCCGCGATCCATATCGTGCCGCTCCCTCATCAATACGCCTTGCATGGTGTCCCCTCCCGTGCTATAATACATATATCACCTCGCCTTCGCCCCGCCGGGATTGCCGCCCGACGGGGCATTATCATTTACGCCTTATCCGATATCCTGACGCCGCACTTGCGGCAGAACCGATTAATCGTCTCCACCGGCATTTTCCCCTTGTGCGGGAGCATGCCGCCGCACTTGGAGCAATAATACCAGCCGGGCTTACCCGGCACCGGCAGCCAATGCGCAATCACCATCGCCCTCATCCGTCCCCTCGTTGGCTATCAAACAGCGCCCGGCACTGATCGTCCAGGCAGATATTTCCGCACAGCGTGCCCGGCTCATCGCACGCCGTGCCGTCCGCGTACAGCATCACCCAATTTGAGCCGTCCCACACCATCTCGCACAGCCTGCCCGATTGGGTATCCAGCATATCGTGATCGTACACAAGACGGCCCGCAGCGTCCACCCTGCCCGTGCAGCGGCATATCTTCTCGGGCTTCGCGCGGAACGGCAGGAACTCGCCAAGCGTAGGCGTGACGGCGTGGATGCCGTGCGCGTACTCATAATACCCGTACACGATCTCCCCCGTGGGGAACAAAGCTTTGACCAGCATATAGTTGGGGTTAAATCCGGGGATATCAGCCATCGGTTTTGTCCTCCAATTCGACGTATTTTACCAATAAAAACACCGATTCGCCATCATCGACCATATTCTGTATGCTCTTTGCATCTTGTTCTTCCAAATCGAAAATTCCGACGTTGTTCCGCGTCCCAATGAAGAAATTATATAATTTCCCGCAGGTACAAAACTTCATCTTGTTCGACGCATTCGATACCTGTTCTGCAAGGTGCGCCATGATCAAGGCCATTTCGCTCGGAAATTGTTCGACCGTTATCATCGTGCTCATTGTTTTTCCCTCCCTTCAATATTCGTCACTGAACGTAATCTTCATTTTTGACGATCCGAGCCATCAGTTCAACTGTTTCCGGCGGAATCAAACCAGCATCACTATACGCCTCGACAATTTCAGAAACATCTATTCCCGCTGCTTTCATTCTCGCAAGAACCATCATTTGCAGCGCTATAGCATCTGAAAGGCTGCCGAAAACGTGCGAGCCCTCGCCCTTGATAAATAGCACATACGGTATTTCTTCGGTTTCAAGCAGGTCAATTGCCACCTTGACTTCATTCTTCATTTTTCGCGTCCTCCACTATCTCCGTTGTATGCTTGCAACTCTCCACCGCCGCCGTCCACCGCGATTGCCACAGTTCGAGCGGTTGCATGCCGCGCCGCAGTAGCTCCGCCTCGCAGGCAACGCACATGTGCAATATCTCGTCCTCGCTCCCGTGCACATGGTATTTTCCGCGTCTGTATGTCACGCTGGGCAGACGGCGGAAAACTGATCTAATCGATACCATGTTTAGCCTCTGCCTCCTTCTTCATCTGGTTTGCCACATGATCAAAGTGTTCGCTCCAGCTTGCAGCCTGCCGCCAATCCTCAAACTGGATATAGATAACGGGGCGAATCTTTTCGCCATCTTGCAGGGGCTGCCTTGTGCCGATAGCATCTGATCTGTTTGTGTCGGACATTGCCACCACTACATACGTCGTTTTTTCATCTTTTTCCGCCGTAAGCCGCGTATACCCCATGGGGATATATAGCAGAAGGGCTCGCTCTGTATTATCAAATACTCCCGTTTCCAGCGATAACATCCACGCCGCATTGCGCAGCACGTTATTGATACATCCGGGGTATTCGCCGCTCTCGCCCTTGGCCGGATACAGCGTGCAGGCCTCGCAGCGTTCCTCGCGCGGGAACCGCGCACCGCTGACGCAAAAGCTCAGCGCATCGATGATCTCCTGCCGGGTCATTCCGCCACCGCCTCCTTTGTCCAGACGTACAGCCTTGTACGGTTATCGGCTTGTGTGTGCCTCGGCTCGATGCAGTCCACGGGCAGATCAAGCAGCTTATCGCCCATATTCAGCAGCGCCGAGGCCATGCCGTTAATCCACAGATTGTGATCTTTCCAGCAAAACAGCTTTACGTCGCCATCGTACATGCGCAGGATATCACGGACAGTGATCGTATTTGACGATTTTTCTTTTTCAAGCGCGTCGATGTATGCCAACGCATCATTCAATAGCGGTTCTTCCCCATAGCAATCCTCTTCTTCGCAATACGGGCAATCGTCGCATCCATCATTCTTTTTGCATATTATCATCGCGTTTTTGATTTCTTCAGGCGTTTTCATTCGATTCTTCCCCCCATCCCGCCGCGTCCATTTCCGCCTTGGTGGGCTTGCGGAGCCAGACGCGGAAATCCTTGTTGTAGTAAGTAGGTTCAGACAACGAAAGTTTACATATCGCGGCAGCACGCAAACGCGGCTCAAAATCGTCTGGATCTTTCTCGTGCCAATTTGGCTCAACCTCGACAAAGCATGGTATGTCTCCGACTTCATCCGCATCCAGCCCCTTGGCCTCCTCCAGCGTCAGCGGCCTGTTGGGCGGCAGGTATCGCGCCTGGGCAGCGGAAAGGGCGGCAGCTCGGGCCTCGGCCATCGTCTCATAGCCGGTTACAGTCGGACCGATGCTCTGGCATGCGTCATTTGAGCACATAGCATAGGACAGGTATTTGCCGCTTACATTAACCCAATCCTCATTTTTCATCTCATGCCCGCAGTACGGGCACAGCACCTTATCAATCATTGTTCCGCCTCCTTTTTATCGTTTTACTATGCCTGAGTGTGCAGGCAAAAACAGATCGCAATAAACGCTGATGTGGAAGTCCTTGGGCAATTCGTCCAGGATGTGCCGGCAATCCGAAATATGCTCATTCAGCGCGTTGACCTCCCGGTCATAGGCCGAAATATACTTGCACATCGCCGCGTGCGCACAACCAGCGCATTGATCATTCTTCAGTTTTTCCATTGCGATTTTCCTCCTTATCCATCATCTCAAGCGCCTTAATAGCATCCTGGCAGTACTGGCTTGCTTTTCCGTGGTCGCACATGCGTTCATAAATTTCGTGCATTTCTTCCACGCTGTTTGATTTACGCCAAATATGCATCCAATACTTGATCGATCTGTCGTGGCTGTCCCGTAAATCCTCGAAAAATTTCCGCCTGGCCTCTCTGTACTCCGCAGTATCCATCCATCGTCACCCTCCCCACTGTTCGGCCATCGCTCCTGCAATGCCGGGATACGTCTTGCTCCGCAGCTTTGCCCGATCTTTTCCGGGCGACATATAATGATTCTTTTCGCGCAGTTTTTTCGGCAGGGACATCATCTCATCCCTCACCACGTCAGTTGGCCGCAGCTTCTGCAGCCCGAACAGCCACAGGCACGTTGTTTTTTCCTCTGGATGGCCAAACTGCCACGGGTGTATGATCTGATCGGGCTTGCGATACCGCGTACTCATCACCGATACGGGGTTTTCAATTGCGATTTTTGGCACGTCAGCGCGAACAAATGCCATAAAAAATGCAGCGGCATCATCCTGCAGGGATCGTGGCTTTTTTCCCTCCGCAAACCATCTTGCGCCGCTCACGGCCAGATGTGTACACGGCGGATGCGCAATCAGCAGATCCCACTGATCAACGATGTGGTACGCCTTATCCATCGTGCAGAACTCAATTCCCCAGCGCTGATCATCATGCGCCAGATCAGGCAGCCAGCCCGGCGACAGAATCTTCAGCGCATCGCCCTGGATATGCCACTCAGGATGCCCGCCGGATGGCGGCTGAATATCGCAGCTGTACGCCTCGTGCCCCAGCGCTCGGAACGCCTTGCAGACTTCCTGAGATTCCTCGCACGCAATCAGTACTCTCATTGATCCTCCCCCGCCGCAACAAGCGCGGCAACCGTCAGGCCAACGAAAAGACCGATAATATACCAGATCAGGTTACTCATCAATACGCCTCCGTTTTTCCTCGGCAGTTTCCCTGTCATACTTCTTGCAGTCCCGCAAAAACTCGATGTGCTGTGCCAGAGGCAACACCACGACGAGCAACGTTATCCATCCGCAAACGATAAGGACAATGGTTTCGTTCATTGGTTGTCCCCCGTTCTTTCTAACGAATATACAATCGTCAGGACGACTCCATTTTTGAAGGTGCACTTAACAGTTTCCCCCCTATAGCCTTTTCTTTCCATGCGTTCCTTTTCATACTGGGCAACGGCCATCCGCGCTTCTTCCGTTACCTCTGATTTGTTTAGCCATTCCGTTCTCTGTTTGTTAAGCGTCCCGGCGTAAATGCCAGCCATTCCGCAGCCTACATGATATTCAGCCATGTTTACTCTCCTTCCTGTTCCGGCGCATCGGGCAGCGGCATCCAGTGGGTGACAATCGGCTTATTTTAGTAGCCCCATCCGCTGATCCTCCAATTGCTACCGGGCGTAGGCAGCCCCCAGAAGCTATGCTCGCCCTTCGGGTCTGCTTCTACCTTTTCAACTTTGCCAAGATACATCCCGTGCATCCCTCGCGCTCGGGGATATACAGCAATACCTTTTCGCCCTTCGACGGCATCCTCTCCTTGACGCTGATCCATTTCTGCCTCAGCGATACCGTATTGCGCTTGATCTTATTCGTTTCGTCGCCCATGAGCTTATCAAGCACTTCTTTCACTTCTTCCTCCGTTCCACGCACCGTGGTAACGAGGGTGTCCTTGTACGGATCAAACTTGTCACGGCCGACTTTGTCATTCATCCATATTTTCGCCATTGTTCTTTTTCTCCTGTCTAGCGTCCATCTTCGAGCCGCACGCTCTGCAAAATTGGTTAACCTCGGCAACGTTCTTCTTGCGGACGTTGTACGTTTTGCGGGTTGGATTGTAGACGATTCTTTCGCCGCACTCCGAGCAATGCCACAACGTCGATTTGCCTTTGCAACGCACCCACCTCCCATGCCTCACCGGCGCAACGTCGAGGGTGGGGGCTATATCTATTATCGTCTTAATGCTCGCCAGCCCCATTGCGACATACTGCGTTGATTCGTTTTGGCTTTTTGAGAGGAGCTCAGTTATCGTCTTTGTCAACGCATCTTGTACAAAATCCGCGTCAATCGCTCTCATGCTCCCGCCTCCCTATGCACACTGCGCTCCGGATCAAAGCCAGCCGGATACCGCCGCTTTAGCTTGGCGATGTTTTGCAGCAGGATATCTTCCAGCGATACGCCCAGGCCTGCGGCCAACTCGGCCAAATACCATGCGATATCCCCGGCTTCCTCGATCAGGTGCGGCCTGTCCAATTCGTGGCCCTGAAACAGGTACTTTTTCAGGATATCGCATACCTCGCCCGTTTCCCCAGCTAGCCCCAGGCAGGCGTTTTCCAGCTTGTCCGATGGCCGTTTTGTGTTCGCCGTCCGCTGCGCCAGCTTTTGATACTCGTTAATCGTCATGCTGTCACCCTTCAATCCTCATATTCAGTCCCTTGGCCTGTTTGTAATCCCTTTTGCACGCCGGTCACAGGATCTGCCTGCGGGGGATCAACCGATCGCAGAGGATGCACCGCGTCCATTTCCGCCTGCGTGGGCTTGCGGAGCCAGACGCGGTATTCGATTCCGTATTTTTTGTAATAAGCCTGGCTACTCGGAACACATTCAGCCGTAACAACAGGATATGGATAATCTTCGTAGGCCTGTCCGTTTGCATCGTACACGCGCCTGTTTTCCATCCACACGCACGAATAGCCCATATCATCCCTATCGAGCGCCTTGACCTCGTCCAGCGTCAGCGGCCTGTTGGGCGGCAGGTATCGCGCCTGGGCGGCGGCAAGGGCGGCGGCCTTTGCGGCAGCTTTTGTTTTGTACCCCGTAACTCGTGGGCCAAGAGCATTGCACCCCTTGCCAGGGCAAAGAGTTTGGCCAACCCATCCAGGCGAATCCAGATAAATGCTAATAATCACAACCATCTCGTTCTCGCAGTACGGGCACAGCACCTTGTCAGTCATGTTCGGCCTCCTTATCGTTTATACAGTCTTTCACTTCCATCAGCAAATACAACGGTGATCTTGTCCGGATACCCCGTGCTATCGATTTTCTTGCCGAGGTAATGCGCGCTTTTAATAGATGCAGCCGCCTTATGGTTCTTTTCGCAGGCCAGTGCATCAGCTTTGATACTGTATTGCGTCCCGCAGCAATCGCACACATACAAAATATGCTCTTTCATTCAATCCTCCTCCTCCATCATTTTCAGCGCCTTAATAGCATCCTGGCAGTACTGGCTTGCTTTTCCGTGGCCGCCAAAATCTCCTTTGTGTACCAAAACATTTCCCCAATCATCCAAAATATCCACAAGCGCACGAATCTGATGCAATTTCACACCATAAGCAACTTTTGTTTTATCCGTAATCTCATACTTTTTCATGCTGTTAATCCTTCCTTCTTCGCCCGATAGCGCCGTCTTTCGCGCTCCTGGTGTTTTTCTTTCAGCTTCCGTTTCCGCCGGATATCCTCCATGATCAGCGGCGCGGCGGCCAGCTCGTACCCGCGCCAGCCCTTTTTCTGCGCCTTCACGCGCTCCCGCAGCATCCGGCAATAGATGCGCCCATACTCGCAATGGTCTGCGCACTCGCACGCCCAGCAAACGCTGCGTACGCCATCGCACAGGTAGCGCTCACCCAGGCTGCGGATGGTGATATTGGTGGGCGGGAGATAGCTTTCCGCGTGGACAATCCCCTTATGGCTCGGCATATCTACACCACCTTTCCCGGCGGGCAACACAGCGCGTCAAACTCCGCATCCGCGCTATCCCGGTAGCCCTTCCGCCGCCAATCCTGCAATATCCCGTGCACATATCCCCAGGATTGTACCGAGCGCCGGGCACAGCGCCGGATGGCATCGATTAACCAATCGTAGCTGTAATCATCCCATAGCTGATTGGCAAGCCGCATCTGTTCAATGCCGGTTGGCAAGCCGCAATCCTTGGCAATGCGGATAAGCTCGTTTTCCATCCGGGCATCCTCCAATTCTTCCGACGTCATCGCGCCCGCG
>ERZ1034925.441-NODE-441-length-18485-cov-7.279816_pt1 | contig 18485 bp, 35 predicted proteins | sample MGYA00520687_ERZ1034925 | MGnify/ENA primary metagenome ERZ1034925 (study PRJEB33766, sample SAMN09781758) | gut metagenome | biome: gut microbiome | host: Homo sapiens | place: Madagascar | study: EMG produced TPA metagenomics assembly of the PRJNA485056 data set... | reverse complement strand
CTGGCTGATGTGTGCAAGGCACTGGAAATAGGAAATGTAAGCCAGTTAAAAACTAGGCTTAATGAAGATGGGGTCATTACTAATGAGGTAGGGGTACAGACAGGCATTAAAACCGATGGTACGCCAGCAATTCAAAAAGTAAGAATGAATTTTATCAATGAATCCAACCTGTACAAAACAATCTTCCAGAGCCGTAAGGAATCTGCGGAAAGATTTACAGACTGGGTAACCACGGAAGTATTACCGTCAATTAGAAAGACAGGTGCATACGGGAAGCCGCTCAGCACGTCGGAGCAGATCCGCTTACTGGCACAGGGTAATACGGAGCTGACAGAGCGGGTAGACAAGGTGGAAACAAAGATTACGTCATTAGAGAACGATATGCCGCTGTATGGGTGCGAGATTGACGAAGTTTCCAAGCACGTGAAGCGAAAGGCTGTAGATGTGCTGGGCGGTAAAGATAGCGAAGCGTACCGGGACGGCAGTATTCGGAGTCAGGTGTTTGCTGATATTTACACGCAGATCAAGCGTGAGTATGGCGTAGTTTCTTCCTATAAAAGTATCAAGCGGAAATACATAGCAGATGTGCATGATTTTATTGACTGCTATGAGTTACCGAGATTCCTGGAGGAACAGATTCTGGACGCAAATGCACAAATGAGGTTTGGAACATGAAAAGAAATCTTTTGATATTTTTGCTTCCCATTATAATAGCGTTTTTAACAATCGCTAATGCGGGAGCGTCAAGCAGGGAGACATATCTGCCCGATGAAGTGCGGGAAATATGTGTTAAGTACGGCGAAGAATACTGCATTTGCCCGGAACTGTTGATGGCGATTGTGGAGACAGAAAGCAGCGGAAAACAGTATGCGGAGAATGACGGTTGCAAAGGTCTGACACAGATATATGAAAAGTTCCACAAAGATCGCATGAAGAATCTTGGCGTAACAGACATATACGATATGGACGGGAATGTTCATGTGGCTGCGGATTATCTGGCAGAATTGTTTGAAAAGTACGAGGACGCCGGTACAACCCTTATGGTTTATCACGGAGAAAAAAACGCTATATCAAAGGCTAGACGAGGAGAAATCAGTAGCTACGCAAATAAAATTTTGAAAAGGAGCGCAGAGCTGGAACGCCTGCATGGTAAATGATTATGTATATACCGGAGTTTTGGTGTGGCGTGATTGCCACAATTTTGGCAGAAATCGTAGGTACGATTGCAGTAACAATTTTTCTGACAAAGGAAAATAAGGATACAAAGGAGGAGTAGGAATGATTATTACAGATTTTAACAAAATGTCATTGGAGGAACTGCTTATAATTCATGCGGCGCTTGGCATTGAGTTTGAGGTATCAGACGGAAGAATCAGAAGAACGGATGGTGATGTAGGTGAATGATATTATCCTAGAAGGAACCGTAGATTCGGAAGTAGTATGTGACTACGATTCTTTCGACCATGAGCTTTACAAATTCCAGATTCTGATTAGAAGAAAAAGCGGAGCATTCGATGTGCTGAATTGTGTCTCAAGAGATGCGAAGGAACTGAAAAAAGGTGACCGGATTCGAGTATACGGGTATATCCGGTCAAGGGATGAAATTTGTGGGAATAAACGGCACTGCCACATCTATGTTTTTTGCAAAAGATATGAGAAGTCTGAAGAAGAAATGGATACGAATCTTGTTCAGATCCAAGGGAGCATTGCTAGGGTTGGAGCCATTAGAAAGACATCTACTTTAGGAATATACATTGTTGACTTCATTGTGTGCGTGACTGACAACATGGGAAAGCATTTTATCCCGGCCATTGCGTGGAGAAAAACGGCAGAGATGATTTCCGGAATGAAGAAATGGGATGAAATTTCATTCCTTGGTAGATTCCAGAGCCGAGAATACGAAAAGCGGCTGGAGGATGGGACAAGAGAAGTGCGGACAGCCTATGAGGTGTCCTGCAACAATATTTTAGGAGAGGTGAAAAATGAAACTGTTAAGTATGAATCTTGAAAACTTCATGTGCTACGCAAGCGCAGAGTTTGATTTCTTCGACATCACAAAGATTATGGCGAAAAATGGAAAAGGAAAATCCAGTATTGCTACGGCATATATGTGGTGCCTGTTCAACTGCGATTATGAGCTGAAGGACAATCCGCCGGTTCGCCGGGAAGTGAACGGGAAAACGGTTGATGATATGGATACCGCCGTAACGCTTACCCTGGATGTGGACGGGAAAGAGGTTACCATGCGGAAGGTGCAGAAAAGAACCTACAGCAAAGATGGTAGCAGCTACAAGGATGATAACAAGTATTTTGTCAATGATGTGCCAAAAACCTTGAAGGACTTCAATGCATATCTCGGAATTGACATGAACGCATTTAAGATGTGCAGTAACATCAATGCATTTTTGGCAAAGAAGCCTGCGGAAATGCGGGAGTTCCTGTTTTCGCTGGTAGGAAACATTACGGACTTTTCTATTGCGGAAAAAGAACCGGACCTGTCAGAACTTTCTGTGGAGCTTGCGAAATACTCTGCTGAGGAACTGTCCGCAATGCATAAAGCGACAAAAGCCAGAGTTGCAAAGGAGATCCCGATTCTTGACGGGCAGATTAAGGAAAAAGAGCGGGATATTCAGATTAAATCTGATACGGACCTGTCAGCACTCGAACTGGCCAGAAACCAGATCAAGGAGCAGATTGAGAAGAACATCAAGGAGCAGACCGATACGGAAATCCTTATTGCTGAAAGCGATACCGCTACCAGTGACTTGATGGCTTTGAAGTTTAAGCTGTCAGAAATCCAGAATACCGCAAATACTAAAATTGAAGAGCAGAAAGCTGATTTAAGCGTAAAAATTTCCGAAAAGCAAAGAAAGTACGATGATGCACACAGAGAAGCCGCATCACTGTCCTACACGGTTAAGGCACTGGAATCTTCCATGGCAGGGGCAGAAGAAAAAAGGAAAAAGCAGGCTGAACTTTGGAAAGAAACGAAGAATATGGAATTTGATGAAGAAAAACTCGTTTGTAGCTACTGCGGTCAGGAATATCCGGAAGATAGAAAAGAGCAGATTCGTGCGGATTTTGAGAAAAATAAGAAAGCAGAATTGGAAAGAATCACCAAGGTTGGGTTGTCACTCAAAGAACAGATTGAGAAGGATGTGGCAGAACTGGAAGATGTGAGGAAAAGGCAGAGAGTTTTGAATGATAGCGAGGTAACAATTTTCGCTGAAATCAAGAATCTGACTGCTGAAAAAGAAGCACTTCCAGCTTCGGTTGACGTAAGCGGAGTGCCTGAATATATCGCTGTGCAGAATCAGATTTCCGAGAAAGAGAAAATTCTTTCAAAATTCAGTTCCATTTTCGAGAAGCGGGCGGAATTAAAGGAGCAGGAAACAGAACTGCGTGAGGAACTTTCCGGAATTGAAAGACAGATCTTCGCAAGCAATACCGAGCAGGAAGAACAGCGCCTTGAAGAGCTGCGGGAGAAACGTATTGGTCTGGAGCAGTCAAAGGCAGACTCCGAAAAGATTTTGGATCTTCTGGATAAACTGGACAAGGTGAAGAATGAAGCTCTTTCAGAGAGTGTAAACAGTCATTTCGGACTTGTTAAGTGGGTACTGTTTGAGTATGCGAAGAACGGAAATTATAAGTCCGTATGTGTACCTACGGTTGACGGGAAATCCATTCTTTCTACCATGAGCAACAAGGGGAACAGAATGCTCGGTAAATTGGATATTTGCAGTTCTATCCAGAAAATCAGTGGAATCAACTGCCCGATCTGGCTGGATGATGGGGAATCGTTCGACACAGAGAATCAGGCAAAGGCAGCAGGGATGGTAGACAGCCAGCTTATCATGCTGATTGTTGATAATAATGAATTAAGAGTGGAGGGTTAGGATATGTTGATTAAAGAAAAGAAGATTAAGACAGAGAGGGGGAAATGCAAGGTTACGCTTGAAAACGATGGGTTTCAGTACATCGTAAAGGTTGAAGACAACGATTTTAAGAAAACTGTAAATGAACTGTTTGCGGTCCAGACATTCAATGCGATTTAGATGGAGGGTAATACAATGGCGGATACACAGGTAGCAGTAGCGGAGAAGAAAACATTCAGCGTTGTTCTTTCAGACAAATTGGAGAGTGTGTCTGAAGCGCTTCCAAAAGATTTTAATAAGGCAAGATTTGTCCAGAATGCACTTGCCCTTATCAACGACAATCCTGCATTGCAGAAATATAATCAGACGCAGCTAATGACAGGTCTCCTTAAAGGAGCATACCTTGGTCTCGATTTTTACTCAAAGGAGTGCTATCTGGTTCCATACGGCAATCAGCTGAATTACCAGACGGATTACAGAGGTGCAAAGAAACTGGCGAAGAAGTATTCAATCAGGCCGATTAAGGACATTTACGCAAAGCTGGTTCGTGGTGGAGACATCTTTGAAGAAAGGATTGTATGTGGTGAGCAGACATTTGATTTTAAGCCACTTCCGTTCAATGACGGGAAAATCATCGGTGCATTTGCAGTCTGCTTGTACGCCGACGGCGGTATGCAGTATGACACCATGAGCCTTGCAGACCTTGAAAATACCCGGAAATCCAGTAGGGCAAGCAATAGCCCGGCGTGGAAGAATTTTACCGGGGAAATGTATAAAAAGACAGTATTGCACAGACTTTGCAAGCACATTGAATTGGATTTTGAAAATCCGACACAGCAGAACACGTTCATGGCTGGCATGGAAATTGAGACAGATCCGCAGAAGTTGGCGGAAGTGGAGATTGCTGAAAATGCGAATGCGATTGATTTTGAACCGGAAGAAACTGCTGGAACAGTGACCGAACCGGACGGGCAGCAGGTAATGCCGGAGTTCATGCAGGAGGGATAAGATGAGAGTAATTTCGCAGGATGGAACGATGGATGTTCCGTATGAAAATTTTGTATTTGGAATAACTTTAGATAATTATATATCGGCAGTTATGGATACAGCAGTAAGACCAACTGAAGTCGTGAATGGAATTATGGCTAAATATTCATCCAGAGAAAAAGCACTGAAAGTAATGGAATTGTTGAGAGAGACATATATCGGTATGCCTATCGTAATGCAGAATGTTGATGTTTCAGAAGATGTGGCAAAAGAATTTGAAAGATTAAATAAATGCGGTGTTATGGTGCGAGCAGAAAATCAGCCGTCAAAAGTAGATTTTATTAGCAATGCTGTCTTTCAGTTCCCACAGGATAATGAAATCGAGGTGTGAGTATGAGACAGAATCCATGCAGGTATTGCTCATCGTCAGTGGACATAAAAGGAAAGCATTCCGCAAGTTTTTCGGAAAAATGTTGCGAATGTGATTATAGAAAGCAACACATGGAATATCTGAAAAAACACCGGAAATTCGATGAGGGCGAACCGATAACAAGCCTTGATGAGCTTCTGAAACAGGAGTGGGTCATGTGGTACCACATCACAAAACATATCGAAGTGATTAAGCATAATCAACTTTCAACATTTTTGAAATGGCTTGAAAATGGTGCGATTCATAAAGCCATTAGAAAAGAAAGCGAGGTGATGTAATGCTCAAACTGTTATGCTGCGGAACTGGAAGTTCTGGAAATTCATATGCACTTAGAAGTGATACGGAAATACTGCTGCTTGAAGCAGGAATGCCGATTAAGGACATTAAGAAGATGTGCGGATGGAATGTGAGAGATATTTCCGGATGTGTTGTAACTCATGAGCATGGTTAGGAGACCATAGCAAATCACTGAAAGAATTAGAAACTACTGGAATACCGGTATTTGTCCCGTATAGAGATGATATCGGTGCAAAATTCAAAGGCAGATGGAAAATCAGAGCATTTGATTTGACCGATTTAAATGGCAAATGGATGCATACAGATGTAAATGGCGAACCTTGCGCGATATATGGATTTATGATTGAACATCCAAAAATGGGAAGAATGCTATACATTACGGACTGTGAATTTGTGAAATGGCGGTTCAAAAATGTCAATCATATTCTTCTGGGAGTCAATTATGATCCGGAATTGTTGTCTGGTGACGAAACAAAGAAAAACCATGTTGTCCGTGGACACATGAGCATTGATACAGCTTGCAATTTTGTGAAAGCCAATGCATCAGATCAGTTGCAGAACGTTATTATGTGCCATTTATCGAGCGAAAATGCTGATAGTGATAGTTTTATCGAGAAGATGAAAAAAGTTGCTTATGGGGCGAATGTAGATGTTGCGGTTGCAGGGAAAAGTTGGGATTTGAAAAATCCTAGTGAGTGTCCGTTTTAGAAAGGAGAATTGATATGCCGAACTGGTGCGAGGGAATGTTAAAAATCAGAGGAAAGCAGGAAGATGTATTTAATCTTCTGGCTGACAATCTTCAAGTTTGGAAAGTAGTTACCATTAGAGATGATATTCGAGAAGAACTTGACAAAGAAGCCATTGAGATAGACAGAGAAGATGGAACTATATATGTTAAAGAGACTGCACATATAAAAGGTACCCGCAGAAACTTTGTTGAGCCAAACGAAATAAATGTCTGGAAAAGAAAAGATGGAAATGCCTGTATTGCTGTGGAGTTTAGCGCAGCTTGGGACGTAGAAAGTCAACCATACATTGAATTATCCAAAGCATACAATGTGGATATAAAAATAGAAGCATTTGAAAGCGGTATGGAATTTAGCAGATATATCCTTATCGAAAACGGCAACTTAAAAGAGGATAAAGAAACTGGATATGATGATTATGTATGGGAATGCGTAATGCCTAATCTTGGAGGTTGATTAGATGATTAAAGGCAGAAAAGTCTACGACCCATTAACTGATACTTGGATCACAGGTTATTGGGTTGCGGATGATAAAGGGAATTATTACCCAATATGGTAGAAGAATTTCCAAATTCAGAATATGAAATGGTGATTAGAAGAAAGGTGGAATGACTTATCAATAAAGTAATTTTGATGGGACGATTAACCAAAGATCCTGACGTAAGATACAGCCAGGGTGAGAAAGCAACAGCCGTTGCCAGATATGTGCTTGCGGTTGATAGAAAATTCAAAAGAGACGGGGAAGTCAACGTGGATTTCATTAACTGCATTGCCTTCGGGAAAAACGGAGAGTTCGCAGAAAAGTATCTCCGGAAAGGAACAAAGATTGTTGTCGTAGGCCGCATTCAGACAGGAAGCTTCACGAACAAAGATGGCCAGAAAGTTTATACAACAGATGTTGTTGTAGAAGAACACGAGTTCGCAGAGAGTAAAAAGTCAGCAGGAGAAAGCCTGCCACCAGCAACAAGCCACACAGACAAAGACGGATTCATGAATATTCCTGATGGAATTGACGAGGAACTTCCATTCGAGTAAATCCGGTTCAATAACATGGAAAATAGGAGGGCAACGTAAAGTTGAAGAATAAAAGGTTGACTGAAAAATTCGGAATCCACGAAGGAGACCGTGTACGGCTTAGCGTAAAGCGAGATGTACAAGGCCCTGTTCCAGATGGGGAATACATCAAGGAGATTTGCGGAACCGTTTACCAGATATACCAGGATTTTGTGGTGATCATGACACGGGTTGGGACGCACCCAAGTTACTTCTGGAGCGACTTCGAGAAATGGAGGGTAGGCTGATGATTACAGAGGCGGAAAAGTTGGAAATTCTGAACGAGCTGGAGAAACGTCTGGACGGCAGACTGAAAAAGATACCGGAGCTTGAGGTGTCCGGAAGGATCCTGAAAGCACCACGGGAAAAATGGTTTAGTGGCACTAATGGATATTGTGGTACATCGCTGATGGGCGAGGCATTCGGCTCCGGTCAGACGGCATGGGAAGCGTGGGAAGCAATAAGAAAGCTGACTTGTGCGGTATGCGGTGTGCGAAAAGTGAGGGAGCTTAAGTCTATCGAGGAATCCCCGGTAGTTGCAGAAAAGATATGCCAATATATCTATGACATGGCTATGGAGTTTAAGGAGGAGAAAAAAGATGGCAAAGAAATTTGAACTGACGGCAGAGTTTGTGACAAATATTTTCGGAAATAAGCTTTTCCGGATTAAGGCATTGATGGCATTCGGCGACGTTAAAGAGGGCGAGCTTGGCGGATATGTGGAGAAAGAAGAGAACCTTGATCATGACGGCGATGCATGGGTCTACGGCGATGCACAGGTCTCCGGCAATGCACGGGTCTCCGGCAATGCACGGGTCTACGGCAATGCACGGGTCTCCGGCAATGCACGGGTCTACGGCGATGCAGATTACGCAACAATAAAAGGTTTTGGGAGCGAAAGAAGAGCGACAACATTTTTCCGGTTAAAGAGTGGAGAGATTGGGGTCAGATGTGGATGCTTCTACGGCACGATCGAACAGTTTCGGGGAAAAGTAAAGGAGACACACGGGGACAGCAAATATGCAAAAGAGTACCTGATGATTGCGGATTTGATGGAGCTGCATTTCGAGCATGAGGAGGGAAAGAAATGCGGTTGATAGCCGAAGAGACGCTGAAAAAGAGCATAGAAAAGTGGCTGAATCCAGATCCAAGCGTAGACAGAATGGTGGATATAGATGACATAGCGGTGTCTGTGATGATGGAGATTGAGGAGCAGCCAACAGCCTATGATGTGGACAAGGTTGTGGAACAGTTAGATACATACATAACAAAGCTGGTCGGAAGAAATTCCGCATTATATAAGACAGTTATGCAGATTGTGAAAGGCGGTGGAGTAGATGGCAATTAAACCTATATTATTCAACACCGAGATGGTGCGGGCGATTCTGGACGGGAGAAAGGCTTGTACAAGGAGAGTAGTAAAGTACAAATACGACAATACACAAATGGAAGTCAAGACAGACAAATATGGCTCCCGCTTGATCGAGATTCAATGCGATGTCGAAGGAGAGACATATGGAAAGAATTCAGACGGTAGCACATGGCGGAGGTTGAGGCCATTCATCGAGAAGAAACCGCCATATAGGCGTGGGGACGTTTTGTACGTGAGAGAAGCTTGGTGCAAATACGGAAAGCTTGATTATTTCGACCAAGTGATTGATGGCACGGAAAAATATTACTATGCGGCAGACGGAGCGAACCCTACGCCGTATAATACATTCCTCGTTCAGCGCGATGGCTATGACGAGTATAAGGATACACCAGTATGGCACCCGTCAATCCACATGCCGAAAGAAGCGGCGAGAATCTGGCTTAAGGTTACGGATGTACGGGTGGAGCGATTACAGGATATTGACGGAAAAGGGTGTTTGAAAGAAGGAATTGAAGAAGAACCTTTAAAATACGTCGGAGACGAGTTTGTAAAAGGGATGTTTCATGACCTTTGGGATTCCACCATCAAGAAATCCAACCTTGACCGCTACGGCTGGCAGGCCAATCCTCACGTATGAGTGATAGAATTTGAGCGGTGTGAAAAGCCAGAGGAGGAAAGAAGATGAAAGCAAGACCTAAGACATTCGTAACCTACATTGTATCGACATTTAACGGTGATGCGGAAGTATGGGTTCACTGCTGGCCACAGCAGAAATGGGACTATCTGGAGGACAAGGGAAAGGCGATTTTGAGCCGGAAAAACATGAGCATGTCTCTGCCGAAAGAAGAGATCGAAAAGCATTGGAAGGTGGTGGAAGAATGAGATACAGAAAGAAACCTGTAGTTGTAGATGCGTTCCAGTATGACGGTGATCTGATGCGCTCTAACGGTGAGTGGAGCTGCCCTGATTGGGCGAAAGATGCTTTCCAGAGTGGCACACTCTACTACGATTCGCCGAGTGGCGAAGAACCGCCGACAGAGCTGTATATCGAGACCCTGGAAGGACGGCACCATGTATCGGTTGGAGACTACATCATCCGGGGAGTGGCCGGGGAACTGTACCCGTGCAAGCCGGATATCTTCGCACAGACCTATGAGCCTGTAAGCGATGGTACAGAAAGCGCCTGGCCTCATATCACAGAGAGATTCAACCGAGTTGTATAGGAGGAAAAATGACAGAGAGATTAACCAAGCGAGAAAAGAATGGACTGGCCTACTTCCCGATGTGCTTTACACCGCCCTGCAATGGAGAAGGATGCAAGGACGAGAACTGTATATTCATCAGTGATGTGTGTGAGCGATTGGCCGAATATGAAGAACTGGAAGAGCAGGGACGGCTCCTGCGGTTGCCGTGTAAGGTGGGAGATACAGTTTATGTAGTCACTTCTCCATTTAATGTGTTTGATGATATTGAATATGATGAGAATACGAAAGACGAAGTCTATGAATCTTATGTTTCTAGTGTATCATTTTATGAAAGCGGAGAACAATATAGAATTTACGCTAAGGCAACAAATCATTTTATAGGAGCATATTTTAGAGAATGCGATTTTGGTAAAACAGTATTCCTCGCCAGAGAGGAAGCAGAAGCCAAGCTGAAAGAAATGGAGGAAAGCTATGAAGGAAAATGAAGCGATTGCGCAACTTCAGAATGAATATCTTGTCGCGAGTGACACAGCAAGCGCACGGTATCACAACGAAGCACTGGACACGGCTATAGCGGCGCTGAAAGAGGTACAGGAGTACCACGCTACAGGTCGGACACCGAACATGGTGTGGGGGCTTATCGGCGGATACAACAGGGCGAGGAAGCAGTGCCAAGAAGCTACAAGTCAGCTTAAGCAGTACGAGGAGATCGGCACACCGGAGCAGTGCCGGGAAGCTGTGGAGCGTACCCGTTGGATTCCGGTAAGCGAACGGATGCCGGAAGGAATAGATGCATGCAACTATATTGCCAGCATTGAGAACTACGGAGTTGATATTGCAACATATGTTCCGTCTGTAAAAGAATGGTACTGTTTGGGCCTTCCGTGTAAAGTAATCGCCTGGATGCCACTGCCGGAACCGTACCGTATTGCGGAGGAGAGCAATGGGCAAAAGTAGGGCAAGTAAACAGAACGGCTACTTTGCCGCCGTGAGTAGGCAGAGAAACGATGTATATAAGACCCAGAGAGGGAAGAAGAAGCGTAAATAATTGAGAAAGGAGACCAACCTCCGGCCGGGGTAAGGGTATACCGGGTTTCCAGAAAAAATGGAAAAGAAAATTAAATGTGAGGAATGGAAATATATCTCCGGTTATACAGGATTGTACCAAGTTAGCGATAGAGGGCGAATTCGTTCGATATCCCGTTATGTCGCAAACAATCGAAATGGAGGAGCAAACCGGGAATACGGGTATGCGCTTGGCAAGGGGCTGGATGTTATGTTTGAAAGGTGATTAATATGAGAATTGAGCTTCTGAACGATATGTACCTGGAGCCACAGAAAAGCGGAGGCTACAGCCTTTACAAGCGGTACACCACAGCCAAGGGAGAGCCCCGCAGAAAGCGCATAGCTTATGCAGGAGACCTTGAACAGGCGGTCAAGTCATTCTTGCAGGCCGTCCAGTATGAGGAGCTGAAAGACCTGCACACAGTGTTTGAGAGCTATTCGGAGCGGGTGGAGGAGTGCAACCGGGAGACCGTGATGCGGATTACTGAAAAAATCGAACGGGTGGAAGCACTGATTAAGCAGGAAGTAAAAAGCTGAAGTATTAGGAGGAAAAATTGATGGAAAAATTAAAACCGTGCCCGTTCTGCGGAAAAACACCAGGAATCGAACATTGGTCAAGTGGAGGAATGATGCATATGGTAAAGTGTAACAATCCTGATTGTCCTGTGCCGGTAGTGTCTTATCCGGCAGGATATAACCTGAGTGAGGTAATTTCCGAATGGAACAGGAGGGCAAACGATGACAAATAGAGAAGTATATAAGGATAAGCTGGACGATCTGCTTGCTAGGATTGTTGCGGTAGTAGATGGCGAACCAGTATTGTGTGAGATTACAAACTGCGAACGATGCCTTTTTCAGGACATCTGCGGGAAACTTGAACACAAGAAGGAGATCATTAACTGGCTCAATGCCGAATACCAGGAGCCGCCCGTGGACTGGAGCAAGGTGCCGATTGACACGCCGGTGCTGGCATCAGCAGATGGAAAAAGTTGGTACCGCAGACATTACGCGGGAACAGATGATAAAGGGAATCCGAAGGTGTACTTATCCGGGCACACGTCATGGAGCACGACGAGCGGGGGGCATATATCCCCTGAGTTCGTTCGGCTTGCGGAGGGCAATGAATGACCGGGCAGCATGTATTCGCAGCGTAGAGAGGAGTGATTGCTTGGACTATCAAAAATTTAAACAGGCAAAAGCTATAGAAAGGAAGAACAAGGAACGCTTTCTGAAGGTAAATCCAAAACCAAATTAAAAGATACCGCTTACTTATCAGCGGTATCCTCCACATAGTTTTGAAGAACAGTAACAATGAGATTGCTTAAACTGCGATTTTGTTTCTTTGCGAGTTCGGACAACTTCTCTTTGAGGGTTTTATCCATATTCACAAGAACGCCTGTTTTTTCCTTAGAAACTGCCATTGACCAATCCTCCTTTTTGGAAATTGTAACACGCAAAACAGTTATAGTCAAGTTATATAACTTTTCATTGACTGTTATATATAAAAGATATATAATGGTTATATAGAAGTGGAGGCAGAATTATGGGAAATAGAATTGATTTAACAGGTCAGAGATTTGGAAGATTGGTTGTTTTGGAAAGAGCAGAAGACCATATTGCAAAAAGCGGAAAGAAAGTTAAGCGGTGGAGCTGCTTATGCGATTGTGGAAATAAAACTATTGTTCGACACGGAAACTTGAGAAACGGAAAAACAACCTCATGCGGTTGCCTTCATAAAGAAAAAGTGGGAGCAATAAACAGAACGCATGGGCTTTCCACAAAGCACGGTAGATTATATCCTTTATGGAAAAGCATTAAATACAGATGTTACAACAAAAATGCCAAAAGTTATAAGGATTATGGCGGCAGGGGTATAAAAATGTGCGATGAATGGCTGAATAATCCTAAAGCATTTTGCGATTGGGCTGTTGCTAATGGCTACAAAGAAGGAAAGACAGACAAGCATATAAATATATTGACAATAGACAGGATAGATGTAAATGGTGATTACTGCCCTGAAAATTGTAGGTTTGTCACAAATGAAGTTCAGGCAAGAAATAAGAGAGATACTATTCCAGATGAAGAACGTTATATGATTTGCCCTATTTGCGGAAAAGAATATGAAGTTTCATCCAGAAACGGAGCAAAAACTTGTAGTTATGAATGTGGTTTTAAGTTAAGAACCAAAACACACCCGAACACAAAAGATTACACAAAAATCTGTCCTATATGCGGGGAAAGTTTTAATGCAAAAAGGGGAGGCCATTTTAATCAAGCGGTATATTGCAGCGCAAAATGTAGGAATATATCAAATTCTCCAATATGGGAATATAACGGAGAAAAACTCCATGTTGTTGAATGGGCAGAAAGATTAGGTATTACTCCTCATTGTCTATTACACAGAAAGGAATTGGGGTGGGATATTGAAAGAATATTAACCACTCCACTAAAAGGTGACAATAATGGGAAAGCCAAATTATAAACAGATATATGCAATTAAGGCAGAACGAGAGGGCAGAATTAAAAAAATCTGCCCGAACATTCCATATTCAAGCGGTATCTATGTGTTTTATAGGACTGACGAGGCACAAATTCGTCGGGCGTATTGCGGCCAGGCAATCAATTTGTGCGAGAGGTGCGCTTCTCATTTGGGTGAATACGACCATATCGCATTAAGTCTTAAAAAGCATGGATTTTACAGTGGCGAAAATCCGTATGGTTGGAAACTGGCATTTAAAACTTGCCCTAAGAGCGAGTTAGACGAAAGAGAGGTTGCAACGATTAAGTCATTCGCAGATGATGGATTTCAAATGTATAACGTGACCGCAGGTAGCCAATCAATAGGAAAGCTTGTAACAGGGCAATATAAGCAGCCTAAAACCTATTCACAGGGCGTACAACAGGGCAGAAAGAATCTTGCTAAAGAGCTTTCCAATATTGCCGATAAGCACCTTGTAATCAGCTTGAAACCGGAGAAGTCTGGAAATAAAGTTTCGGAAAGACAGTTGGTAAAATTTATGGAATTACTCAAATTTGATGATAAGGAGTGATTTTATGGCGATATATCGCAGTGTGCATTTATCATTTTGGACGGATAATAAGGTTGAGGATGATTTTACGCCAGAGGACAAGTACTTTTACCTGTATTTGCTTACAAATCCGCAAACCAATATATGTGGCTGTTATGAGGTGAGCTACAGTCAGATGTCACATCAGACTGGATATAACAAAGATACTCTGGAGCGACTGCTTGACCGGTTCGAAAAATTTCATAATGTGATTCGATACTGCCGGGAGACAAAGGAAATTCTAGTTCTGCACTGGTATAAATACAACTGGAGCAAATCAAAAGATACGCTTAGAGGAGTTCTGAACGTTGCGCAGAATATAAAGTGCGAAGAATTCCGAAAATATATACAGGAGACGGTAGAGTATATTGAAAAGGGTATACTTATAAGGCCCCCTGTAGACACCCGGGAGGGATCTGATACTGTTTCTGATCCTGATACTGAACCTGTTCCTGTAGCTGCTTCTGATTCTGATAAGAAAAAGGAAAAGCCGCAGAAGCATAGATACGGCGAATATAGCCACGTCTTCTTAACTGATGCACAGTTGGAAAGGCTTGTCAATGATTACGGGGAAGCAGAAACGCAGGAGGCGATAAAGTTTCTTGATGAATATATCCAGATGAAGGGATACAAGGCAAGGGACCATAATCTAGCAATCAGAAAATGGGTACTTAGAGCGATAGATGAGCAGAGAAGCAAAGTTGTGAAGATTCCTAATCATGGAAAAACAGATTGGGATGCAGTGTAGGAGGGGGAGTATTTGACGAGAGAAGAAACAAAGAAAATAATTCGTATTATGTGCGACTGCTACCCTAATTACAAGCCTATGGACTTATCAGAGACTGTGGATGTGTGGAATATGATGCTTTCAGAACATACATACCATCAAATTTCTATGGCCTTGAAAGCGTATATATTGACTGATAACAGCGGGTTTGCGCCGAGTATTGGACAGCTTACGGCAAAAGCACAGGCTCTTACCAGCCATCCGGATATGAACGAAATGGAAGCGTGGTCTCTTGTAAGCAACGCTGTGAGAAACAGTATTTACAATTCGGAATCTGAATACGAAAAATTCCCGGATTCCATAAAACGTGCTGTTGGGTCCGCATCGCAGCTTCGCATCTGGGCTGGGGATGAAAATTACAATGAACAGGTAGCTAGCAGTAATTTCATGCGGTCATACAGGCAGGTGGTGGCGCAGAAAAGAGATTTTGAAAAATTACCGAGTGACATCCGGAAGATGGTGGAAGCTGCTTCAAACGAATTACTGGAAGATAATTCCAAGAAATAAAATAGGAGGAAGAGGTTTGGTCGACCGAAAAATCATGATTTACTCCTAAAAACAATGTCAGAAGCATTGAGAAAAATGAGAGAAAAGAGAAAAATATCTGGCCTGTGCGTAAGATGCGGGAAACCGATGGACAGAGATGGAATATATTGTACTGATTGTTTGAATATAATAAACAAAGAGACAAGAGAAAGAAGGGCGTGGTACAAGTCTCACAAGATATGCCCCAGATGTGGGAAGAACGATTTGACCGGTGATGAGAATGTGTGCCTTGAGTGTGGTGCAAGAGAATACACTATAACAATGGCAAGTCGGCGGCGTTTAGGGAAGGAACACTTTAACAAAACTCACAATGAGTGGGCGAAAAAGAAATACGCAGAGCGTGTTGAGAAAGGAATATGCACCAGGTGTGGGAAAAGAAAAGCAGATTACGGCTTTAAGACTTGCGGAATATGTAGGGCGAAAGACGCAGAAACAAGGAGAGTAAGAAACGGCGTAAAAGCGAAAGACTGGAGAGCTCAGCAAGGTGTGTGCCATTTCTGCGATAGGCCAGTGAAGCCGGGGTACAAGGTATGTGAAGAACATTACCAGAAGAATATCGAGAAGTTGAAAAATGAAAAATGCAAGGAAGCGAGAAAAAGATTAGGGAAAGATAATGAAAAATTTTTCCTAAAGTAAGAAAGGAACAGGCTTATGAAGTTTTCGAAACTGATTAAGCCAGAACTTGAAAAAATCATTGAAAACGCCAATTTTACAGATGAAGAAGAACAGATATTCAAAATGCTTTCAGAGGGGAAAACAATAACAGAGATTGCAATAAAAGTATCTGTTTGCGAAAGAACCATAAATAGAAAAATAAGTAAAATAAAAGAAAAAATTAGTAGATTGGAGTGGTTTGATGGTTAAAATAACGAAAAACGGTAAAGAAGTTGAGCCGGAAAAACTGATTATCCCAGAAAATGTAAAGAAGGTAATCGCCGAAATAATTGACAAGTAGCAACTATCCGTATACAATGTGCCGTAACACGATAAATGCGGCACATTGTGTACTAAGGAGGGTTTATAGATGAAATGTGTCGCTTATATTAGAGTTTCAACAGAAAAGCAGGCAGAGGAAGGGTATGGCCTTGATAGCCAGAAGCGGGATATCCTCGATTATTGCAAACGGAACAATCTGGCTGTTTCTGAATGGTACATTGACGCGGGGCTGTCCGGAATGGATATGACAAAACGTGTTGAGCTTCAGAGACTCATATCTGATATGTCAAAAATTGACATAATTGTTGTTTACAAATTGGACAGGCTTGCAAGAGATTCCGTAGACGCACTGTATATGATTGAAAAAATCTTTATACCAAAAGGTATCCGGGTGGAAAGTGTACATGATTTTGCGAAATACGATACCCCGCAGGAAAAATTCCAGACACAAATTATGGCAGCAGTCGCAGAATATGACAGAAACACAATGCTGCTAAGAATGCGTGGAGGAATGCTGGAACGTGTAAAAAATGGTCTGTGGATGGGTGGCGGCAATACGCCGTACTGCTACCATTACAGCAAAGAACTCGGTATACTGGTTCCGATTCCGGAAAGAGCGGAAAAGGCTAATCAGGCTATGGAATTGTTCCTTTCAGGGTATTCCGACGAAAAAATACAGCACATTTGCGGATTCCGAACAGAAAAAATAGTCCGCAACATACTGACAAGCCCGGTGAATGTTGGTTTTATCCCTTACAAAGGCAAATTGTACAGGGGGAAACATCAGCCAATATTTGATATGGACCGGTATGACAGGGCGCAAAACGTCAGAAGATCCCGGTCGAAATCGAAGTCGATATCTACGGAGCCGAATCTTTTGACTGGATTATGCTATTGCGGAGTGTGCGGTTGCGCTATGAGGTATCAGAAATGGACAAACGGTAGGCATAAGATATATTGCATGTCGCGAAACAAATCTATGTCATATCTGCCGAACTACAACCATGATTGCAACAATGCACTGGAATGGGCAACTGATATTGAAAATCAGGTGGAGGGCGAGATTTTGAAAATTTCACTTGATTTGTCAAGCCATAAGCCAAAAGCCAAAGAAACACGCCTGGAGATCATGCAGTCACGCTTAGACAAGGAGCAGACGAAATTAAAGAGACTCTATAAATTGTACGCCGATGGGAATGATACCATACTTGAGATGATAAGCGAAATGGAAGAGAAGATTTCTGAAACAAAAATGGAGATTGAAGAAGAATCAAAAAATCAGAATGTGAGCGAAAAAAAGTCATTGGCGTATGAGAATATAAAAAAACTTGCCGATATCTGGCCGGACATCGACAAGAAACAGAAAAACTTGATACTTAAAACTATAATTGACAAAATTGTAATAGTCAATGGGAATATCGAAATTCAGTTAAAGAATTTTTAGCACTTCCTGTCTGCCGTGGGTACGGCGTATAGCTTGTGCTAATGCCGCATTTATCGTGTTTATTTTATCAAATGTCGCTGAAACGTCACTAAAATGTCGTTTGTGGCGTCTTTTTTTATGCAAAAATTAAAGCATAAGGAGGGGTATACAATGTTTTCTGACGATGTACTGGAAAAAATTTTCGCAAGAGAAGAATTGCAAAGGCTTGATTTGCAGACGCAGTCTGCTGTCATTCACGCCATTGAAGAAGTATTGGAACAGGAGGTAGAAAGCAATGGTAAACCCGTATCAGAATAATTTTTACAATCCGCAGGCGGCTTATCAGCCACAATTTTTCGGTCAGTATATGCAACAGCCTAGATTTCAACAGCCAGCACAGCCGGAGCAGCCTGTACAACAGCAGATGGTTCAGCAACAGCCTTTCCAGCGCGGTATTAACGGAATGATGGTTGCTTCTGCTGATAACATAACAGCCGACTGTGTTCCTATGGACGGATCGGCGGCGTTTTTCCCTAAGCATGACTTATCGGAAATTTATGTAAAAAACTGGTGCGCCGATGGAACAATTCGCACACTGACATTTAAACCGATTTCAGAACCGCAGGCAGGCAATTTATCAAAGAATGATTTAGAATCGAATTTAGGGTTATCTGACGCGATTACAGGGCTATTTG
>ERZ1034925.439-NODE-439-length-18505-cov-6.712954_pt1 | contig 18505 bp, 15 predicted proteins | sample MGYA00520687_ERZ1034925 | MGnify/ENA primary metagenome ERZ1034925 (study PRJEB33766, sample SAMN09781758) | gut metagenome | biome: gut microbiome | host: Homo sapiens | place: Madagascar | study: EMG produced TPA metagenomics assembly of the PRJNA485056 data set... | reverse complement strand
CATTTGGCAGCTACAATTTTGACAGAGCCAAAACAAGGTGGTGAAGGGAAGTGGACGCGAACTGGCGAAGAGATGCGATTGTTGAGCTTCTTCGCCAGAAAGGCAAGGTAAAAGCACGCGAACTGGCCAAACGGTTTCATGTGACTCGGCAAACAATTTGCCAAGATATAACTGCCTTATCGCTTCGTTGCGATATTTACACAGAGCGCGGTCAGAATGGTGGAATCTATCTGTTAGAGAAAAAGAGACCTGTCCGCAAATCGCTCAGCTCATCGCAGATTGAGGTCCTTGAGCAACTTTTACCATCTTTATCCGAGGAAAAGCGTCTTATCGTCCAGTCCATTCTCCATGATTTTGGCTCCTAGCGGGCAGCATGCCCGACCTTGATAATTGAATACTCAGCACGGAGGCACGTTCCCAGAACAGGAAGCGTAATCAGAGAAGCGCCATGACATACAATCAGTACCTGACAAGGATGTCACCGGATTGTACCGAGCGATCAATTCTACCGACAAAGCAGTGAAGCCTGCTTCGCCATGATCTGTAAAGGGAGATAATGATACACCTGTTGCCCCGCACGTCAGACGGGGTGGCCGACCTTGGGTTGAAATCCTTAGACCCTTGGAACACCAGTGAAAACTGCGCAAGCGGCTTGCCGAACGAAAGTGAACCGTGTTCCCGGTTGCCAGGGGGCGAGCTGCAAATATGGCATTTCTGCATGTTATTCTCTTTTCTTCTGAACATCAACAGCCCCATGTGTTGATGTCGAACCCGTGCGACGCAGTGCACCAACCGCTGCGCCGCATTATTTTGTCATCAACCGAGGAGATGATCCAATTGCAAAATCCGGAAACGGGTTATGAGAAAGCTTATCGACAGGTAGAGCAAATCTTTCGACGGTTCTTCCCAGCCAGAGGAATGGTCACACGCGAAGGCCAGATTCAACTGTGCCACACGATGCTGGACGCCCTGTTTGGCCGGGATGTTGCACTGTGTGACGCCGGCGTGGGACTGGGAAAGACTTATGCCTACCTGGTTGCTTGCGTGCTGTGGCAGCTGCAAAGGCCACAGCAGATGCAACGCCCGGTGGTGATTTCCACCGCCAGCATCGCGCTGCAGAGCGCCATCCTCAAAGAATACATTCCGTTTTTATCAGATGTTTTAATACAAAACAGATATATTCAAAAACCCATTTGTGCTGTGCTGCGAAAAGGGAAAGAACGCTTCGCCTGTGACAAACGTCTGCTGATTCGCCAAAAACAGATCAGTGTGCGCGGCGAACGCTTCCGCAGAAGGGCAACCGCCTTGCGCGCTGCCAACTAATGCCTGGACCTGGATCTTTTGCCAGGGATTTCCCGTCATGATCGCCGCTTGATCTGTGTTCCAGAGCGGTGTAGTCGCAGCTGTATCTTACATTCCGATTGCCGATACCGGCAGTATTTGAAAGATTCCAACGATGCATTCGTTACCATTCAAGTCTGCAATCACAACTACCTACTGGCAGACGCAGCTCACCGTCAAAACGGATGGAAGCCCCTGCTGAAAGACTACCAGGCACTGATCATCGATGAGGCCCATAAACTGCCGGAAACAGTTCGCCAAATGAACACCCGGCGGATTCGTTCGTCAGACTTGCTTCATTTCGAAAAAATTCTGGTAACCAGCCATTGCACGTTGGGAGCCCAGAAACTCCGTGGAGCGAGCCGGGCATTTCTGACAGCATTTACACCGGCAGAGAACGAATCGGAAAGGGCAAAATCACTTTGCCTGACAACCGAGCAATCCGCCGCATTGCAGCATTTGAATAGAGTTATTGAGGAAATTCTCAAGCTGGAGAACAAAGAAACACCGCTCGTTCTACGCAATAAATTGCATGATATTCAAGAACTCCTGCCGCTTTTCCTTCGCCGGGATACAACTTTTGTGCGCTATGTGGAATGCCGCCGAGAAAACGGTATATTGTCCACCGATTTGTGTGCAGTGCCCTTCGATCTTCCCCAATGTGTCTACGATGCACTCTGGCGGGAGCAGAAACCAGCCATCCTAACCTCTGGAACTCTGGACACCGGAGAAGATTTTACTCATGCAAAACATCGGCTCGGGTTGGATCGCGGAACCCCATTGCGCACGCTGCGCATCCTGTCCCCTTTCCGCTACGATGAGAATTGTTTACTCTATTTTCCCGAACCTCAGCATACGAAGCCTCCCTACAAACAGGACGAAGACTGCGTGGCTCATCAGATCCAGGAGCTAATCAACACCGCAAACGGACACACGTTGGTGTTATTCACATCCTATGATCAGATGGGCCGTGTCTATGAAAAACTAAAAAATAAGTTCCCTGTGCCTGTGCTGCAAGTACAACGCAATCCTCAGGTCTATCTGGAACGCTTCAAGCAGCTTCCCAATGCGGTCCTGTTCGCAAGTGGAGCCTGCTGGGAAGGCGTGGATTTCCCCGGAGACATGGTTTCATTGCTTATCATCGTGAAGCTACCATTTAAGGTACCTGACCCGCTGGGAGAAGCCCTGCGGAAGCAGTACCGCAATCTTCACAGCTACATCCAGGCCGAAGTTGTGCCGGAAATGCAGATCAAACTGCGGCAGGGGTTTGGCCGCGCCATCCGCACCGAAAGCGACAGCTGCGTGGTTGCCGTTCTTGACCCTCGCGCAGCACCGGGAAAGCGATACCGTCAGGCCGTTCTGGATGCCTTACCGAAAATGCCAATTTCGGACAAACTAACAGATATCCAGAGCTTTTTACAATCCAAGAAAAATCCCAGTTATTTCGAGCCACGATTCCCTAAGGAGGTTGATTATCATGCGGGCAATTTGTTTCATTCAGGAAGTCAGAAACAGCGATCTCACCATGTGGCAGCAGATTCTGATCTGCCGTAAAGCACTGCGCAAACTACGCTGGCCTTGCGTACAGGAACTGTACGCTCAGGCAGGAACCGAAGAACAACCGCTTACTCTGCGCCCCGGTGTAATGGACTTGCTTCACGCCGCTGCAAACGGTGAGGTAGATGTTTTGATCGTGGTGGATATTAACCACCTGTATTGTGGCCGCCCCGAATTGGAAGGATTGCTTGCTTCTCTTTTGCAATACGATGTACACACTTTCGGGATCAAGTGCGGTTGGATCGAGCCAGGTGGCCGGCACTGGATGGTCCTTCCGAATTACGATTCGGAGGTGTGAAATGGAGCGCAAGAAACAAGATGCTTTGTTCTTCCCGCGTATCTGGTTATATGCGCGCACCGGAAGCGGACATCGTGCCGTTGCTGAACAGCAACTGGTAGAACTCCGTGAATGGGCAATCTGCAACGGATACAGTATCGTAGGCCAAAGCTGCGAATGTGCTCAGGCCGATTCTTTTTGGCGGCCCGGCCTATTTGCGATGCTCCGGGCCGTGCGCAGAGGAGATGTTGATACTATTGCAATTACGAGACTATCTCGTCTTTCAAGAAGGAAAAGAAAACTCAGCAAAATTATTGCAATATTACAATTACATGATGTAACGCTGACCGCTACAGAAATGAACCTGAGATATCAACTCTATCTCTATGGTTTGAAAGGTATCTCGGTTAGTTAATGGCGAAAGGAAAAAGTGTGAAAGAATCTATTGAGGAACTGCCGGATGGGTGGGTGAGAATAGTACGCGAAGTTTGCGGGATGCCAGTTTCCATTATCTTTTCAGCGCAGGAGGACAATAAAACCCTAGAAAATATAAAAGCGATGATCATGGATGCCTACGCAGAGAGAAAACTCCGTGAGGGTAAACTGTCAAATTGTGACCAGTTGTAGAGAGTATGTTTCTCCGTTTTGGTGATAGCTTTCCTCCCGTTGATTGAGTATTGTTGGTATGAGCAAATAGCCCGAACTAAGTGAATAGGGGAGGAACAACAATGACTTTTTGGGACCAACATGGTCAGGAAGTGGAAATCTCGCAAGCGGATCAGAAGTGGCTGGATGACGCTTATTTTACTGCCCAGCAAATGCGGTTGCCCGTGGATTTGCCGCGCGCCGCTTTGTCCTACCGCGTGTCGACCAAGGGCCAGGTGGATCACGATGATATTCCCATGCAGAAGATTGCCTGCCGGAAGTTTGCCCAAGAGCATGGATGGCGTGTAGTGTTGGAGAAGGCAGAAAAAGGTGTCTCTGGCTCCAAAGTCTCCGCCAGTAAACGGGATGTGATTCAGGAATTATGCAGCGAGGCAAGCAAGGGTAACTTCGATATCCTTCTGGTGTATATGTTTGACCGGCTGGGACGCATTGAGAGTGAAACACCATTCGTACTGGAATGGTTCGTCCAGCACGGTATCCAGATGTGGAGCACCCACGAAGGCCAGCAACGCATCGAAAGCCATGGCGATAAGCTGATGAACTATATTCGATTCTGGCAGGCAGCAGGGGAGAGCGAAAAGACCTCCATGCGAACCAGAGACCGTATCCGTCAGATCGTTTCCAGCGGACACTTTGCCGGAGGCTTTGTCCCTTACGGATATCGAGCTATTAATAAAGGTAGAGTCAACAAGAGAGATCAGCCCGTAAAGGACCTGGAAATCAATCCAGATGAAGCGGAATGGGTCCGCGAAGTATTTATGAAAGTGGCGGAAGAAGGTGCCAGTGGGTATGCCATGGCACAGATGCTGAATCAACGAGGGTTGCGTACCCGCCAGGGGGCGGAGTTTCAGTCTTCCAATATCAAGAGACTGATTCAGCACGAGGGGTATACGGGATATATCATTACTAAGGCGGCATGGTCGGAGTTTATGCCGCAGCTGAAGATCATTGACGAGGCTTTGTTCGCCGAGGCCAACGAGATGATCAGCAAAAGAAGCAAAAAGGCACTGAAAGATAAAAATGCTGCCCAAAAGAGCAACAATCCAACATTATTGGCCGGCATCGTCGTCTGCGCACATTGCGGGGCGAAGATGTCGGCCTTTTTGCATACAGATCGGTATAAGCTGGCTGATGGTAGTATTCGGGAAAAGGTGCAGGCCAAGTACAACTGTTATCAGCGCGGCCAGCATCTGCGGGAATGTGATGGCCAGGCTTTATATTTGGCAGAACGGGTAGACAGAATTGTACTTGCCTACGCTGATGAGCTGTTCCGCAAGATCAAAAGTGAGCCGTATGACAAAAGCATTGAACAGAGAATCAGGCAGCAGGATGCTGAACATAACAGACAAAAACAGGCTGCCGAGAAGAAGATCAAGGCAGCCCAGTATAAGCAGCAACGCTATGAGGACGAAGTTCTGAAATGTTTGGATGGAAGGAGTGCATTCTCGCAGGAGATGCTGGCCCGACTGATTGCGCAGGCGGAAGCGGAGGTCAGACAAGCAAAAGATGAATACGCCACCTTATTACAAAACAACGACCATCGAGCTACAGTCCAACAAATCCGCAATTACTATGATGAATTTCTTGGGTGGGCCAACGAGTTTGACCTGGCCGCTGTTCCTCGAAAGCGAGCTATTTTAGCGGAGCTGTTTGAAAAGGTGGAAGTTGGTAGGGGGTATAAGGTGACGATCCATGTGAAGGGGAGTTATAAGCAGTTTCTGAAGAATGAGTAAGAACCAGACAATGATGATGGTGGCTTTAGCCCCATAAACAGCAGATAACTACCTATTATTGGCGAGTCCAATGGAAGATATCTGAAAATTCTTCTGCTAAAATGAAGAGGTATTCACTTTATATGTTGTGGAGCAAAGATTTGAATTTGGGTGTGACTGTGATTAGTTTGAATCGTTTGAGCGAAAAAAATATAAAATGTGAAACGCTATTGATTGCGATTGCTTAGTATGATATTATGTATGCCTTATAAAATAGAAAAAGCCGCGAACACTACTGTGTTGCGGCTAAATATATTTGTGAAAAATCATAATCAACCTTCTGGGATGACCTTAAGATGGTGGTAAATTTTGACACGATGCCTTGGGAGCCGATTCTGAACGCAGGTCATCCGGTTCGACTTCACACTCCCAACATGGTTGGAGCGTGAATCGTTCAGTTTCGGCGTGAGCCTTATTTTCTTCGATGTCGAGCTTCCGGGATTCTATCTCGTCATCGGCCAGAGCTTCTTCGTGTGCCCATCTATCGCGTGTGTATTCATTATCCAATTCCCGCATTCGCTGGATATGAAGGAGGACGGAGGGAATCGTGAATGTAACACATACAAGGATAGCGATGAATATGACTACGCCTTGCGTAGGCTTAAATTCTTTGGTATACGGTTCCAGAAGCTTCGATAGCAATCCTATTAAGTCGAAATCACGCGGAACACCTCCTTTGCATTGAAATTTCAATTTGGAAGAACGGTTCAGCAAAGATAGCGCTTTCTTTGTTATAATTATATCCTACCTGTGGCGGCGCGTAAAGAGCATTGCGTATTAGAACTAATAATATATGTATAGAAAATATAATAAGAAATTTGTGTAATAACTACAATGTAAGCACAAAAGGGCGAAATGCGATTCAATTAGACGGAAAACAACCACCCTGCGCATCGGTAGATGGACCGTGCGTGGATGGTTGCCTCTTGGATGGTTGATTTTACTAAAATTGTACGTTTATATCGTAGCGTGCATAAAATGCATACATTGCAGCACCGATTGCAGGTGAACAGATGCCTTGCTCAGAAATTTGAAGTTTGTAGCTGTCAAAGACATATGGCAATGCAGAGAACTGGTATGAGTAGATACTATCTAAACAAGTACTTGCTAATTCTGAGAGTTTACCTGACAAAATAATTAAGGAAGGGTTAAACAGAGTTGCCACGGTATTAATGGCATATCCGAGCGCTTGGGAAAAGTGCTTTTGAGCCTCGACAGACTGATTCAATATTTCTCGTAACTGTGATAGTTTCATTTTGCGGTAAGTGTCAAAATCAGATTCGCCAAAAACATAAATGCGAATGTACTCCTCCAGCGTGATAGCTTTGTTGCTTTGTATAAGTAGAGGAATATGCCCAAGTTCACCACTATAATTTTTGGTACCTGTAAATAAACGATTATTTAAAATTAAACCGCAACCAATACCGGTACCTAAATAAATACTGACGATGTCTTCGGATTCACCAAGTGGAGAGTTGTTTTTCTTCAAATAATATTTTTCAGCAATGGCTACTGTTTTGGCATTATGCTGAAATGAGACAGTAATATTTTGACTTTCGAGGTATTCACGGTTACTTGGTGAGATTAAGGTTTTGTAGCTTATGCCTCGCAAAAATGGCAAATTAAATGATTCGGTGACTGTTTTGTTTTCTACATCCACAGCACCGGTGAATGCGAATCCAATACCCAGCAGATGTTTTGCTGTGGAGGGGGATTGGTTTTGCTGATTTATGTCTGCAGCAATCAATCCATTAACTATTTGATTGATAGTCGCACTGAAACGCTCTGCAGATTCTGGAGTAGGAATTTTGATGTAACCATTAGTTGTAGCGTCGCTCTGCATTAGATATTTTCGCCAATCAAATACAACTGGGTTTCCCTCTGACTCAGCATAGAAGCATAGATAATCTTGTAATGAAACTTTTGACAAGGGATCAAAATTAAAATCGAGAACAACAAGTTTGATTTCTGATGAACCAATCGAAATGCCAACAAAATAGCCATAATCAGGATTTACCATTAGGGAATAACTACTTTTTCCACTTCCAGTTTCTGATACAGCCTCTTGTGCGACGGTACGTAATGCGCCGATTTTTTGTAATTTCTCTGCGGTATTTGAAGCAGTGGGCCAAGTTACACCTAACCTTTTTGCCAGTTCCATACGATCTAGGCAAATTGCCCCACGTAATAGGTATAACATTCTTGCAGAGTAACTAATTCTTGCGAGTTCAGAATCATGATCTTGCCAGATGTTGGTATTTAACAAACCCATTCTATCACTCCTAAAGGAAATCGTATGAAAGAAATAATATATAATAAGTATACGGTCTTTAGCAAAACAACGCAATAGGTAAGATGAATGAATTGGCGTATAATATGTGTGAAAATTGTGGATTGGAACAATTAGTCAGCATGAGAGAGATAAAACTGGTAATTCCGATCAAAGTATGGGGCAAAAACCTTAGTATTAGCCACTAAGGAGAGCAACTGACTCTTAATCAGTGGGTCCTGGGTTCGAGTCCCCGATGGTGCACCAAGGTACAGCCTTACGGAAAACGTAGGGCTGTTTTTTTGTTGCAATTTCCCGGGATGCGGCGGACAGGTGCACCATCGGGGACGAGAACAGGGCGTGTCGGTCGCTTTGCGTACCGACCGACAACAAAGCCCCAGTGGGGCTTTGTTAGCCCGCGGGAGAGTCCCCGATGGTGCACCACAAACGCCTTGCAGAAAGCTGCAAGGCGTTTTTTTGCTACCTTTAAAGAAGGCAGGCGCTTCTGCGCATTTTTTCTGGGAATACGCGATATAGGTATGATGGCGGTCAGTGCCCGCCCCCTACAGATAAACCGGAAGCGGCATTTTGGCGGGGACTTTCGACTGGGTGGGGAACCCCGCCCTACGTGTTGAAGGAGAGTTTGTGGGAGATGTCAGACATCTACAGAGCAAAAGGTGGTCAGCGAGCTTCCGGGATGAGCATAAAATTCCAAAAATTTCGTGATTCCAGCGCAAAAAATTCAAAATAAACTGGTAAACGCAGGCATAATATGTTATGATAATAAACTGAAGACTTGTAGTGCGCCCTGCGGGGTGCCGCAATTTGTAAAGGGAGTCTTTTTGATGAATACTAATTCCAAACTGCGCGTTGCACTGTTCTTTGGCGGCGTTTCCAGTGAGCATGAGGTCAGCTGTGTGTCGGCCTCGGCTTGGCTGCGTGCGCTGGGGCAGGAGCCCTGCGCGGACAAATATGAGGTTTTTCCGGTTGGCATTACGAAAACAGGCCGCTGGCTGGCCTGCCATCCCACGCCGGAGGCCATGGCAGACGGCAGCTGGGAGCAGGGGGACTGCACGCCCTGCGTGCTGAGCCCGGACCGCGGCGACCACGGCATCTGGATGCTGAAGGACGGCAAGGCGGAGCGAGTGCACATTGATATCTGTGCGCCGGTTATGCACGGCAAAAATGGTGAGGACGGCACGATTCAGGGCCTGTTCGAGATGGCCTGCATCCCCTTTGTGGGGTGTGGTGTGCTGGGCAGCGCGGTCTGCATGGATAAGGCCGTGGCCAACGCCCTGATGGATGCAGCAGGTGTGCCGCACTGCCACTGGGTCAGCGCCAGCCGCGCCGATTTGGAGATGAACGGCCCTGTGGTGCTGGACGGCGTTGAGGCAAAGCTGGGCTACCCCATCTTCGTCAAGCCCGCCAACGCAGGCTCCAGCGTGGGCATCAGCAAGGCGGCGGACCGCGCCGCGCTGGAAAAGGGCGTCGAAATCGCCCTGCGTGAGGATGACAAGGTTGTCTTTGAGGAGTTCATTGACGCGCAGGAGGTGGAGTGTGCGGCCATCGGCAACCCCGACAACCCCGCCACAGTCCTGACCACCCGGCCGGGCGAAATTCTGGCCGGTGCGGAGTTCTACACCTACGATGACAAGTACAAGAACGGCGTGTCGCAGACCGTCATTCCGGCCCACCTGAGCGAGGAAAAGCTGGATGAGGTGCGCGCCGCGGCCCGCAAGGCCTATCTGGCGCTGAACTGCGCGGGCCTGTCCCGCTGCGACTTCTTTGTGGAGCGCGGCACGGGCCGGGTACTTTGCAACGAGCTGAACACACTGCCCGGCTTTACGCCCATCAGTATGTATCCGAAGCTGATGGAGCATGAAGGACTGGGCTATGCCGAGCTGGTTGATAAGCTGCTGACGCTGGCGGTGAACCGCCGGAAGGGGGCGTACTGATGGACACACGGCCCATCGGCGTGTTTGACAGCGGTCTGGGCGGCCTGACAGCTGTGCGGCAGCTGCGCCGTGTGCTGCCGGGGGAGGATATCGTCTACTTCGGGGATACGGGCCGCGTGCCCTACGGCTCCCGCGGACAGGATATCATCGTCCAGTACGCCCGGCAGGATATCCGCTTTCTGCTGAGCAGGGACGTGAAATTCATCATTGCCGCCTGCGGCACGGTGTCCTCGACCTATCCGCCGGAGGAGGCCGCCCGCCTGCCGGTGCCCTTCACCGGGGTGGTGGGGGCAACGGCCCGCGCTGCGGTGGACGCAACCCGCAACCGCAGAATCGGCATCATCGGCACGGCGGCCACGGTGCGCAGCGGCTCCTACGCGGCGGTAATCCGTGATATGCTGCCCGAGGTGGAGATTTTTGCCAAGGCGTGCCCGATGTTTGTGCCGCTGGTGGAAAACGGCTACTTCAATGACGGCAACCCGGTCGCAAAGCTGATTATCGCCGAGTATCTGCAGGAACTGAAGGATAAGGGCGTAGATACGCTGATTCTTGGCTGTACCCATTACCCGCTGCTGAAAAAGCTGATTGGCGATTTCATGGGCGACGAGGTGCGGCTGGTGGATTCCGGCAAGGTTACGGCACAGGCCGCGGCTGCAGCGCTGGAGGACCTCGGCCTGCTGAACGGAAAGTCCGGCGGCGGCACCGCCCGCTATTTTGTCAGCGATACGCCGGAAAACTTTGCCGAGCTGGGCAGCATCTTTCTGGGCGAGTTCGCCGGGGGCCCGGTGGAGCGCATTGCAATAGAAACGTATTAAAGGCATAACTATGGAAGAGAAATATCTTATCACCATCAAGGGCACGATGGAGCAGCGGGGCGACACCGACACGGTGGAACTGATGACCCACGGCTCCCTCGTCCACAAGGATCGTGCCTACTATATTGTATACAAGGAGACCGAAACCACCGGCTATGAGGGCTGCACCACAACGGTGAAGGTGGCAGAGGACGCCAGCAAGGTGTCGATGCTGCGGTTCGGCAAGCAGACGAGCCAGCTTGTCGTCGAGAAGGGCACCCGCCACCTTTGCCACTACGAGACCGACTACGGCGCCATCAGTCTGGGCGTGTCCGCCGATGAGATTGAGCATGGACTGGACGAGAACGGCGGCCGGCTGAAATTCAGCTACACGCTGGATTCCGGCGCGGAGAGCTTCATCAGCCGCAATCTGGTGGACATTAAAGTGGATAAGCTGCCGGAACAGCCGCAGGCGTAAGGGGCGGCAAGCCGTGAACGGCGTGTTGCCGAGGGCTCCGGCAGGGTGAGGTCACCCACCCTACGGATTGCCCCTATACACCGCGCCTGCTATGCAGCGCAAAATTCTACCATACAGCAATCAAAAATCCCCCACAGGAGGTATATCATGGACTATAAAAACTACAACCCGCGTGCGGCGGCGCTGGCACAGGCCCGCACGCTGCTGACCGATGCCGTCAAGGCTGCCATTGCGGACGGCACCCTGCCCGAGGCTGCACTGCCGGATTTCATTGTTGAGATTCCCGCAGACGTCAAGAACGGTGACATTGCCTCCAATGTGGCCATGGCGGGCGCACGCGCCTTCCACAAAGCCCCGCGCCAGATTGCCGAGGCCATCACGGCCAAGCTGCAGCTGGACGGCAGCCTGTTTGACCGCTTCGAGGTCGCAGGCCCCGGCTTCATCAATCTGTTCCTCGGGCAGGACTGGTTCACCAGTGTGGTGCGCGCCGCGGTGGCCAACCCCGAGTACGGCCGCACCGATGTGGGCGCAGGCAAAAAGTACAACGTGGAGTTTGTTTCTGCCAACCCCACCGGCCCCATGCACATGGGCAACGCCCGCGGCGGTGCGCTGGGTGACGGTCTGGCCGCCTGCCTCGACTGGGCGGGCTATGATGTGACCCGCGAGTTCTACATCAACGATGCGGGCAACCAGATTGAAAAGTTCGGCAAGAGTCTGGCCATCCGCTATCTGCAGCTGTACAAGGGCGAGGACGCCTGCCCGCTGCCGGAGGAGTGCTATCAGGGGGCGGACATCATTGCCCGCGCCAAGGAGTTTGCCGCCGTGCACGGCGACGCCTATGTCGGGAAGGATTTTGACGAGCTGAAGAAGGCCATTGTGGCGGACGCTCTGCCCAAGAACATCGAGGGCCTGCAGCGCGATCTGGGCAAGTACCGCATCCAGTACGACGTCTGGTTCCATGAGAGTGACCTGCACAATTCCGGCGCGGTTAAGGCCGTGGTGGATAAGCTGCTGGAAACCGGCGCCTGCTACAAAGCCGAGGACGGCGCTATCATGTACCGCAGTGCCCAGTACGCCGCCAAGTACGGCGTTGTTAACAAGCGCAAGACCGAGGACGGCAGCGAGGAGGAGGCCAAGGACGAGGTTCTGGTCCGCGCCAACGGCATCCCCACTTACTTTGCCGCCGACATTGCCTACCATTATAACAAGTTGGCCGTTCGCGGGTTTGACAAGGCCATTGACGTCTGGGGCGCTGACCACCACGGCCACGTGGCCCGCATGAAGGGCGCGATGGACGCCATCGGTCTGGACGGCAGCCGTCTGGATATTGTGCTGATGCAGATGGTCAACCTGATGCGCGACGGCAAGCCTGTTCGTATGAGCAAGCGTACCGGCAAGGCCATCACGCTGACCGACCTGCTGGATGAGGTGCCCATTGATTCCGCACGTTTCTTCTTCAACCAGCGCGAGAGCTCCTCTACGCTGGACTTTGACCTGGACCTGGCAGTGCGCAACGACAGCGAGAACCCGGTCTACTATGTGCAGTATGCCCATGCCCGCATCTGCTCCGTGCTGAAGAAGCTCGAGAGCGAGGGCGTTAAGTTCAACGGTGCAGAGGGTGTGGATGCCAGCGTGCTGACCGACCCCGCCGAGCAGGCCCTGATTCGCCTGCTGGCCGCCTTCCCGGCGGAGATTGCCGCCGCAGCGGAGAAGTATGACCCGGCCCGCATCACCCGCTACTGCATTGATGTGGCATCCGCCTACCACCGCTTCTACAATGCCTGCCGCATTCTGGATGCCGAGGGTACTGTCCAGCAGGGCCGCATTGCCCTGTGCCTGGCTGTGCGCGGCGTGATTCACAACATCCTGACGATGTTCAAGGTCACCGCGCCGGAGACGATGTGAGAAGATAAAAGATAATAGATAAAAGATAAAAAATACGGTGGGGTTTTCTCCCTGCGGTCGAAAACGAAAATTTTGTTTTCGAAGCGCAGCGGAGAAAACTCCACCACTTCTATTATTTATTATCTCTTATCTATTCAACCGTACACGCGCTCAACATATTCATTATACCACTTTCGATATGTGCAAATCAATCCGGAATATGCACAAATATTGCACAATAACCTTGTGCGGTCTGCGAATAGACGAAAATGCAGGGCTGTGGTATAGTATAGTCACAGAAAGAAAACAGCCGGAGATAAGGAGATAAGAACTCCAAGCGAAGCCACTTTCCAAAAAGTCTTTAGCAAAGTCCCAGCGTGAACAGATTGACATCTTAAAGCAGATTTTCCCCAAGCGGCAGAAGGGCCGTAAAAAAGGAAGCACTTTAGGGACTCCAATCCAGAAGCACGAGGGCAAAAGACGGAAAGAAGATGTAAAGGCCGCCGGCAGGATTTCGTAAGGAAGGAGGCTCAAGTCCAATGGCAAACTTCAAGGATCCCATTCATCACCGGCGGGCCTGGGCCTGCTGACAGCATAAGAACCGCATCCGAAGCCGCAGGTCATAACCTGTAAAAGATTGATAAAAACGCGATGCACGGTTGCTTACACTACAGTTAGCAGACTCAGGGGCCGCCAAAACAGACCCCCGCATGAGATATAGATTAGGATGAAAGAAGGCTGGTAGAGATGACCGTCACCACTCCGCCGAACAGGATGTACCTGAACTTCACCTGATCCATAAGGAGATACTCCAATGTACTAGAGTTAAGAGGCTTTGGTCCTCGGCATCAGACCCATTACCCCAAGAACGATCTTAATAACAAACATTACTCCGTTCCACAAATGCTTTTGAGCAAATAACGAACCAGAGGGTAAGTCCAATGAACAGTTAGTAAGGTCCTGAAAGGGTAAAACAAAATTCGCAAACGATAGGAATGATTCCCAATGACGAGGAAACAGTCCGAAAAATAACGAACAAGGGTATGAGGCTATGACTCCGAAGAAGTAAGACCGCCGGGGCGAACGAAAGGTTCGCCCCGGCTTTTTTTGTTTGGAGTATTGGCGGCAGGCAGTTGCCCGGAAACGGCATATCGCCGGGAACTTCCGGCGGGGTGGGGTCACCCCGCCCTACGTATATCCCGGAAAAATTGCGCCGTAGGGGCCGGGCACGCCCGGCCCGGAGGTTTCCCATTGACGCTATTTCCCGGGTAACTACCCGGGGCGTCGGGGACGCCGCCCCCTACAGCATACACCGCATGACCTTGGTGGCTTCCACAAAATCCTGGGCTTCGTACAGGCGGACGGCGTCGGTGTTCTGGGCAAGGACGTTCAACTCCAGATACTCCAGCCGGCGGCTGCGAGCCCAGCGCTTGGCGGCAGCAACCAGCTCGCCGCCAATGCCCTGCGCCCGGTGGGGCTTGCTCACAATCAGGTCATCCAACCGGGCGTACCGGTGGGGGAGCACACAGCTGAATTCCGGCGTCCAGCCCGCGTAGCTGACCAGCGCAAAGCCCACGGCTGCGCCGTCCTGCTCGGCCAGCAGAAAGTCCGCGTCCTTGGCCAGAATGGCACGGCGCACCTCGGCCTCCTCCCGCGGGGCCTCGCAGAAAAACTCCGGCTGCAGCGCCACAAGGGCGCTGTCCAGCTCGCGGTAGAGCGCCAGAAGGGCGGGTACATCCGCTTCGGTGGCCGGGCGTATCACGGTCTTGGCCATTTCGTTTTCCCCCTTTGTAAACCAAAACCGGCGGACGCAGTTGTCCGCCGGTTTGCATTACTGGATTTCCTGAATGGTGTACTTGAAGCCGTACTCCTCCTGCAGCTTCTTCACCGCAGGCTCGCAGTCCTCAATAAAGGTGGCGGCGTAAACGCTCTGGCCGTTGTGGGCCTTCTTGTACTCCTCCACAATCTCGTTCAGCTTGTTCCAGCCCTCGTCAGCCTTGGCCTGGTCCATATCCTGCGGGAAATCGATGATAAATTCGCGATGCTTAGGGATGCGTGCTTTCATAGTAAGTCACTCCTGAAAAATTTGTTTATACATACGCGGCATGTTGTCATGTTGGGGCGGGCAATGCTCGCCCCAACAGATTTTTGCCATACCGAATATACCAAAAAGGTTACACGCCAAAGCAAGCCCTGGCGTTTGCCGCGGTCTGGTCCAGCACGGCCTGGGCGTCCATATCCCAGAGCGTGCCGATGTACGCGGCCACATGGACAATGTTACGGCTGTCGTTGCGGGTGCCCCGCACCGGTTCGGGGGCCATGTAGGGGCAGTCGGTTTCCAGTAAGGCCCGGTCATGCGGGATGGACGCCAGCACCCTGGCCGCGCGCTTCGCGCCCTTGTAGGTCACGGCGCCGCCAAAGCCCAGGTACATGCCCTGCTCCACCAGCCAGGCCGCGTCGTCGGCACTGCCGCTGTAGCAGTGCAATGCGCCGCGGGGCTTGTATTTGCGCAGCAGCTCGTACATTTCGGCGTGGGCCTCGCGGTCATGGACCGACACGGGCAGGTCGAGCTCCTTGGCAAGCTGCAATTGTGCTTCAAACAGGTCGTACTGCTCCTGCCGCGGCACGGGCCAGTGATGGTCCAGCCCGATCTCCCCCACCGCCGCAACGGCCTTGTCCGCAAACAGCGGGCGCATGGCGGCCAGCTCGGCACGCCAGTCCCCGTGGTAGACGGCCACCGTGGCGGCGTCCTCCTCGATCAGGCTCTCCGGGTGGATGCCCAGCGCGGCGTGGAAGTAGGGCGCGGCGTGCGCCAGCTCCAAAACCTGCGCAGCATCGCCGGAATGCGTGGCACATTCCAGCACACCGACCACGCCGCCCGCGGGCAGCGCCGTCAGCAGCTCGGCGCGATCTGCGTCGAACTGGCGGGAGGAATAGTGCGCGTGGGTGTCAAAAATGTTGTTCATGCCTTTGTCTCCTGCGTCTGCGGGGCGCGGTTGACCAGGAAGATGCCAATGCAGACCAGCACCAGCGCGGCCAGATAGTTCCACTCAAACAGCGGCTCACCGTTCAGCACGGCGGACAGCAGCACGTTCATAACCGGGATAATCAGCCCGAACACCGCAATGCGGGAAACCGGGTTGTTCTTCATCAGCAGCGCCCACAGCACGTAGCCCGCGCCGGAGATAAACGCAAGGAAGAGCAGCACCGGCACACCGGCGGCGCTCTGCGGGTGCAGGCTGCCGCCCATGGCAAAGCCCAGCACGGCCAGTGCCAGACCGCCGATGCCAAGGTTCAGCACACAGACAGAGAAGCTGTCCGCGTGCTGGGTCACGGCCTTGTTCCACGGCCCGGCCAGCGCAAAGACGGCGGAGGCAATCAGCATAAACGCCATACCCTTGATGCTGCCGCTGCCGTGGTTGCCAAGGGTAGCCACCAGCACGCCGCCAAAGCCCAGCACGCAGCCCAGTGCCTTGCGCGGGGTCATACGGTCGGCCTTGCCGTAGAGGAAGTGCGCCAGAATGACGCCCATAAAGCTCTGGGTGCTGTTCAAGATGCCGCCCATCGCGCCGGTCAGCAGCGCCACGGCGGAGTAGTAGAAGAAATACTGTGCGGCGGTCTGCCACAGGCCCAGCCCGCAGGCGGAGGCCAGCGTCTTGCCGCGGGGCATAGGCAGCGGGCGGCGGTTCAGCACCAGCCCGGCCAGCCACACCAGCGCCGCGCCCATCATAAAGCGGACGCCCGCAAAGCAAAGAATAGACGCTGTATCGCTGGAATCAATCGCAAACAGGCGGTAGCCCATCTTGATGAAGGGAAACGCCGAGCCCCACAGCACGTTGCAGATAATGGCCATCAGCACGGCTGCGGCGGGAATCGAGAAAAACTGGTCAAGGCGGGATTTCTGCATGATAACGCTGTTTCCCTCCGCCTTAGTGGATGCGCGCACCGGCGGGCGTGCTGTCCGGGAAGAAAGCGATGGAGCAGCCGCCCTCGGTGTCGGTATCGGCGGCAAAAATCATACCCTCGCTGACATACTTGCCCTTCATCATCGGGCGGGGGGCCAGATTGGCCACAATGCCAATCTTCTTGCCAATCAGGTCCTCGGGGGCAAACCACTTGGCAATGCCGGACAGAATGCAGCGCTCGCGCTCGCCGTCAAACACGGTCAGGTGCAGCAGCTTCTTGCTCTCCTTCATGCGCTCGCAGGCGCGGACCTCGGCCACGCGCAGCTCCACCTTGCAGAAATCGTCAAAGCTGATTTCCTCCTCATGGTCGCCAATCAGCTCAGCGGAGGCAGCGGCGCTCTCGGCGGGCTTCTCCTCCTCTGCGGGAGCGTTGGCAGCCTGTGCGGCGGCCTTCTGGGCAGCCTCCAGCGCTTCCAGCTCGGCCAGCTCCTTGGCGGCGTCAATGCGGGGGAAGATGTTCTCGCCCTTGTGCAGGGTGGCGGCGGCGGGCAGCGTGCCAAAGGCGGCGGCGCTGTCCCACGTCTTGCCGACAGCGTCCACATTCAGCTGGGCAAAAATCTTCTCGCAGGTGGTGGGCATAAACGGCTGCAGCAGCACGGTGCAGATGCGCAGCGTCTCGGCCAGGTTGTAGAGCACGCGGGCCAGGCGCGGCTTGGACTCCTCGCTCTTGGCCAGCACCCACGGGGCAGTGGCGTCAATGTACTTGTTGGCGTTGTCGATCACGTCAAACACATCGGCCAGCGCGTTCTGGAAGGCGTAGGCCTCCATATCGGTCTCATAGCGGGCGCGCAGGGCGTTGGCCTTTTCCAGCAGGGCGGTGTCCTCGGGGCCTTCGGCCTGCTCGGCGGGCAGGTTGCCGCCGAAATACTTGTCCGCCATGGCGGTGGTGCGGCTCAGCAGGTTGCCAAGGTCGTTGGCCAGATCCATATTGATGCGGTTGATCAGCAGCTCATTGGAGAAGTTGCCGTCCGAGCCGAAGGGGAAGTCGCGCAGCAGGAAGTAGCGCAGCGCGTCGGCGCTGTAGCGCTCGGCCAGCAGATACGGGTCAACGACGTTGCCCTTGGACTTGGACATCTTGCCGCCGTCCAGCAGCAGCCAGCCGTGGCCGTAAACGTGCTTGGGCAGGGGCATATCCATGCTCATCAGCATGGCGGGCCAGATGATGGAGTGGAAGCGGACGATCTCTTTGCCGATGAAATGCACATCGGCGGGCCAGAAGGTCTCATAGTCGCTGTCGGGGTACTTCTCGTTCATGAAGCCCAGCGCGGTGGTGTAGTTGAACAGCGCGTCAATCCAGACGTAGACCACGTGCTTGGGGTCGAAATCGACCGGGATGCCCCACTTGAAGCTGGTGCGGGAGACACACAAATCCTCCAGACCCGGGTCAATGAAGTTGTGCACCATCTCATTCACGCGGGAGCGCGGCAGCAGGAAGTCGGTGTTGACCAGCAGGTCGCGCACGCGGTCGGCGTACTTGGACAGGCGGAAGAAGTAGGCCTCCTCCTCGGCGTCCACAACGGGGCGGCCGCAGTCAGGGCAGCAGCCGT
>ERZ1034925.438-NODE-438-length-18575-cov-9.597408_pt1 | contig 18575 bp, 39 predicted proteins | sample MGYA00520687_ERZ1034925 | MGnify/ENA primary metagenome ERZ1034925 (study PRJEB33766, sample SAMN09781758) | gut metagenome | biome: gut microbiome | host: Homo sapiens | place: Madagascar | study: EMG produced TPA metagenomics assembly of the PRJNA485056 data set... | reverse complement strand
ACTATTCAGAGCCTACCTTACAAGTTGAACCAATTAAAATTATAAAGATTATGAAGACAATTAAAGTTACCAATGCTCCAAAGTCAATGATTATGGTACTCGTTGAGAATGACAATAGATTCGTTTTTAACAGCGGTGACATATTTATTATGGGAACGAGCAACGTAGAGAAGTTCAAGAAATACATAAAAACAAAAGGCATATCTTCCTCTGAGATTGATAGCCTCTCCTACGAAGTCGTTGATATTGACGAGGTAAGTGATTTGTATAATTTCTAACCAATTGAAATTATAAAGATTATGAGTACTTTATTAGTTACATTCTACAAGGAGGTGTTTCACGGTATGGATGACAAGACCTTAGAAAAGGTTGAGTTCGAACATAAGAAGAACGTGAACAAGAGTGATTACGAAAATATGACGGATGCTTATGACATTGCAGTAAGCAGAGGCCACAACCCTAGTAAGAACATTTCAATAAAGGAGGTTTAGCTATGGACAGTGTTTTTGAAACAAAGCTTCTCAAATACAAGAAGCACATCATCCAGGTTTTTGAGGATATGTTTGGTCAGAGATACGTCTATATCGACGGCAAGACACAGACTTATTCTATTAATAATGCAAAGAGAATGATTAGCCTATGTTGTCAACAGTAATATTCACTGATGGTGCCAAGAAGAATGTGGAGCCATCCAACGGAACGGATTTCTCATTGGAGGAGTTGAGAGGATTTGTAGGTGGCCACATCGAGTTGGTCAGACTCAGCAAATCGCAGGTGATGGTAGTTAATGAGGAAGGCAAGGTTTACGACCTTCCTCAGAACGAGAACGCCACGATGCTTGTGAACATAGCAGGTATCAGAGACGTAATAGTAGGTAATGTATTAGTTTGCGACATTAATAAAATCAAGTAATATGGATAAGAATGATTTGATGGAGTACCTTGTAGAAGAGGCAGAGTATAGTGAGAGTAAAGTAGCAGAAATGACTAACACAGAGTTGCTGGATCATTGGCTGGAGTATAACGGAATTTATGGTTTCACAGATGACATCAAAGATGTTATTGAGGCCGCTTTTGATGTAGATTTGGAGGACTAGCTATGTATAAAGAGAATATAGGAGTAGATGGATATGGGCGCAAGATGCGCCTGTATCATGCTTGCAGCATGGTATATTGTGACCACGTTAAGAATGATAAGGTAGTTAGAACAAATCAGATTAAGGTAGATTATGACATCATCCTAATGTTCAGCGCTCCACACATGAGCGGAGCCTACATTTACGATGAGATTCACAGAAGATACGGAAAACGGCTATGAAAGAGATTATCACCATTGAAGTAGAAAGCTCTAGTGTAGAGTGCTATAGTAGCTTCTATACGGATCTGTTGTCTTTCGTCGCGCACAGAGTGAATGGTACTCCATTGAGAATTAAAATAATCTCAGATATTAAGTAGCGTATGAAACCAATGTTAGCAACAAGATACTATCCGTCACAGACGAAGTTTCCTTGCTTCGTCCAGCCTAAGTATGACGGAGTTAGATGCGTCCTTCATGAAGGAGAAGGTGGCGAGGTTCATCTCACATCGAGAGGTGGCAAGGAATATGATGTTCCTCAGATTAAGGCGTGGGGAGAGAAGCACCGCGGTATGCTTCCTTTGGATGGTGAGATATACAACCACCAGGAATTGACCTTTCAGCAGATATGTTCTGCCGTCAAGTGTCGTTCTGCCATGACCGACAAGCTACGTATGGTTATCTACGATGCACAGATTCCAGGAAGCTTTGCTACCAGATGGAAAGCTCTGCAGGAGGAATTTGCTCCCATTGATCCAAACGGACCTGTGTACCTTACGCAGACTTTCGTTGCCCATTCAGAGAAGGACATTAAGCGATGGCACAAGATATTCGTTTCCACCGGTTACGAGGGTGCCATTATCAGAAATGCAGATGGAATCTATACCGAGGGCAGAAGCAATGACCTTATGAAGCTGAAATCGTTCGATACGACGGAGTTCAAGGTGGTAGATGTTTTGGAAGCGGAGGGCAATGATGCGGGTACCGCTATATTCAAACTGAAGTGTGGAGAGCATGAGTTCTGCGCCCGCCCAGTAGGTCCAAGGTCACTCAGAGCCCAATACTTAGCCGACAAGTACGAGTTGATAGGTATGGCGGCGACTGTTCAGCACCAGGGTTATTCTGATGCTGGAGTGCCAAGATTCCCGGTATTGTTGAACGTTAGGGATTACGAGTAATGGCAGCATTAAATATTAACGAGTATTACGGCTGCTTCTCTTGCGAGGCTGCTGACGAGCACGGAAATGGTTGCAGGCACGGTCTGCTGTTCCCGGTACTGCTTGCAATGGAAAACAAGAGAAGCTGCCCAAACTATAAATTCGAGGAGAAATAATTATGGAGTTAGAAGTTAAGTTAAAAAGAAAATATGAGTCAAAGACAGAGACTCTTATCCTTATTAATTATAAAAGAGACTTGCGAAGATGTGTCAACATAACTTACCCAAGAGATTGGGATTACGAAAAGCTTGATACGTTCATCCAAACGTTTCACGACATACACGTAAGAAAGCCTTTATACACGTCGGAATGGGGTGCTTGGCTTATGAAAAACAGACTTGAGGAAATCAAGGAACTTGGCTATCGTGTCATTGCAATTAAGCAAACGTATGGCTATATCGTTCGAAAGGACGGAAAGTTTCTATCCTATCAGCTTGCCAGATATACATCAGAAGGAGGAATAAGCCTAACGTACAATTATAAGCCTTCAGCCAAACACGGGACAGGTGCTATACAGGGCGGAGAGAGTGGCTACAACTTTGGGTTCACCGAGTTCAGCAAAGAGATGCTGGATAAGATGATGGACTACCCTAAACTTTACGGAAAGGTAGAGCGTTATAAGGACTTTTCTGACTACTGTAAAAGAGAGTCTAAACGTTATAGCTATCTTGAAAAGTTTATTTAGATTTTTTGGTTCAACACAATAAAGTACCATATGATGCGTTATTAATTCGATAGACGGATTATTAACTAAAGCTTAGCTACCGGCATGACGGGCGCATCATATGGGAAAAAATAAAGAAAAAGTCCTACCAATGGTAGGAGACTACTTAGGTAAATTCGCAAGTGCTTTGCAGGTTATATCTTTCTTGGCTTTGATTGTAACTATCATAATATGGGTATATTCATTAACTCAATCACATAGCTATCACGACATTTATGACAGAGCCGATCTTTCGTCAATTCAAGCATTTGGCTATGTAGTAGATGCGTTCTTTACACTTGTCGGAGCATTTGCACTTGATGGTTTTTCTTATATAGTAAAAGCAGCTATTCGTTATTTAGATGAGAAAGGTGAATTTGAAGTAGAATAATTATCAAAATCTATGTCATCAAAATTAATAGTTGACCAAAAGAACGTAAAGTATCTTTTTCAAGATAAAAAAGCTACGTTCTTGATTCCTGATTATCAGCGTCCGTATGCTTGGGGAGAAGACGAATGTAAAGTCTTATGGGAAGACTTATTTTCCTTTTCATTTCCAAATAACAACTGCGACAGCTTCGATTCTTCAGAGAGTTACTTTCTCGGTCCTATAGTAACATTCCGCAATGACGAAGGGAAACTTGAAATCATTGACGGTCAGCAGCGTCTTACGACCTTGCTTCTCTTACTGCGAGCTTTCTATAATCGCCTGGAGCACATGAAAGACAATCGTTCAATCAAGATGCGAGAGGACATAGAAAAGTGCATTTGGAGAGCAAATGAGTTCGGAGAATATGATCCAAACGACTTGAAGATAAATTCGGAGGTTGCAACTGATAACGACAAGGAAGAGTTTATGGATATACTACGAAAAGGAACATCTGTAGGGAAGAGCCGATATGCGACCAACTTCAGATACTTTCAAGACAAGATAGGAAAATTCATTGAAGAATACCCTTCTTTCTTTGCATTATATCCAGCTCGCATTCTCAATAACTGTGTGCTACTTCCGATAGAGGCTGAGTCGCAAGATACTGCTCTTAGGATATTCTCGACGCTCAATGATAGAGGTAAGCCGTTGTCTGACTCAGACATATTCAAGGCACAGCTCTATAAGTTCTACTCATCCATCGGAAAGAAGGAAGAGTTTATCACTACATGGAAAGAGCTTGACGAACTCGTAACCAAAATATTCCACCCATATCGAGGAACACCTTTGGATGAGTTGTTTACACGTTATATGTACTACGAGAGAGCATTGATGACAAATCGTAGTTCTATGACAGAAGGACTTCGAAAGTTCTACGAGAAAGATGGGTATATTCTACTTCGTCGAGAGCAGACTTTAGAGAATCTTGTCTTGCTTGCCGACTTCTGGAAAGATGTATATTCTCAGAACGAAGACCGTTTCTCTGTGGATGTACTAAAGCGCTTGTTTGTATTAAATTATGCGCCTAACAGCTTATGGACTTATATCGTATCGGTATATTTCATGCACAATAAAAATGCAGAGAATATGTTGGACAACGAAAAGTTCTATCTGTTCCTTAATCGTTTGATAGGCTTTATATGGGCATACGCTATCAGCAACCCAGGAATAACAGCCTTGCGAGCACCAGTCTTCAACGAGATGGTGAATATTATAGAGAACAAAGAGATTGCTTTTGAGAACTATCTTTTCCAAGAGGAGCTGTTCCGTTCGCAATTCAACAACTTCAGCTTTTCAAATACTCGAGCGATTACGAAGTCGATGATTGTATGGTGGGCTTTCTCTTTTGAGAATCAGGAATTGTTACCTCTTGACGCGGTATATGATATTGAGCATATCTTTCCAAGGAACAGACAAGTCAAGGAAGGTGGATTATCGAGTGACGAGGTTCTTGAAATGTTGGGAAACAAATCGGTATTGGAGAGGAGAGTCAATATTCGGGCATCCGATTACAGATTTGCAGATAAAATTAAGTATTATAATGGTGAGTTCAAATCCACAGGTGAGAGGATCGGAACTAAGATACATGAATTACGGATGCTGTCACAGACGTTGACTGATTTTACGGAAACGGATATTAGAGAGCGAACATCGAAAATGCTTGATAAGTTTATCGTTTATCTCAAATCTAACTCTCTGATTTCCAGCAAATTAAATTCGTAATTTAGGTTAAAAGATTTGGCAAATTGGCAAAATTTTCGTACCTTTGCATATAGGAAAAGGGTAGTAATTTTGTCTAAGAGCCTACTATATAGGGCAACTGCAACGTTACGACCTGCCAAGGAGATAAAACCGGGACGCTGGTTCTCTGAGGCTGTTTTTCGAGGGCGTGACAAGCGGCTGCCCTTCTTTATTAAATGAGTTTGATGGTTGCTTAATACGAAAAACTTATGGCAACAAATGCAGACATGAGCTTGAAAGAGTTCGCAAAGGAAATGCTGGTCGAAGTTAAAAAGGACCAGGAGTGGTTAACAAGACAGAAGGAAATCATCGGTGATCTTCAGGAGAGAATCGATGAGTGCTTCAAGAGAGTGCAGAAGTGCGACATGACAAAGGGTGTCTATTCCACTACGCAGATGGCGAAGGAGTTGGGCATGAGCAGCGCACAGAAGTTGTACGAAGAGCTGAAGGAGGTTGGCCTTGCGTTCAACCAGGGTTATGAGTGGATGCTGACAAGTCCCTACTCCACCTATCAGCTAACTGAGGTGACTACACACCTTATCAAGGGCAAGTACACAAGAAGACCTCTTTGGACGGAGCGAGGCAGACGCTGGCTTCTCGCATTGAAGGAGAAGAATATCATCTGCAACCTCCCGAAGCCGAGAGTACCGAAGGCTGTTGAGAAGTGTATTGATTCTCAGTCTGGCGAGAAGAAGAAAGAGGCCAAGGTTGAACCGCCAACACCGCTGATGAAGAAAGCAGAGACGCTTAAGGATGAAATCAACTGCCTTTTGAGTCTCATCACAGAGGTCGGAAAGGGAGAGACGATGCTCCTTATGGGAGACATCATGACAATCTCCACCACCATCAGTGAGCACGTGAGCACATTGGCTTTCGAGGCTTACAAGACATTAAATGCACCAGCGAGGGCTTGAACCAATTAAAATTCGAAAAGATTTGGATTTTCCAAAATAAAATATTACCTTTGCAGCGGTAAAGGAGAAAGATAAAGGATTGGGTGAGCCGTTCACACGTCGGCCTTCGGGCGCAGACTTCGGAAGGACCCCAATCCTCTTTTATTTCAGCAACCTCATCGTGTATAAAATTTCGCCATCGGTGAGTTTTGTCTTAAACTCGATTTTCTTTCCATTATATTCAGCTTGATAGACATTGAAGAAGCAATCGTGGTGTTTGCCTTGCTCTTTTCTAACGAACTTTCCGTTAGGAAGCCAATCCTTTATGTTCAAGGCAACTTGTATCGTATCGGGCAGATGAGAGTTATTGATGTTCTTAGAATATGTCTCCGTAAGGAACTTCTTATTCATGATTATTTCTTTCTCACCCAAGAACAAATAAAGCCTCTTTGCCGTCTCTTTCTTGTTTATCTGAACTTCTTTCAGATTCTCTGTTGCCCATTCATTGATTGACTTTGTGAGTTGAGCTTTTGTCTCATTCGATACTGATGGAATGCGAACAGTCTTCTTTTTCTGTGTTTTCTCAACCTTGGCATATTGAGTGATATAGGATGATTGCTTTACCTTGTCTTTATTGTCATCCACCCAATTCGTGAAGTTCTTTGGCATAGTATTGTTTGGCTGTTTACCACTCCAATACTCCTTTTCACTCATTATTACCGGGATGGCATAGCACATACAATTCACGTGCCAACCGACCCAAGGGAAATAGTTCGGGTATATGCCAGCAAGCAAATCACACATATCGTGCTTATGACTTGGGTTGTTGGTAGTCTTTATTTCCTTGCCTTTAATGTAGTCCATCCTAGCCCATCTTTCCTGCTCGGCAGAACGGTAGGCCATGTTTATCTCGTTACGTGCCAGGCGCACGCTTCTGTACTCGCAGTTCTGAATAGTTATGGCTTTGCCGTATTTCTTCTTATAGTCTTTGGCAAGTGATGGATAATCATTAAGGTACTTGCTGACCTTCTTGCTGAGTTTAACAGCACTCATACCCTTCTCGATGCCGACGGACAGAGCTTTCTCCAGAGCCTCCTTTACATCAGCTCTCTGGTTCCATATTCGTTTTGAAAGACTGAGACCATTTATCTTTCTTTCCACGAAAGCCTTCTTTGCCGCATTGTTGTGTTCAAAGTAAGCTTTCTGCTTTGCGTCTGCAATTTTCCTCGTAAAGGTGCCGATTACCCTTTTGGCAAGTAGATCTTGCAGAGTGTTACTGTTCTTCCATTCCTCGGATATTCCGTTATAGACCAACGCCTGCATATTGTTTGAATAGTAATCCAACAAGGTGTTCACCCTCTTTTCTGTTCTAGGGTAATCATCAAAAGAGAACTCGCCATCCCCATCGAATTCGGTGGAGGTGGCGATTTTAGATGATTCTTTAGCAAGAGTCTCATAGATGGAAATGATTTTCCTGGTATAAGCATTCAGTCTCTTGCCAAGGTCTTTATATGCCTTTTTCTGATTAGGCAGTTTCGGCTTTTTCATACATTTCCCATTTTAAAATGTTCACAGCAATCCCAGTTAAGAAAAACGCTCCATACCTTATATGGACATTTTGCAAGAATAGGCTGACCTTTAAGGCTCATGCTATGAAAATCAGTAGCATAAGCGCATTCACGGCAGAAGTGCCGTTTCTTTTCTTCCTTCTTCTTTCTCATAGCTATTCCTCCGAGAATAAGTTAGGTATAGTAGCTGCTGTTCTGGTTGCCTCTATTTCCTCTTCTCCTTGAATCTCGTTGAAAGTCTTGTCTGGATCATCGGAAAGGCCAGCACGCTGTATAGCTTCTTTCTGACTAACGAGAGGCTTATTACCATTCGCCTTAAGCCACTTGTCAATCTGAGTATTCTCATCCTCCTGGATGAACGGAGTAATGATGTGTTCTACAGAAATCTCATCCATTCTAGCTGCCCACTTCGTGTTCATCTTGGAAAGGAACGCCTTTATGACGTTGGTCTCTCTCTCGAAGCCTTCAATCCAGGCACCCTTCTCCTCTCCTATCTTAAGATGGGCATCCATGAGGAGTGTCTTTCTTGAATCATAGCCGATATTGCCAAGACTCTTCATATTCTCAAAGCTAATGTCCGGCATCTGAGATTGCATGAAGTAAAGTTTTACGAGTGTATCGACGTGATACTTAAGAGCCTCAATAGCCTGCTGCCAAGATACGTAGCTTACGTCACCATCCTCACTGACTCTATACACCCTCTTGCTCTCTCCCTTCCGCTCTATTCCAACGATGGCACCGGCAATCTTCAAGACAGGAGCGGAATTGTATGCCACAACATCGCTGTTTCGGGAAAGGGTGTACTCGATATTCTCACGGATAGGTGTCAATCCTTCCCAGCATGGCTTGTGTCGATACCAGAACACGGCTGGAATTTTGTCGATAGAAATCTCATTTTCATCCACTAAATGCCATCCGGACTCTTCATCGTCTGAAGACAGGTCCCATTTGTAATGATGGTCTGCGGTATAGGTCTCGAAGAAGGTGTGCTCTGTGTCAGTAACCTTGCGCTTGTACTCGAATGACAGGGCGAGCATGTCTCCATACTCATCGAAGTAAGGATAGATGTCAACTCCGTCCATTGGGGAGAACGTCTTACATTTCAGCTTATACTGACTTTCAAATCCATAGAGTTTGTTTGGCTTCTTCTGCGTGTACCAAAGTGTGAACATTTGGCACGAAGCGTAATAGCACTTTGCTCTGTGCATATTCACTGCATCAATGTGTGCGCAGGTGTAGATTTTTTCTATGGCCCGCACAATAGTTTTCAACTCCTCGTCGGTCTGGTCATAAGTATAAACACGTTTGACAGGGATAGCCATCGTAAATTCAGAGATTCTTCTTGTAAGAAGTTTCTCCAACCCGATAGGCAATCGAGCCGCCTTTTCTACAATACCGTCATCAAGAGTTCTGTCCTGCCTGCCTACGTGGTCTTCGACGATTTCATGGAACATAGGCTCATACTCAGATAACAGGGTACTCCAAAGCGGAATATCCAGCACGCGTTGTTTCAGCTCTCCTATGATGCTGCCAACGTCATTTCTTTTAAAAAGTTCATTAAAATCTATCATAATCTTCGAAGTTTAGATACGGCAAAATTACAGATATATTCGCATATATTTTACACGTTTAGTATTTTTAACTAAAATAATCATTAGTATATTTGCATATATCAGATAATTTTCGTACCTTTGCATATAGATAAAAGGTAGTACTTTTGACTATTCAGAGCCTACCTTACAAGTTGAACCAATTAAAATTATAAAGATTATGAACAATTCAGTTGAAACAAAGAAGGCAGAGGTTAGAAAGAACATCAAGAATACACTTGAGTCAGCCACAAAAAAGATAAAGGACATCATTTCAGTTTGTCCTGATTGGGAGGTAGAGGATGTTTCCTTAGGCTATAAGTCACTTAGCGTTTGTTTGAATTTAAAAGGGGTCGAAAGAGACAGAAGCCTGGTAATTCGCTATCAAGCTAAAGCTGGTAACTTCCAGGAAGAGTCTTTTAACACCAATGTGGCAAGCTGTGGAGAATTTGACCTTCTTGAGGCAAACGACAATCTTAAGTACTACACGGCGATTGGCGACATCCTCAACCACAAAGGTATGCTTTCACTTTTGAAAGACTCTATGGCTTCCTACACCAATTTAATTATTGAGTTGCGTAAAGAATATGTTAAATTAGGCCAGGAGGATTAGTTATGACAAAGCAAGAAGAAATCGATATTCTACAGTCCTTGAAGGGCGATACTTATTTCGCTCAGTTCTTCGGAAGCAAGGACATTGATCAGATGTGTCAGAACATCAACAATGATTTTGCCATTGAGGGCGGATGCGGATTCATCCAGAAAGCTGTAGCTTTAGAGAAAAATAACGCAGACCTCAAAAAGGAGTACAAGCAGAAAATCTATGATTTAGGGATGGAAATTATTAAAATTCTCGATAGAGGATTTGATGAAGATGCTATTTACCAGTTGGTTGAAGGCGAGGTCGGAATTAATGCTATCATTAAATTCAAATTTAAGAACAATCTGGAACTTACGGATAAGGAGATAGACTATATGGTATCTCAACTTCCATGATTATGTAGTAATCGCATAGCTTATGAGGGTATGCAGGTTATGGTTTGATAATTAAAAATAAGAACAATGAAAGACGAAAAAGTTACGGTAGAAGATTTGAAGACAGCCATGTCAAGCAAGGGAATCAGTTCAGATATAAATCAAGAGAAGGTAATAACTCGCCTACAAGTAAATGGCTGTTTGATAGCAATGGTGTCAGATATATTAGACCAGCTTATCACGGATGAGCAATCTATGCTAAGACTCCTTGATGTTCAGTACAAGCAAGAGCAGAAGATGCACTACAATCAGATGCAAAATGCAGCGAAGAAGTACTACTTTCACTTGAAGCCATTTACTAAGAGTTTCTTTGGTGACAATAACATCTGTGCCGATATTGAGGACAACGCAAATGACATCTACGAAATCATCAAGTTACTTGCGGACCACACTAACGACCACAAGGATATGGAAGTAATTAAGAGAAACCTCAGAAAGAGAAAGTTGAACCATCATATATTCGATTAAGCGATGAGAAGGGAATTAATCAATGATATAGCTAAAGGCGCATTCGAAATGGCCATTGAGGAGAATGCTTATAGCTTTATTTACACATACGAAATGGCAACAAAGATTATAGAGATAGTCGTAGGTGTAAAGAACAATGAATATTATTGCGAAAAGGTCAATGTTTACGATTACGATCAGAACGACCTTTCTTATAGATTTGAAAATATAAGTAAGTTAATCAAGAAGGAATGTGCGCCCTGCAGAAGTGTCGTCATTGACGAGATAAGGGATTCCGGAATGAATGAGACGGAACGAATATTCGGTTCAGAATCAGCTTACATCAATTACAGATTCTGCTAAATATAAAAGATTGTCGGTACAGAATATTTTGGTTAGAAGTTCCTTTTGAACCACCCGACATTAATAAAAGTGATTGAAAATGGAAATCGGTGAGTAAACAATTTAAAATCGGTCGGCCATAAACCTTATCATGATGGCACGATAGGAGCCTTAAACATCCGGGAGACCGACAACCCAAACAGCGGTTAGACAGAGCTGGAACGTCGATAAATACAGCCGTATGTGTAAACGTTAATAGCACAAAAGTACCGAAAGTTAAAGGACCCAGGACTACGGTATTTATCAACAAGTTAAACTTTAAAAGAAATAACCTATGATGTCAGAAAAGCAATATCGAGTAGCCCGAAAGGGAATCATCGATCAGATTAAGTTAGCTCAGAAGCTACACTGTACCAATTTAGCTCAGAAGCACAAAGCTGCATTGAAGAAGCTCGAATTGCGCTTTTTACAACCAGATGCAACAGGTTGTTTTGATTGGCGAGCACGAGTATCGAGTAGTTATTATCACATATAATTAGTAAGGTCATGGTAATAGTAAATTTTGAAATTGGGAACAAAGAATTTGAGGTACGTTCTATACGTGAATCAGGTTATCCACCAACGAATAACGAGCGTGGCTCTATGCTGGTTGAGTATGATGTAACGACTTTCATGAATGGTCAGCCAATGACAAAGAAGTTCAATCAAAAGAAACGAGTTCTCTTTGACCTTGAAGGTAATGTTTACAAAAGCAAGCAGAGCAACAAGGTATGGTTCAATCTTCACAAATCAAGTTGATAAGATTATGAAAACAGCAAAGTATATTATAATAGACATAGAAACGTTAGGTAGAAGAAATGATGCTGCTGTTACTCAGGTAGGAATAGTGATAGTAGACGAAAATTTCGATGTATTAGACTCATATCTGATACAGGTAACACCTGATGCTTGGAACACTTGTGATAGAACATTTACTGGAGAAACTTTACTCTGGTGGATGGAGCAAAAGAACACTCCAATAAGTAAAAAGCCTACTCATATTGTTCATAGCTACAAATATTTGGTAGATAAGTTATATCAAATCTTTGATAGATATAATACAGAAGATACTACAATATGGACTAAAGGGGCAATGGACCTATTTAGCATTAAAGATATATGCGAGTATCTTAATATGGAAACTCCCTGGAAGTTTTGGCAACCTAGAGACATCAGAACCGCAAAGGAGTTCATAAAAGAGTGGAAGACTTTTGAGAATAATAATCATAACGCTCTCGATGATGCTTTGAACCAGTTGAGAGAGTTAAAAGCTAACTTAATTGAAAGATAGATATGGAAGCAAAGATTAATGTAGCTGAAATCCTTAAGGATAAGCCAGAAAATACGAAGTTATATTCTCCTCTATTTGGAGATGTATATTTTTCATATATAAAGGATAGTATTATAAATGTAAAACATCATGGAGGAATAACAAAATTCTTTGATAACAGCAGATACTATAACTATCCTGAATCAGAGCCGTTATTATTTCCATCAAAAGAAATGCGTGACTGGAGCAAATATGCTTGGAAAAGAGGTGATGTATTGGTTAGTGATGATGGTTGTATAGAGGTTATCTTTGATAAATGGTACGATGATACCTATACAAGTTTCTATGGCAAACATTATCTAGACAGCGAGAATGAGAATGATATTGTATATATCGAAGCATTTATTTGTACAACTGAAAGATTTTCTCTCGAAGATAAGGAATCTTTCCTGTGCTACATCAACACTATAGAGGAACGCTTGGGTGGCAAACTTAATCGTGAAACTTTGGAGATTGAGAAGACTCAGCCAGAGTTCAAGGATGGAGATATTCTCTCCGTTCCTAGTACTTCTCTACCAAAAAATCATATTTTTATCTTTAGCAAATTTAATAAGTATAAAGATTTTGAACACCATGTAGCCCTTACAGCTTCAGGAACGATTACTATCCCAACGTCTTATGGTGTTTGGTGTCGTAAAGATAGCGGTGTAAAATATGCCACAGAAGAAGAGAAGCAGCAGCTCTTTGACGCTTTAGCAAAGGAAGGTAAGGCTTGGGATGCCGAAAGCAAAGCCATTGTGGATTTGAAACCGAAGTGGACCCCAAAGCCATTTGATAGAGTGATAACAAGAGTTGATGATGATGCTATATGGACTGCTAATATTTTCAGTCATATTGACCGACATGGTAAATATGTTACTATTGGCTGTATAAGTGGTTATCATCATTGTATTCCTTACAACGAAGAGACTGTAAAATTGATTGGCACAACCGATGAGTGGAAAGGAGATAATTAATAATTCTAAATAAAATACAACCTCCACGACACAGAATGAGCGAAAGTAAGTTAAGGCTTTGCCCACATACCTTCTTAGCCCCAGCACAATACTGGTCGTGGAGGTCTTTATAAAACTTAAAAAATATGATAGACGATAAGAAAATTGAAGATGCTGCATTAAGTTACTGTGCAAAATGTTCAGATATAACTAATAGAAATGTAGATTTAGACAAAGATGGGTGTGTAGATTTACATAACGGATTTATTGATGGTGCTAAGTGGGCTATCAATGAGTTCTTAAAGGACTTATGGCATCCAAACACAGAAGAGCCAGACAAGAGCAAGAGCGATATTATTACCCTTGGTTTCGATAACGATGCTTACCTACAGTTTAAGGAATCCATTCTTTGGTCTGAGGAATCTTGGAGACATTCGATTAGCAGATGTCAAATCACCAAGTGGGCTTATTTTTCCGATATACTACCAAAGGAAGGAGGTGAGAAATGAACAAAAGAAAGCAGATAGAATCAATCAGAAATTGGTTGAAATCTTGTAGAGAAGAAGTCAGACTTGGAAAGAAGTTGTCAATAGATACTTTTAACCAAGTTATTGATGAAGTTAATAATTTGGAGGTTACAGGGAATGGTGTGGTAGAATCTATAGGTTCAGCCTTTACGGTTAGTGACCTGTTACATATATTGGTTGATTATGTAGATGATGGCATGGGCGACTTAGAAATTTATTTTGGAGATAAGCCAATAAATAAAGTTTCTTTGCGTACTATTAATCCACAAATGACAGGTACATTTGAACCATATCAAGAGTTTGTTTTATCAGAGAAAGGAGAAAACGATGATTAAGCCAGTTACCATGTATTCAGTAGTCTGTGACAGGTGCGGAAAAACCTTCATTGATGAGTTTAATGGCATTGTGGCTTGGTTGGACGAAGGAACAGCCAAAGAGCAAGCAATGGAAAGCGAATGGGTAGAGATAGGCGATAAGCACTACTGCCCAGATTGCTATGAGTTTAATGAAGTGTTAAACGTATATGTTCCTAAAAAGAAAGGAGATAAGTGATGAAAGAACTTAAAGTTGGAGAAAGAATAATTTTGGAGGTGGTTGAAGCAACAAGTTTTTCTTGTCAAGGCTGCTTCTTCGCAAAGGAAGGGTATGCTTGCCCAGACTACTGCTATACCCGCTTAGACGGCAAGAATGTAATCTTTAAAGAAGTTAAGGAGTAAAGCGTATGAATGAAAATTTAAAGTGTATGCTACAAGCTTTTGGATTTTGGTGTTTTGCTGCATTCTTTGTAAGCTTGATAGCAACTATCGTCATACACCCTGAGAGTATTGTAGGTATATGCCTATCTTTCACTTTCTTAATAATATCAGTAGTTTTGTTTATTATTTCTTATAAACTTTAAAAGTAAAGCGCATGAATACAAACAGTTATTTACAAATAGAAAAGGGATTTGATATATCTAAGATAACTGGGGTTATTCCTCAGAATATCGGAGAAGGATTTCAGTTTAATCTCTCTGGTAAAACATATACAACTACGGGTAGCTATACTAAAGACAAAAAAAGGCTCATGAATATCGATATCCGTTCTTTTCGTGGTCTTTGCGGTGGCGCAATACATTATTACGCAACATTGTATATTAATGTAGCCAATGTGTGTGATAACAGCTCGGTAAGTGGATATTTGGGAGGAATTGAAATTCCAAATGAATATCAAACCATCAAAGGGGAGTTTGTTAGACCACTCACTCAGAAGGAGATAGACGAACAACCACGTAGATGGGATTTCCCGTATCAAGCAGGAGATTTAGTTAATGCCTTTGAATCTCTTCAAGAGATAGAGAGTTTAATTAAAAAACTCAAAAAGAAGTTTCCTTCTGATGAGTGGAAAGTTGAGATAAGACGCAGTTATTAACCGCCTTTGAGGCATAAATTTTAATGATATGACAAAAGAAGAATTAAAAGCAAAGGTTGCCAAGCAACAAAGCATCATCAATGATGCTAACGATGAGATTTGTTCTTGCGTGAATGACTACATCGAAAGTCTTCCATACAAGGCTGGAGACAAAGTAAGCTGCGGAAGATGTGATGTATGCTGGATCGCAAGTATTGTTCCTGAGAAATATAGAAACCATTTCACTGGCGATATTGAGGTAAGAGTCAATCCTGCAAAGAAAGATGGTACTCGCTCTAATAGAGAGTTCGTACTTTACTATGGAGAAATTGATAGTATCAAGAAAATTAACTAACCATCCTGCTATAAATAGATAGTAATATATGAGTTTTGAAGTTCCTAAATATCGTTTGCTGGCTTTATTAAAAGCCGAGGCAGAACTTAAACTATTAGAGGATTATGGAGTTGACAACTGGGATTGGTATAAACATGCAATAAATGATACATTTAATGATGGAAAAGATGCCGTTAATAATCTTTCAGATAAAGAACTCCTTAGTGAGTTTAAGGAAATAGAGTAACTAACCACCCTCTCCTTGGCAACAGGGAGAGGGTAAAAAGAAGAAAATGGATGGTAAGACAAGCAGGAATAAAAACGGAAAGAATCAGAAGCGGGATGTATCAATTATATTACAAACACCACTCGCCAATAATATTTAGAATTGATAATATCGGATGGCAGGCAGTACTTCCTTCTGGTTCATTTGCAAATGCAAGAACAAAAGCACAATGTGTTATACTTGCATGTATGGAAATTGACAAAACAGAGCCGATAGAGGAAGATCTTGCTACAGGCAAATATGTTAGTTGGTGGCAAGATGACCCTATGTTTAAGACAAAGGAGGATGAGCAATGAGTAAAGAAAAAGCTATCAAATATATTAAAGCAGCCCAAACTGCTATTGATGAAGCGCCATATCCATGTACGACAAAGGCTAAGATATTGTTAGTGGAGGCACTTAAAGAGTTGGAGGATTAGTATGAACAATAATATTTATAAAGAAGATTTTATTGATGAAGATACAGGAGAAGTCGTTGAAATAGAAATTGACTTAGATAAACTTCATAAACATCACAAAGAGCAGGAGGGTTAGTTATGGACCAAAAATATATAATACACAAAGAGCTGAAAGATATGCTTGTATATTGGTTTGAGGACATTGAGGAACTTAGTAGTAAGCTAACAAGTGGAAATGTTTCTCATCAAGGAGCAACTATTAGAAACAAGGCTATAAGATGTTCTAAGTTCATCAAGGAGTTTTGTAAAACTAAGGAGGATTAGTTATGGCATGGGTAGCAGTTAACGCAGATGGTAAGGAATTTCTTTTCAGAAAGAAACCATACAGAAGTGGATATGGAGAATATGGATATTGGAATTCTACATATTCTGGTATCGGTGGTTGTATTCTTATACCTCATGGCAGCATTAAGAAACTCATCGGAAGGGAATTGGCTTGGGATGATGAACCAGTAGAACTTAAAGAAGAATATTTATGAAAGAATATGTAATAACAGATGAGTTACGAGACAATATTATCAAGTGGTTTAATAACATTGCCGAAGAAGCTGATGTTCTAACTACTGGTAACGTCTCACATAAAAAGGCAATGATTAAAGGAATGGCAGCACGCTCTGCTGAGTTTGTCGAGAGATATAGTGTTGGCATTGCTGATGGTGCAAGTGATTTAAAATAATAGCTTATGAAAATAGAAAATATCAAGTTCAAGGCTAAACGCCTTGATAACGGAGAATGGGTTGAGGGCAGTTTAGTTAAAAGTTATCTTAATTCAAAAGAACAAACTTATATAATACCTATTTTTAATAGAGCAGGCGATATTAAAACTGTTGAGGTTAATCCTTCTACAGTCTGTCAGTTCACAGGATTTACAGATTGTAAAGGCAAAGAATTGTTTGAACACGACCTAATACATATTGTAGGTTCTAACTATGCTGCCGAAGTGATTTGGTCGGAAGGTCGCTATGTTTTTATGGTGGTCTGCGAGAACAAACATTCTTATGGTCTTTACAGTGCTCTAAAAGCTTGTAAGATAAAAAGAATTGGCAATAAGTTTGATAAGGAGAAATAGTATATGATTCTTAAAAAGAAAGATAAGCTAACGGCATATTGGGATAAGAAAGAGAACAGCATTGGTGCTTATCACCCTCTAGGGTTTATGACACAAACAGATGCTCATTATCTCTTCGATAATGTCTTCACCAAAGAGTTTGTCAAAGAAATGACTGATAGAGGATATGATGTTACAACGATGAAGTTTGAAATCTCTCCCAAGCTGCCTAACTATGAGCGATTCAACGGCTTATCAGAGAAGTATTACGGAAAGGAGAAATAGCTATGAAGATTAGACAAGCCAAAAAGATAATGAAGCGTTGCTACGGAAGTCCTCGCTATATTGGGATGATATTGCATGGTTTGAATGTATCGAAAGAGTTGCCTAAGATTAAGCAATACTGGGAGCCTAGATGGGCTTTGTATTATGCCACTAAAGGTGGTTGTCATGGCAGAGTTGACCATCGTATCGTAAAGGCAGAAAAGATTACTGCAAGATATTCTCGCAAGCTGATGAATTGCCTTGCTAGGTTTGCAGGTAAAACTCCTTTCGATATTAGAGATATATTAGGTAGTTCAAATAAACTAAAAAAAATATGATTATGAAACAAGAAATGCAAAAATCAATCTTCAAGATTCAAACAGCAGTCGAAACTCTGACAAGACAGAAAGTTATCGACAAAAATGTGTATGATTTTGTCCATAGAGAAATCAAATCTCTTTTGGAAAGTGTGGAAAATATAGTGGAAGTAAATAACCCCAACGAAACTCTTCTTACCTTCACAGAGAAGGAAAAGTATGTAAATCAGCATATCAATCTTGCTGAAACATCCGTACTTTGCAAAGAGTTAAATAGAAGAAAAGAAATTGGTAACGATTTCTTAGTAATATCAACTGAGGGGAAAATTGGTTAATTATGGAAAAGAAAGTATTGACCCTCACTGTCAGTAAGGAATGGTTCGACATGATTGTGGCTGGCGAAAAGACCGAGGAATATCGGATAATTAAAGACTTTTGGATGAGTCGCCTTCTCCTTATCAAGGATGAGGAATCCAAAGATTTCGATAAGTACGTTAAGCTTCATATCGGTAAGACATTTGAGATGCTTATAGACATCGATACTATCAAGGAGAAGTTGAATAATGGTACAATGAAGTTCGTACCATTCACTCACGTTCTCTTCAAGAACG
>ERZ1034925.437-NODE-437-length-18600-cov-334.152602_pt1 | contig 18600 bp, 21 predicted proteins | sample MGYA00520687_ERZ1034925 | MGnify/ENA primary metagenome ERZ1034925 (study PRJEB33766, sample SAMN09781758) | gut metagenome | biome: gut microbiome | host: Homo sapiens | place: Madagascar | study: EMG produced TPA metagenomics assembly of the PRJNA485056 data... | reverse complement strand
AAGTCGGGCGGCTCTGTCTGAAACACTTCTTTTGCATCTAGTAAGTGAGAAAAGACGGAAAAGCGGTTTCTTTGCGCTATAAGCGGTTGTTTTTGATTAAACCTTATAGTTTATCATTTAAAGCATTTAAACCTATTGTGTGCGTACACAAATAAGCGTGGAAAGATTTCTTTGTTATCTGTTACTCTGTAATAACTCAAAGATAGTGCTTTCTGTTGGGTTGGCCATCTTTTCGGCATACCTCGTGCAAACATTCTTTGGGTGAGGTCTTCGGTATAGATTAAATCGAGGTCGTGCAATTACGATTCACCCAAACGGAAATTTCCGCTCGGCTCTCTTCTGTTGTGCCACATATCGGGAAAACGACATCTAAAATCGTGAAGCCTCAGCGAGTGAAAGAAACTGCCTATATGTTTTCACCGAATTTCTTAAAAACGCAAATAAAAGCGCACCAAGCGGTTATTTTTCAAAAGATACATAAGTTATCGCAAGACGGAAGAAAGCCGTTTTGTGTGCGCAAACAATACACAAAAACCAAATATTTCTACCTGCTTCTATCTAGCGTTTCAAAGTTTGAGTATTACAGAAACGAAATGAAACAAAAATCGAGTTTCTTATTATATTCTTTAAACTTGAATTTATTCAAGTAACATATAACATATAACATAGGGGATATGTGGGTACGAAAAACATAGTTTTGGTGCAATTTTATCCCCACATATACCGCTCGGTATATCTCGGTATCAAATATATCCCCACATATACCGCTCGGTATATCTCGGTATCAAATACGAAAAAAGCAAGCTATCTCGTTTCAGATAACTTGCTTTTAATGTTCTCCTAAAATCTAATTATTTACACCTCGCATCGTCTTACTTCTTTGCGTTCTTCTCTATCTCCTTTGTTGTATCTGCTTTTATCTTTGCGTTGGTCTCCACTTCGTATGCGTGCATAACTCCAAGTGCTCTCATTGCGTTGTGCAAGCTCTCTCTAGCGATATCCACCTCCTTCTTGCGTCTGTCCTCATCTTCGAGGTCGCCAAAGTTGATTTCCAATTCTGTAACCAAATTGGCTACGTTCTTCATCAGATTTAAAATCTGTACTTCTGAAATACTGCTTACTTCGATAGTGTTTGTTACGTTCTGTTTCATTGTCTTATTACTTTAAATTGTTACTTTAATAATCGTTACTTAACTCCTTGTGTATTACTTGCAATAAAAAGAAAATTGCAATCCTCTTCTCAACTTGCAAACGCATTTATCAGCGAGTGAAGCAAAAGCACGTTTCAATAACTTGTTGAGCATTTCAACTCCAATTAATGCGAGTGCTCCAGCAACACCAACTAACTTGTTGATTTTCTTGCCATTGAAAACGCCACTTACTTTGATTCTGAAATTAGCGTTTATCTGCTTTGTTGTATATTCTAAATTCTGTTTCATTGTCGTATATCTTTTTATTGTTAAACTTCTTGTTTCTTGTTTTCGATTGCAAAGATACAACTTTAAAGCTACACCACCAAACAATTTCTAGGAAAAATGTTACTTTAATGCTATATTTAACCCTCCTTAACAAATTAGCTTTAAAATCACATTATTATATATAGCGTAAATTATATGCTAAAATATTTGGTGGTTTCAAATAAAAACTATATCTTTGCACCATAGTTTTAAAGTTACAAGTTATGGATATAAAGGAAATAATCAAAAGTAAGGGTTTTACCTTGTCTGAGGTAGCCGCAAAAATGAAGGATAAGCAAGGTAATATTGGCGTTTCACACGCTTCATTATCAAAAATGTTATCAAACAACCCAACCACCAACAAATTACGTGAGGTTGCAAGTATTATCGGTTGCAAGGTCGGGGACTTCTTTGCGGACGAAATGAGCGGTACGGATTTCACGGCACTTGTTAAGTCGGGTAATGAGTTCTTTTGTGCTTCTTCATTGAAGGAGTTGGAAGACATCGTAAGCGAGTTAAAGGCGAAAAGTTAGGTATCAGCAGAAAAAGGACTGCAAAAGTTATCAGCGTTTAAAGAAGGGAGTGGCGGCTTGTTTCCGCTTCGTCCTTCTTTGCGTTCTGCTTGCGTGTCCGTCTTCTTCCTTCGTGTGCGTGCGTGTGTTCTGCTTCGTTCTGCTTTTGCTCGCCTCATCTGTAAGGTGAGCAAAAAGATAGTTATTTTGTCGGGATTTCGCTTCTAAGGGGTTATCCTCGCAAAGTAGTGCAATTTATCATCTGAGGAAAGAAAACCCCTCCAAGCTAAGAAAAACCACGTTTCCGCTCTTTTCGTGTCTTCATTCTCTCTTTTCGCTTGTTTCTTGCACTCTGATAGCCTGTTTTCTCTAAAATTAGAAACTTTTTCAATAAAACTTGGTGCTATCTCAAAACTTTATCGTATCTTTGCACTCGGTAATGGTGCTTTGCGCTGCGGCTCTCGTGTGTTCGCTAGTGCTCTGTAACATTGCAAACGTGCCTTTGTCGTTTCGTGCGGTTCTGTGCCAGCCTCTTAAAAGCCTCTGTTTGTGTGTTCTGTTTCGCATTATTCGGAGCAAACTCAAAGAAGCCTATCAGATTGCAATACCGCATCCCCTTAAACATATAGGTGCGAGTGCTCGCCAACTGGTTGCACATTTGGCTTGCATCATAAGGGCGTTGGTGCGCACATCGCCCTTCCTCAGTTCCTTTGGTGTTATTGTCGGCACATCATCGGGCAAAAGCCGATTAAGTTCGGAAAGTTATTCACTACGGTGAGATAACTTATAGGGAGCGGTCTTTTTTCCGAGATTGCTCCCTATTTTCTTTCTGTTTACTCAGTACTTCGTTTTTTCTTGCTTCTTCGTCTAAAAAGTCGTACCTTTGCACTCGGACAAAAAACCTTGTGTGGTCTTGTGCATGGGCGGTCGTGTTACTACTAGCACGGATAATGGCGAATAATAGTACCCATAAAACGCCCTCGCTTTAAGATTCTCCGATTTCGTAACTTTACTATATAATAATTATTAGAAAATAAGACTTGATTTATTATTCATATTGATTTTAAATTATTAGCTTTAAAAAGTCAAGAAAGATAGGTATTAAGTTCTACAAGGTAATAAAGATTGTGTTCAAGGATAACATTTAAAAAGCGTTCTAAGCAAGCAAAATAAAGATATATAATGAGTTCCAACTCCAAACGGATACAAGGTGTTTCTTTCATAAGCGGTGAAGAAATGAGGGAGCGGTTGCCAAACTTTTAAGGGTGTGTTTGTGTTCTGAAATATTCTCTTTTCATTCTGTGTGTGCGTAATAACACTACAAAATATTTATCTCAGCCATTTAGGCAGCTCGCTCCCTCTAGTTCTTCATTGTTTCACTTCATTCTCTCTTTCTGCGAGTTACTTCTTTCTATTAAGAAAGATTTCATCCTGCTTCAACGTTGCCACCGCTATTGAGCGGTTGAGTATCTTTGCATATATTTCGGTCGTTGTCAGTCTTGCGTGTCCTAACATCTTTGCAACCATTTCCAAAGGTACTTCTGAGTTAAGCATCATCGTGGCAAACGTGTGCCTTGCTACGTGGAAGCATATCCACTTATCAGTTATGCCAGCATCCTTCGCCCAACTTCTCAAATGCTTGTTTGTGTTCGTATTGTTCGGCATTCCGTCAAATACGAGTGCATCGGCTTCGCCCTTGCGCTCTGGTAAGAAAGAAGCCCCGACCTCTGAAAGATATGCCCTTATCTGTTGTTTCGTCTTCTTCATTGTTATGGCGAAATACTTGCCGTTGTCATCCTCTCGCATTTCGTTCCATCTAAGGCTTGTAATATCGCTCCATCGCAAGCCCGTGAAGACTGAAAACAAAAACGCTCTTTTCACGTTCTCGTTTGTGCATCGTGTATTAATCAACGCTTCCACCTCTTCGATTGAAAGGTACTCCCTAGCTTCTTTGTTGTACTTCGGCTTTTCTGTTCCCTTCAACTCGCCTACGGGTGATTTCTCGATTATTCCATCTGTCACCGCTCTAGCCAAAACTATATCAAGCATTTCAAAAAGTCGTGCCTGCGTGTTCTGTGTTATCTGCTTGTGCTTCTTCGTTGTTACTCTCGAAATTGCATCGTGTCGCAAATACGAGATAAAGCCATCAAGCCAAGACTTGTCAATAACGGCAATTTTAATCTGTGCCGTTCTGTATTCGCCTACGTGGTAAGCTAGCATTTCAAGGGAGACGTTTGTCTGCTTTGAAAAAGTCTTTGCTTTGATTAAGTGCTCGATATAATCAGAAAGAAGGACGTTTCTCTTCTTCTTCGGCTCTAAGCCGTGCCCTTGTCTGATTGCATCGGCATTTCTGATTCCTGCCTCTGCTTCTGCCGTGCGCACGATTTCGGTATTACGCATCTTTGCGGCTTCGTCTTCTTCGGGATTCAATACACCTACTGAAAAACGTGTAGCCTTGCCCTTATAACTTGAATAAAGATATAATTGCACGTTACCACTCGGTAACTCTCTCGCTCTGAGTGTTACCTTTCTGTTATCACTTGCGCCAGCCTTGCGCCCTCTTTTCTGTGAAGGTTCGGGCAGTCCATAACCTTTGATAAGGTCTTTCGCCGTCTTGAATAACTTCTTTTTTGCCATAACTTCTATTTTATATGTTCTGTTTCGTGTGCAAAGATACAACTTATTTTTGAAACGTGTGCAATTTATGAGCAATAAAAGGTTATATTTTAGTTATATTAAATGATATTGTGCCGTTCTCGTATCTGTCAGAAAACTAGCCTAAAATCCTAATAATTATCATTTTATATAATATACTATAATATTTCAAAGTTAGGGAATTATTTTGGCACGCCTAAATATTTGTTTTTTCGTATCTTCTTATATATCAGACATCTACAACATCCAACCACTTTCCGTGTGCAAAAAACGTGAATAAAAGTAACCGAAAATAGTTATTTTTAGCGAATTTCACGCCTAACGGGTTATCCCTAGAAAACCTTATAACTTATCATCTGAAAAGAGAAAACCGCTCCAGCAAAGGAAAAACCGCTCTAGCGTTCTTCGTCTGCTTCGTGCCGTGCCTCATTCTGTTTATACTTTGTTTCTGTTTCTGTTTTCTGATTGAAAGAAAATGAGTACCTTTGCAAACGAAAAGAAGGGGCGTTGTTTCTCGCTTGCCATGAGGACGTGCGAATAATAGTACCACGTTTCAAGCCTCTTCTTTTTACGTAAATACATAATTTTCAAATATTTGCTTGCAAAAGAAAAGCCACCAAGGATAGAAATATCCGAGGTGGCTTCGTCTTCTTATATATCTGTATCTTCGTTTATGGCAGCAAACGGAAATACCACTCTATCATCTGTTTTTTATCTGATATTTACAGAAAGGCGCACATTATCGCCAATAATCTTTTGCAATCTTTCTAAGGTCGGCAATATCATCCTTGATGGCAAACAAATTCGCCGTGTTCTTGTTGATTGCTTCCAACTGATTCAAACCTTGAATTTGGATATCTCTCATTTCTGAAACGTTGTTAGCCATCTGTTCGGCAAAAATACGGATTGAAGAAACATTCACCGAAATAACATTGCAAGTGTTCATCGTTGCTTCGGAAATGGCTTTCTGTTGCTCTGCTGTTATTTGCATGGTATAGCCGATACCAATTAAACTACTTGCTTGGTCTGCGGTAATTGCTTCGATTGCCTTGCCTGTTGCCGTCTGCTGAGATTGCGAGTTTTCGCCCGTGTAGCCCGTAATCTGTGACCAATAATCTCTTTGCTCAATACCTTCCTGAACTATCTTATCATATTCCTCCTTTAGTTTTTCAATATCATCCCTTGTGAGCGTTCCCTCTTGCATCTTCGTTCCCCACTTCTCATATAGCTTTTTAAGGTCGGTATTAATCAACTTTTCCAAGCCATATCTAATAACCGATTTTTGCATCATTTCGGCAAAGTCGTTAGAAAAGTCCTTTGCCGTACTTTGCATATCCATAAGTTTTGAAACGAAATCGTCCCTCATTGAGGAGAAGGAGATTTGTGTCAAGCTCTCGTTTATCTGCTGAGTGAGTTCTTCCAACTTGTCGGCTTGGTCGATATAATCATCCAACTTGTCGGCAACTGAATTACCATAACCGCCCTTGCCCGTGTCTTTGATACGTTCCCAAATATCAACCGCACCGCCTCGGAGTTTCTTCATCTCCTCGGGTGTCAAGTCCCAAAGATTGCCGCTAAAATTATCTTTGCCAGTAATCTTCTTTATGCGGCTTATCTCATCATCTGAGAAACCATTCCAATAATAGCTCCAGGAGTGGTGAGAACCGTGGTAGCCAGCCTGTTCTTGTGCTATCTTTTTATAGTTCTCGTTTTGCTCTTCTTGCAATTTGTACGCCTCTTTGTACGCTTCAACGGACTTCGCTCCACTTGAGTTCTTCATCGTGTCGTTTAAGTCTTCGATTGATTGTTGCAAACTCTTGTTTCTGTCTGAAAGGTTATTGATTGCTTCCTCTACCTTCTCGGCATTTGAGTTCGTAAACCATTGGCTCATACCCTTTGAAGAAAGCGCACCAAGAGAAAGGACGCTTCCGAGTTTGCCCGTGATATTATCAAGAATACCACCGATTCCGTTTATAAGTGAGCCTCCAATCTGTTCAATAAACTTGCCGCTGAAAATGTTATCTATCAGCCCGTTTATTGCACTTAATACGGTATCAATTAAGCCTCCAACGATTCCACCGATTCCTTGCTCTGCGATTGTATCAAGCAAAGTAAGAATTGCTCCAATAATCTGTGAAATCAAATCCGATTTACCTGCAAACGCTTTGCCAAGTACCTTTCCTATTGTGTCTGTAACTGCTTGCGTTGCCTTGCCGCCATTAACCTTCTGGTCAAAGTTTACAAATGAGTTCCAAACACTCGAAATTGAGCCACTTTTCATATTGTTCAAAAGCGTATCAAGCGAGGTCAAAGTACCGCTAAGTTTCTGCGCTGAGTCGGTAACGTTGCTTTGTGCGCCTACGAGGTTGGCATCAGCATCTGCCAAGGCTTTTCTGTTGTTGTCGTTCTCTATCTGCGCATTTCCGAGTTTTCCCTTTGCATCAAGTTTTTGCATATCGTTTCCGCTCTTCATCGCCTTTTCATAGGCTTCCTGTGCTTCTGCCAAATTCTTACTTGATACATTAAGTTTTTCCTCTGCCTCGTTTCTCTTCTCTAGCTTCTGATTGTAGTCATTAATCAGTTTGCCAAGTTGTGAGAAATTAATATCTTTCCACTTGCTTGTGCCGTACTGATTGGATAACTCATTCATACGGGAAAGAAAGTCCTTTTGCTCTGTGAGTGGCTTTGCTTTGAAGGTATCAGTTTTTGAAAAGTCCTTCATTGTCTTCAAAATATCGGTCATTTGGTCTTTGAGTATTACACCAAATTCGCCAAATACCTTTGCATAGTCAATTTTACTTTCTATCTCGTTGGCTCTAACATTTCCAATTTGCTTCGCCTTCTCAGCTTGCAAAGTCTTCACCTTGTAGGTGTCGCCCTGTGATTCTGCATCCTTTATCTTTGCATCGTATTCCCTAGCGATTGCAAGTTGTTGCTCCTTGAAAGTTCCGTATTCCTTCAGATAGTCATAAAGGCTTTGTGTTTTCTGCTTCAACTGCGCCAAGTCGTAAGCGTTCTCTTTTGCTTCCAAGGCTTCATATTTTGCGTTTATGAGTGCCTTCTGGTCGCTTGTGAGTGTTACTTTCTTATCCAAGCCGCTAGCATAGAAACCCTCCTTTTTCTTGTTGTCGGGATTCTTGTCGTATGCTTGTTTGGCTGCTGCGATATTCGTTTGAAGCAAACTCTTTTGCTCTTCCTCGATTGCGTGTTTCTGTTTCTCGTAATCTAGTTTATGCTGAGCTGCTTCCTTTTCGCTTGCGCTTTCAAGTCGTGAAATGCCAGCCTCTCTTTCCGCTATATACAAATCCCACTTTACCTTTTCGGCTGCTGCCAATTTCTTTGCCTCTTGCTCGGCTTCTGTTTCACGGAAATTTCTCTGTTGCTCCTGTAACTGCTTCAACTTGTTTTTGCCGCTGCCATCATCTATAGAGTTAAGATTTCCGATTGCAAGTGCTTCGCCTGTTGTCTTCGCCTTGTTAAGTGCTCTTGTCGTGTTCATCATCTTTGCAACCATCAAACGAACTTCTTTACCCGTATATAAGCCACGGTTTCCGTCAAACTCGGAGTTATGATTGTAAGCCTTCAAGGTTGCCATCATAGCCTTGCCCGCTGAGTTTGAGCCGTATTTCTTCAAGCTCTCTTTATAGATAGCTTGCAAGCGGTCTTGTATGTTCTTTCTTCTTCTGTCATTGTAATCCTTTACAGAAATACCCATTCCGTTAAAGTGATTATCCCACCAAGAATTTTCGTTCAAGCCGTTCATAACGTTGTTAAGGTTCAACGTCTTTCCACCGCCCTTTTGATATTGTGGTAATAATGCGCTTCCCTTTTTGTCTGTTACGCCAAACAATTTGTATATGGTTGCATTCTTGATAGCATTATCTACACGATTTATCCACTGAAGGGCTGATTTAAGCGAGTTCTTAATAGTTGTACTAAAATTGCCGATACCCTTAATTGCACCACTACAACTTTCTAGGAAATTCGCATAGGCTGGGGTAAGGTTCACGTTCACCTCGTGCGCCAGTGCTCGCTTTGCATTTGCAAGGCGTTTCTCCTGATTCTCCAACTTACTTTCTGCGCTTGCAAGCGTTTTCGCTGCGCTCGCTTCATCATCCAAGCCGCCTTGCATCTGCTTTATATCAGCCGCACCTTGCACGAATACCTTTGCAAGGGAAGCCTGTCTTTTACCAAGGAGACTTGTAAGGAGTGCATTCATTTCGTGAGATTTCGCCAAGTTTTGCAGTGCTTTTGTCGCACCCACTACGCTCGGGTTGTACTCGTTCTTTGATTGTGCGGAAAGTCGGGTCATCATCATAACGTATGCGCTTGCCGCCTCGCTTGCGCTGCCAAACGTGCTTGTGCCATAGCTTGTGGCGGCTGCGAGTTCTTTAAAAGAAACGCCAGCGTTTTGTGCTCTGTTAGCCGTCTGTGCCAAGGCTTGCGCCATTTCGTCATACGTTGTCGTGCTCTTCTTTGTAGCATTAATAATAATCGTGCTATTTTCTTTCGCTTGGAGTGCCGTCTGGTGGTATGCTCCTGCAATTTTCAACTGATAACCTGCCGCCTCGTCTGAGGTCTTTCCAAGTACCGTTGCAAAGTCGTTTGAAGACTTCGTAACGTCTGCGATTGCATCAGAATTTCCACGCAAGCCTTCAAAGTACTTCACCCACTTTGTGCCAGCCTTCGCCATTTCTTCTGCTGAGTGGGTGCTATCATATTCAAGTGCTACAAATTGCGCTCTGAGTGATTCAAGCGTTCCAGCATCAACATAAGCCTTTAAACCCATCATGGATTCGGTTAACTGCTGATTAATCAGCGTAAGGTTTTTTAAGCCTGCTGCCACGGCGGTAATACCTGCCATTGTCGCACCCTTTGGCGAGAAAACCAAGGAAAGAAGGTTCTCGGGATTCAAGCCCTTTGAAGCAAAGGACTTCAACTTGTCAAAGATACCCTTAATCTTACTTGAAGACTTCTCTGCCTCTTTACCAACTTCTTTCGTGGCTTTTGCAGTCTCCTTGGCTTTCTTCGTTACGTCTTCATAAGACGTTCCCATACCTTTAAGTTTCTCCTTGCCATTGAGAATTTCCTTTGTTATCTCTTCCTGCTGCTGCTTATTCTTCTTTGCTTCATCAGAATTTTTGCCGTACACTTCGGTTATGTTCTGATATTCGCCTTTCAAGATTTTCAACTGGTCGATATTCTCCTTTATAACGTTGGCAATATCTTCCTTTGTCATTCCTGCCCACATATCGGCAGTTTCATTCTTTACATCGGCTGCGGTCAGCTTCATCTTTGCCAGTTCTGCCTCTGCCTCATAAATCTTCTGTCTAGCCTCGCCCGTCTGTTTGTTCCACTCTATAAGAGTTTCAAAAGGAAATTTCTGCTCCTTTATATCTGTGCCAAGTCCCCAAAAATTCGGACGTTGCTCTGAAAGTTTCGCATATTCAGACTGCAAGCGTTTAATCTCCTCGGTCTTTGCCTTGATTGCATCGGCTTCCTTGTCTGTCTGCTCCTTCTCCTGTTGCTGATTCTGTGAGGTTGCTTGTGCTTGTTGCTGCTTCGTCTGGTTGAGTTTCTCGTATGCGCTATTTAATGAGGTTAAACTCTCTTGTGTTGCTCTGATTTGCGCATCTATTTCGTTTGCCTGCTCTCCAAGGCTCTTATATACGCCAAAGTAGGTATGGGATTTCGCATCGGCTGCGGCTTTCGTTGCATCGTCCGCCCCGATACCCTCATTAAAAGCATCCTCATAGTTCTTGTATGCCTGTGCTTGTTTCTCCAATAACTCAGCACGTTCTTTGCTAAGTTGGTTCAAACGTTCTTCTGCTGCCTCTTTCGTGCGTAAATACTCATCCTCAGAAACCTTTCCCTCTTGCAAGCGTTCTGTAACTCGCTTTATGGCTTCTGCCTCGGCATCTGAGTTTGAAACACGTTGCTTGCTAGCTTCTGCGGCTTGTTGTACTGCCGCGGTATTCTCATGCACTTTTTGTGTCTCCTCGCCTATCTTCGTGGCGTTCTCTCCGTGTGCTGCTGATTCTGTGCCTATCGCTGCGGCTGCGGCTGCGTGTGCTCCAGCATTTACGCCCGTGGCTACGTTTGAAATGCTTCTGCCAGCGTTTGAAAGGTCAAAAACCGAATTAAGTGCCGAAACCATCTGCTGAGTTTCGGAGAAGGTGGATTGCAAATTGTTATAAGTGCTAGTTAAGCGTCCGAGTGTTTTCTCGTGTCCCTCTAACGTCTTGTTTAAGTCGTTCCACTCAGCCGTGCCCGTCTGAATTTTTGAAATGCGAGATTTCAAGCCTTCGATTGAAGACATCGTTTTGGTTATCTCTTCATTTACTTGCTTTATAGCTTGTGGAGTGCTCTCCATTTGCTTCTGATAGGTAGCCATTGCGTCAGCTATCACCTTAATCGCCTTTTGCGTTTTCTCGCTATTCAAGTTTGTGCTTGTGGTGATTTCTGTCCACGCACCATTTAACTTGTTTTGCAAGTTGGTTGTATCAACGCCCAACTTGTCAAGTCGCTTTGTCAGCGTATCAAATGTTTGCAACATATCGTTTGCATCGAAATGCGCCGATATACCCAAAATATCATCTGCCATAATATCAAAATTTTAAATTATATATTTTGTTATCCTGTAATACATAAGAAGACGAAAACGTTTAAACGCTTGCGCCTTTCTTCTCCAAAAGCTGTCTGATAACTTCGTTTTTGTCGTTACCATCTAGTTCTACGCTCGTATCAATTTGGTTTCCTTCTCGCCAAACGTTTCTAGGGTCACCCCCTACGATTGCCCTTGCAAGCTGTTCAACGTTTTCGTAACCAAATGCCGTTGCATCTTCTTGCGTCAGGATTGCGTCTTTTTCTACGTCTGTTTCCTTCATATCTGAGAATAAAGAAAACCCATAGAAACCATTCACCCAACTGAAAATAACCTTTTTTTTCATACGTGCGTCCCTTTCTCTAGCTTTGAAACCGAAACGCTTGTTATCTTCTGTGTCGATTCATCGAAACACGTCCAAAAAGTGTCGCCCTCTTTGTAGTCGATTTCGGTATCTTTAAGCATTGTTTTAATGAGTTCTTCCTTTGAAGGGAAACCCATCAAACGGGCAAAGTTATCGTTCACTTGGATTTCTTCTTTGCCATCTTCAAACCATCTTCTGAAAATGATTTCAGTACCTTTGTACTTCATCTTTAACACAATAAATCCCTGTACCATATATTCACCGAAATTAAGTTGTTATTTACTTGTCGATTAAAGCCTCTAGGACTTCGCTCGGCAGTATTTTCTTTAACTCTGTTGCCACTTTGTTTGCGGTCTGTGCGCTGATAAGCATTGTGCCGATTTCTGCGCCTTGTGAGTTATATTTGTGTAGCAAAAGTAACTCTCCCGATTTACCGATATAAACCTTTTCTTTCATTCTTTCTTTGTTCTAATGGGCGCAAATACTTTGCGAGTGCATTTCCTTGCGCCCTCTGATTAAAACCTCGTGGAAGCGAAAAAACGCATATTCACGTTAATTGTTGCCGTTGCCGTTTCGCTCGGAAAATCCTTGCATCATTGCGATAAAGTCGGCTTGCTCCTGCTGCTGCTTCGCCTTCTCGGGATTTGCTATCATATCAAGCAATTCCTTTACTCTTGGATAGTTCGTTCCATAGTCGGCTTCTGTAGCCGTCACCGTAATCAAAGAAGGGTTAAGTATCTTCTCCTGTACCTCTGCCTTCTGCTCTTCATCGAGTGAGCCGCTATTCAACTTGTTTCTGAGGTTTCCAAGCTCTCTTGTCTTGGCGGTCTCCAGTGCCTTTGTCTGATAGCCTTCAAGTTCTGAGCGCAAGCCGTTCAAAAACTCGTTTCTCTGTTGCTCTCGCTCCTGTGCTCTCTTCGCCTGTTCTGCTGCTATCTGTTCGTGCATCATTTCGCCAAAAGTCTTATCTGCCATAAATAAATTCTCCTATAATTAAGTTATTTAATATAATATGAATAATCAATAAATACAGGCGCAAAACCGCCATTTTCACTAGCCTTGAAAAGGCTTCCAATCTCTGCCATAGTGCTAGGGTATGCGCTCTTTGGAAAGTGGCTCAAAAACTCCGTGAGTGCCTTTGCTGCGTTCTTGTGCGCCTCGTATGCCTCGTTTTGTGCTTCTGTCTTAATCCAAAAGCCGCTCTCCTTGGCTGCTCTCTCTTCCAAGTCTTCGGGTAGCGAGATTTCGCCATCCTCTGAGATAATAAGCCATTCTTTGCTCTTTTGCAAATTGAAGCGCATTTCATCAAACCCTGCTCTCAACTTCAAGACATCATCCTTAAAGGCGATTGCAGCAAGTTTGAAATGTTCTTTGAGGTTGTCACGAATTAACTTTGCTTGCACCCCGTTTGTTTCTTCTGCGAGTTGTCTTGCAAAGGCTTCGTCCAAGTGCTCTGTATTGCGGTAAACGGTCTTGCACTCCATAGATTCATTGCTGATTGCAACCTCTTCCTTTACCATTGAAAGGCAGTCGGAAATAATATCCTTTGTTACCTCAATTCCCTTCTCATCAAGTTTTTTCTTGATAGCTACGACCTCTTTATAAGTGCTTTTTATCTCATAAAGGAGTTCCGTCTTTGCGCTTTCATTGTAACCCATAAAAATAGGTTCAAAGATACGCTTTTCTGTTTCTTCTTTCTGTTCTGCTGCCATAATATTTCAGATTATAATTTCATTCTCTAAGTTCTTTGTAAATCTCAGATAATACTTTGCTTTGTCTGCCAACTTCAAACGTGAAAAACCCGTTTTCGTCTATTGGCGCAAACTGCTCCGCTTCTGTCTTTATAACTGCTTTTGCCATTTCATTTTTGCACCAAATATAATGAGCCATCATCGCACGCAAAGAAATATATCCCTCTGCTAGTGCAAAGTTATCATCAAGCAAAATCCAAACTTGCTTTTTATCGTCTGAAACCTTGAAAGAAACGTCCACGCCATTTATATTCTTTGTTACTATCTGCGACATCTTACTAAAACTTTTTGGTTGCCGAGTGCTCGGCTCTGCCTCCTACTCTTTTCAAAGAAGAAGCAGCCGAGCCTCGGCATTAAATACTTATTACGTCTATTAATTTATTACTATCTATCAAACTGCCATCTGGTGGCGGTCTTGCTAGTTTGTGCGGCTCTAGCCGCTTGTTTCTTGATTCTATCTTTTCACCCATAACACTAATTTCTGTTTAATGCTTCGTTTATTGTTTCCCTATCGAGATTTGGAAGCTCTGTGAAGCCATCGAAACTTCTTCTTTCAAAGTCTTCTCCTATCTCTTTAAAGATTTCTTGCATCTCCTTCAAGCCATCGGTATTTGAAACATAACCTACATAAGTGGTTTTAACCTCTAGCAAAGAAGAAAACGCCTGTTTCTGTTCTGCGGTAATGTACCCTTGCGCCAAGATAGTAAGAAGCAAGACTTTGCTTTCATAATCTAGTCTTGTAGCCTTTATTTTCTTACTTGTCATCATCATCGCCTCCCGTGTCTATATTACTTGTTATTTCGGAGATAATATCATCTATTTGTTCCTCCGATAAATTGTGCAAATCCACATTTGCTTTGATTTTGCTTTCTGTCTGCTTCGGTGTTATATGGCTATAAATCTTTGCAAAAAAATCGTATCTCTTATCAATTGGTAATGCAAAAAAATCGTCTCGCATTCTCTTTGAAACTGAGCCACAAAATACCGCTCCCCATTCTTGCAAATACTTCGTTTTCTTATTCAAACTTCCCTTCGGTCTTCCCTTCGGATTGCCTGATTGTCCTTTCTGAAACTTTGCCATATCTTCAAACTCCTTTCTTTTTAAAGTTCTGTAATTTACGCTTTATGCAAGACAATAACGACCTCTCCGTCCTGTTCTTCTGTCTTGTTAAAGTTATTCTTCATATCAGCGGAGCGCACATCTACAAAGGTAAAACCAATCTCTGTGCCTATCTTCTTTCCGTCTTCAAGAAGCGGATAACGCTGCGAACCAACTTGCAAACAGAAATAAGCGTTTTCTTTGAGTGCAAGGAAAACCTTGTGTATCAAAACACGATAAAAGTTATCTCGCCACGCCTCATAGCTTGCGTTTGATTCTCGGCTCTGTTCACCGCCCAAATACTTTTCTGTGTCAAAGTAAGGTGGCGAGGTAAGCGCAAAGTCAAAATACCCGTCTTGGAGCGGTTGTTTTTCAAAAGGTGAGCAATTTAGCGTTACCGCCTTTTCGTGCTCTGTAAACCCTCGGAAAGTGCTCCATATCAAATTATCGCCTTCTATCTGATAAGGTGAAGCGTCCGTGCCGTTGTACTCTCCAGCCATTGAAGCTAAGAAGCCTATCAAACGACCGCCCCAACCTGCGCACGGGTCAAGGACTCGCCCCCCCATAGGACAAAATTCATCTATCAAAGATTTTGCAAGGTCTGCGGGAAAGTCGAGTGGCATTTTTGCACCGCTAAAAGCGAGTGAGCCGCTTATAAGTGCTTTGAATTTATCAGCGCACACGAAACGTAACCGCTCGGCTTTGGCTTCATCTTTGCAAATTCGCTGCAACCCTTCATAAGTACTGAATTGGTCGCCTACGGTCTTAAACTGCTGCGGATGAAAGGCAAGCGAGTTATAACGTGGATAGTCTTTGCCGTAATACGCAAATCTGATAAAATCAAATAATGCGGTATTCGGGGTAATGAAGGAAAAGCCACTCAGCGCATCAAATTGGGCTAGAATATCAGAAGCCACGCCCTTTGTTGCTCTGTTCAAAAGCTCTTCAACTTCGGGGCGTGTTTCGTCTGCTTTCTCTTCTTTCTCTTCGCTCTCTTCATTGTCTTTGTCGAGTGGTTCAAGTTCTTCCTCCTCAAAGTCGGGCATCGTGTCAAACGCCCATTCGTCCAACTCTTCTTCGTCCCACTCGTTTGCGATTGCTTCCCAGTCGATTTGTCCGTAAGCCATGTTATCCTTTATGGCATATTCTCTCAACTTCTTCAACGTTGTGGACTGAGGAAAGACGTAACACGGCACTTCCTTCATCTGTAATTCACGGCAAGCCCTAAGGCGCATATTACCGCCAATTACTATATAGTTTTTGTTTTTGAGTTGGTACACCTTCAAGGTGTTGGCTCTCAGAAATTCGGGTGATTCCCTAATACTCTGTTTCAAGTCCTCAAACTTTTCATCTTTGATAAAACGAGGATTTTTCGGTACGCCTTGTAACTGCCCGTCATTGAGTTCTAGCGCATCAAGTTTTATCGTCATATATGATTCTTTATTTGCTCTCATATCTTCGTTGTTTTTATTTCTGTATCAAAGAATATTCTGCTATCCTTTTTTTGTTTCTTGTTACCATTTCGGTATGTATGTTATAGCCTCTTTCTCTCAGATTGAAAATGATTGAAGAAAGACGCAAACTGCCGCACATCTTAAAAGCTGATAAAGCCGTTACCTTGTCGCCGTCTTGCAAGCGTTCAAGTATTATCTTTGTTTGAGTTTCTTTTTCCATTGTCTTGCATCAGTGTTTGAGTTATTTTCCTTGGAAACCCTCTCCACGGGGTTTTCTCTTCTCGGACGTGTGATTTATCGTCCGACATAAGAAAAACCCCGTGGTGCTCAAATTTTAGCTATTCCCTTGCTCCTCGCTCTGGTCTTGCTCTTTCTCAGCATTATGGGAAGAGATTGAAACGACCTCTTCACCCTCTTCTGCTTCGATTTCTTGCGCTAGCCTCAACGTTTCATCTAGCTTTGAACCAAAGACGTTGCAAAGAAGCGTTTGCACTTGTGACAACTTCAACGAAACTTGTGCGATTTCGCTTGGTGCATTCTCTTTCTGTTCTAGCTCTAAAACCTTCTTTCTAAGGTTGTTTGCTAGCCCGAGGATTGCACGAATTTCGTTGCACTCCTCGGATTTCATTGCGTTCTTTATCTTCATATAACTTTTCACTTTATAGAGTTCTTTTTTCGCTTATCTTAAAAAGCCTGTGGCGCATAAGCATCCATTATTTCTTGTGCGTGCTTTCTGCTTACCACACCGACCGCTACCAAGCCACCTTCAAGAAGGTTATCGCCTCGCTTTGCGGCTTTTATCAGATAATATTCAAGTGCTTCCTTGCCTACGAGTTTCTTTCCCTCTTCTGTCGGCTTCGGCTCTTCCTGCTTCGGCTTGTTTGTTTCTTCTAGATAAGCCTTATATTTCAGATATTTCGGAAACTGCTTTATTGCATCTGAAAGGTCGTCCGATTTCGCAAACTCGGATTTAAACTTTCCACGATATAAACCCGTGTAGGCAAGAAGGTCAAACATTGTGCATTGTGCTCCGTACTGAGATAGGAACAAACTTGCATTAATGTTCAATACCTCTTTGTTGGCAACACTATTCGCATTTCCTTGCGCATAGATTGAGGAAAACATCATCACCGAAAAGTACATATCAAGCGAGTTATCTCCGTATGCCTTGTTTATCTGCGAAAGGTACACTTTCGGATAATTCACATACGTTCCCATATTTGCAATAACTGCTCCAGCCTTCATCGGGGTGAAGCTACCTTTTAACTTCGTTACATCGCTCCAAATTGCTTTGAAGCGATTAATATTATCCGTTTGGTTCATTGAAAGGGCTGAGGTATGCGAGTTCGCCACGGTCTGCGGCTTGCAAGTTTTCAACGATTGTCCTTGCATTTCGTTCAAACTCAGCTTCCTTGTATGATTTCCCGTTGTTACTTCCATAATTGCTTGCGTTTTGATTGTCAATACTTGGTATTTCATATTCATCCTCCCATCGTTTTTGGTGCAAATAGGTTGATGGATACATTACCTTTACATTTTTTTCATATTGCTTTCTGTATTCTATATAAGCGGCATATTTCTTCGCACCTTCAAAAGCAACCTTTCTTACGTCATTTGGCATTTTACTCCAACAGTTTTCCGCTATTGTCCTATTTCGGTGCATCGGAAAAACGGAATAAAAGTCCTCAAAAGGAAATTCTTCCATCTGTTCCGCTTCAAAGATTGTAGCCTCTTCTTTAGGTGATGGGGAAGGTGCATCTGCTTGTTTGTAATTCGCTTGCGTTTGTCTTTCTTTCTCCCATTTTGCGTTACCACCTTTAGAACCGTTTTTGCTGTTCTTTTCGCTTGTTGATTTCTGCTTTTCGGCTTCTTTTTGCACATCGTCTTTTATCGTATCAAAAACTACTTTTACCACTTCGTTCTCAATATTGATTGGTTCAAAGTCTAAGACTTTTAAAATGGTATCTAAAAATATAGCCGTCTTGCTTGTACTATCAAGCCCAATTGCAATTTTTATCCACTCGGTTTCAACACGTTTTCTGATATTCATTTCTGCCCCTCGCTTTCTTTTTGTTGCTCTTCCTCCTCTAAGCATTGGTTATGAAATGAAATAACGTGCATCACTACGAGAATAACCTCTCTATCCATATCTTTAGGAATTGGCTTTCCTTTCGATAACTGATAAAGACAATAACAAACCTTGCTCGGCTGTCCGTCTTTCATTGCTCGGAAAAAGTCTGGTAAATCCTCTGGTATATAAAGATAATTACATGGTTTTAACTTTATCATACGCAAACGTTTTATATGGTTTCACCTATACAATCTATAATATATCTTCCACGTTGCAAGCCTCTTCGTGAGATTTCGTGCAATATTACAGCAACCATCGGATTTACTTTATCCTCAGGCTCTACGTAAATATCGTTTAATCCGCAAGTATTAAGACGCATAAAAACTTCCTTTAATTGCTCGCCTGTCAGTTGTGCGAGTATTGAAATTATACCTTCATCAATACATAAATAAAAGTCTTGTGGATTAATATGTACGGTATGCTTCATTTCCATCTCATCAATATAAGGACACGAAATGTTTGGCATGCCGTCATTTTCCTTGCGTGGCGTTGGCATCAACTTTAAAAACTCTTCTTTACTCATTCTGTAATCTCCTTTTTTACGTTAAACAAAAATTATCTACTTGTGCGAAT
>ERZ1034925.433-NODE-433-length-18652-cov-6.449696_pt1 | contig 18652 bp, 12 predicted proteins | sample MGYA00520687_ERZ1034925 | MGnify/ENA primary metagenome ERZ1034925 (study PRJEB33766, sample SAMN09781758) | gut metagenome | biome: gut microbiome | host: Homo sapiens | place: Madagascar | study: EMG produced TPA metagenomics assembly of the PRJNA485056 data set... | reverse complement strand
GCAGATATGGTATCCAAATTAATGCCGACGGAAATCTCCGAAAGGCCACTGCTGCCATAAATACCGCCGCCCTCGATCGAGGTCAGCCCGTCCGGCAGGGATATGCGGAACAGCGAATTCGCGCCGGTGACTGCATATCCGCCTATCGTCTTAATGCTGGGAGGCAGCGATAATGCCCGGAGATTGGCGGACCCAAAGCATGATTCAAATCGCTGGATTCCGGAAGGAGCTGCCAGAAAACGGACCAGATAGCAATCGGTAAATTGATTCGTCGCCAAATTTCCCGCCGAGGAAAGCGATATTGCCCGCATCCGCGTACACGCTTGCAATGCGCTTGCCCCGAATGTGAGATTGCTGCCCTGATTGAATTCCGTGATTGCCAGCAGATACGCCGTGGCAAGATCGCCCTCGCCCGTCAGCAGCGTACTCGCGCTATTTGCTCCGAGTACCACGGCAGCGCCGGTGACGGCGATGGATATCACATAGTCGCCCGCGCTCGGGTATGTGTGCGCGTCCGTGTACACCACCGTACTTGTGTCCGTGCCTGTCAGCGTCGTCGATGCGCTTCCATCGCCCCAGTCGATCACGGCCGAGCCGTTGAGCGCAAGGCCGACCTTCGGGGACAGCCGCCCGTCCAGCAGTGTAATGTGCAGGCGGGTTGCGCCATCGTCCGTGATGTACATGGGGCCTACGTCCATAATGCGGCCGGTGGACTTGAGCTCCGCCAGCGTCCAGTTCCACCCCTGACAGGTCAGCCCCTCCCGCGTCGGCAGCTCCGGCAGCGCCGTTTTCCCCGCCAGCTCCGCCAGCGTCCATGCGTGCAGGAGCGTCCCGTCGTAGTCGTAAAAATTGATGTCCGATTCCTGCACCGCCCCGCCGGACGGAATGGCCGCGACTGCATCTGCAAAGCCCGTCGCCGCATTCCACGGAATGTTTCCGCTCCCGCCGCTCTTGGCGCGTATGGCATTCGCGGTGCTGGTCATTGCCCCGTCCAGCTGCGCAGAGTCGACTACCTTGTCGTATGCCATCAGTAGATCCCTCCCGTCCATGTCGGCAGCGCCGCAAGCGTAGCCTGTACAATCTCCGCCTGATCTGCCGCCGTCCAATAGTCCGTCCCCTTTACGGGCGTGTGCCCGTCGGCTCCGGCCGGTCCGGTCTCCCCCTGCGGGCCTCTTGGCCCCGCTTCTCCGGCGGGGCCCTGTTCCCCTTGTTCGCCCTGCGGTCCTTGCGGGCCTGTCTCACCTTTCGGCCCCTGCGGGCCGGTTTCGCCAGTCTCTCCCTGCGGTCCTGTCGGGCCAGCGGGGCCTTGTGCTCCGGTGTCGCCCTTTTCGCCCTGTGCTCCGTCCTTGCCGTCTGCACCGGCCGGACCGGCAGGCCCCGTTGCGCCGTCAAAGTCTCCATTTGCCGCTGCGGATTCCAGCGTGCTCTTTGCCTCGTTCGCCGCGCTCGCGGCCTCATTCGCAGCTGTCGCCGCGCTGGTTGCGGAGTTCGCCGCCGCAAGTACCTGTTGCAGCAGTGTCGGGGTCGCCGGACTCGGGTCTGTGCCTGTGGCCGGACCGTTTTGCACGATGTTCCATCCGGTGTCGGATTTCGCGGTAGTCATGATCTTTTCTTCCCCGACATATCCCGTCACGGAAAGAATCAGCGTTCCGGTCGACACAAGCAGTTCCCACGGCACCAGCAGTGGTTGGCCGAATGTGTGCATAAGCTGTTTCGCGGTATCGCCGTTTGTAAGAACGCAGACAATGGATGTCATTTCCTGCCACTCGTCGTCCATGTCCAGAATCAGAGTGTCCACATTCACGCCGTTTCGTATGACGGTTATCGGCGCTTTCACATAGATTTTCCGCTGTCGGACTGTTGCGTAAAGCATGTTCCCCTCCTATCTGGCCCATTTCCACGGGCTGTTTTTTGCCGCGTACAGGCAGCAGAACCATGCGTCCTTTTCCTTGTCCGTCAGATTCTGGCCGTCGATAAACGCAATAACCTTGTCCTGCGTGCTTTTGCCCTTGATTTTCTTGCCGTTCTCGTCGGTTTCGGTCTTTGCCTCGTCCGAATTCTTGAATTGCAGCAGGTCAAGCACATCACCAGCCGTCACGCCTTTCGGCTTCCCGTACTCAACCCACTTGTCCATTGTTTCCTGCGGGAACACCGCAATAATGGCCGCGTCGTCGATCTTTCCGGAATCGTACAGCGTGTTCATGCTGTCATATTTCCCGCCGTCCAGCTTTCCGGCGGCTTTCTCCACTGCCTTTTCAACGAACAGGTCAGCAAGGCTCTTTTCGCTGTAGCTTTTCGCGTCCAGAATCCATTTGTCCACATCCGCGCCGTATTCGCCCCGCGCCAGAGATTCATAGAAATTCTCGGCAATTTCATCTGCCATTTCCATAATCTCTTTGGAAACGCCGGTATACACTGGGCTTGCAAGCCGCTTCTGCATGTTTGCAACATTTTCCGGATTCGCAAGGCTCGCGCTCGTGTCCTCTCTGGCTTTCAGTGTAAAATAATCCGCTCTGGCCGCGTCGGAATCCAGCGCCTCTGCCTCCTGAATCCATTTCGTTGTGACCTCATACCCAAGGGCTTTCTTCGCCATTGCCTCCGCGTACTCGTCGGCAATCTCCTGCGCCTTTCCGGAAACCGCCTCCGGCAGCTTCGTATATTTTTCGGATGTGAACATCTCCGCCGGAGCGCCGTCAGAAAGCCCGCCCACGGCGTCAATCGCCTTGCCAAGAATGGCCTTTGCAATCTCGTCGTCGCTCTTGCCCGCAAGGTCCGTCACCCACTTGTCCGACGCCGTATACCCGACGCCTGCGGCCTCCTTGCCCTTCTCGTTCGCGTACTGCTGCGAAAGCTCCATTGCCTTTGACTTCACGCTGTCCGGCACGGACTTGTAGACCTCGCTGTCCAGCATGGTTTTTCGGATGTTATAGTCCGTCTGGCCGCGCGTCTCCGTATACCGGTCGTACTGTCCGGACGTAAGCTTCACGTCCGTACCGTCAACGGAAATGCCTTTCTTCGGTCTTGTGTAGAAATTGGAGTAATCCGAATTCACCGAATGCAGCCTTGCAATTTCCTGCTCCACGGGGTCTGTCTTGGCTTTCGACGGATAGACCGGCGTGACCGCCTTCCCGATTGCCGCCAGCGTCCCATCCGCGCCGTTCCCGCTGACCGGCACGCCCCAGTTCCCGCGCGTGATCGCCATATTCTCACGCCACACGGGGACTTTCTTCTGCAAGCCCTGCACGGCGGACTGGACCGGCCCCCACGCGCCGTCCGGCTCAATGTATGTGCTTCTCTGGTTCTCGTCCATACTCGACGCCACGCGCCCGACCAGCGTCGGGACGTACTGCCCGATATAGTTGCCCAGAATCTGCACGCCCATTTTCGCCCCTAGTTCGCCGTAGTTGATATCCTTATTTCCGGAATTCTGAATTGTGGAAAGAATGCTGTCCAGACCGGAAAGCATGGACTGTTCAAAAACAGGGTCTGTGATCTTGCTTAACGCGTCCAGCACGTCATTGAACGAAATCGGCTCATCGCCGTTCCGTGCGTTCTGTGCCGCCTCCCAGATTTGCGCGCCGGTCAAAAGGCCCGTTCCCGTCAGCGTCAGACTGTCAATCGGGATGTAGGTATCCCCTACCAGAATCGAAAAGTCCTTTGCGCCGAACGCGTTCTTCTGCTGCTCCTTTTCCTTGTCGTCGCCGGTGCCGGTCGCTCTCAAAATGCCCTGCTTCGCAAGCAGAACACCCAATCCCAGCAGCGCCGTTCCGGTCGTTGCAGCCGCAAAATCGTCGATTATCTTGGCGGTGGTGATATCCGTATTCCCGCGCTGCATCTGAATCAGGTCATACATACCCTTGATATAGCCCAGCGGGGAATACTCCACCGTCCGCACCATGACGTTTGCCGGAACCTTCTTAAACGGATAAATCGTACCAGCGAGGAATCTTCCGATCTTGCTGTCGTTGCCGATCTGCGATGCCCATTTGGAAACAGCATTCAGGTCGTTATACGTTCCGCGCTTCGCCTCGCTCATGGCATAGGTTCTCGCAGCGTCCGTGATCTCCGTCATGTGGTTTGCTTTCATGTACCCCGCCAGTGCCGCGGTGTACATCGGCTTGGAGAACCACACGTCCTCCATTTCCAGCGCCTTTGTGTTGAAATCACTGACCTTTTCCGCTCCGGCAAGGAACTTATCCATACCGCGCGTCAATGCGTTCTGCGGGTCGTTGATCTTCCAATACCGCCGCCGGTCGTTGATTTCGCCAGCCGACGCGCTGTATTTTCCGACGCTGTCCTCATACAGGTCTGCCGCTGTGTCATAGTCAGCCCACGCCATGTTCAAAAGGTTCTGGTCGGTCTTGTTCAGCGGATTCAAAAACGCTTTCGTCCGGCCCTCTCTGTCGCCGATGAAAATCGTCTCGCCCAGCGCCGCCAGATTGTCCTTTCCGATCTTTGCAATCGCGCCGGAGATATTGCCCATGATGTTCTTCGCGTGCGTGGACGGATTCGTCAGCATGGAGAAATACCGCCACTGCTGCAAGCCCTCGCGCAGCGTCGTCGGCACCTGATCTGCTACATTCTGATAGATATCGTCCAAAGCCGCCCGCTGCGCCGTCTCCGTCTCCGCGTTCTGATAGGCATTTAATAGTGCATCCGGCACGTTGAGTTCGACCTGCTTGCTGCGCCCCTTGTTGACCTGCGCTTCCAGATTCGAAACCATCCGCTGGACGGTAAAAATTCTGCCCTCTGGCGTCAGGGATTTCAAAAGCCGTGCCGCCTGAACTGACTGACCGGCATTTGTCTCCACCGTCGTCAGCGCAACAAGGATATCCGACGCGGCCTGATAGTCCTTTGCCGCAATCGCGTCGGCATACAGCGTCGTGCCCCTCGCCACCAGCTTTGCGCCCGCCTTTCCGGCGTTCGCGTCTCTGACAAATTCGCTGCGAATCTGCTCAACGGTCTTGCCCCTTGCGTACTGGTCTACAATCTGCTTCGCCCCGTCCTCCACAGCCTGCTTGTTGCTGTAGACCTCATGGCTCAGTTTCCCGTCTGTGACCAGCTTTTCAATCCGGCTCACCATTTCGTCCGTCGTGGTCTTTGCCTCCGCCGCCGTGCGGGCGTACAGACTGACCTTTGATTCGCCGTCCATACTGACCGGCACATCCACCACACGGGACGGCTTTTCGCCCTCCCTGATCGTTCCATACTGATTCGCCGCGTTTGTGTACGGGTCAAAGCCATACTGCGCCGCTCCGACGCTGGATTCGGCATTTGGCGAATTTTGCGTGTTGACAAAATTGCTAGTATCTGCTATATTCGAATTGTAACTAGCGTTACTTTCCGCGTCTGGGACGTGTTTGCCGGGGGGGCTTTGGCCTGTTGATCCGCTTCGAGCGGGCACATCGGTTTCGGGGAGAACGCTAGTTATTTCTTTCATTTTTTTCAAGAAACTCGGATTGCTGTTTTCCCCAGTGATAAGCATTTGCTTCGTGCCTAAAAAACCATCTTCCAAAACTTCTTCGACGTAAAACGTCCGATTGCCCATTTTCTTTTCATAAACAATAGTCGGGTTCCCAGCTTTTGTGTCATACCCCCTGTAAAGATTGTCATAATTGTCGATAACATCTTGAACATTCCCTAATACATCAGCTGTGACCTTGTATTTATCGGTCGATTGCGAGCCGTGGGAGCTGTCCACATGCCGGATATCATTGTCCCGAAGTGCATGAGCATACCCATCCACTTCAATTCCGGCGTCGCGAAGCGTTTCTGCAAGCTCTGGCGTTACATCCGAAATCTTCAAAAACTGATACTGGTTCTGTTTATTGAATGCATTCTGAACAAACCTCGCGATCTGCTCTTTCGTCGCATTGAGCAGGTTTTTTACATTCTTCGGGTAGTTTGTCGCAACGTCCGAACTGATTCCACTTTTCCCGCTCGCCATCGTGTCCAGCATAATCCGGTCCAGCTCGGTTTCCTGCGCTCTCTGCGTGACATTCTCCGGCGTCTCTCTGCCCGCCAGCGTGTCCATCATCGCGCGGTCAAGTGGCGTTGCGTCCGCGTCGTACCTCGGCTTTTCCGCCCCGCTGTAAGGTGTCGTCTGGCCGAAGTTCATAATGCCCGTGGAAATCGCCGTCGTGATCGCCGTATCCAGCAGTTCCTGCACATCCGGCGCTTCGTATTTCTCGCCCAGAATGACAGTTCGTGCCAGCGGTTCCAGATAATTTTGCAGTTCTTCTTCCGTAATTTCGGACGCAATGTTTAGCCCCTGCGTCAAAAAGTATCTGGCAAGGCCGTTTTCGATACCGGCAATTCTGGAAACAAGTTTATCCGTCAGCTGCACGCCGTGGCCAGCCAATGCGGAAACGCCGCCGAGCACCTTGTCAAATACTGCCTCAAGTGCGCCGATCACAGTCCCGTATGCGGTTGCACGGCCTTCGGATGCGCCAAGTCGTTTTGCCTCCGCATACGCATTGCCGCCTGTTCCAAACCCTGTGGCAAGTCCGCTTGCTATGTCTGTAGCCCATGCCGGAGCGCCGAGGCCGCTGCTTAACAGAGACACCGCAACAGACGGAAGCATATTGCCGATGCTTGTACCCGCATTGTATGCCTGCCTTTTCAGGCCCGAAAGATCGCTTCCGAGCTTCTGACTCGCAATCTGGCTTGAAGTCGGCGCATATACTTCGCCCCCGATATACTGGGACATGCCCTGAATCGACTGCGCAATGCCGCCGGTCAGAGCTTTTTCTGTATAGCCCAGCGTTTTAAGCAGCCCTTTCGGCGCGTTTTCCAGTTCCTCCGCCTGACGCACGCCGATTCTTGCATCAAGCGCATTGTCCAACGTCTTGAAATAGCTGTCCGCAGACTCCTGCCCGTCCTTTGCCAGCTTGTAGAAATAAACGCGCCGCTCGTCGTTGCTCATCGCGTCCCATCTCTGCTGCTGTACGCGGTCAAGTGTAATTCTCTGCGCGTCCCCGCGCGTGGGAACCCCCGCTTCCTGCTGCTTCTTGATCTGCTGCCGCTCATACAGCTGCCGTCCGGCCTCTGCATAGTCGTCAAAATCATCCCTCTGCGAAACAGGGCCGTAATTTTTCAGCGTTTCTTCCGTGCTTTTCTTCTGAAATGGATTGTTCACCAGAAGCGGAACCGCAAGCTCCGTCTGCCGACGCGTCCGGCGCTCTGCCGCCGCCTGTTCCCGCTGCGCCTTTACAGGCGCGGAATTCTCAAAGACGCTCTGCGTGCGCTGCCGTTGCAGCGTCGTGTCCGGCATAATCCGTTCCGCCACGCCAGCCGCCGCCTCGGCTCTCTGCTGTGCGCGGGTGCTCGGGCTGACCGCCTGCTCCACAAGGCCGCGCTGCTGGGCGGATTTCTCCGCCGCAGCAATATTCGCAACCTGTTCCGGCGTTGTCGGGCGGCTTGTGCTCGGCGTTCTTGTCGCCTGCGCGTTTGCAATTCTCTGCTCGACGCTCTGGCCGGTCGTCGCCTGATAACCCGCTCCGCCGTATCTGCTGCCTTGCGCCTTTGCAATACGTTCTTCAATAGAGGACATGTTGACTCCTTTAATATCCAATTGCAGTAAGCAACTTATCGGCCTCCGCCTTTGTTATCTTGCCGCTTTTCAGCGCCGCCGCCGTTCGGTCTGCAACGTTTGCGGAATAATTGCTGCCGGTTGCTGCCTTATTCAAAATATCCTGCGCCGTGCTCGACCATTCGCTGCTGCCGGAACTTCCGGACTTGCCTGTTCCGCCGGAGGAACCAACCGCGCCCGTTCCAGCATTTGGGTTCTTGCCCTCTGTGATCTTCTGCCGGTATCTGCCGTCCGCGGAGATTGCATAGGCGTTTCCGTCCTCGCCAATCTCCCACGTCGTGCCGTCCGACGCCGTAATCGAATCAGCCGCGCCGCTGCGCAGCTGGTCAAGATACTCCTTGCCGAGCTTGCTGCCGACATAATAGGTCTTGGATTCCGTGTTCCGGAACTCGTCGTATGCGTCTACCGCGCCCTTGACGTACCGGCCATCAAGGCCATAGTCCTTATAGCGTTTACTCGTCGTCAGATAATTAAAGATGCCACTTGCCGACGTGCCGTATCCGGCGTTTTTCGCCGCCTCGACAATCTCTGCCCAGCTTTCGCGATAGGCTTTCGACGTATCCGCCGACCCGCCGGAGCTGCCCGAGCCTCCCGAACTGCCGTAATATCCGCCGTAGCCGCCGGAATAGCCGCCCGAATACCCGCTGGATTTTCCGTAAGAGCTGCTGGAATCGCCGTTCAGCAGACCGACAAACCGGCTGATCTGCTCAATGCCATCCTCCGTAATGCTCTCGTCCAGCCGCACGGCCTCTTCATACAGCGCCTTTGCCAGCGCCATATCGTTATTCGCCTGTGCCTCCTGAATGGCGCTCTGGTACTGCTGGCCCAGAAGCTGCTTCTGCCGCTCAATTTCCGCCCGCTTCTGCATTTCCGTCTGATACAGGGCCGTCAGATTGCTTTGCAGCTGGTTCCCCATCGCAAGCTGCGCCTGACCCTGCGTTCCGGAATTTAGGCCGTAGGCATTCGCCGTCTCATTCCAGTTCGCCTTTGCCTTGTCCGCGTCTGCGGTCGTCTGCCGCTGCGCCTGCTGATACTGCTGCGCCAGAGCCTCCCGCTCCGCCTCAAGGCCGGAAAGATTCTCGTTGTACCCGCTTTCCAGCTGTGCCTTTGTCGCCGCCAGATTCGCTTCGTACATCTTCCGCAGCATTTCCGACTGGTCTGTCGCCGTCGCATACTGCTTGTGCAGCTCGCTTTTCATCTGCTCGATAAGCGCCTGCTGACTGTTCTCCGTCGTGCCGGCCGCATCGCCTGCGCCCGTAGTACCTGTGGTGCCCGTGGTCCCCGTGGTGCCCGCAGCAGGCGTTTTCGCCGAACCGGCAGCAGGAATCTCAGCCCCTCCGGCAGCGGGTGTTTCCGTCTGCACCCCGCCCGCCGGTGCGCTTGTATCCGGCGCGCTGGCGGCTCCGTTCGTCGCGCCTCCGGAAGCCGTCGTACCCTGCCCCTGCTTCCACCCGAGGCCGCCGTATGCGTTGTTCCTCCGGTACATATCCCCGAGCTTTTCCGCGTTCGACCGCTCCGCCATGCCGGTTTTGGCATTCCTGATTTTCAGCATTTCGTCTACAGTTGCCATTGATGCCCTCCCTTACTGCTGCAAAACCGCCACACAGTAGTCATAGACCATGCTTCCGGCCCCTGTCAGCGCAAACTTGAATCGGATATTGCCGGACTGCTTGTCGCTCGGAAGCGTAATTTCGCACACACTCAGCTTGCACGCGGTACCGTCATACGCCTTGCTGTCTTTTGCCACACCCAACGCAAATGCGGTGAATTCCCCGTTATCCACAGAATACGAAAGCGTCGGAGCCTCGCCGCTCCATTTCACATACATCTTCATGCGCTTGCCGCTGAAATACTCCGGCTTTGTTACGGCGTTTCCGCTGGTATAGGTCGTTTCCGTAGCCGTCAGTGTCATCTCCCAGATGTACACGCCCACGCCGCTGCCGGTTGCAATGGCGCGCAGCTCGCAAGACACGTTCGGCTCAATAGCCGCCACCAGAGGAATATTCACGGTTGTCTTATCGCTTTTCGTCGGGAACGACGTCGCGTCAGACTGCCCCAGAAGTGTTTCCCCCTGATAAACAGCAAACACCACACTCGGGCCACCCGCGGAGTATTTGACACTCAGGCTTTGCGTCGTGAAAAATCCACCGGCGGTCAGCGTCGCGATTTTCGTCGTACCGTTTGCCGCGACAATCGTTTTTCTCGGGAAGGAGTTCCCGCCGTCATTGTAATTCTGCGCAACAGCTACACTTCCGCCGGTAGCAGCGCCTATTTTCAGACCGCCGCTGCAAATCAGATGCTCGATGCTTTCCAGACTGCCCGCATCACTGAAAAGGTTCAAAAGAACGTCCTCTTTATAGTCGACGGCACGCCCCGCGTGCGCCTCCGAAAGAATCAGATTTGCTGTGTTGCCGGATACCGCATCAATGCTGTCCACCGTATAGCGGGACACTGCGTTCCCGTTCTCGTCAAAGCTGACGACCTGCCCTTTCTGGCCTACGAGCTTTTCCTGCTTCCCCGCAACCGCCGCATTCGTCGTTGCAAGCGCGCCTTGCAGCGTACTCACATTCTGAGAAAGCGCCGCGTCCGTGCTGCCGAGATTGGACAAGATCGTCTGCACGTCCTGTGCAAGCTTTTCTTTCGTAATAACGCCGTTCGGAATCTGGCCGACTGCCGCGCTCTGAATCGCCGTGTAGAGCGCCTCAATTGCGGCCTGTACATTCTCTGCCGAAATATTCTCCGTCTTGGCAAACGGCATATTCGCGGCAATCAGCGCCGGAATCAGCGATTCGTTGATATACGCCGAAAGCGCAATGCCCGCCTCGTCAAACTTGGCTTTCAGTTCTTCTGCGGTCAACCCCTCTGAATCGTTCGGATAATCACTTAGCTTCTGAATGATTTCCATATCGTGCTCAAATGCCGGAATTGCCATTTACACTACCCCCGTTTCGTTCAGCGCTCTTTGCAGCTGGCCGTATCCGCTGCCGCCCTCTACCGGAATTTCCGGACTCATGTCCAGAATCTGACCGTTTGTGCCGCCTCCGGTCATGCTTGCCTGCATCCCCTTGAGCTTTTCAATCAGCTCCTGACGCTTCGATACATACCCCTCCGGAATGCGTTCCAGATAATCCACAAGGTCTAGCTTGCCATTCATCAGCAGGTTGTCCAGCGTCTGCACCGTCATAATCTCCGACCAGTACGCCGACGCGCCCACGTCCAGTTTCAGGCTCATTGGAATCTTATTCAGAATGGAAAAATCAAACGGCGTGTTTACATCCGAGTCCTGTAGATTCATGCCCAGCGGCTGACGCGAAAGCTCGTCCTTCGTCAGCATTTTCACCTGTACATATCTCCGCCCGTAATACGCGCGCATCATGTCCAGATAAATCCGGCCCAGATCTTCAATGCACTCATACATGTTCAGCTTCACCAGTTCCAGCGGCGCGTTCGACGCTCTTTGCAGCGCCACGATAGCCGACGTGTTGTCCGGTCTGGTGTCGCCAAGTGCCGCATCAGACGCGCCCATAAAGTTCTGCGTATAGTTGACGGCCAGATCGATAAACTGTGAAACCTGCGGGCTGATCGTCGCAGGGTCCATGATCTTTGCCACGGTGTTCATGTCGCCGCCGTTAATTCCGATTGCCGCGCCGACTCTGCTGTCCCACCGTGGAACGCGCGTCTTGTCGTAGATGATCTTCGGATACGCCGTTGTCATGAGGGAAATCATGGACATGGCAAACAGCTTGTTTACAAAAATCTGGTTCGGCAGAAGCTGCGAAATCAGCGCCTGTCCGTGATAGCAGTCCTGCACATAGTCCCAGTTCATCCACGTCAGCGGATAAAGCTTCAGCTGCGTGTCCTTTTCCTTTTCAATCACCAGATTCCGTGTACATTTCATGCTCCACACGGTGCCGGTGTCGTCGTTTTTGTAGAAATACAGAAGCAGCGTCACGCGGTCGTCCGTAAGCTGGTCCATCTGGCTTGTGTATTCCGTCTCGTCCGGCTGAATGGTCTCGATGTCCTCCTTCTTCACGCCGTTTTTCTCCGCCAGTTTCTTCACATAGTCAACCTGCTTGCGCATCGGGATGATAATCCACGGCTGTTCCTGCACATGCTTGTCGTTCGGATTTCCGAAAATCACACGGTTGTTCTCGATGATCTCGGTCACAATCCCGCCCTTCGCGTCCTGCCCCGTCTCCATATCGGGGTCAAACCACGAATATGTAGCGCCGTCTCCGTCCACAGCTGCGTTCCGCATGAACTCCCGAACCTTTGTCACAACCTTGTTCCGCTCAAAAAGCTCCGCGAACTGTTTGTTCATCACGTCCGCAATCTGTTCCAGATCGCCCAGCGAGTATTCCGAGGTCGAACTCAGCGGCGTCGCCTGCATGGAAATGTTGTCCGAGGATATCGTCGCAATCTGAAACAGCGTTACGCGTTTCAGAAAGTTAAAAACCGGCGTCGGCAGGCCGTTGGACTCCACGCCCTCCCACTGCTTTCCGATGAAGAAATTTTCATTCTTCGTGATCGTGTCGTAAAGGCCGATCTGGGTATTGAACTGCACGCCCTTGTCGTACAGCTTGTACACGCCCTGCGGCGTCAGCTTCTTCATTTACCGGCCTCCCCGTTCTTTGTCCCGTCATAATTCAGCAGATTTGCAAGCCCGTCGTAGAACGTTTGTTCGGCTTTTCTGGCCCGTTCCTCTGCCTCAGAGTGCTCCGTGTCGCCCTTTACCGGTTCGCCCGTCTGCGGGCCGCTCTGCGCCTCCTGACGCCTTTGCAGCATCATGTACAGCATGCAGAGGTTGCACGTTGCCACCAGAAGCACCGCCACAATCAGGCAGAACATTAAAACATTCTCCATATATCCCCCTATTTCACATAGCCGGTGTACCGCACCCGAATATCCGCACCAAGGACCGTTGTGTCGTTCGCCACGCTGTCCGCGCGGATATAGAGCTTGTAGTACACAAATTTCTTTACTTTCAGCTTGATTCTGGTCATAATCGGCGCGCGGCTCGTTCGGAACGAAAAATGATTGAAATCCACGTTGCCGAATCCGGCCACGTTGGAGAAAATCACCTTTTCCGCATAGCTGGATTTCTTGTCCGACTTTGCCGACACAACCACACGCGCATTTGCCGCCGGTTTCAGACTCACCCAGATTACCGAGCTGTGTTTCCTCTGGAAATCCGCGCCGAAATCCATGTGCCCGCTGTAGAATTCCGAAATGATTGCCTGCCCGTCGTCGCTGTGTACCTCCTCCGAAAATAGCGCCACTTTCCCGTTTGACAGGCCGAAATAGATATCGTTCCCGTCTCTCGCCGCTGCAACAACCGGCAGATCCGTGTATTTATACCAGGTATCTGTGATATACCCGTTTACCAGCGCCGTCCCGTCCGCGTCGTTCAGGAAAACGTAGTATTCCTGCCTGCTGTCGTCGTCGAACGTGAAGATTTTTGACAGGTCCGCGCCCTGCATGCTGTCCTGCACCCGCTCGGAAATCAGCTTTGCATTGCGCTCGTCTCTGACCGTCGCCGAAGATGTGCGCCATTCGTACAAATTGTTCGCGTGGATGGTGCGCGGATAGTTATATACAAGCTCCGTCTGCCCCATCGCCTCATTGCCAATCTCTCGGTTCAGCGGGTTCGTGTAAAACCCCGCCGTCACCGTCCCGTCGGCAAGCGTCACCGTAGAATACCCCGTCGAATACGCACCGTCCGGCTTAAAGCTCAAAAGCCGGTCGTACTGCTTGACCATGCCAGTGACCGGCGTGTTGCTGCTTCCGATTTCAATTTCGTACAGATCGGGGAAGTACTCCGCCGACGGTGCGCCCGTTTCCGTCACGCCGCAGTAAATGGTCTTTGCGCTGCCGTCGCCGTACAGGAAAATTCGTGTATCCGTGTACCCGTTGAAGCTTTCGGCGTACCGCATACCCTCCACCTGCGGCCGAAGCAGGTTCTGCACCGTGTAGTAGATTTCCACGTTGTTATTGCCCTTTGCCGGTGCCTCCGTAAAGGTGACGATTCCGGTTTCCGTAGCCGCGGTGTATGCCGTGCTTGCCGTACCGTCCACAAGTACGCTGTCCACGCTCAAAAGGCTTTTTTCCGGCAGGTGGTATTCCGTCGATGTTCCGTCCGCCGAGAACCGGACGCGGCGCTTGCCGGTCAGCCGGTTCACATTTTCAAGCGTCGTGCCGCCTCCCGCCGGAGCAGCTGCGGTGACGACGCACGGAATGTACCCGTCTACCGTGTCGACGGCTCCCGAGCCGTCCCAGAACAGGTATTCGTGCCCGTTCAGAATGTAAACTTTATTGTCAAACCCGAAAAAGGTTGTCTGATCGTCCCAAATATCGCCGATTCTTCTCGGCGTGCCGGTCAAATCCCATACGCCGCCGTCCGCGGCGCACAGAAGCTTTTTCATACCGGCCACATATCCGCACCACAGGCCCCTGACAGGCCCCGTAAACGCCTTGATGGTGCGCAGTCCCGAACGGACTTTCAGGTGATACTGCGGCGTCACGCGGAAATTCTGCATTTCCGACGCCTCGCCGTATTTCAGCTGCGTGTCTCCGTCCCGACTTTCGTTTATTCCCAGAAATTTTTGAATCTGAAATACCTTGGAAGTATCCTTTGCCGAAATCGTTGCCATACTATCCCCCTCGGATGCAAGGAAAGGGGCGCATTGCTGCGCCCCTATTCGCGTCAGGAATTGGTTTTGCTCGCCACGTCGGAGTTGTACATGCCGGTTGCAACTGCCGCCGCACGGATTTCCTCGCCCGCCGCAAGCGTCGGCTTGCTGTCGGCGCTGTACGTCTGTGCAGTCGTAGAGAAACGCGGGTCGGAACCGTCGGTCGTGTACTTAATCGTTGCGCTGCTGGTGCCGCTTGCCAGCGTTGCGGTGTTCGATGCAATCGAAATCGTCGGCGTCTCGCAGACCTTGCCGGAAGCAGTGGCAATGTAAATGCCGTCTGCCTTGGTCGGAATGACGAACGCATCGAAAATCACGCGGCCCTCGACCAGATCGCCGGAAATGCCAGGCGGGTCGGAGTGAATCTTGTAATCCTGAAGCTTGACAGGGGAAATCGAAGAGCCCTTGTGCATCAGGATGAAATACACGTTGTCCGGCATCCACGAATCAGGAATCGTCTTGATCGGCAGGCCCGCATACTTGCCGACAACGCCGTTTTCCAGTGCCTTGCTGCCGGTGGAGTCCAGCGCGATATACTCGGTGGACAGCGCCAGCGTCGGCAGCAGGCTCTCTTTCAGATACAGCGTTCTGCCTGTCTTGGGGACGAACTTGTTGTTCATTGCCGCCTGTGCGTCGAAAATCATTCCGCCGATGGTAGCCTTTGCCGGAGCTGCGCTCATCGCCTTTGCAATGCCCGCGCCCTGCGCCCACTTCTTCAGACGGTAAATATCGATGTACGGTGTGACAACCTCGCGCATCTGGCGTCTCAGAGTCGTCGCGGCCTGCTTGATGTTGAACTGCTCCTTCTGGTTGCCCTTGTCAATGGTATAAGTGAAGCCCTTATCCATGTTCATGACGAACTCGTAGATGTTGTCCGTCAGCTCTTTCGGCGTGCCGTAGCGGTTCGAGCCTGAACGGGTATAGTCGTTCAGCTGGGACGTCGCCACGTCGTAGACCTTAACGGTCTTTACGCCGGTGAATTCCGTATCAAGCGCCTTGGAAAACGCGCCCTGCGTGACGGAATCGTGATAAAAACGCTCCTGTACCTGACTGGAATACTTTTCCGCCAGATTGATAGTTTTGCCCATTTGTTAAACCTCCGTTTAATCGTCGTCGGACATAAACGCGGCAAGGAACGGGTCTTTTGCACTCTCTTTCCCGTCCGTCTTGACGCTGCCGACTGCTGCTTGTTTGTTCTTCTCGTTCTGCTCCATCGCCTTGATGCGCTCTTGGAGCTTTCTGTTTTCCTCGTTGACCTTTCTGGTCTCGTATCTGCCGTAAGCGGAAACAAGGCTTTCGCCCCCGCGAACGGCGTCCCAGACCTCCTGCGGAATGCTCTCAGGCTCCACACCCTTGTAGGTCGCGATAAACCGCTCGATATCCCGCTTCTGCTCGTCCCGCTTTGCGGTTTCGCTCTTTGTCTGCTCCGCAGCGGCATTTTCCTGCGCCCGCGTTCTGGCAAGCGTCCGTTCCGCTTCCTCCCGCAGCACGCGTTCCTTTGCCGTGTCTCGGCTCAGTCCCTGCGAAACGTAGGCGTTCTCCCGCAGCGTCCGCAAAAACGTCGGAATATCCGTTCCGGACGCCTCCGCAGCTTCCGTCAGAGCCGTAAGATAGCCCGAATTTTCGTCTCGGTACTTCCGCAGCTCGTCCAGCTCGCCCCGCATTTCGTCCCGCTGTGCAAGAATCCGGTCATGGTTCAGGCCCTTCTGGGCCAGCTCCGTCATTTCGTCGCGGCTGACCTTCCGGATTTCCTTGTTGAATTTCAGGTCGAATGTTTCTTCTGCGGGCGGCTCTTTGTCCCCCGTCTGGGCCCCCTCGGTGCCCGCCGGTTCGCTCTCCTGCTTGTCCTCCTGCGCCGTCTGCCCTGTCTCCTCCTGCCCGCCGGTCTGGTTGCCGTCCTCGTCAGGTTCCTCCGTGGAAAGATCAAGGTCGGACAGGTCTACGTCGTAGTCGTCGTCAAGCTCTTCGCTCATCGCGTTCGTGGTCTGGGTTTCTTCGTACATGCTGGTTTCCTCCTTTATCGGCTCTGGTAGGCCGGTTTCACGGCTGTGGTGGGCCGCTGTTTACAAAAAAAAGAGCCAACCGGCTGCGTAACGCAGTCAGTTGGCTCCAATTGCCCTTTCCCATCTCCAATCAGACGGGAGTTCTGTATTTAATTTCCTTTTTTACCTCAAAGACAACGTATCCCTCGCCCTTGCGCCTGAGCTCTACATCGTTTCCCCGCTTCAAAATCGCGGCGGCGACCCGCATGGCCTCCATCAAATCTTTCTCTTCTATACCGTAAGCCCTCCATACGCCGGAATAATATCCTCCCACTGTGCCGGTTTCTTCAAACCGATGGAGCGGACAAGCTCCTGATACCGTTCGATGAAGAACGACGCCATCGTGTCATTTTCGCCCAGCAGCAGGTGTGCGGCCAGCCCGTAGGGAAGAACCCCCTGCGCAATCGCGTCGTCCAGCCCAATTTCGTCTGTAAAGCTTGTAATAAGCGGACAGATCGACCGCACGCCGTCCACACCCGCTTCGTATGTATCCGAATACGGGTAAAGCTCATGTCTGAGGATGTTCAGAATCGAAAGCGTCCTGTTCCGATACTCTTTCGTATCTGCCGTAACGGCGGCCCCCGTCGTTTCGTTCTGCTCGTCCATCAGATGGATTGCCTTTTCAAATACCCAGTCCGCAGTTGTCATTCTGCACCCCCTATGCGCTGAAATCCAGATAGCTTCTGTCCATCTCTCCGCCGGTCATATAATCGTCGTACTGTTCCAGATCGGCTTCCTCGATCTCCGGTTCCTCTTTCTTTTCCGGTTTGAGCGTCCGCAACTGGCAGTAATAGCGCAGGGCGTCCGGTCTGTGCGTAATCTCGTGTGGCTGCTTCGCGCAGTCTGACGGGTTCTTTTCGTCGTGCTGAATTGCCATAATGTCGTCGATCAGGCCCTTGCACGTTTCAAACACGACCATGTTCGGCTTTCCGTCCGGCATGATCTTGAAAAACTCCTTTACGGCAAGCCAGCCCTGCACACGGCTGTTGTTCGCTTTCAGGACGGGTAAGCCGGATTCCGCAAAAAGCGTTGCCATCGTCTTGCCGGTGTCCTTCTGCGTCGACCACATATCCGGCGGCGCAACTGTGTATTCCACCCGCTCATTCGCCGGTGTCGACGTCAGCGCCGCCCGTGCGGCCTCCGACACAATCAGCTTGCTTTCCGCAAACTCTCTGTACACATAGTGCCGGCCGTTAAAATCCACCGCAATCCATAGGCACGCGAACATATCCAGACCGTAGTCAAACGCTCGGTACTTTACCCAGCTGTCCGGAATCGCAAACGGCTTTATGACATGCGTCTTTACCGTAAACTCTGGGAAATATCCGCCGGAAAGCGCGTCCCAGTCGCCGTATCTGTGTGCTTTCCGGATATCCTCCGGCAGCAGATCAAGCGCATTGATATAATCCGGAGACCCCTCCAAGAGGTCCTTGTTGTCCTCGACTGTCGCCTTGATGAACAGATAGTCGTCCGGATTCTCGTTCGGCAGGAAGTCCCGCGTAATGAAAATCCGTTTCACCCACTGGTGCCCGATGCCGCCTGGGTTACATGTCAGATAGATTCGCTTCGGGAACGGTGTCGCACCTCGGCAGCAGCCCGCGATACCGCGGAATTCCTGTTCCGTGAACTGCGTCGCTTCCTCTATGAAAATCCAGTCGTATTCCTGACCCTGATACTTACCGGTTACGGCGGAGCCGTACCCGTCCATGTTGCCGAACTTGATCGTGCTGCCGTTGGCAAACGTCATAAGGTGCTTCTGCACGTTATAATTTGCCAGCGCCTGCGGGACCAGCTTCACAATCGGGTCTATGACGCTGTTCTCCAAGTCCTCATACCGGCGGCGCAGAATCAGAATCCGGATTCCCGCGTATTCAATCGCGCCGCCCACAGGCTTTCTTTGCGTGCACCAGCTTTTTCCGCCGCCTCTTGCCCCGCCGTAACAGGTGTACTTCACTCGGCTTGCAAAGAACTGATTCTGCGGTTCCGAGTTCGGACGGCCGAGATCAATCGTTATGACGCCGCTTTTCTTCGGCTTTGTCGACTTCCTCGCCATCCGTTCCCCTTTCCCCGAATTCGCTTTTGTTCTGTCCGTGTCACTCTGTGCCCGCCTTGACACCCGAGTTGCCTCGGATGCCAAGTACTGAAGAAGGAGGATGGAAATGAAATGCCGCAAAGGGTACCACGGCAAAGACGGTTTGGCAATATATGCCAAGGCCGACACAGAGTTCTGAAAAATTTTGAATTTGCTTTTCTGCGAGAGGGTGGCCTGTTTCCGGTACCCCTCTTTTTAGAGGTCGTGGATAGGGGTCTGTATATAATATATATATAAT
>ERZ1034925.429-NODE-429-length-18875-cov-8.795643_pt1 | contig 18875 bp, 14 predicted proteins | sample MGYA00520687_ERZ1034925 | MGnify/ENA primary metagenome ERZ1034925 (study PRJEB33766, sample SAMN09781758) | gut metagenome | biome: gut microbiome | host: Homo sapiens | place: Madagascar | study: EMG produced TPA metagenomics assembly of the PRJNA485056 data set... | reverse complement strand
GGTAAGACCGGCTTTTTCGGAATAAATAGGCTGTGAAATTCGATTTCTGCTCTCATTGTTTGTCGAGAAATAAGCAAATCTCTTTCTAGTGGTTTGAGCGGAAGTTGAGTTTTGTATAATTCGACACAACTTTTGTGAATTTTTACTGCGATGTTGTCAGCAATTGAGTTTTGCGAGATGTCTTTGTAGTAATCTTGAAGGTAAATCAAAGAACCTTCACGTGTCAAAATCATGCTGTCTACAAAATATGCGATGCGTTCTGCGTTGTATAGGTTTAATGTTTTTAAAAGTCTGACGTTTACTGGGTGACGCATAATCGTCAAAAAACGTAGCAAATGTCCGCTTACTGGATCAACGAGCGATAACGCTTCTCTTAGAATAAATTCATTAAAAGACAAAAAACTTTTTGTGTAACCAGATAAAAAGTCCATCAAGTTGAGCTTTCGGATTTGCATTACTTTTATCGCCAGTGTTGTGTAAAAATAGTAGCCACGTGAATATTTGTATAACTCGTTTGAAAGTGGTCCAATTTGCTTGAAATCTTCAGATTTTAGATATTTTTCAAAAATTCCTTTTTCGAGAGCAGAAATTGCAACACGCTCAGAATTTTCGCCAAAATCAGAGTAGTCAAATTTTCTGCCAATTAAAACAATTTTGACATTTGTCAATTTGGATATATGCAGAATAAAGTCAAGAATTTCTTGTTTGTTGTTTTTTAAAACTTGCTCAAAAGAGTTTATTACAACGACAACAGGCTTTAGTATGGAATCAAAATATGCATTAATTTTTTGCGTAAAATTTTCTGTTCTTGCTTTGGGAAATTGGATAACTCCTTGGGCAGTGAGTCTTTTAAAGTTGTCGAAAAATTCAAGCAAAATGTCATCTAAGATCGTTGTTTCAAAACAATTGTATCTTAGCGTAATAACGTCTTCGCTCAAAAAAGAAAGCGCTTGGTTTACAACCATAACTTTTCCGGTACCCATAAACCCGTTTACCAGTAATAATGGGGTATCTGAGTTAAAAAAGTTTACAATCTTTTCAATTTGGGTGAGGTTATTCTCGATAAGGAATTGGTTAATTCCTATATCTTGCTTTTGAATTATTTTTTTGTCGACAGCCTCTTTTATGAATTCCATAAAGCTATATTAATAGATTTCTTAAAATTTTGCAAATACAAAATTTTTATAGTACAATTTTGTTATAACAGATATGAGGGGAAACTTATGGAATTTTTTAGAAAACATCAAAGAGCTATTATCGCAGTAATTGCAGTTACATTCATTGCCTGGACTGTTGGCTTAATGTTGTTACCTCTTATGGTTAAATAGATTAAATAGAAGATATGGGAAAATTTATAAAAAAACTTTTCATAGTTATAATGGCTTTGCTTATAGGGAATGTGGGCTTGATGGCTGAGGCTAATCAACTAAAAACAATTCAGCATAAGCAAAGAGTTGCGCATGAAAAAATTAAACGTCTTAAAGCGTTGGAACATCTTGAAAAAAATAAACTTTATAAGAACCAACAAAAGCTTGAACAGACATCGAATAATCTTCAACAGTCAAAGAATAAGTATTCGACTCTTGAAGGGCAACTTGCACAAATGGAGCGTGATTTAAACGCATCTGTTGCAGAGTTTAATCAGGCAAATGTTGATATGCGCAAGCGTATCAGGCAGGTTTACAAAAATCAAAGAACGGGCATGTTTCAGTTGATTTTGACAGCAAAAGATTTGAATACTTTGCTAGATGTTGTTTATTTTGAAAAAATTGTTTTGAAAAAGGATTATGCAAGGATTATGGCTGTTAGAGCAAAATCTCAACGAATTGCAGCTATGAAAAGAGATATTCAGGCTAAGAAAATAGCTTTGGCTCAGTCAATTCAGGCGATTAATTCTCAGCAAAAGGATATTAAGTCAGCTATTGCAATGAATCAGAGCATGATTAGCAAGTATAAGACTGATAGAAAGACTTACGAGCGTGCAGAAAGAGAACTTGCAAGACAATCTGCAAGTATTCAGAGCATGATTGCAAGAAATAGAGGCGGTTCGACTGTAAAAATTACGTCAACCGGCTTTATGCGCCCTATTGGAGGAAGAATTACGTCACCTTTTGGTTGGAGAACTCACCCGATATTTAACAGTAGAACTTTCCATTCGGGAGTTGATATTGCTGGTCCAAATCATGGAAGTATCCATGCTTCAAACTCAGGTAAAGTTATTTATTCTGGCTGGTATGGCGGATATGGAAAGGTTGTAATTCTAGACCACGGTGTTGTGAACGGGAAACCAACAACAACTCTTTATGCACACATGTCATCAATAAAAGTCGGACAAGGACAATTTGTTCATAAGGGTGATGTGGTTGGATATGAAGGAACAACCGGTTACAGTACAGGGCCACATGTTCATTTTGAGGTAAGAATTAACGGAAAACCTAACAACCCGTTGAATTATATATAATAAAGGCAGGAAATTGAAAAAGTATTTATTAATAACAGCTTTAATATTATCGACAATTATTCAACCAGCTATAGCGACTGGCTCAATTAGCAGTTCAGAAGAGTTGGAAGAATTGTTTAATGATGGCTTTTATGAGACTCCATTTGGAGCTCAGATGCCTAATGTTACTGTGGTTGAGGGTAGTACTATAAACCCTGTTCGTGGTATGCCGCTTTTTAAAAAGACTCGTATAAAGGTTACTAATAAATTAAGAGAGCGTAGCTATAAAAAAACTTTACAGTTAATCGAAAAAGAAAAACAAGAACAGGCTAAAGAAGAAGCAGAAGAAAATGCAAAACTAAACAAAGAATTGAATATCAATTTTTCCGATCCGACAAAAGCTTCAGAAGAAGTGTCTCAAACTGATGCAAAGTCAGCTAAAAAAGTAGACAAAAAGAAGCTTTCAAAAGAACAAAAATCAGATGAAACTCTAGAGCTTGAAGGTGGTGTAAAGCAACAGGTTACACCAAATGACGTTACTCTCGATGCGGATAATATTGATTATGATGATAAGACGTTTGATATTACTGCAACTGGGCACCCTGTTTTGGTTTTCCCGCCTCAAAATGTTACAATTAAAGCCGATAAAATGATTTATAATAAGGCTTCAAATGTTTTAAAAGCTTATGGAACTGTAGAAGTCATTCGTGACGGTAAAAGCGTTTTTGGCGATTTTTTACAGATTAATATGAATGAAGAAGATGCTTTTTTGGATAATATGCGAACAAAAGAGTCTTTTGTTGAGATGACGTCTAAAAAGGCTGAAATGACTGATGACAAGATTACTTTGTATAATGGTAGAGTTGAGTCAAAAGATTCATATATTTTAGATTTTCATACAAGAATGATTGGTGGAAACTATTTCAATAACTTGATGATTGATGAAGATGATAAATCTGAGATTTTTGATGGAACTGGTGATACAGCGATTAATATCAAAGCGAAAGAAGTTATAATAAATGCAAAAAAATATAATGATGTTTTAACTCTTAAAAAACCTCAGTTTTATGCCGGAGATGCTCACTTATTCAATTATCCGTTGTTGACAGTTCATACTAATAAAAAACACGAGTTTTTTGATGCAAACTATCCAGAACTTGGATCAAGAGGACGTTTGGGTATGTTTGCAGGTCCCGGATTTGTATTTGATACGCCTTTGCAAGACGGTTCTACATTAAAACTAATGCCAATTATTAACAGCAAAAGCGGTATAGGTTTTGGCGGAATGGCAAAATATCGTAGTGCGACAAACTTTACAGATTTAGGTTATGGTTCTGCTGCAGATGTTTTCATCTTGAGAGGTAAACAATTCTTAGATGATAAGTTATATTTGCAATATGGTGCAAATTCATACTTGAATGAATGGTGGTTTGGTCCTAGAATGCCGAAGTATTCTGCCGAATTGATTTACCATGATAGAGGCGTAATCCCGTCTACAATTGGTAAAGGTTTGGATTTGACTTTTAAACAACGTGCAAGTTTTGGTTACATGCAAAATAATGACTATAACAGGCATGGTGAACATTTCGCCGTAGATAATATTGGTACAACCAGAACGAGATATATGGCAGAACTTGGGCAAACTTTGTTTAACTATAGTGATCCAGAAAGAAGAATGGCATTCGGAGTATCTTTGGTAATGCAGGGGAGTGCTGCGTTGTATGGTACTGGCGATACTCAATTTGTTGGTAGGGTTGGACCTTTCGTGCATTCTCAGGTTAAGAATTGGATGCAAGATGTTGGGTTCTTGATGGCGGCTTATCAAGATAATTCTCCATTACAAATGTATGATGCTTACAGATACGGACATTCAATGTTTGTCATTCGAGAATCTTTAAGATTATGTAAGTATGTAACAATTGCTTGGTCAGGTGTTATTAGGACTGATGAACGTAATAATCCGGCAAATAATGATATGTTCCAAGAAAATTCGTTTATCTTAGCGTTTGGTCCAGATGATTTTAAGCTAAGTATCGGCTATGACTGGGTAAGACAGCAGACATATTTCTCATTTGTTTTAGCGATGGATACTAAAGGTTCATCTTTGGATTATGAAAAAATGGTTATTAAAAATCCTGATAGATTAGCTAAAAGTAATCGTGAAGAACCTGAATTGAAGGTTTACGAGGTTGAAAATAATACATCAGACAACAAACCTGTCGCTAAAAAAATGATGTATGCAGAAGTTATTGATATTGAGGATCCAAATAGAGAGCAGTTATAATGAGTAAATTAGACGATTTGAAAAAAGAAATTATAGAGTATGGAAAACTTGCAGGCGTAAAGAATTTTACCCCTGGGTATTCAGGAAACTTTTCTGCTCGATATGGTGACAAAATATTGATTACGACTTCTGGCTCATCAAATGGTTATTTGTCAGAAGATGAACTTGTATTGATGGATTTTGACGGAAAGCCGGTGGAAGAAGGCAAAAAGCCGTCATCTGAAAAAATGTTGCATGTGGAATTTTATAAGCAAAGACCCGATGTAAACTATATAATTCATGTTCACCCTGTATTTTTGAGTTCGTTTGCATGCTGTAAAATAGCCTTGGACGAACCGATTATGGCTGAGAATGTGTTTTATTTCGGTCAAATTCCGCTTGCTGAGTATGGACTTCCAGGGTCTATGGATTTGGTTGAAAAAACGGCTAAGTATTTCAAAGATTATGATGCTATTTTGATGGCAAATCATGGTTTTGTTGTTGGTGATAAAACTATAAAGGACGCTTTTTTGAAGCTGGAACTTGCAGAAAGTTATGCACAGGTTGTGTTTAATACCAAAATGATGGGCGGAGCTGTGTTGTTTAACCAAGCGCAAGTCGATGAGATAAATTCGCTAAAAAAATAATTGTGATATAATCAAGTAAAAGAGGAAAATAAATGTCTATAATGTTGGAAAATAAACAGGGTTTAATAGCTGGAGATGGAATTCTTCCGGTTGAAATGGCTCGTCATGCAAAAGAAAACGGTTTTGAAGTTATTTGTGTTTCTTTGGCTAACGACAATTTGAAAGAATTGAAAAAGTATTGTTCAAAAGTTTATTCTTGTCACCCTGGAGAGATGACAAAGATTGAAAAAGTCTTTACAGAAGAAGAAATTAAACAGGTTACTTTTTTGGGAAAAGTGCATAAACGTGTGCTTTTGCAACTTCACAAGTTTGATAAAAGAGCTATTGAAATTTTAAAAACTGTAAAAAGATTGAACGATGATGAAGTAATGCTTTTGATTGTAAAAGAGTTTGAAAAACATAATATTTCTGTTTTGGATCAAACTATTTTTATCAAAAATTTGATGATTCCGTCTGGAGTTTTGGGTAAATTAAAACCGACAGAACAACAGATGGAGGACGTGAATTACGGTTTTTGGCTTGCAAAAGAGATGGGAAAAGTTGATGTCGGACAATCTGTTGTAATTAAGGATAAAATGATTATGGCAGTTGAGGCAATTGAAGGTACTGATATGTGCATCAAGCGTGGCGCCAAACTTGCCAAACGCAATGCGGTTGTTGTCAAGGTATCTAAACCATTTCAGGACAAGAGATTTGATATCCCTGCAATCGGCTTGAGAACTTTGAGAACAATGCATAAATACAAGGCCGACTTGATTGCTGTTGAAGCAAATGAAACAATTATTGTTGATCAAGAAAAAGTTGTTGAATATGCAGACAGGCACGGTATCGTAATTTTGGCAGTGTAATATGAAAAAAATCTTTATTATTACAGGTGAATATTCCGGAGATATCCACGCTTCTCACGTTGTTAAGGCTTTAAAACAGATTAATCCTGACGTTGAGATAGAGGGTGTTGGAGGCGAAAATCTTAGAAATGCTGGCGTTAAGCTGTTTTCTGACCAAAAGAAAATGGGAGCAGTGGGACTTTCTTTGAAAATTATTACGGATCACTTTTTGTTGGGGAAACGAATTGTTGATTATTTGACAAAGGAGTATAAGCCTGATTTGGTGCTGTTAATTGATTATGGCGTTTTTAATTTGAATATTTCAAAGTTTTTGAAACGTGCAGGGATTAAAACGCTTTATTATATTCCACCACAAGTTTGGGCGAGCCGCAAATGGCGAATTAATACTATAAAGAAAAATATTGATGAAGTTCTTTGTATCTTCCCGTTTGAAAAAACGATGTACGAAAGTTATGGCATCAAAACTCATTATTGTGGACATCCGCTTGTTTCTCAGTTACCTGAAAAGGCTGATAGAGATAAGTTTTTTGCGAAACATGGGTTTGATAAAAATAAAAAATTGGTGGCAATTTTCCCAGGATCAAGAGAATTTGAGTTGAAATTTTTGATGAAAGTTTTTGTTAAAACTGCTCAGAATTTACAGAAAAATCACCCAGATTTGCAGTTTTGCATTTCACATGCTCCGAATTTGTCGGATAGCGTTTATGACAAGTACTTACAAAAAACAGATTTTCCGGTTATAAAAGGTGAAAATCAGGCGTTGTTGAGTGTATCAGATGCATTGATTTTGGCGTCTGGAACAGTTGCGCTGGAGGCTTGCCTTTATCAAACTCCAATGATTATTGCGTACCGTGGACCTTGGCTTTTTTATTTGATTTATTTAATTGTGAGATGCATAAAGCGAGTTTCTTTACCGAATATCATTGCCGATAAATCGATTGTGCCTGAGATTATTCAGGGCGATGTGAATATTTCTAAAATCTCTTATGAGATTGAAAGATTACTATATGACAACGTTTACAGGCAACAAAATATTAAGGATTTGGGGGACGTGAAAGCGTTGCTTTCCGATAGAGTTTCATCAGTTGAAGTTGCAAAGGTTATTGATAGCTCTTTGCGTGCTTAATAAAACTTTAAAAATCGTCAAAAAACTCATTGGATAAACGTTTATATATATGGTAGCGTATGATAAATTCTGTTTATACAACAAATGCCGTGAAAAGCGGTACATTTAGCGATTTTAAACAGCCTAAAAACGGCTATTATATCAATGCGCCATTTGATGAGAAAACTCAAGAAGAAGTCAAAAATAAGAAGAGTCATAAACTAGGAAAAACGATTACGCTATCAGCTCTTGCCGTTGGCTTTGGTACGCTTGCAATTTTTAGTGGTCGTTTAAACAAAGGCGCTACAAAGTATTTGAACAAGTGGCGTGTTGTATTGGAACAAAAGATTGCAAAAGGTGGAAAATATCAAAACTTTTATAGATATGCCTTAGCCAAAACCGAATCATTCCTTGGGAAAACAGAAAGTATTAACAATTTTACAACATTTAAAGATGTGATTTGTCAGCGCTTAATGTGGGGGAAAGACGGTCAGAGAACATTTACTCGCCGAATTCATGAAGGAATTACAAAGGTATTTAATAAGATTAGTCGTAGTACTGTAAATTCTTCTTATGCAACGACGCAGGAGAAATTTTCACGTTTGACAGAGCATTTTGCCTCTATAAACGAAGAAATATTGAGGGCAAAGCCGGCTGATACGACGGTTGTTAATACTGTAAATTCTTTGAATTCCAAAATCGCTTCTGTTAATAGAAATTTGGAGAATGGTTTTGGCATAAATGCCCGTGCTGAGCGACTTAAAGAGGTTCATAAAGCAACTGATGGTCTGTTTGATTATTTCTGGAATGCAAGTTTGAGTGATATCAAAAACTTTAGATCAAAAGATATGTGGCAAAGTTATATTGCTGAAACCTATATGCAGCCGGCAAAAAACAAGCTCGCTGCAGATACAAGCGCATTGAGAAGAGCAATTTCTCATAATATTTTAGATAGTTATAAGGCTTCTAGCGGATTTGTTGATGAGCTACAAAAGCTCGTAAATCCTTCTGATTTAGCTACAAATGAGGTTTTGAATTCTATTCGTTCTGGCTTAACAAAATATAAAAAATTGTCAGGTGCGCAAGAGGCTACAGAGCGTGCAGGTTTATGCAAAGAAATTTCTCAAAACTTGAAAAAATTGGTGGGTAGTTTTAAATCAGTTGCTGCAGAACAAAAGTATGGTGATAATGCTTTAAAATCTGTTGCTGAGTACGCTTCAAAAATAGAAAAAGCAATCAGCAATAATTCTAAAGGTGAGTTGGAAGAGATTTTGACAACTTACAAGGCATTGTTGCCTCGTGATAAATATTTGAAACTTAAAGCTGAGGTTGCTAAAGCCGTGAAATCTCTCGACAAGTCAATTGATATTGAAACGGTTCAATATGTAGACAAAGCAAGGGATTTGAAACTTGGAGCTGCTCCGACTGATGTGTTGTCTATTTTGACGACAGTTGGTGCGGTAGGCTATTATGTAAGCAAATCAGATAACAAAGATGAAAGAATTTCAGCATCTTTGAAATACGGAATTCCGGCAATTGGAGCAATTGCAACGTCTTTATTCTGTACTGCAAAATTGATTTCCGGTGGAAAAGCTATGTTCTTTGGCTTGGTTTCCGGTTGGGCAATTAATAAAATCGGTGTTTTTGTTGATGATTTGAGAAAAAAATACTCATTGAACGTATCTTTTCGCTCGCGTGATTTGTTAAAACCTCAATCAGATAACGTATAAACAACAGATTTATTTCTGCTACAATCATAGAAAAAGGATAAAATAATGGAAACAACTGAAAATACAATAAGATATAAATTAGAACAACGTGAAATCGATAATTTGAGCGAATTTGCTACCAAAAGCCGTTTTACAAAAGGAAGAAAGAAAAAAATTGAGCCTTGTCCTATGCGTACAGAATTCCAACGTGACAGGGATAGAATTTTGCACTCAAAGGCTTTCAGACGTTTGAAACATAAGACACAGGTCTTTTTGTCGCCGTTTGATGATCATTTTAGAACTCGTTTGACTCATACGTTGGAAGTTTCTCAAATTGGACGCTCGATTGCTCGTGCACTTGATTTTAATGAAGATTTGGTTGAAGCAATCTCTCTCGGACATGATTTGGGACACACGCCTTTCGGACATTGTGGAGAAGGGGTTTTGAATGAACTTGTAAAAGGCGGTTTCCACCATAATATCCAAAGTGTTCGTGTTGTAGAAGTGTTGGAAGATTTGAATTTATGTCAGGAAACAATTGATGGAATTTTGACCCATACTTGGGGCTACACACCTAAAACTCCAGAGGCACAAATCGTTCAGCTTGCCGACAAAATCGCTTATATCAACCACGATATTGAAGATTCAATTAGAGCCGGAATTATTGTAGAAAGTGATTTGCCAAAAGACTGTATTGAATATTTTTCATCAATTCAAAGTCGTCGTTTGAGCAAAATGATTAGTGAGATTGTGACAAATTCAATCGGCAAACCTGAAGTTTCTATGAGTGAAGAAGGTTGGCATTACACAACAAAACTCCGTCAGTGGATGTTTGAAAATGTTTACGAAGAAGCATCTCCGGCTAAGTTAGAAGAGAAAAAAGCTCGTAACGTGATTAAAGAACTTTTCTTGTTGTATTGTGATATGCTAAAACCTGTTTGTGATGAAAGTAAAATTGAACGTATCGTGACAGATTATATATCTGGCATGACTGATAGATATGCTGTTGAAAGATACAAGGAAAACTTTATTCCAATGGGCTTTAAAACTGGTACTAAAGACGATTATTTGTTCCGTCTTGCAAAATTGTACTAATTTTAATAAAGTCTTTTTGATTGTTGAAGTTTACAATCTTTTGGAAATTTCCAATTATTGATTTGTAATGCTTTTGCGTAGTATTTCTTTTCTTCGCATAAGTATTTGATTTCGTTAATTCGGTTGCAATTTACATAAGCTTGTATGTATGGTTCTATCCCTTTGTCTTTGTAGTTTGAAACAACACAGGCTCCACCTGGAGATGTCCAATTTGGATAAAATCCAAAAATCATACATTGTGCAGATTTTTCGTAATTTGCATAGTTGTTTAAGTATTTTGCTTTTATGCAAAAGTAAACGTCAGACGCGTTAAATCGAACTCCGCTTCCGTCTGGAAATATAAATATCGTATTTTTCCCGTCAAGGGTTTTCATTCGTTCGGTTGTTACGTATTTATCAAAATACTTATCCCAAAATGGTTCATTATCAAGCGTTTTATTTATCCTAGTCCATTCGTGCCTGTCGCCATTTTCTCGCTCTGAAAGGATAATTGCTTGGTTCATAGTCGTGTAAAATTTTTTGACAGAGGTTTCAATAATAGATTTTTTGTAGTTATCAATAATTATAGGAAGCGTAAGAATAGTAACAATTCCTATAACTCCTAGTGTGATAAGGATTTCTGCTAAAGTAAAAGCTGATTCATGATTTTTGTTAATCATCTTAAATCTCCATTTCCTTTAGTTAAATAGTACCCCTGCAATTGCTGCTGACATATAGCAAGTTAATGTTCCGCAGATTAGAGCGCGAACCCCGAGCCTTGCAAGGTTTTTTCTTTGGTTTGGCGCAAGTTCTCCAATACCGCCGAGTTGAATTGCGATTGAACCAAAATTTCCAAAGCTGCATAGGGCAAAACTTGCGATTAGAAAACTCTTGTCTGACAAATGAGTTGGTAGACTTGTTAAATCAAAGTATGCAACCATTTCGTTCAATACAAGTTTTGTTCCCATCAAGCTTCCGACTGTTGTTGCTTCTTTTAGCGGTACGCCCATAAAGTATGCAAGTACTGAGAAAATTTTGCCTAAAATTAGCTTTAATGATAGATGAGTTAAGTCAAATGAGGCAAAGTTGATGTGTAAATATTTTACGATTAAGTTCCCTGACACACCTAGAACCCAGTCAATCATTGCAACAAGAGCAACAAGTGCTAAAATCATTGCGACAACATTAATTGCAACCTTCATACCTTCTGATGCGCCGGCAGAAATTGCGTCAAACACGTTGATATAAGGCTTTCTACGTTTGCTATAAGTGATTTTGATATCTTCGCTTGTTTCAGGTGTTCCGGTTTCAGGAAAAACTATTTTGGTCATAACAAGTGCCCCAGGAGCAGCCATAATTGACGCTGCCAAAAGATATTGCGCCGGAATTCCCATGCCGATATAGATAGGCATGGTAGCGCCGGAAATACATGCCATACTACCAGCCATTGAAGCCAAAAGTTCTGAACGGGTGAGCTTTGCCAAATATGGCCTAATCATAATTTGTGCGGCAATTTGTCCGACAAATGCGCTTGCAACGTTAGATAATGCTTCTGCACCGCTTACGCCCATAAGTTTGTTCATGGCTTTCCCGAAAATTGGAACAATACGTTGCATAATGCCGTAATAGTAAAGAATATTTACCAAAATCATCATAAATATTAATGATGCAATTAATTGAAGAGCAAAAACTTGTGCACCTGCCCCAAATACTGATGAAAATTTGTCGTCATGCATAAGTGGACCAAACACAAATGCACCACCTTCTTTGGCAAATTCTAATATTTTTTGGATAAATAATCCGATATTATAAAATAAAGCTCTTCCAAGTGGTACTTTAAAAATAAATACCGCAAGCATAACTTGGAGCAAAAAGCCCATGCCGACTGTCTTATAGTTGATTGCTTTTCTGTTATTAGACATCAAAAAAGCTATCCCAAAAATTAATATTATTCCTAACAATCCGAAAAATCTATCCATGTTTACCCTTTTGTATATATAAACTACTGATTTCATTTTACCGTAAACCAATGAAAAATGTCGAAATTATTGAAAAATGTTTACTTAATATTTCTTAATAAATATGCAGGTAACTGTTGAAAAATATTTTGTCAGCGGTTTATCATATAGGCGGAAATTTTCTGCAAAGTTTATATGTACATTAATAAATAAAGACAGGATAGGGTGAAATGATGCGTGTTTATTCAGTAATGCCAAATTATACCGTGGCAAAATCAGGGAGTCGTAATAGGGTTAATTCCAACAATCAAACAAGTTCTGTGGGAGTTAGTGTTCCAAATGACATGCCGTCATCTGGCGTGATGATTAGTTTTACAGGCGAAGAGAAAAATATTAATCAATTTGCGTCATATTGTCCGGAAAACAAGCGCTATGGTTACTCAGCAGGCGGATTAGGTGTTGTTTCGCAAGAAGCTCCGGCAAATTGGCGTCTAAGAGAGCATGCTGATGTTCGAGATTTTTCGCCATATCACAGTTATGATAATGGTGATGGCGGCATAAAAGTTGTCCGTATGACAAAAGGCGCAGATGGAAGATATAAACCAGCTTATCCGCAAGAAAATTTTATTCATGCAAAACAAGATGAAAGTCTAGATGATATTGCAAAAAGAATTAAGCTTAAAAAAGATGAAAAACTTGCTTATGTTCGCCAATTAAAGCCAAATGATAAAGGTCTTTCCGGTTTTGAAGAGTTAGAAGATACAGGAATTCGCGGTTCTGTTGTTCGCCCTGCAGTTGATGGAATTGGAAAATCTGAAACAATTCCATACCGTGTATTTAGATTGAAAAATTTAAAAGATACTGTTGATGAAGCGGTGGATAAGTTTAAAGCTAAGATTTGGCAAGAAGTTCAAACGCCTTTCAGGGAACGTTTCACATCTGAAGTTCAAGCAAAATACGCAGAAGAAATGGAACTAGCAAAAGCGAAAGATGATGCGGCAACTGCTTTATCTGTTAGAGAAACTGAAATTAAGCGTAAAAATCACCCTAACCAAGAGTTTGAACCATTTATTTTCAAAGATGAACAGAAAAAAGTTGAAGCTAAAATTAAACAAGAAGTTGCTGAAATGCTTTCTGGTAGTGAAGAATTAAAAGCTCAGTATAAACAAAGACTTGCAAGTAAAGATGTTGTTGAACACATTGCTTTAATCAAGGCCGGGGCTGCTCCAGAGGTTGCAGAAAGAAACTCTGCATATTTTATTCATACAGCAGGTTTAGCACGTTTTGAAAGCCCTTATGGAAATGATAATGCTTATTATTCTTCAAGTGCTCAAATTGAGGTTGACGGTAAGTTACAAAAAATCAATACAGATTTGGCTTATGCCGATAACAACCGAGCATTCGTTGATGCATTGCCGAAATTAAATTCAAAAGAGCACGGTGAATTCAATCCGGCACAAGTTTGGCTACATGATAGACCATCTTTTGCAGTGGCAAGTTATATTGCAGATGAGTCGAATTTGGGTAATGAATATTATAGAGGTTTGAAAATTCATGGTACGTTCCACAATCCTGGACGTGATTATCAAGGTGCTCAAAGCAATCCGTTCGACTTTTTTAGAATAGTTGCTCGAAAAGAAGATGTTGAAATGTTGAACAAACACCCTCAATTTACTAAGTTGAGTGAGATTGAAGCACATTGGGCGACTGCGTCTTTGGAAGAACAACATTACGCAAATCAGATTTTGCGTCCGTTCTTGGCTCCATTTATGGACGATTATGCGGATACTGCAAGAGATTTGAGAACTTATAATATTTCAATGATTCCTGTTGCAGGAGTTCATGCTAACCCACAAAACGTTTCTGCCGGTACTGTTTCAATGAACTATGGGAAAGAAATGAAATCGTTGGAAACTCCTGATATTGCTCAATTTATGACAACAAAACTCGCAGGTATTGAAACAAAAGATGTTACAAACGGAAGCACTCCTGCAAACTTGAGGCTAAATGATCCGACAGCTGATTTTTGCCAACGAGGTCAGTTGAATGGTTTGACTATCGCAAAAGAAGGGTTTACACCGTATGAATACAAACCTGTGTATGACAAAGAGGGAAAATTGGTTTCAGATAACATTGATGAAGTCTTGAAAGCTAAAAAGGCTAATACTCAATGGTTCCTTGACTCTATTGGAAAAGCTTACGACAGAGGTGGACAACAGGCTGTAACTCAAATGTTTTTCAGCCCTGAACAGATTTCAGGTAAAGGTGCAAGTGTAATTGGTCATCTTTCAAAGTATAAAGAAGGTGATATGTTGTTTATGGGTTGGGGACGTCCGGATCCTCAAAAAGGTTATCCGTCAACATTCCAAGCGTTCTTAGATTTCTTGAAAGATCCAAGTGTCGATAAAGAGATTAAACAACATGCAAAACTCGTTGTTGGTGCTGGTGTTTGGGACGAAAATGCCAGAGATTTCAAATGGGTAAAAGATATTATCAGCCAAATTGAAAGTTTGGACAATGGTGCATATCGAGGAAATGCTTGTTATGTAAACGGTTTCTTCCCAAATAGACTAGTTGGTTGTGCAACATTCTCCGAATTTACATCAAGGTTTGAGCCTTGCGGAATTACTCCGCTTGAATCTTTTGCATCAGGAACTCCGACTATTTCTACAAAAACCGGTGGGGCTCCTGATTTCATCGCTGCAACTCGTGGTTATTTGACAAAAAATCCATACCTTAGAAATCCTGAAAGTCTTGGTTTGACTGCTGAAGATTTGAAGGGAAAAGTTGGAGAAGAACTTGGCAATACTATCGATGGTGCAAGAATGAAGGCAAATGCCGCAGAGGTTAAAGAGTGCGTTGCTGCTGCCGTGACAGATTTTAATACTCCAGCGAAAGAGGGTAAGATTTCAAAATATGCTGAAATGGTTCGAGATTGCTTGCAACAGAAAATTGACTGGCATGAAAATAGTGCTTATAACGGTGGAAAAACTGCAAACGAGCGCTATATGAATGAAATCTTTGAGGTTGATAAAGGTCTTGCAGCAAGAAATAAAGAAAAAATGAATCGTTTTGTAGGTAAAGGTTTTGGTATCGCTGATAATATTGTTGATGCGGCTAAAAAATTGCGTAACAAATGGACTAAGACTGTTATCGGTATTGGTGTTGCAATCGCAGCAGTTGGGACAGGTGCTTATGTGCTTGTAAAACGAAACCATGGAAAACTTTCAAAACTTGTAAAAAACGACAAGGCAAATAATCCGGACAAAAAATTGGATAAAGCTGCTTAAACTTCGGATTGAGTTTTGCGCTATTCCTGTTGATTAGTCTGTAAAATATCTATTAAATCATAAATTGCGATGAACCTGTCAATCAGTTCATCGTAATTTTTTGCAACCAATAGTGAGCGGAAAAGAGAGCCGAATTGCAATGGTCGCTTTTGCCTTAACGCAATTAGGACAGTGTTGTTGCGGTATGACATTTCAAAGCCTTTTGCAGAATACTTTTCGCCAAAAGGATTTATTTTATTCCAAAATTCTTCGGTTATAAAATCGATTTTTTGTGGCTTTTTAGCGAAAACATAAACAAATTTGTTCATATCTTCTATATGTGGGTTGAATTGCTTGAAATGATTGATTTTGCGTTCATTTTTAGAAAAAATAATAACGTGATTATTGATAGATTTTTCAAATTCAAGCTGAATAAGAGTCCCTTTAAAAAGGTTTGGTTTTGTAATTCCTTTTACTGGCAAAGTTAATTGAGTCGCCGAAAACAGAATGTTTGTGCCGTTATAAATTCCAAAATAAGTTGCGATATCATCTTGGGTATCAAAGTTTTTGAAAAGTTGAGAGTCCAAAATTGTGGCAGTATTTTGATTTTTAGGCCAAGCGATAAAGTTTGCAACAGGTTTTATAAAAAGTGGCAATACTTCATCAGAAAGTTTTTTGTAAAACTCTTTTCCTGCAATGATTACGCTTATTATGCCTCGCAAAATAAAAGCGTACATGATAAACAAAACTACCGGAAATAAAAATAAAATAGAGCTGTTGTAAAAAACGATATATATTGCGCTGAATGCAAAAACTCCACCGGCTAAAAAGCAAAGAAGTGTTAAAATCGCAACTTTTGCAAGAAGTCTACGCCTATATGTTTCGTATGCCAAGACTTTTGGCTTGATTGTTTGTTCAAAATATTCGTAGTAAATTTCTTTTTTGCTTTTCATAAAATTTATTTTATCACAACTACAAGAAATTTTTGTGGTAAAATTTAAACAGACGTAGAATAAAAAAGAAAAGGAAATAATTATGTCAGGACACTCAAAATGGTCAACAATTAAACATAAAAAAGCAAAAGTAGACTCTCAAAGAGCGGTAGTATTTCAAAAATACTCAAGAGAATTAATCGTATCAGCAAGATTGGGAGGTCCTGATCCTGCCGGAAACTTCAGATTAAGAACAGCGATTGAAAAAGCAAAAGCTGCTGGATTGCCAAACGACAATATTAAACGTGCAATCGAAAAAGGTGCTGGCGCTGGTGCTGCAGACAATTATGAAGAATTAATTTACGAGGGCTATGCCGCAGGCGGTGTTGCTGTTGTTGTTGAGGCTATGACAGATAACAGAAATAGAACTGCCGGCGATATCAGAAGTTTCTTTACAAAATTCAATGGAAGTCTTGGCGCAACAGGTTGTGTAGGCTGGATGTTCGACCAACGTGGTGTTATTACATTTGATGCAGATAATACTGATTTTGAAAAACTTTTTGAAGCTGCAATTTCTCTTGATGCACTTGATGTTACAGAAGAAGATGATGGAACTTATAAAGTTTTGACATCTCCAGAAAATTTCCAAGCCGTAGTTGAAGGCTTGGAAGCAGCTGGTTTTCAAAGTGAATCATCAGAGCTTTCAAGAATTCCTCAAAACACTGTTGAAGTTACTGATGAGCAAACAGCGAAGTATGTTATGTTGTTGTTAGAAAAACTTGAAGAACACGATGATGTTCAAAACGTTTACGCTAACTGTGATATTCCCGACGAGATTTTGCAAAAATTGGACGCATAATGCAAACGACTTTAAAAGAAATAGAACAATTATCGAAAAAGCTTAATGACGCATATAATCCCTCAGGCATAACTGTTGTGCTTGAGGAATTTTTGCCGTCTGTTAGTATTTATATATATGATTCAACATCGGAATCATTGCGAGAGTTCACAAAAAGCTGGATTTCTATTGATGAGATTTATTCAAAAGACAAGGCGAAAAAAATCTATTCAATTTTTGAAAAATTGCAAAATGAACCCCTGATTTCTGATGATGAAAAACATTATTATGGACTTTATAGAGGGCAGAAAGTTGTCGGTATTCTTGAGTTTGTCGGTAAGTTAGATAAAAGTGCGATGGAGTTTTTGAATGTCGCATCGTTTTTGATTTCGTTAAAAATTCAAAATATTATTTTGTCTGACAGAATGCAAAAAAATATTGATTTTCATGATGCGATGAAAAATATCGCAAAAATCATTGAAACTCAGTACGAAACGAGTTATATAATCCCGATAATCGGTGAGATGATTGATAAATTTGTTGCAGATCACCTGATTTATATTTTCTTAAAAAATAAACTTATTTGGCCGTCGGCTTGTAATGATGAAAAAATTTTTGAGCTGATAAAATGCTTGAATAATAAGTCCGAATACATTTTGACGCCTGATAAAAAGATTGGCATTTTTCCACTTATCAGTGAGGGGAAATTGCTTGGAAGTATTGTTACAAAAAGTACTGACAATATTCTTTCGGCAAAAGAAATTAGTTATTTGGAACAATTGACAAATCAGACGGCAACGACAATCAGTAGAGCGAATATTTATGCAGAAATCTTGAAGCATGCGACTCTTGATGCCTTGACCGGTTTTAATAACCGTAGACAGCTCGAAGAACGTATCAAGCAGGAAGTTTCAAGTGCAAAAAGACAGAAACGTAATCTCTGTGCGATTATGACCGATGTCGATTTCTTTAAAAGTGCAAACGATACTTATGGGCATGCTGTTGGAGATTTGGTGCTAAAAACGATTTCAAGGGTTATAAAAATGCAGCTTCGTGACTATGATATTGCCGGAAGATATGGCGGTGAGGAGTTTTCTATAATTCTTCCTTACACAAAACTTTCTGAGGCACAAATGGTTGCGGAAAGACTTAGAAAAGCTGTTGAAAAGACAAAAATTGATATTTCTAAGGTGAACAGCGATGTTACGGAGAAAAATATTGGTGTTACAATAAGTCTTGGCGTTGCAGAGTACTCGCTTGATGACGATGAAAATACATTGTTGCAAAAGGCTGACAAGGCTTTGTATAGGGCAAAAGAAAACGGAAGGAACAGGGTTGAGATCTATGAAAAAGTTTAAACAAGTTTGTCATAATCTTGATGATACAAAACAACTTGCGCAAAAGTTTGCAAAATTGATTACAGACGGTTGTTTTATTAACCTTTATGGAGAAATTGGTGCCGGAAAAACTGCATTTGTAAAACTTGTTGCAGATGCGCTTGATGTGAAAGAACGTGTGACAAGTCCGAGTTTTGTAATTTTGAATGAATATCATACTGGCTCAATTCCTATTTATCATTTTGATCTTTATAGACTTGAAAACGAAGGTATAAAAACGATTTATGACGAATTGAGAGAGTATTCTGAAGGTAAACAGGTTACTTTTGTCGAGTGGGCTGAGTTTAACCAAAATGAGGCGCCATTTGAACATATCAAAATTAATGTTACTTATAACGATGATGATTCAAGAACTTACGAGTTTGAGTCAGTTGGAAAAGATGAAATTATAGAAG